>Ga0209011_1000048_pt1 | contig 75891 bp, 74 predicted proteins | sample BlaSpr_A8_OM1_M3_FD_187986 | JGI IMG/M metagenome (GOLD analysis project Ga0209011, IMG submission 187986) | Forest soil microbial communities from Thunder Bay, Ontario, Canada - Black Spruce, Ontario site 2_A8_OM1_M3 (SPAdes) (version 2) | ecosystem: Environmental > Terrestrial > Soil > Boreal...
CGCGAGCCGGCGTGATCGTGATCAGCGGCCTCGCCCTCGGCATCGACGCGGCGGCTCACCGCGGGGCGCTGCTCGGCGGCGGGATAACGATCGCCGTCATGGGCACTGGCGTCGACGTCGTTTATCCGGCCGCCCATACCAAGCTGGCCGAAGACATCCTCGCCGCCGGCGGAGCGCTCGTCAGCCAGTTCCCGGATGGAACCACGCCGCGCCGCCACAACTTTCCAGCCCGCAACTGGACGATGGCGGCCCTCTCCGACGTCGTGATCGTGGTCGAGGCGGCCGAGCGTTCCGGCGCGCTCATCACCGCGGAGGCCGCGCTCGACCTACATAAAGAGGTAATGGCGGTGCCCGGCAGCATCTTCTCGCCGCTGTCGGTGGGCACCCACTCGCTCATCCGCGACGGCGCCGGACTCGTCCAGAACGCGCGCGACGTGCTGTCCGTCCTCGGCCTCATGAACGAGGTCCTCGATGACCCACTTTCGCCACCCAAACGCCTCGGCGTTGAGCTCTCGCCAGGGCGCGACGGCATCCTTTCCCACCTCTCAGACGTTCTCGCTTTGAGCGCTGCCGACATCGCTCGCAAACTCCAGCTTCCGGTCGCTGAAGTGCTCGGCAGGCTCACCGCGCTGGAGCTCGACGGCGCTGTGCGCCGTCACCAGGACGGCTATGTACGGGCGTTGCACAGCGGCCGGAAACGGGCGTAGGATGCACCGCCCAGAGCCCGGCCGGCCTGGCGTCAAAGGGAAGAAACCCGGCCGGATGGGAATAAAGAGGTGCTGTGTCCGAAGGTCTGATCATTGTCGAGTCCCCCGCCAAGGCGAGGACTTTGAAGCGGTTCCTGGGGGATCGTTTTGACGTCCTGGCCTCGATGGGCCACGTCCGCGACCTGCCTGGAAAGGAGATCGCGGTGGATGTGGAGCATGGCTTCAAGCCGCACTACGAGGTGGTGGAGAGCCGGCGCAAGACGATCAATGAGCTGCGCGCGGCGGTCAAGAAGGACGGGGGCGACGTCATCCTGGCCTCCGACCCTGACCGTGAAGGCGAGGCGATCGCCTGGCACCTGTCCGAAGTCCTGAACCTTCGCTCGCCCAAGCGCATCGAGTTTCACGAGATCACTGCCGAGGCGGTCCGCCACGCTCTGGAGACGCCGCGGGAGCTCGACATGCGCCTGGTCAACGCTCAGCAGGCCCGCCGGGTCATCGACCGCCTTGTCGGCTACCGGCTCAGCCCGTTCTTGTGGGCCAAGGTGCAGAAGGGGATCGGCGCGGGCCGGGTGTCCTCCGTCGCTCTGCGGCTGGTGGTCGACCGGGAGGCGGAGATCCGCAAGTTCGTCCCTGTCGAGTCCTGGACCATCGACGCCGAGCTTGCCAAGAAGGGTGGCGACGCGCACTTCCTGGCCAGGCTCAACCGCCCGGCAGGAGCCGCTGCCACCGCGGCTGACACCAAGTTCGAGGTCAAGACCGAGGCGGAGGCGCAGGAGCTCGTCCGCAAACTCGAGGGTGCGAGCTATCGCGTCATCGGCGTGGAGAAGAAGCGCCGGACCAAGAGCTCGAACGCTCCCTACATAACGTCTACTCTGCAGCAGGACGCTTCCAGCCGGCTCCGATTCGCGCCGCGCCGCACCATGCGCGTCGCGCAGGATCTGTACGAAGGTATCGAGCTCGGCGCCGAGGGATCGACCGGTCTCATCACCTACATGCGCACGGACTCGGCACGTATCTCCGCCGACGCCGACGCCAAGGTCAAGGCCTGGATCAAGGAGAAGCAGGGCGAAAAATACCTGGGCGGCGCGCCACGAGCGGTGAAAGCCAGCCCGGGCGCGCAGGACGCGCACGAGGCGATCCGGCCGACGGATGTGAACCGGACGCCCGAGTCGGTTCGCCAGCACCTCAGCGCGGATCAGCTCAAGCTCTACGACCTGATCTGGCGCCGGTTCGTCGCGAGCCGCATGGCGCCGGCGGTATACGACCAGACGCAGGTCGAGATCGAGGGTGGCGAGTACATATTTCGCGCCAACGGCTCGGTGCTCGCGTTCGACGGCTTCTACAAGATCTGGCCGCGCGAGGAAAACGGTGAGGCCGACCTGCCGGAGCTGACCAGTGGCGAAGACCTCGATTACCACGGGATCAAGCCGGAGCAACACTTCACGCAGCCGCCGCCGCGCTACTCAGAAGCCACGCTCATCCGCGAGCTCGAGCAGCGAGGCATCGGCCGCCCGTCCACGTACGCCCCGATCGTCGAGACGATCAAGGACCACGGCTATGTCGAGCTGAAGGAGCGCAGGCTCCACCCGACGCGCATCGGTGAAGCGGTGAACACGATCATGGTCGACCACTTCAAGGTCATCTCCGATGACGACTACACCGCGACGCTCGAGAAGCGCCTCGACGAGGTTGAGGGTGGCAAGGAAGAGTGGGTGCCTGTGGTCAGCGACTTCTATGGCCCGCTGCAGCAGATGCTCACCGCCGCCGAAGAGGCGACGCCGGCCGACACAGAAGAGGTGTGCCCGCTGTGCAACGAGGGTCACCTGGTGCGCAAGGCGAGCAGGTTCGGACCATTCCTCGGCTGCTCGCGCTATCCGAAGTGCAAGTTTCGCCGCGCGCTGACGCCAGACGGTGAGATGCCGGAGCCGCAGCTGCTCGAAGAGAAGTGCCCGGACTGCGGCCGGCCGCTGCAGAAGCGCACCGGCAGGTATGGCGAGTTCATTGGCTGTTCCGGTTATCCGGAGTGCAAGTACATCAAGCGCGACGCCGTGGCCGAGGCCAAGCCGACCGGGGAGAAGTGCCCGATGTGCAACGAGGGTCAGCTGGTCGAACGGACTGGCAGGTATGGCCCGTTCGTCGCGTGCTCGCGCTATCCCGAATGCAAGTACCGCGCCAACATCGGCAAGGACGGCAAGCCCCGTGAGGGACCGAAGCTGCTGGACGAGGCGTGTCCGATCTGCGGCAAGCCGATGATGGAGCGACGCGGCCGGTACGGGATGTTCAAGTCCTGCTCGGATTATCCGAAATGTCCGGGCCCCAAGGGTGTGAAGAAGGTCGAAGCCGCCTCTTAATCAAGCCTGGCGGCTTTACAGTGGGCGAGAAATGCGCCACGGCGCCGTCCTGCTAGCAGCGGCCGTCCTTGCCCTCTCGTGCGGTGGCGGAACGCAAACCGCGGATACGTTCGCCTCGCCCAAGACGTCCGCCACCTCGCCTCGCTCGCCGAGCCCATCGCCGGCTGCGGCTCAGCTCACGGGTTCTTACGGCCTCATTCTTTCCGCGGGCGCGTTGATGCTGATTAGACCGGACGGCAGTCTGGCGGCCACGGTGGACGTCGCTCCTGCGTCGACCCAGTTCTGCTCCCCGCAGCACGATGGATTGGTCGCGCCGCCGCCTGTGAGCGCCAGCAACTCCGAGGTGTATTTCCGCGATGGGGACACCAAAATCCGCAAGCTCGTCTTGCCGGGCAGCGCCGTCGACGTGACGACGGTGCCTGCAGGCCCGAACATGATCAGCTTTTTCTCGGTAAGCCCCGACGACCAGCAGATTGCAGTTCTGGTCGTCGACGTCACTTCCTCAACCGCGCTCACCATGCGGCTTTACGTCGAGGACTTACGGGGCGGCGGCCACCACGTGGATCTCTTCAACGCGCAGACGGCGAAAGACGACAGGGGATGGACTCTGTGGCCGATGGGCTGGCACGCCGGATCGCTGGTCCTCGCGATGGTGAAGGCCTGCTCATTCAACTCCAGCGTGGTCACACCGAGCGAGTGGCATGTGTCGAACGCGACGAACGGAACCCGGCTCACTGCGATCCGCGCCAGCGGCTGCACGTTGAGCAACTGGCCGTCTATGTCCGGGGTGGCCTGCCTTGACGGCCAGGGTGCGACGACTCGCTATGACTGGTCGGGCAAAGGTGTCGCGGTGGCCGCGCCCGGCGTGCAGGGGGCCGGCTTCATCCAGGCGGGCCTCTCGCCCGCGGGCAACAGCGTCTTTTTCGCGACGGGAGCGGGTGCCGGCGGACCTGGCCCGGGCACTCGCATCGTGACCGGGGGCGTTCCCGACGCCGCAGCCGGACACTCCGCCTGCTTGTTCATCGACGAGCGCACGCTTCTGTCTCCGGACGCGGTCATCACTCTGGCACCTGTCGCCGTCAAGCCGCTGGCCCAAAGCGGCGTGTGTGCTGGGCGGTTTCCGGGCGGCCTCTGACCCTTCCGCTTAGCACAGGTCTCGGCCTTGACAGGGCCTCCGTCTTGGTCGAAGGTTACTGCCGTAATTCGGTAGGCGTTTGCCAGGAGGGGGCAGAAAATGGACGAAGCATTGGATCAGTTGCGCACGGAGCTCGCGGAGATGCGGGCCACGATGGAGCGCCAGCAGTCCCGCATCGCCGAGCTGGAGTCGGTCGCACCGGCGCCGCCGGGCGGCGGCAAGCTTCGCAGCCGGCGCCAGGTGCTGAAGTTGGCCGGGGCGACTATCGCCGGCGCGGCTGCTGGCATCGCCGGTTCAACAGTGCCGGCGTTTGCGGCCACCGGCGGAACCATGATCCTCGGCGGGAGTTCCACCATTGGCAGCGTGAACCCGGCCAATCAGGCCGACGTGGCGACCGAGTTGCAGTACACCGGTGCTGCCACGCCGGGAGTCGGGTTATTGGGCCAGATCGGAAATGGGTTCCGTCCCAACCAGGCGTCTTTCAAATCAGCCGTCGCAGGTTGGACAACTCTAAGCCACACCCCCAACGGCGTATACGGGTATACAAACACAGGAACTGGCTACGGGGTCGTCGGCTTTGCCTTTGGCGGACTCGCTGGCGTCTACGGCTACGGCCCCGGTGGGTATGGAGGCAAATTCGCCGGCGGAACTGCCCCCTTGATGCTCCAGCCGGCCGGTGCGGCCGGTGCGCCGGCGCCCGCCGGGCACGTGCTTGGCGAGCTGTATGTGGACTCAGCCGGAATCTTGTACGTCTTCACCGCAGGGGCGTTCTTTGCGCTCAGCTCGACGAACATGCTCGCCGCTCCCATCCGCCTTCTGGAGAGCAGGCCGCAGTACCAGGACAACGTCAGCCCCGGCCAGACCAAGCCGGGCCGCCCGATCAACAACGGCGAGATCTGGGACATCCCCATCACCGGTCAGGTGATTGGATCGACGTCGATCCCGGCAGGCGCCAAGGCCGTGATCGGCAACGTGACGGTGACCAACCCGACAGTTTCCGGTTTCCTGACGCTGTACCCGTTTGGCGCGACCGCGCCCAACACCAGCAGCATCAACTTCACCCCGGGGGCGACAGTCGCCAACGGCGTCACTGTCGGCTTGAGCGCGGCCGGCCATATGGCCATCAAAGGCGCGGGCTCGACTGACATCATCTTCGACGCCGCCGGCTACGTCATGTAATCCAGCTCAGTAACTGGCTCCCACTCACCCTCCCCCGCGAGGGGGAGGGCAGGGTGGGGGGCGGTCGAATCTGGGTATACTCGATGAGCCAGTCCAAACCGGATGTGCGCCCTGCGCGCGCCCGGCCACCGACTGAGTTAGCACGCCCGGGGCAATGCCCCTGTCCTTCCCAACCGGCGCCGGCGGCGCCGGAGATTGAAAAGAAGGCGGAACCCAGGCGGAAGTAGAACAGGAGGCAATTCAACGTGGCTCAAGTGACCTTGAAGCAGCTGCTGGAGGCAGGTGTCCATTTCGGGCATCAAACCAGCCGCTGGAACCCAAAGATGAAGACCTACATCTTCACCGCGCGCAACGGCATCCACATCATCGATCTCCAGAAGACTGTCCGGCTGCTGGACGACGCCTGGGAGTTCACGCGAAGCGTCGCGGCGAGCGGCCGGCCCGTGCTCTTCGTCGGCACCAAGAAGCAGGCCCAGGAAACGATCCAGACCGAAGCTGCCCGCTGCGGGATGTACTTCGTCAACCGGCGCTGGATGGGCGGAATGCTCACCAACTTCAGCACGGTCAAAAAGCGCATCGAGCGCCTCCAGGAGCTGCGCAAGATGCAGCAGGAGGGCCAGTTCGAGCAGATGTCCAAGAAGGAGGCGAAGCGCCTCACGGACGAGCTCGACAGGCTGATGTTCCACTTCGACGGCATCGCCGACATGAAGCGCCTGCCTGGCGCGATCTACGTGGTCGATCCGCGCAAGGAGCACATCGCAGTCACCGAGGCCAACCGGCTCAAGATCCCGGTGGTCGCAATCACGGACTCCAACTGTGACCCCGACCTGATCACCTATGTCATCCCCGGCAACGACGACGCGATCCGCGCGGTCAAGTTGCTCACCGGGAAGATCGCCGACGCGTGCCAGGACGGCCGCCAGGAAGCGCAGGCCCGCGGCGAGATCCTGCCCGAGGTCGAGGACCGCGAGTTTCTCGAGACGCCTCGCTACGAGGAGATCGAGGAGTACCTCGAGGACGAGGAGGACTACCTGCCGACTGTCTCCGAAGAGGAGTTCATCGGGGGCCGGACCGCAGACGACGAGGAGAAGGTGCGCTGATGGCGAAGGTTTCAATGGATCTCGTGAAGCAGCTTCGCGAGATGTCGGGCGCCGGGATGATGGACTGCAAGAGCGCGCTCGAGGAGGCCGAGGGCGACCTCGAGAAGGCCTTCACCATCCTTCGCGAGAAGGGCATCGCCAAGGCGGCCAAGCGCGCGGAGCGCACCACTGGCCAGGGCGTGGTCGAGGCGTACCTGCACAACACCGGCGACGGCTTTCCGCCGCAGGTCGGAGTGCTGATCGAGGTCAACTGCGAGACGGACTTCGTCGCCAAGGGCGAAGACTTCCGCAAGCTCGCCAAGGAGCTCGCCCTGCAGGTCGCGGGCTACAAGCCCCGCTGGGTTTCACGGGAGGAAGTCCCAGATGAGGTACTGGTCCACGAGAGGAATCTCTACGAGGCCAAGGCCCAGCAGGATGGCAAGCCGGAGCAGGTCATCCCGAAAATCGTCGAGGGCCAGGTGGAGAACTTCCTGAAGGAGAACTGCCTGTTGGAGCAGCCGTACTTCCGCGAGCCGTCGCATACAGTCCAGCAGCTGATCGCGGAGAACATCTCCAAGCTCCAGGAGAACATCACGGTCCGCAGGTTCGCGCGCTTTAACATCAGGGAGTCCTGAGGAAAACCTGATCCACAACGTAGAAGTCGGTGACCGTTCGCCGAAGTACAACCGCATCCTGCTCAAGCTGAGCGGGGAAGCGCTTGGTGGCGAGCGCAACTATGGCATCGACCTCCAGGTGGCGTCGACCATCGCCGGACAGGTAAAGCGAGTGCACGAGATGGGAGTGCAAACGGCTCTCGTCGTCGGAGGCGGGAACATCTTTCGCGGGATGGCGGCGAGCGAGCTCGGTTTTGACCGCGCCACCGGCGACTATATGGGCATGCTCGCGACAGTGATCAACGCGCTGGCGCTCCAGGATGCGCTCGAGCGGACTGGCATTCCTGCACGCACGATGACCGCGATCCAGATGCCGCAGGTGGCCGAGCCCTACATCCGGCGGCGTGCTGTACGCCACCTGGAGAAGGGTCGGGTCGTGATCCTGGCCGCCGGCACCGGCAATCCGTACTTCACCACCGACACCACTGCCGCCCTGCGCGCTGTCGAGATCGAGGCTGACGTCATCCTCAAGGCGACCAAGGTTGACGGCGTCTACACCGCGGACCCGAAGCTGGACCCCACCGCGACCAAGTTCGAGCACCTGGGCTATCTGGAAGTTCTCAATCGGGGGATCGAAGTGATGGACAACACGGCATTGACGCTCTGCATGGACAACAAAGTGCCCATCGTGGTCTTCAATCTGCTCGTGCCTGGCAACATCGAGCGCGTGGTGCTGGGCGAGCAGATCGGCACGCTGGTCGCCGACGGAGTTGGCAGATGATCGATCCGACCCTCCGCGACGCGGAGACGAAGATGTCCAAATCGGTCGAGCATTTCGGAACCGAGCTCACGACCATCCGCACGGGCCGCGCCAACCCCGCCCTCATCGACAAGGTGATGGTTCCGTATTACGGCACACCGACACCGCTCAACCAGCTCGCCCAAATCAGCGCTCCGGAGGCGCGGCTTCTTGTGGTGCAGGTCTATGACAAGAGCCAGATCGGCGCCATCGAGAAGGCGCTGCGGTCCGGCGAGGCAGGGTTGAATCCCTCGAGCGACGGCCAGGTCATCCGCGTGCCGATCCCGCCCCTGAACGAGGAACGCCGGCGCGACTACGTGAAGCTTGTCCGCCAGAAGGCTGAGGAGGCCCGCGTCGCGATCCGCAACGTGCGGCGCGACGAGGTGCACCAGATCGACCAGATGCAGAAGGACGGCCGTGTCTCCGAGGACGACGCCAAGCGAGGCACCGCACGGCTCCAGAAGATCACCGAGGCGCAGATCGAGAAGGTCGACGCCCTGGCCGCCCGGAAAGAAGCCGAGGTAATGGAGGTTTAGCGGGAGGCGCGCACGGCGATCAACCCGAATCGGACCCGCATGAGGCACCCGCCGAACCAGAATGCGAATCCGTTGGGGATAAACGGCAACGTTGGTCGGCCGGATTCCTGTGGCGGTCTAACTGGCGCGAAGGAGCTCTCCCCGGCCAGCGGCGCTTGTGGGGGGTTGATTGCTTGGCAGGAACGCCTTCATACCTGCCTCAGCCGCCACGCTACTTACAGTCTGGGAAGGCAACCGGCGCGCTAATTCCCGATCAACGATCGAGCGAATCCATGCACTGACTGTCATGCCGTCCCCATGCGCGATCGTCTGGACAGCGGCCATAGTGCCGGCGTTGAATCGAATGGGGACGTGGTTGCTCAGGGTCTGCGGCCGAGAGATCTGCCGCCTTCTAGGGGGCCCGGCCAGATGCCGATTGGCAGGGTCCTCATAGTGTTTTGCCACTTCGTCGTCTTTCATTGATTCTCGTCCTCCAGATAGGTAAGGCGATCCGCTCCGGTCGTCTCGAATAAGCCGATCGGCCGGCACTTTGTCGGGTCCCCGCTGTGCGCGGGAACCAGTGGTACGGTCACGACTGCGCTATCTATGCGGCACACCATAAGCCAGTGGGCTGGACCTCGAGCGGCGTCGGCCTCATAGAAACGCACGGCACAGCCAGCGTAGTGGTCGCGTATGTCGCTCATCGTGATTACGACAGCCCGTTGGTCATCCATCAACAAATGTTTCACCAGGTGTGGCCTATTTCCGTCGTCGACCTCAAACGGATCGTCAGGGTCGAGCGCGTCAAGGTCAAATCGATCCAATCGTGTGTTACAATGTACCACGATGGAACTGACCCGAACACTGATCGCGGATGCGGCAGCTGTCCAAGGCGGGAAGCTATATATCCATGGGGGGGGCTGGGACGCCATTCAGGCTACCGCTTTGCCGGTCGTACATCCTTCTCTTGCTATCGCGTTCGTGATGAGAGTTGAGTACTCAGAGGCCATGACAGACATACCCATCGTGATCGAACTTCTGGATGAGGATGAGAAGCCGGCGGGCCCCAGGATCGACGGAAAGGTTCGGGTGGGTCACCCCGCGATGGCGCAGCCGGGGAATCCGATTTTTGTCCCGCAAGCGATCACGTTTAACGTGCTTCAGTTCGCCCGGTACGGGACTTATCGATTCCGAATCAGCAGTAATGGCGTCACGTTGGGAGAGACTCCGTTTCGAATTATTCCTCCGATTCAGAGCGCCCCGGGAGCTCATCTTTAGCCCAACGCTCGGATACGGCGCTCGGCAAGGAAGCAGGTCATTGTGGGTAGGAAAATCCCGAAATCTATGTGATCGAGCGTTACCGAATTCGGCTAGCAGGCCTACTCGGTACGCTGTGCTGACCTTGGACCCTCAGATCCCCCGTCACATTGGAATCATCATGGACGGCAACGGTCGGTGGGCCCGGCGACGCGGCCGCCCCGCCAGCTTCGGCCACCGCGCCGGAGTCCGCGCCATCAAGCGGGTCCTCGACGCGTGCGAAAAGCTCGGCGTCAACGCTCTCTCGATCTATGCCTTCTCCACTGAGAACTGGTCGCGGCCGCGGGCCGAGGTGCGCGCCCTCATGCGGCTGTTCCACGAGACCATGCTGCGCGAGATCGACGAGATGCACCGGCGCGGCGTCCGCATAGTGTTCAGCGGCAGGCCCGAGGACCTCTCGCCTCGAATGCGCGACCGGATCAACGAAGCGGTGACCCGCACTGCGGCCAACAAGAACGGCGTGCTCAACGTCTGTCTCAACTACGGCGGTCGCGCCGAGATCGTCGACGCTGTGAAAAAGCTCGTCGCCGAAGGCCTGGAGCCCGGCCAGGTCGACGAGGCGGCGATCGCCGCTCGACTCTACAACCCAGACCTGCCAGACCCCGACCTGATCATCCGGACGGCGGGCGAACAGCGCGTCAGCAACTTCCTCCTGTGGCAGTCGGCCTATGCCGAGCTGCTCGTGACCGAGACTTTGTGGCCCGACTTCGACGAGAACGACCTCAAGGCTGCGATCGCCGAGTACGCCTCGCGCGTGCGCCGCTTCGGCGGCAGGCCCGAGGAAGAGATGGCTGCCCAGGCAGGGTCCGCATGACTACGCAAAACGCTTTGCTGGCCGGACGGTGGAAGCCGAGCACGCTGATGGTCCGCATCCTCAGCGCCTTCGTCATCCTTGCCGTCGTCATCGGGCTTGCCCTGGCCGGGACCGTCGGCGCCGATGTGCTCGTCTTCATCCTCGCGAGCCTCGCGCTCTGGGAGTTCATCGGCCTGTCGGAGCGCATGGGTTTCCGCGCTCCTTCCTGGTTGTTGTTTCCGCTGGGCTATTTCTTCGCGTACAGCGGCACCTTGCTCAAGTCGATCGACGTCACGCTGGTCCTCGGCATTGCGGTGGTGGGCGGCCTTACCGCATTCCTCGTGGTCCCGGGCCGGCAGCAGGGTGTCGGACGGTGGGCGATGGGCATGGCGGGCGCACTGTACATCGGCATTCCTTTCAACTTCTACCTCCTCCTGTACACGTCACCGCACTACGGCCTGGTCTGGGCGCTGTTCACGATCTTCGCCGTCGTTGCATGTGACGCCGGAGCGCTTCTGGTCGGCAGCCGCATCGGACGGCATCCATTCTTTCGCTCGATCAGCCCGCGCAAGACGGTGGAAGGCGCGATCGCCGGTGTGGCCGGCGCGATAGTCGTGATGATGATCGGCGTTACTGTCGTCCTCGGGCAGCCCCTGCTCCACGCCATCGCGCTCGGCCTGCTGGTTGGCGTCATCGCCCAGGCCGGCGATCTCGTGGAGTCGCAGATGAAGCGCATCGCGCAGGTCAAGGACTCGTCCAACCTCATCCCCGGACATGGCGGAGCGCTCGACCGCCTCGACTCGATACTGTTTCCCCCGATTCTCGTTTACCTCTACGCGATGGCATTCCACCTGCTTTGAGCCGGCCCATCAACGTCGCCGTCCTCGGCGCGACCGGCTCCGTCGGTCAGCAGACGCTCGACGTCATCGATCGCAACCCTTCGCGCTTGCGACTCTTCGGGCTCACGGAAGGTCGCCGCTCGACGCAGCGCAAGGCCGAGTATCTCGTGCAGGGACAGGCCGGTGATCCGGATTTCGACTCGCGGGTGGAGGCGATGGTCACCGATCCGCGCTGCGACATCGTGGTCGTTGCCATCCCTGGCGCACGCGCGCTCGCACCAACTCTGGCCGCGTTAAAGGCGGGTAAGGAAGTTGCGCTTGCCACGAAAGAGGTTCTCGTCATGGCGGGTGAGCTCGTCATGCGCGCGGCGGCCGGGCGCGCGCAGGGCGCACTTATGGAAGACGGCGGTATCAGGCCAGTGGACTCCGAGCACAGCGCGATCTGGCAGTGCTTGTGGGGAGAGCAGCGCGAATCGGTGCGCCGCTTGATCATCACCGCTAGCGGAGGCCCCTTCTGGGCACACCCGGACCTCGACCTGGACCAGGTGACTGTGGAGCAAGCGCTCAACCACCCGCGGTGGTCGATGGGTCCAAAGATCACGGTGGACTCCGCCACGATGATGAACAAGGGTCTCGAGGTCATCGAAGCCCACCATCTCTTCCGGATCCCGCTCGATCAGATCGACGTCTGCATCCACCCCCAGAGCGTCGTGCACTCACTCGTGGAGTTCGTCGACGGCTCTCTCAAGGCCCAGCTGGGCCGCCCGGACATGCGCCTTCCGATCGCGGTGGCCCTCTGCTACCCCGACCGGCTTCCGGACGCGGTGCAGCCGACCCCCCTCGCGGAGCTCAGCGGCCTCGAGTTCCACCCCCTGGACGAGAAGCGGTTCCCGGCCGTCCGCCTGGCGCGCGAGGCGGCCAAAGCCGGCAAGGGCCGCCCCGCGGTCCTGAACGCTGCGAACGAGGAGGCGGTGACCGCCTTCCTGGCCGGCGAGATGCCCTTCAGCGGCATCGTGCGCACCGTCGAACGGGCTCTGGAAGCCTTCCCGGGAGGCGGGAACACGCTGCAGGAGATCCTCGAAGCGGATCGCTGGGCGAGGGAGTATGTGAAGGACACTTCCGGTAAATTGGGGGCCAAGTGAGCCAGCTCCTGACCGGTCTTCTCTACGTCGTCGGCATCGCTGGCATGTTCCTGCTGCTGATCGGCCCACATGAGGCTGGGCATTTCTTTTTCGCCAAGCTCTTCAAGGTCCGGGTGATCGAGTTCTCGATCGGCGCGGGCACCAAGCTGTGGTCGACCACCCGGGGCGGGACGCTTTACGCGATCCGGCTGCTTCCGATCCTCGGCTACGTCCGGATGGGCGGGATGGAGGCAGGCGATTTCGAAGACCCCAACGGGTTCCATTCCAAGCCGGCCTGGCAGCGGATAGTGATCCTCGCCGGGGGTCCGGCGGCCAACTTCCTGGTCGCGGCGCTACTGATCACTGCGGTCGGGTTGACCCAGGTCAATACCGACGCGGGCAAGGTCTTCAACGTGGTGCCTGGCTCGCCTGCCGCCACGGCTGGCCTGCAGCCAGGCGACAGCATCCGCGCCGTCAACGGCAAGCCGTACACCAACCCCGGCCTCATCCAGCAGGAGGAGGCGGCGGCTCCGGGCAGCCCGCTCACACTGGCCGGCGTTCACTCCAACGGTCAGCCGTTCACGGTCAGTGTCACGCCCATCTGCGATCCCAACTGCCACGTCGGCGTGGGCGTGCCTCGCAAGCTGATGAGCACCGAGACCGCGCTCGTCACAGGCGTCACTTTTCCAGTCGTCGCCACCGGTGAGATCGTCCAGGGCATCTGGTCTCTCATCAGCGGTCAGGTAGAAGGTGGTCTTTTCGGGCCGAAGGGGCTCACGGGACCAATCGGCATCGCAGCGGTCACCGAGCAATCGGTCAACCAGGGCCCTCTGACCTACATCTTCCTGGTCGCCCTCCTGTCGGTGGCACTGGGCTTCACCAACCTGCTTCCACTGCTCGCCCTCGACGGAGGCCGCATCGTGGTGGTGGTCATCGAGTGGCTCCGCCGCCGGCCCTTCGACCGGACCGCGGAGATGAACTTTCAGCGCTGGGGTCTCGTCGCGCTCATCGCCCTGGCGGCGGTGATCAGCTTCCTGGACATCCAGAGGATTGCTACGGGGCAGTTCCTGGGGATCAAGTGACCGTGATGGTCACCCGGCGTAAATCCATCCCGGTCAACGTGGGTGGTGTGGTCATCGGCGGGGCCGCACCGATCGCGGTGCAGACGATGACCAAGACGGACACGCGTGACGTCAAGGCGACGCTGCGCCAGATCCATGAGCTGAAAGAAGCGGGCTGTGAGATCGTTCGCCCGGCGGTCCCTGACCGCGAGGCGGCCGAAGCCCTGAAGGAGATCGTCAAGGGATCTCCGCTACCCGTGATCGCCGACATCCACTACGACCACACGCTCGCGCTGCTGGCGATCGAGGCCGGCGTGCATTGCCTGCGCCTCAACCCGGGCAACATCCCCGACCGCGAAAAGGTGGAGAAGGTGGTCAACGCGGCCAAGGAGCGGCAGATTCCGTTCCGCATCGGCGTCAACGCCGGCTCTTTGCCTGAAGAGGTGCACAAGAGCATGCGCGAGGATCACGCCATCGACCGCGACAACCGCGAGCAGACCGCGGACCGCATGGTCGAGGTCGCGCTCGGACACTGCAAGATCCTCGAAGACCTCGACTACGGTCCGGGCTTCATCAAGGTCTCCCTGAAAGCGACAGACGTCTGGACCAACGTGCTGGCCAACCGCAAGTTCGCCGCGGCCCGCGCCTACCCGATCCACCTCGGAGTCACCGAGTCTGGTCCGGTGGAAGCGGGCAGCATCCGCAGCGCGGTCGGTCTGGGCATGCTGTTGGGCGAAGGCATCGGCGACACCATCCGCGTTTCGCTCGCGACCTCGGACCCTCGCGAAGAGATCCGCGTCGCCCACGAGATCCTCAAGACATTGGCGTTCCGCAACGAGAGCGCGACGCTGGTCGCGTGCCCGACCTGCGGCCGTCTCGAGTACGACATGGTGCCGACCGTCAAGGCGGTCGAGGCGCACATCGCAAGGCTCAAGATTCCGATCACCATCGCGGTCATGGGCTGCGTCGTGAACGGTCCGGCGGAAGCTCGTCACGCTGACATCGGCGTCACGGGCGGCCGCGGCAAGGGCGTGATTTTCAAGAAAGGTAAGCTGTACCGCACCGTGCCACAGGAAGAGCTGTTGCCAGTGCTGCTCGCCGAGATCGACGCGATCGCGGCCGAAGCCCCGCTCCCGCGGTAGCCGTCTCCGGCGAGGCGGCCGCACGCGATTTGTCAATCACTAAAAACGGGAGCTATTGCTATGAAACAGGAAGTGGAAGAACAGCAGGACTTCGTCAAAGAGGTCACCAAGATGTCGGTCGACTTCGACCGCTGGTATACCGACGTCGTCCGCAAGGCGGAGATGGCGGACTGGTCAGGGGTCAAGGGCATGATGGTCGTGCGCCCCTATGGCTGGGCCATGTGGGAGACGATCACGCGCGCCTTCGACGACATGATCAAAGAGAGTGGCCACGAGAACTGGGCGTTCCCATTGCTCATCCCCCGCAGCTTGCTCGACAAGGAGGCTGCGCACATCGAAGGCTTCGGGCCCGAGGTCGCATGGGTGACCAGGGCGGGGGCCGCCATGCAAGAGCTTGAAGAGCCGCTCGCGGTTCGACCCACCTCCGAGACGATCATCGGACACCTCATCCGCCGCTACATCCAGAGCCATCGCGACCTGCCCAAGCTCACGAACCAGTGGAACAGCGTGGTTAGGTGGGAGATGCGCTCGCGGCTCTTCCTTCGTTCGCGTGAGTTCTGGTGGCAAGAGGGGCACACGTTCCACGCTTCCGCGCAGGAGGCGACCGAGGAGGTTGAGCTCATCCTCAGCTATTACCGCTCGATCGCGGAAGACTGGTGTGCGGTCCCCGTGCTCGCCGGCAAGAAGTCCCCTTCGGAGACTTTCGCCGGCGCGGTCCACACGCTGACACTCGAAGGCCTCATGCGCGACGGGCTCGCGCTGCAGATGGGCACGTCTCACTACTTCGGACAGAACTTCGCCCGCGCCTACGACATCTCTTTCTCGAACAAGGACAACGAGCGCGAGCTCTGCTACTCGACCTCATGGGGCATGAGCACGCGTATGGTCGGCGCGCTCGTCATGGCGCACGGCGATGACTCGGGCCTCGTCATGCCACCCAGGGTCGCGCCCATCCAGGTCGCCATCGTTCCGATTTACCGGGATGCGGAGAGTCGCTCCAAGGTCGAGGCGTTCATCGGCAGCTGGGCGCCGGAGCTCAAGGCGGCAGGCATCCGTCATCGCATCGACTGGCGCGAGGAGCGGCCCGGTGACAAATACGCGCACTGGGAGCTGAAGGGCGTGCCGCTTCGTCTCAACGTCGGCTCGCGCGACGCCGACGCCGGGCAGGTGGAGATGGTCGATCGCCTTTCGCGCCAGCGTGTGAGCGTGCCGGTGACAGGCATCGCGCAGCGCCTGAGGTCAGAGCTGGATGCGTTTCAGAAGAAGTTGTTCGACCGTGCCCTTGCCTTCCAGCGAGAGAACACCTTCGAGCTCTCGACTCTCAGTGAGGTCGTCGCGCATTTCAAAGCGCGCGCGGGATTCGTGTGGGTGACCTGGTGCGGCGACGCTGCGTGCGAGGAAAGGTTGAAGGCGGAGGCGGGCGGCGTGACAATTCGCACCATCGATCCCGACGCCAAGCCCTCAGGCAAATGCCTCGTCTGCGGCAAGCCGGCCGAATACCGCGTCGCCCTGGCCAAAGCGTACTAAGGAGAATCTCCCTCTCCCCGTTCAAGGGAGAGGGTTGGGGAGAGGGGCCTAAACTGGCCCAGTCGTGTTCAGCATGGAACCCTCCGAAACTCATCCGCCCTATCGGCCGGCAAGCAGGGTCGAGGCCGTGGCGGTCCTCGCGCTCCTGTTAGTGCGAGGTGTCTTGCTATGGCTCGTGGTGCCTTTGGCGTTCTGCTTCTGGCTCCTTTTGACCCCAGCTCGGGCCTTGTTCAGGCGACGCTATGTTGGCGTGGGCAGAGTGATCGGATGGTTCGACCTCAACCTGGTTGCGCTGATTGGGCAAGTGCTCATCCGGCCATTTGGCCGCCGAGTGGATTTCACTGCATGGTCGGCAATTTCATCAATCGACCACCGGGTCAGCTTGATCGACCCCGCATGACGCAGCAATAAGGTGCCGTTGGCGCCAAAAGGACCTAACGGGCCAAATGGTTACGTGCCGTTGGCGCCAAACGCACGTTATTCGACCGCCTGAGCCCGTCCAGATTTAGCCCGTCGGGTTCTCAAACGCCCCGACCGCCGGGGCGTTCTCGTACATCGACTTGGCGGTCACCAGCTTGAAAGTCCCATTCCCGACCGCGTCGAGCACCGCCTCGGCCACGTCTGGATGGAAATGCGTGCCCGCCCCCGACCGCACCTGCTCGACCGCCACCTGGATCGACATGCCTTTCCGATAGGGCCGATCTGAGGTCATCGCGTCGATCGCGTCCGCGCAGCTCACGATCCACGCGTACATGGGCAGATCCGCGCCCTTGATTCGATCGGGGTAGCCCTTTCCGTCGTAACGCTCGTGATGTGAGCGCACGATGACCAGCTCATCGGTCAGCATCTTGAGTCCGCTCAGGATGTTGAAGCCCACGACCGGGTGCGTTTTCATCTGCGCGAACTCCGCGTCGGTGAGCTTGCCGGCCTTCTGGAGGACCGCGTCAGGCACGCCGATCTTGCCGATGTCATGCAGCCGCCCGCCACGCTCGAGGCGCAGCCACGCTCCCGGATCCTTCGGCGCGTACTTCATGTGCCGCGCGATCATCAGCGAGTACTGCGTGACACGTTCCGAGTGGCCGCGTGTGTAGGGATCGCGCGCGTCGACCGCGTTGGCCAGCGCCTGGAGGGACGCGATGATGACCTCTTCGCGGTCCTTGAACAGCCGCGCGTTGTCGATCGCGACCGCCGCCTGCGACGCCAGCTCCGTCACCAGGTTGCGGTGGTCGTCGGTGAAGACGTGACCGACCTGATAGTTGGCAAGGAAGAGGACACCCTGCGGCTTGCCGCGAAGCGTGATCGGTACGCAAAGCACCGCGCGCGGGTTCAGCGGGCTGTCGTTTTCAGTTTCGTGCTGCATCGCCTGCATCACCGACGTGCCCGTGGCCATGACGTCGCGGACGATCTCGACGCCAAGCCCCAAGGCGAGTCGTTCGGCGGTGGTCGAGTCCGTGCCAAACCCGCCCTTCAAGACGAGCTTGCCCGAGTCTTCGAGCGCCAGACAGCCGATCTGCGCGGACGAGGCCTTCGCGGCGCCTGCCAGCACTTGTTGCAAAACCTGGTTGAGGTCGAGTGTGGAGGTCGCGGCCTGTAGCGCCTCCTGCAGGTTCTTCAGCTCCCAGATGCTGCGCTGGTTGTTGTCGTACAGCTCCGCATTGCGGACAGCGACCACACCCTGGTTGCCCAGCGTCGCGAGCACGCGCTCATCGTTCGTGTTCCACTCGCGCTTCTTGACGTCGAAGACGGAGAGCGTGCCCCAGAGGCGCCCGTCCTCCAGCATCGGCATGCAGATCGCGGATTGAAGCCCGTACTCGGCCAGGTCTGGCGGACCCGCCAGGTCGAAGCTGGTGTTGATGTCGGATATGGCCGTCTTGCGTCCGCTGAGCATTACCGCGCCGACTATCCCCTGGCCGTTCTGGAAGGACATCTCGTTGACCAAGGGTGGGAAGCCGAGCGACATGATCACGCCCTGGGTGCCTTCGGGCGTGGTGCGGGTCAGCAGGCCGGCGGTGCTCGACGTGACGCGCACTGCGGTCTCGAGCGTCTTCTGTTCGAGGACCTTTGAACCTTGAGTGACAGTGGTCAGGGCTTGTGAGATCTCGCCGAGGGCATCGAGCGTCGTGTCGAGCTTGGACGCGTGGCCGGTGACCGCCTGCAGGATTATCGAGTTCTCCAGCGCGATCCCAGCCATGGACCCCAACTCGTCGAGGGCAGGCAAGTCGCGCTGCGTGAAGCCGGTCGGGCCGCTACGCCCGAGGCACAGCGCACCGATGACCCCCTCGTGCCCGTGGATCGGGGTGAGCGCTTCGTTGACCCCTGCGCCGTTGGCTTCCGCCCGGAGCCCGCTGAAGACCTGCTCGTCTGGGGTGATCAGGCTGCGCAGAACCGCCTCACCGTCCCGGACCTTGGCCAGCGGTCCTTCGATCGGGCCAGAGCCGCCGGACGCCCCGAGAATGAGGTACGTACCGTCGGGTTGGAACATCGCGGCGGCGCCGCTGTCGTAGCGAATCACCTGCTTGCCCTTCTCGAGCACGAGCCGGATCGTCTCGTCTGTAGTCTTGCCGGACGATTCCTTCACCAGTTCGTTGAACAGGGAGTAGCGAGCCGATTCCCTCCGCGACAGGGCGACCGCGTGGGCGCTCGCGAGGTGGGCGCCGGCGCGTCTGATCAGGGTCACGGCAAGCCTGCGGTCGTCGTCGTCGAAGTCACCGACCTTCTTGCCGAGCAGGATGAATCCACCGACGTGCTCCCCGAAATGCATAGGGACCGCCATCAGGCTGGCGACGTGCACCTCATTGGGGACGTAGTTGAACAGCTCTGCCAGCCCGCTCTGGTCGCTGGAGACGTATTCGCCGCTGGACTGAATTGCGCTCAGAAGCTTGCCGGCGCCCTTGGCGCCGCGCGCCACCGGCTGGGGATGCAGCCCCTCGAGACCGATTCCAGGCGGCTGGGGGACGAACTGTTTCTCGTCGGCGGTCGACGAGTAATACAGTGCGAGGTCGGCTCCGGAAAGGTGGGCGATGTGCTGCGTGAGGCCGGCGGTGTCGGTCAGCGGCCGCAGGTTCTCCGCGTCCGAGGTGGCCGCGAGGAATGCTCGGTGCCGGTGCTCCAGCTGCCCGCGAAGGTATTCCAGCGCGATGTCGCGGTTCTGGACCCCCTCCGACATACCGCGATAGGCAGTGCTCCCGAGAAAGCCGCCGACACCCAGCATCAGCAATCCGGTCAGCTGGAGTAGAAGGGTGCCGTCCCGCAGGTTGAACTGGGCGGCGAACAGCGACAGCAGGAGAGCGGCCAACCCAAGCGGGATCGAGCCCTGTACGTTTCGGTTGAGAATTCCGGCCCCAAGCGCGAGCAGGCCGGCCACCGCAGCAAGGAACGCGGCCACGCCCGAGCGGCCGGTGACGTTGAGGGTCCCACCCACGAGGAGCAGCACGGCGGCTGCCGCCGAAAACCCAAGCCTGAGCGCGAATCTAGCCCCTTCTGACTTCACTTGGAATGGCTCACCACAGCGATGGGTAAGTCTAGGAGCGTGCCCGTCAAGCGGAACCTGGATACGGAGGGGCCCGCCTACACTCTCACTCACCAGCAGATGACGGTTTCAGAGCTCCTCAAGATTGCCGACCACCTGGACCCGAAGGGCCAGCAGGTGGTCAGGAAGGCGTATGAGCGCGCCTCGAGCGCTCACACGGGTCAGCGACGCCTGTCCGGCGAGGACTACGTCAACCACCCGCTAGAGGTCGCTGCCATCCTCGCCGACCTGGAGCTCGACGCTCCGACCATTGCCGCCGCCCTGCTCCATGACACCGTGGAGGACACCGCGCTCACCGCCGAGGAGGTCGAGAGCGAGTTCGGCCCAGAAGTCGCGCGCCTTGTGGATGGGGTGACGAAGCTGGGCCGGATCGCGCTCCGCTCCGACCAGCAGCAGCAGGCCGAGAACATCCGGAAGATGATGGTCGCGATGGCGGAAGACCTGCGGGTCGTCCTCATCAAGCTCGCCGACCGCCTTCACAACATGCGCACCCTGGACCCGTTGCCAGAGGTGAAGCGCCGCAAGATTTCGCGCGAGACCCTCGACATCTACGCTCCGCTTGCGCACCGGCTCGGTATCGGCCAGATCAAGTGGGAGCTGGAAGACCTCGCCTTCCGCAACCTGGAACCCGAGGCTTACGAAGACGTGGTCCGGCGGATCGCCCGCAAGCGTCACGAGCGGGAGACGCTCGTCTCTGACCTGCGGGAGATCCTCGCTCGCGAGCTCGAGAAGGTCGGCATCAACGCGTCGGAGATCACGGGCCGCCCCAAGCACATCTATTCGGTGTGGCAGAAGATGACCCGGGAGAACAAGGACTTCTCGGAGATCTACGACCTCTCCGCGATTCGGGTCCATGTCGAGTCGGTGCGCGACTGCTACGGAGTCCTCGGCGTCGTTCACTCGCTGTGGAAGCCGGTCCCGGGGCGATTCAAGGACTACGTCGCCATGCCGAAGTCGAACGGCTATCAATCGCTCCACACCACGGTCATCACGCACACTGGCGAACCGATCGAGATCCAGATCCGGACGCACGAGATGCACCGCGTGGCGGAGTTCGGGGTCGCCGCGCACTGGACCTATAAGGAAGGCGGCAAGGATGCGAGCTTCGACCAGAAGCTGTCGTGGCTGCGCAGCCTGCTCGAGTGGCAAAACGAGGTGGGGGACGCCGAGTCGTTCCTGGACACGGTCAAGGTCGACTTGTTCCAGGACGAGGTGTACGTGTTCACGCCGAAGGGCGACGTGCTCAACCTGCCCGCGGATTCATCGCCTGTCGACTTCGCCTATCGCATCCACACCGAGGTCGGACACCGGTGCATCGGCGCCAAGGTGAACGGTCGCATGGTGCCGCTCGACTACGAGCTTCAGAACGGCGAGATCGTCGAGATCCTCACCTCGAAGGGCCCGCATGGGCCGAGCCGCGACTGGCTCAACTTCGTCAAGAGCGCGTCGGCGAAGGAACGCATCCGGAAGTGGTTCAAGAGCCAGAGCCGCGAGGAGAACGTGGGCAAGGGTCGCGACCTGCTCGACAAGGAGCTGCACCGCATGCACCGGGTCAACCTCGCCGACCTCGACGAGGGAAAGCTGACCCAGATCGCCACTATGCACAGGTTCAACGCCATCGACGACTTCCTCGCGGCGATCGGCTACGGCGACCTCTCTCCTCACGCCGTCGTGATGCGAATGGCGCTCACGCTGGATACGCCGGGCGGCGACCTCCGGCCGATCCCCTTGATTCCCAACGTCCAGCCGACCCCAAGAGTCCTCGTGCGCGGCGAGAAGGGCATCCTCACCAAGATCGCTCCCTGCTGCCAGCCGGTGCCAGGCGATGCGATAGTCGGTTACACCACCCGTGGCAAGGGCGTGACTGTGCATCGCGTGGACTGCATCAACGCCATCAACGCGCAGGACCAGGCGCGAGTGGTGCCGGTCGACTGGGATGCCGAGGCCACCCACATCTATCCGGTCGCGATCAAGATCGAAGCCTGGGACCGGCAGGGACTGCTTCGCGATATCGCCACCGTCGTCGCCGAGAACCGGGTCAACATGTCATCTCTCGAAGTCCACGTGTACGACGACAAGACAGCAGTCGTGTCTACGGTTGTCGAGATCGACTCGCTGGCGCAGCTCTCACGTTTGATGGAAAAGCTCGAGGGCGTCAAGGATGTGCACACCGTCGCTCGCGAAGCCTCTTGATCTCGTGAAAGAACCTTCACGCTCCATCGACCTCGGCGCGTCACCTCAGGTGGTTTGGGACCTGTTGGTCGGTCCGGGCACGCGCGATTGGTACTACCGGCTGACGCCTGTGGGCAATTTCGAAGCCGGCAGCCGGGTCGAGTGGAACGATGTCGCCGGGAAGCGAATGGAGGAATCGGAGGTAGTGGAGGTCAGTGCCCCACGGCGCCTGGTTCTCCGGACGCGCTTCCTTTTCGCTCCCGGCTTTGCCGCCGCCGAGCCTCACCTGTTGACGTGGGACGTTGAGCCCGCGCCCGCGGGCTGCCGTGTTCGCATCGAGTGGCGGGCGAGCGAGCTGATCGCCGGCTTGTTCGAAGCGGAGGGGGAGAGCATTCTGCTCGGTCTTCGCCTCGCCGCTGACCCTGTCGCCCGCGCGGAGCTGGCGCGACTTCCCGAGATCGGTGAGCTCGAGGTCCACGACGTGACCCCGGAGCGGGTCGGCGACTACCAGTCCTTCTTCGACCACGACGCTTTCCGCGATTTCCCTTCGTGGCAGGCGTGCTACTGCTTGGAACCGCATAGCACTCACCCTGACGAGGAATGGGCGGCGCGCACAGCAGCTGAGAACCGGCGCGACATGACCACCCTCATCAAGCAGGGCAATGTCACCGCGCTGCTCGCGTACGCCGATGGCAAACCAATCGGCTGGTGCAACTACGGCGAAACCACGAAACTCGGCAACGTCATGCGTCGCTTTGGCGTCGACGGATCCAACTACGCAGGCGTCGGCTCGGTGGCTTGCTATGTGATCGCCGCTCCGTATCGGGGCCATGGCGTCGCTTCACGGCTGCTCGATGCGGCCCTCGACCGATTGCGCAAGAAGGGGCTGAAAGCGGTGGAGGGTTACCCGGTGAAAGGGGAGGACTCCGCCCAAGGCAACTTTCGCGGACCGCTCAGCATGTACCTACGCGCCGGCTTTGTACCGCATCGCGAAACCAAGCGGAACATCATCGTCCGCAAGACACTTTGAGCGTTCGCATCGAGTTCACCGCCGACCGTCAGTTCGGCACGAACTCATACCTCGTCGAGGACGACGCGACGCACGACGCGGTCGTGATTGACGCGAACCTGGCGCCCGAGCTCATGATCGACCTCGTCCGCGAGAGGCAAGCCAACGTCAAAGCCATTCTCTTGACGCACACCGACATCGATCACGTCGCCGGCCTGGCAGCTCTCCTCGCGGCGTTCGGACCGATCCCCATCGCGGTGCACGATGCGGAAAAACAATTCGTCGTCGAAGGCAAGCCAATGCGTCGCGAATTCGGTCACGAGACGGATCCGGCCGAAAACGTGATCAGCCTGGTCGAGGGCGAGACGTTCCGCGCGGGCTCACTTGCTTTCGAGGTGCTGCACACGCCGGGACACAGCCCGGGCGGCGTCTCGCTGAAGATCGGTGACAGCATCTTCACGGGCGACGCGCTATTCGCCGGCTCCATCGGGCGCTCAGACTTTGCCAACTCAAACGGCAGGGCGCTGATCGAAGGAATCAAGTCAAAGCTGCTCGCGCAACCGGATGAGGTGGAGGTGTACAGCGGCCACGGGCCGGCCACCACCATCGGCCGCGAACGGCGGACGAACCCCTTTCTCAGCTAGGACGAGAGCCGCGCCGATGCCCGCATCCGCGGGCCAAATGCGGGTTTCGCCGGGCTCCGATACCCGCATTCGCGGGGCACATGCGGCTTTCGCGCCGATGCCCGCATCCGCGGGGCAAGTGCGGGTAATCCGACCTTAGTGTCTGCCCAGCGTCAGCACGACTATCAACGCCGGCCCCAAGAGGATCAGCCACAACGTCGGGAAGACGCAGCCGACAGTAGGCAACAGGATCTTCAATGACGCGCGCGCGGCTTCAGTCCGAATCTTGAGCCTGCGCTTGACGCGCATCTGAGCCGAGTGCGCCGCGATAGTGCGCGCGATCGGTACGCCGGTGCGCTCGGCGTGAAGGATGCCTCGCACCAATGAGGTGAAGTCGTCGACCCCTGTCGCCTCCGCCATCTCCACTAGCGCATCGGCGCGGGGGCGACCCAGCTCGATCTCGCGCAGTGCCCGCGCGACCAGCAGCGTGAGCGGACCTTCCTGGTGACGCACCAGCTGCTCCAGCGCGCGGTCGAGGCCGAGCCCGGCCTCCATGCTGATGGCGACGACGTCAAGCGCGTTCGGCAAGGAGGCTTCGATCTCGATGCGCCGCTGGCGGACCAGCTGGTTGAGCCACACCACCGGCATGTAGAACCCAAGCGCCACTCCCACGAGGACCGCGATCCCGATCGCGACCGGTGACCCGAGCAGCACTCCCAGTCCGAGCCCAAGCGCCCCCAGGCCTGCCGCCGCCGCGATGCGCAGGGCCTGCAGGCCTGCGGGGTCGAGACCAAGGGGGTTGCCGACGAAATCGAGGTACCGGCGGAACCTCGTGGCCTCCGCTGCGGGAGTCATCCGGGTTAGCTGCCGCGTGAACCAGCGCCGGCCGGGCGCAAGCAGCCGTTCGCCCAGCGGCTTCTCGAGCTCGAGCGCAATCGCGCTCTGGCCGAGCCCTAGGTCCTGGCGAGCGAGCCGTGCCCTGGCCAGCGTGGTCGCGTCGCCGGCGCGCGCCGAGACGATGCCCGCCACCAGCATCCACACGCCGGCGGCGGCGACTATTCCGACGGCGATGACGATGAGGGGAAGGTTCATTTGATGGCCGTCAGCTGGCGGATGAAGAAGTTGCCAAGCCCTAGCATCACCGCGGCAACAAACAGCAAGAACCACCCCAAGGGGTCGACGAACATCGGCCGAAAATACGAAGGGACGAGGAAGTACAGGCCGAGGGCCGCGGCGATCGGCAGCAGCGTGATGATCAAAGCAGAGGCGCGGGACTGAGCCGTCGAGGCCAGGATCTCCGCGCGCATCTCGGCGCGCTGCTTCATCGTGTCGGCAAGCGTGATCAGGATGGCGGGCAGATCACCGCCGACCGAGTGCTGGATGGTGATGACCATGACGACGAGCCTCAGGTCGCTGCTGCCGATGCGCTTGACCATGTTGCCGAGAGCGCTCTCGATCGAGGCGCCGAGCTCGATCTCTCTGCGCGCCAGCGCGAATTCGTCGGACACCGGCGGCCCGGCGTTCTCGGTCACCGCACGCAATGATTGAGTGGTGGATTGGCCGGCCTTCATCGAGTTCGCCATGAGCTCCATCGCTCGCGGCAAGCCGTCTTCGAACTGAGCCAGGCGATGCCCGCGGCGGTTGCGCAGGTACACCGCAGGGAGCGCGTACCCAACGATGGCGAGCACGAGCACGGGAAGTGATATGCCGAAACGGAGGAGCGCGAGCACCGCGAGAGTCACGCCGACCCCCACCTGAAGCAGCTGGAATTCGTACGGGCGAAGCTGGATGTCCGCGCTCGCGAGGTCGGCTGCTAGCGAATTCCTCCTCTGGTTCGACGCGATCCACACCGGGGCACCGGACGGCTCGAACCGCCTGCGCAGCTGCTCGCGAACGTCGGCGAGGGTGCGGTAGGTGACGCGAGCATTCGGCCCTTCGCCGGCCGCCGCACGCCCACTACCGACGATCCCATAAACCACCAGGCCCACACCGATGGCGGCGGCCGCGGCGACGAAGATGACGACAGCAGACATCCGTCAGGGGCCGGTGAACTGCCAGCGCTTGTTCACATCTTTTGGACCCACGCCTCCGGGTTTGGGACACGCGGGATCGGGCTGGCTGGGAGAGGCCGCGTAGTCCTTGAAGGACTCGAGCGAGTATTTCAAGGTCGCGTTGTTGAGAAGCCAGAAGAGATACTCGGCGTCGCATGCCGTCAGCAGCAGCGTGAGGCTGCTCGCGACCTGCGCGGTGCCTGATGGCTGGTTCACCGGCCCAACTCTGATGATGTACAAGTCGCGGAACACCGTGCGCACAACCTGGGTGCCAGGAGTGACGCCGAACGTCGCGGTGCTGATTGAGGCGAGCATGGTGATGCGGTCACCCGCCTGGGGGTAGCCGCCCACGCCGACCAGCTCGCCGGTCGGCACGGTCAGTGCCACGTAGCCCTGGGGGATCGGAAGAAGGGCCAGGTCGGTAGTGCTCAGGAGGTCGGTCGCCCCCGCGATCAGGTTTGCGGTGACCGGCGATCCGGCGGGGATGTCGACTCGAGCACTTTTGCCGGTGACTTTAGCAATCTCGGTGAACGCTTGGGGTGGCGCAGGGTTGAATGAGCTCACCTGTAGATCCGATTCCTGGATCTTGGTGCGGGCGCTGATGTTCGTCTTGGCCACGACCACCTTGACCCCGGTCGTTGCGGTTTGCACCAGCGACAGGCTGGCCAACCCCGCTGCCGTGGCGAAGGCAAGCACGGCAAGGATCGCGCCGATCACTATGTAAAGGCGTCCCCGGCGGGGCCGGGCGATCTCAGACGTGGAGCTGGACATCTAGCTGCGGCTGCAGCTTGGCATGGTGCGCGGATTGGTGCAACTCATTCGACGAGAACGGCCTCCACCAACGCGGTGCTGATCCCGGCGTCACTGCCGACGGCGATGGTGTTGCCGCCGCTCGCGTCCAGCAATAGCGAGCCGCACCTGAGCGCACCTGCGATCTGGCTCGTGGCGTTGGCGGAGTAGGCGCAGCGCCCGGGAAAGTGGATGGAGCCGAGCAACCAGCTCGGACCGGCCGGATCATCGAGCAGGAACTGGCCGGTCACGTTCGCCGGCGCCCAGACTAGACGGTTCCAGCACGCGCGGTTACCTACCGGGCACCAGGTCGAACCAGGGCAGCTCGAAGCGTCGGTGGCGCTCGGCGCGGTGGAGCAGGGGGCCGCCAGCCAGGCGAAGTTGCTTGGCGGATCGGCGAGAACGTTCGGCGGGCAAGGCTGCTTGGAACAGGGCTGCGCGCCGAAGCTGCAGGTACCGGCGCCGCAGATTCCTGTCGTCCCGTCGCCGCAGTTCCCCTGGCAGTTGCCGCCGCTTCCGCCGCAGCCGCCGCCACCGCCGCCACCGGTGCAGGTCGTGCCGTCGCACGCGGTGGTCCACATCCCCGCGGTGTTGACGAACTCCATAGTCACGTCTCGCCCCATCAGGAGGGCAGCGCCGTTGAGGCACACGCCGCCGCCGTTGACAAAGCCCGAACCGTTGAAGTAGTAAAAGCCCGGATCAAAAGCGGCCAGCCCGTTGGACAGCAGCGAGAGGTCGAGATAGCCGTAGCAGCTCGGCTTGAAGTGATAGAAGCCGCTCGCGTCCTGGACGGGCACCGGTCCGCGACCCGTGCCGACAGTGACCCCGCCGACCTGGATGGCCGGGTACACGGCTCCGGCTGAGCATGGCGCCCCGCCGTTGCCGACCAGCGTGGCGATCGCGCTGGGATCGGTGTTCGGCTCGGGTGGTAGGAGCGAAGACAGGGGAGGAACCGGTTGCGCGCCTGTGCCGGGGGCGCACGGGTTGGGGTTGACGGCCTTGCCGCCAACGGAAAGAAACGAGGTCGAGGCGGGGCCGCATGCAGGTGCGTTGTGGCCGCTGAGCTCGTACCCGTCGGCGCATATCGCTCGCACCGAGCCGGCGTTGGCGCCCGCGACGCAAGTTCCTGGCGCTGTCCAGCTCTGTCCATCTGTGTAGACGCTCACGTTGCCGAGGTCGGAGTAGGTTCCGGAGGGTGCGTCGAATCGAGCGTGTGCGTAGAGCGCGCACGTTCCATTGCGTGTAATCGGGTTCTGCGCCATGACGCTGCCGCTGATGTTCACCTGGCCGCTGTTGCACGTAAGCGTGGTCGCGGAGACTGCCGGCACCGAACCTGAGAGCTGCTGGGCTACCGCTCGCCTTACCACCGAGGTGCTGGTCGTGCCCACCTCTGGGCCAAAGGCGAGCGGTAGCGTGAGGGTGAGGATCACCTCAACCTGCTGCTGGTGGCCCATGTACGGATAGTTGATGGTGGCGCTGAGCCCGCCGGCAAACGTGTCGGTGCCCGTGTACGGCGTGGTGCACGCGCCGCCGGAGATGCTCAGCGCGCCGGTACGCGTGCGCTGGGTGGCGAGGAAGTTGTCGGCGTTGGTGATCACTGTCGACGCCTTGGTCGCGTCGCAGCCGGCGCCGATCTTCAAGGCCGAGTCCAGGGCTGCCTGGTCGGCGAGCTGCTGGAGCTGGTTCCTCTGCCACTCGACCGAGCCGGCCAGGAGCACGAGCGCGGCGGACCCGATGAGAGCCAGCAGCGACACCGCCACCAGCACCATCACCTGCCCGGACTGCGACCTGCGCATCAATACTCCATCCGGACGACGGACTGCGAGTCGAATGTGATCAGGGTCGGGATGCCCAGGAAGCTCGCCATCACGGGCTGCCAGATGAGCTTCAGGTCGACGACCGCGCGCTGGTGGCCTGCCGTCCGCACCGCGGCGCCATTCACCCCCGCACAGGTGGGGCAGCTCCAACGCGGACTTGGATTGCCGCCGGTCGAGTCGAGCTCATAGATGAAGACGTAGACCTTGTTGGCGGTCGCGCCGTTGAGCGTGATGGTGCCGGGCTGCGTCGGGTCGGCGTTGGCAACCCACGAGCCATATGAAGGTGGCGCGGAGATTGAGGTCGAGTCCGCGTAGACGACCGACACACCCAACGCGTCCAGCTGGTGAGCACCGTTGGTCAGAGGACCAAGCGAGCAGGCGGTCGGCAGGAGCGCCGTGCAGTCGGGCGGAAGTGTGTTGGAGCCGCTGTAGTACGAGAGCGCTGCTTGCCGTGCAGTGTCGCGAGACGCGCCCTGCAACAGCGCGTACAGCAAGAGCCCCCGACCCATGTCAACAGTGGCTCCGATGAGAAGCAAGACGACCGGGGCGACCAGGGCGAACTCGACCAGCGCCTGCCCCTTGCTTCGCTTGTGGGGATGGGTCCCTTCCCCACTTGTGGGGAAGGTGGCCTGCAAGGCCGGATGGGGAGGTGGAACGTCTCCTGCCCTCACCAGGACGTCGTGGCGCGGCTCGATCCAGAAATCGTGATCCCGCCTCCAAGGAGATTCAGGTCGCTGAATCCGTAGTACACATAGACGTCAACCTCGGACTGATACAGCTTGGTCACGGCGCCCGTGCAGTCGACGCTCGTCCCGCAGTAGACCGCGACCACCGCCTGGCCGGCCACCGGCGCCGTGTAGTCAGTCCCGGCGACGAACGGAGGAGCATGGTTGACCTGGGTCGCGCAGCTCACGTTCGTGGTGACGGCCGCAAGATCGGCCTTGATCAGGCTGCACATGTTCGTCAGCCCAGGCCCATTGGTGGTGGATGTCTTGCCGGCCACATAGCGCGCGCCGTCACGCGCCGCATTGGAGGTCGCGATCGCGAACGCATAGCCGCGGCCAAGCTCTAGCGTTCCGGCGACGAGCAGCACCAGGATCGGCACGCTGATTGCGAACTCGACCATCGCCTGGCCTCTTCTCTTGCGGCGGGAACGTGTCCCTTCCCCACTTGTGGGGAAGGTGGCCTGAAAGGCCCTATGGGGAGGTGGAACTTGGCTAGACATCCATCTTCAGGTTCTTCAGGATCACGCGCGCCAGCTCCGTCGACCCTCGAGAGACCAGCGAGTTGGGATCCTGCAGAAGGACCAATCCGCCGGCGAGGGCTGCGTCCTCCGGGCGCGACTCGTCGTAGCCCACAGCGACCGACATCTTCCGGCCGAGGATCGACTCCATCGCCGCACGGTCCAGCGGCGGGCGCGGCACTCGCTGGTTGAGCACGAGCTCGATGCGATGGTCTGGAATGTTGAGGATGTCGCGAAAGACCGCGAGTGAGCGCCGCGCGTCAGTCATCGCGGCGATCTCCGGCGGAATGACGACGACCACGCATTCCGCGCGTTCCAGGACCGCCAGCGCGGCCTCGCCGAGCGAGGTGCCGAGATCCACCAGGACCATCCGCTGCCAGCTGACGACGATGTCAAGGACCCGGCCCGTCAGGTCACCTGTCATCAAGTCGACCTCCTCCGGCCGCAGGGTCCCGGGCAGCACACCCATTCCGGAGCGGTGGTTGACGATGTTGCCTCGCAGCGCGATCTCGAAATCGGCATGGGCCGATTTGGCCGCGCTCGCCATCGAGCCAGTCGCAATGAGGTCGGCAAACAGCGCGGCGTGGCCGAAGGGCGCGGAGATGTCGGCCAGCAGCACCTGGCGCGGGAACTTACGAGCTAGCGCGGCTGCCGTGTTGACGGCCAGGGTCGTGACGCCCGATCCACCCTTGGCCGAGAAGAAGGCCACGACCGGCGCCGAGGTACGAGACTTTCGCTGGACTTCGGCGGCGTCGACGGACGTCAGCTCCTGCTCCCAAAGCTTGTCCAGGGCCAGCGCCACCTTCTCGGCGTCGGGGCCCAAACCCTCCAGGAGGCCGTCCCGATCCAAGGTGAGGAGCACGGAGTCGGTCATACCGAAGATCCTCGTCACGTACCGGTCCTTGGTCCGGGGGGCGGGGAGGATGACCAGCTCGCCAGGAGCCGGGCGACGCGTCAGGAGCACCTTGCCATCGCTGTCGGCGATCGACTCTTCGACCTGGCCGGACGCAAGGAACATGACGACATCGCCGCCGTCCGCGTTCAGCCGGAGGGTGTCGCGGGCGGTCAGGCCGACCGGACGCATGCGTCGAGAGACAGCCCGAAGCGTTCCGTCGCTGAGGTCCGCGAACACGCTGGACATCTCCAGGATCCGGATCCGCAACTGCAGGGCTGAAGGCGTCTGATCGGCGGCGGGCTCGCTGCTGGGACCCACCTGGTGTTGCTCTTCCTCCTGGGCCCGATCGGCTTCGCGAGCCTCAAGGGCGACTCAATTGCCGATAATGTAGCAACGTCCCCCCGATTCGGCCGGTCATCCCACTACTAGCTTTGAACACGAGGCCCACTGCCGAGATCGATCAGCAGCGCCTGACCAGGAGGTCGGGGGCTAATTCCCGCGCTCAGCGTTCTCGCGTGGCGGGGCGGGTTGAGCGGGTCCTTAACGCCGTTCTGACGGATGAGGCAAAGGTCACGCTAAACGTCAGCGCGGCCGACTTGCTTGCCGAGCCTGAGCCGGTGTGTGACGTCATCGACCAGGCGTTCGATCAGGCGCACCCGGGGCTGGCCGGACAGTGGCGGCTCACCGAGCCGTTCCGGCGGTCCAAGGTCAGCGATGAGCTGCTGAACGCCCTGGTCCACCCGAACCCCGTCACCCGGGGCGCGGCCGCCCAGCTTTGCGGGGCGCTGCACCTGAGCGAGTCGGTCCTGTGGATCGAGGACATGATCCAGGACAAGAACCCGAAGGTCCGGGACGCCGGCATCCGGGCCCTCGGCCGGATGGGAGGGCGTAGAGCTGTTGAGGCGCTGATGGCGTCGATCGACCGCATCGCGATGCACCGCGTGGCGATCACGTTGGCTCTGACCGCCACCGACCTGGACATCGAAGCCCTTATGCGCCACCCCGCAAGCGAGAAAGCGGCAGTCGTCACCGTCCTTGCATGTGGTTTGAGGCGAGACCACCTTCGGGTGCCGCCGCTACTGGGCATCGCGCATGACAGCCGCTGGCCCAAGGCTGTTCGCATGGCCGCTTGCCTGTCGCTTGGCATGATTGGAGGCAAGGGCGCAGCCGACCTGGGCGCGCTGGCGGATCTGGACCGGGACCCCGACATCAAGAAAGCTGCGTCCCGGGCGAAGGTGCGCCTGGAGCGTGCCGCACGGATGAGACCGGCATGAAGCTGTCGGAGCGTTTCGACCGCCGCTACCAACAGGCGCCGGTGGCGACGACGCCTCCGCCTGGAGCCGTCACCGTCGCTCCCACCGAGCGGCCCACGGTGCAATTCGACGGTCTAGCGCCCATCGCACCGCTCGCGCCGGAACCGCTCCACACCGCCGAGGCATCTGCTCTCTTGAGTCCCTCGCTGGCGGTGGCCAAGGGCGAGATCCACGCGCTGCTTCTCAGCCGCCACGCCGCGGCGATCGACATCAACAACCGGGCCGGCATCCGGCGCCTGTTGATGCAGCTGACCGAGGACCACTACAGGTTGAAACCGCCGGCGACGCTCGTCACCGCGGCCGACAAAGAGCGCCTCGTTGAGATCCTCTTCGACGAGGTCATCGGACTCGGCCCCCTGGAATCGCTGCTGCGCGATCCCGAGGTGAGCGAGATCATGGTCAACCGGCCGGAGCAGATCTTCGTCGAGCGTCGCGGCCGCATCGAGCTCACGAGCCTCGCTTTCGAGGACGAGGACAGCCTGCGACGCGTGATCGACCGCATAGTCTCCACTATCGGACGCCGCGTCGATGAGTCGGAGCCGATGTGTGATGCGAGGCTCAAAGATGGTTCGCGAGTCAATGTGGTGATTCCGCCCGTGGCGATCTACGGGCCGTGCCTGACGATCCGCAAGTTCGGCCGTGAGGTGCTCTCGCCGGAGAAGCTCGTCACCGCCGGGGCTGCCACCGAGGCGATGATGGAGTACCTCGACACCGCGGTGAAGACACGGCTGAACATCATCGTGTCGGGCGGGACTGGCTCGGGCAAGACGACGCTCCTCAACGTGCTGTCGGGTTTCATTCCGGCGACCGAGCGCATAGTCACCTGCGAGGATGCCGCGGAGCTCCGGCTGCGACAGGTCCACGTGATCAGCCTCGAATCGAAACCGCAAAACGTCGAGGGCCGCGGCGCGATCTCCATCCGCGATCTCGTGCGCAACTGCCTTCGTATGCGGCCCGACCGGATCATCGTCGGCGAGTGTCGCGGTCCTGAAGCGCTCGACATGCTGCAGGCGATGAACACCGGCCATGACGGGTCGATGAGCACGCTTCACGCGAACAACCCGCAGGACGGCCTCAATCGTTTGGAGACGTTGGTGCTTCTTGCCGGCACCGAGCTTCCTTCACGCGCCATCCGGAGCCAGATCACATCCGCGGTGAACGTCATCGTGCAGACTGCACGGCTGCGCGGAGGTGCTCGAAAGGTGATCAGCGTGGCGGAGCTCATCGGGTTGGTCGACGGCGAAATCTCGATCCAAGAGATCTTCACGTACCGCCAGGTGGGCGTCACCCCCGACGGCCGCGCGGTCGGCTATCACACGGCGACCGGAGCGCAATCGATTTTCAAGCAGCATTTCTTGTCGAACGGGGTGCAGATGCCGGACTCGATGTTCACGCCCACGGCGCAGCCTTCACCGGAGAAGCTGTACTGACGATGGGAGACGTTGCGGACATGGACAAAGCCACTCGCGCCCTTGACGGCGCGAAACCGGGCGTTCTCGACTCGGAGCTGCTCGCAGACTTCGGGCATCAGGTGCGCAACCAGCTGAATGCGGTAGTCGGCGCGGCCGGCCTGCTGGCGACCGGCGCCACGTCCAGCGACGAACGGGAGCTGGCCTCGATAGTGGAGATTGGCGCCGAGCAGATCGCGCGACTGGTGGACGACGTCCTCGATGCGGCCACCATCCAGAGCGGGCAGTTTGAGCTGGCGCTTCATCCCTTCAATGTGCGGGCCAGCGTCGAGAGCTGCATCGGCATCCTCGCCGATGCCGCCGGCGCGAAAGGAATCGACCTTTCGTTCCAGGTCGCGCCCGAAGTGCCAAGCGTGATCGTCGGCGATTCACGCAGGCTGGAGCAAATAGTGCTGTCGCTTCTGCACGGAGGCGTCGAGCGTACGTACCGAGGCGGGGTAGGTGTCGAGCTCAGCTTCGAGGACAGAGGCGGGCTGGTCGCGCTGCACTTCACAATCCGCGACACCGGGCGCGGGATTCCTGCTCGGATTCTCCGTGGAGGCCTCGAGAGCATGACAAATCCTCGTGACGTCATGCAGCCCGGCGACCGCCTCGCGGTCTTGCGCCTCGCGACGACAAAGCAGCTCGTGGCGATGATGGAGGGCGAGCTGCGCGTCGAGCAGGGTGGTGTCGAAGCCGGACCTGACGCCGGGACTTCTTTCTCCTTCACGATCCTGGCCGAGGTCCTTCCGGCCTCAGTGACCACTACGCAGCTGACTCTCGAGGCGATGCGCGTCCTGGTGGTGACCGCCGATCCCACCGAGCGGCGCGTGCTCGCATTGCAATCCGAGCAGTGGGGCGCGACCGCGACGGCCGCGACGCCTGAAGAGGCCCTCGCGGCGGTGAAGGCGGGTCATCCGTTCGACATCGCCGTGGTCGAGCATCGGCCGCCCGACATCGAGGGGCTCGCCCTGTCCGCCTCTCTTCGTGCGATCAAACGGCCGGACCAGCTGCCGATAGTGCTCATCGCAGTGGCGAACCCCGGCCCGGAGGTGGCCGAGGCAGCCGACAGCGGCGTCATCCAGGCCACGCTCACGAAACCGGTGGTAGCACGCACCCTGCACGACGTCATGGTCCAGGTTGGAGTGCACAAGGTCCCGCTCGCGCCTTCGGCCCCTCAGGAGGTTGCCGGCGCCCTCCGCGTTTTGATCGCGGACGACAATGCTTTGAACCAGAACCTCCTGAAGCGACTGGTCGCGAAGCTCGGTCACAGCGTCGACGTGGTCTCCAACGGCCGGGAGGCCGTCGCGTCGGTGGCGCAGCAGCCGTACGACGCGGTCCTGATGGACGTGCTCATGCCGGAGATGGATGGCCTCACCGCGGCGGAAGCCATCTGCCGCCGCTGGCCGCGCGGAAGCCGGCCCAGGCTGATCGCGCTCACCGCAATGGCCGGACCGGGCGACCGCGAGCGGTGCCTGAAGGCGGGCTTCGACGACTACATGAGCAAGCCAGTGCATCTGGACGAGCTGGTCGAGGCCTTCCGAGCGGCGGCAGGCTACCGAACCACGAGGGAAAAGGCGGGGCTCTAAACCAGTCTTCCTCCGCGCCGATGAGCAGAGCGGAAAGAAGGAACACTGCAATGAAGAGGGTGTTGGGTCTCGCCTGGGTTTAGGTGTGGGCGCAATGGCGAGAAAGGCCACTAATTCCGTCCCTTTTGATCAAACGGGGCGTTTGCGAGGGAGGATATCGCCCCGTTTGATAGAACGGGGCGTTATCCAAGGGGGGAAACTTGGGGGAGATTCGACACGTATGGCACCAACGGTGCCCTTCACCTCGCCGATTCGACACGTCTGGCACCAACGGTGCCTTTGAAAGGCACCAGCCCGACCTCGGCTAGTCCTTCAGACGGCTGTCCAGCAGGTCCTCGCGCCCGGCGCGCTTAGAGGCTCGCGCCTCGAGATACACGACCAGGATCACTATCACGCCGCCGATGACCATCAATCCACCGAGCAGCGCGGCAGCGTCGCCGCGGGGCTGGGCGATGATCTGGATCATGGCGGCACCGAAGACCAGGATGTAGCTCACCCCGAGCAGCCTCACCCGCGGGGCCACGTTCGTGTCCGAACCCCCGCGCCACGGGCGCTTGCCGATGATGAGCAGGTAGGCCCCCATGATCAGCGCCAGGGCGGCGAGCGCAATTGACGCGATCTGGATGATGGCGGTAGTCACCGGCGACTGATAGTAACTGTAGGTTCTTACAATCGTCACTCTTATGCCTCGTTCCGAACCAACCAAGGCCGCCCGAGGAGTTCGGGACATCCTGCCGCCCGCCATCCCCCTGTGGCGGCAGGCCGAGCAGGGTGCTGCCGGCGTGGCTGAGAAGTTCGGCTACCAGGAGATCGTGACGCCGATCATCGAGCAGCTCGAGTTGATTCAGCGGGCCGGCGAACAGACCGACGCGGTCGCCAAGGAGCTCTACCGGCTGGAAAAGCGTGGTTCGCAAAACCTGGCTCTCCGGCCCGAGGCAACCGCTGGCGTCGTGCGCGCCTACTTCGAGGGCGCGCTGAACCAAGGTCCGCAGCCGACTCGTCTCTATTTGATCGGTCCGATGTTCCGCCATGACAAGCCGCAAAAGGGCCGGTATCGCCAGTTCTCTCAGTTCAACGTCGAAGTCATCGGTGGCGCAAGTCCAGGATTCGACGCCGAGGTGATCGAGCTGGCGAAGAGCTGGCTGAATGAGGTCGGTTTGCAAGATTTGCGCCTCGAGGTCAACTCCATCGGCGACGACAAGTGCCGCCCGGCCTACCTCGAGCGCTTAAAGGAGTACTACAGGCCCCTCAAGGAGCGATTGCACGCCGACTCGCAAGTGCGACTCGAACGCAATCCTTTGCGGTTGCTGGACTCCAAGATTCCCCACGAGCAGGCGCTTAAGGCCGATGCACCGAAGATTACCGATCACCTCTGCGACGAGTGCGCTGCGCACTGGACAGCCGTACGTCGCCTGCTGGACTCGGCGAGCATCAGCTATCAGGTGAATCCTTACCTGGTCCGCGGCCTGGATTACTACACCCGGACGGTTTTCGAGTTCTATCCGGGTGCTGCGTCGGGCCAGCAGGACGCTCTTGCTTCGGGCGGCCGGTACGACGGCCTCGCCGAGGCTGAGGGGTGGCCGTCGACCCCGGGAGTTGGATTTGCCGGCGGCATCGACAGGGTTGTTGATCTAATGGCAGCCGCCGGTAAAAACCCTCTCGAAAGGCCGGTCGCAGATGTCGTCGTGTTGCCGGACGGGGACCTCTCAGTCGAAGCGGCGGAGGTCGCGCGCATCTGCCGCAGGGTCAGGTCGACTGCAGTCGACTACGAGGTGAGGAAATTCGCCGCCAAGATGAAACTAGCTGAGAAACTCGGCGCCAAGTGGGTTGTCATCATGACCCCCGGCCAAGCTACGCGCAGGCTGGTGCGCTTACGCGACGTGACGACCGGCGAAGAACTGGAAGTGCCCTGGGAACAGCTCCCGGCGCGGCTCGCATGAGCGGCTTCACCGCGCCGCACTGCGGGTCGCTCCGCTCGACGGACGCAGGACACGAGGTCGAGCTCTACGGGTGGGTTGGTCGCCGGCGCGATCATGGCGGCCTCATCTTCATCGACCTGCGCGACCGCTGGGGCGCAGTCCAGGTCGTGTTCAAGTCAGCTGAAACACGAGCTCTCGCGGCCAACCTGCGCCTTGAGTTCGTAGTGAAAGTGAAAGGTGTCGTAGCGCCTCGTCCCGCGAGCTCGGAGAATCCCGCGATGCCGACGGGCGAGGTCGAGGTCGAGGCGACAGAGCTGGAGATCATCACTCGCGCAAAGACTCCGCCGTTTCCAATCGAAGACGACACGACAGCCGACGAATCGATTCGACTCAAGTACCGCTATCTCGACCTTCGACGTCCGCGGATGCAGCGAATCCTCGAGCTGCGTCACCGCGTGAACAAGATCATCCACGGCTACATGGATGAGCACGAGTTCATCGAGGTCGAGACGCCGCTGCTGGTGAAAGGAACTCCAGAAGGAGCGCGCGACTTCATAGTCCCATCGCGGCTGCACATAGGTGAGTTCTTCGCGCTGCCGCAGTCACCCCAACAGCTGAAACAGCTCTTGATGGTCAGCGGACTCGGCCGCTACTACCAGATCGCTCGCTGTCTTCGCGACGAGGACTTGCGCGCGGATCGCGCGCTCGAGTTCACGCAGCTCGACCTCGAGATGTCCTTCTGTGATGAAGAAGACATCTTCACTCTCATCGAAGGGTTGTGGGCTCGGATCTGGAAACAGATCCTCGATGTCGACCTGGTCACGCCGTTCCCGCGCCTGGACATGAAAGACACGCTCCTTCGCTACGGCACCGACAAGCCCGACCTGCGTTACGACCTCGTGATCGCGGACCTCGGTGACGTCCTGGCGCAGACGCAGGCCCAAGTCTTCAAGACAGTGCTGGCCGACGGAGGCGTGGTTCGCGGATTTGCCGTCCCGGGCGGCAAGGACATGACTCGCCGCGAGTTGGACGACCTCTCCACGATGGCCAAGGGTGCTGGGGCCAAAGGCCTGGCGTGGCTGCCTGGTCCGCTCGACAAGTTCCTGTCCGAATCGGAGATGGCCGGCATCAAGAGAGCGACCGATGCCGGGCCGGATGACCTCGTGCTGATCGTCGCGGACAAGCGGCGCAAGGCCGAGAAGGTGCTCGGCCTGATCCGGCAGCACGTGGCGCGCACCCGCAAGTTGATCCGAGAAAACGAGTGGCGCTTCTTGTGGGTCTATCCGATGTACCTGTTTGAAGAGGATGACGAAGGCAAGCTCACGTACGGCCATCACCCCTTCACCTCGCCAATGGAAGAGGATCTAGCGTTCCTTGACGAGCGGCCGTATGACGTGCGGGCCCACGCGTACGACATCGTCTGCAACGGCTACGAGCTCGGTGGTGGAAGCATTCGGATCCACGACCGCGCCCTGCAGGAAAAGGTGTTTGAGATCCTCGGCCACTCGACGGAATCCATCCGCGAGCGATTCGGTCATCTGCTCGATGCTTTTGAGTACGGCGTCCCCCCACATGGAGGAATCGCGCCCGGAATCGATCGCATCGTGATGATGCTCGCGGGCACCGAGAACATCCGCGATGTGATCGCGTTTCCGAAGACGCAAAGTCACCAGGACCTGATGCTCGGGGCGCCAAGTCCAGTCGATCCGGCGCAGCTCGAGGAGCTCCATATCCGGGTTGTTCCGCCGAAGAAGCCCACGTAGTATTGGCTGGCTCCCGAAGGGTTGCGGGCGATGTGCGCGTTGCCCAACTAGACAGCATTAGGGACCTCGGAGTCCGGATAGCCGACCAAATGCCCGCTGGACGGGACTTGGAGAGCCATGGCAGGGGACCCACCTGAGCTCGCTCAGGACAACCCACCCCCGTGATCCGGAGGGAGCACCTTCAATCCCGGTGGTCACAGCCCGAGGCAGTCTTTGAGCCTAATCCCGCCGGGGTTGATAGTGGCCGCGCTCGCGGTGCTCATCGCCTCCCAGCTCTTCTTCGCCTTCCTGCCGTACAAGCGACGCGCCTACCTGCCGATCCTGCTCATGACGGCGATCGGGTTCGGCCTGGGGCAGTTCTGGGATTACATCGGCCTCCCCTCGCTCCGGTTGGGCCAGGCCAACATGCTGCCCGCCGTGCTGTTCGCTCTTCTGCTCCAGCCGCTGGCGCGCTTCGTGCCGCGCCCCAATCGCGAGCCGAAAGAGCCAACCGAGGCGAAACCGAGCAAGCCCGACGCGTCGAGCCAGCCAGGTGGTCGATAAGCGCGAAGCAGGTTCCGTCCTTTTGGCGCCGAAGATGCGTTTGCCGCCGCTGATTCCGCCTCTTTGGCGCCAACGGTGCGAATCGAGGGATCCCCGCCGGCGCCTCTCAGGTCTCGGCCGAAAGAACCAAAATCGAGCACACCGAGCGCGCGAACTTAAGATTGCGTCTGTGTTTGCAGCCTCCGGCCGAGGGGTAATGACTGAATGAACCCGCAGAGCTTCATGTGGATGGCGTTCGGGGTGGCCGCCCTCGTCGTGGCGCTGGCCCTGGCCGCTCTCCTGATCCGGATGCGGGGGACGCTCGGCGCCGTGGAGGAGCTGTTGGATACGACCAATGAGGAGTTGAAGGAAACGCTGCCAGAAGTCCGGCAGACGATAGGGAACGTCAACGACATCACTGCCGGCGTGAATGTCGGTCTCCGGACGGCAGGCGGTGGAGCCGCGGCGGTTGGTCGTGGCATCAGCGCCGCGGCGCATGGCGTCAAGGTGGCGGGGCAGAGTCTTGTTCGCACGGTAATCAGGAGGTAAAGATGGCTGACGAGAAAAATGGCGGTGGTGGCGGTGGATTCGGTTGGTTCATCCTCGGCGGGCTGATTGGTCTCGCTGCCGGCGCGTACATTGCATCCGGCCCCGGCAGGACGCAGGTCGACAGCCTGCGCAGCAAGACCATCGAGCTCAGCACCAGTGAACCCGTGCAGCGGGCCAGGGGCGCGGCGCAGCGGGCACGTGAGATCGTGACGGACCCAGAGCACCCGGTCGGCAAGGCGATCCAGGATGGAGTCGCCGCCGCCAAGCGCAAGCGCGAAGAGCTGGAAGCCAGCGCGATGCGCAAGATGCAGCAGGCGGACGGCAAGGAATAGAAGGAAGAGGTCAGGAAGGGAAAGTTGGCTAAGCGCAATCTGGCGGAGCTCAAGATTCCCGCGACGTCGGCGTTCATTCCGGTCGCGAAGCGGGTGGCCACGACGCTGGGCGGCCAGATGGGGTTCAGCCTTGTCGACCTCGACGAGCTGACCATCGCGCTCACCCAGGCATGCGACAGCGCGATCGCGGCCGCGAACGACCTGGGCGGGCCGGCCGACCTCAAGCTGACGTACTTCGCCACCGACCGCGCGCTGGTGGTCGACGTGGACTTGATGCCGAGCGGCAATGCCCTCCCCGTCGCCAAGCACGACGTGGTGGTCGATCCCGAACTGCAGAGACTTGCCTACGAGATGATCCGCTGCTTCGTCGACGACTTCCGGCCGCAGGTCGAGCCGACCACCGGCCACGTCAGCTTCCGCATGGTCAAGTACCTGGCAGGCTGAGCTCCCCCGACTAGTCCTTCCTCGGAAGCGAGACACTAGACATCAGTGGCTGCACAACAGCGGATTCCCCGCGAGGAGCTGCGCGCGCTCCATCGCCGTTACCGGGAGACTACCGATCCCGCCGAAAAGGACCGGATCCGTGAGCAGCTCGTCAATGCCTATCACGACTTCGTCTACTTCCTCGCCCGCAAGTTCCAGAACCGTGGCGAGCCGCTCGACGACATCGTGCAGGTCGGCTACCTCGGACTGATCAAGGCCATCGAGCGCTTCGACCCCGACCTTGGATTCGAGTTCACCACCTTCGCCACCCTGACCGTCGCCGGAGAGATCAAGCGGCATTTCCGAGACAAGGGAACCGCCATCCGCTTTCCCCGCCGGCTTCAGGAGTTGCACTCGTCAGTGGTCCGCGTCAACGAGCAGATGAAGAACGAGCTCGGGCGCGAGCCCACCGTCGCCGAGCTCGCCGAGCGGCTTGGCGTAACACCTGACGACGTGACCGAGGCAATTGAAATGGGCCCTGCCTACATGCCGCTGTCGCTGGACCAGCCGGTGGCCTCAGGGGACGGCCAGGACAGCCGCAACATCGCCGAGCAGATTGGCAGTCCCGACCCGGAGCTCGACCGCGTTGAGATGCGCGACGTCCTGGACCGCGCGATGGAGCACCTGACGCCTCGCGAGCGCGCGATCATGGCCATGCGGTTCTACGAGCAGATGTCGCAGTCGGAGATCGCGCGCCGCCTGGGCATCAGCCAGATGCACGTGTCACGCCTGCAGCGCGCGGCTCTCGAGCAGCTGCGCAAGCACGTGCCGCAAGAAGGCGCGTCCTAGGTGCCGCTTCGTGAATCCGGCGCACCGTCCGACCCACTGACGCTATTTCGGCGTTGGTATCGAGAGGCCGAGAAGGCCGGCGCGCCGCAGCCAGACGCGATGGCGCTTGCCACCTGTGGGGAGTCAGGTCCGTCGGTGCGGATGGTCCTGTACAAGGGCATCGACGACGGCTTCTTCCTCTTTTACTCCAACTACGAGAGCCGCAAAGGACGCGACCTGGCCCACGACAACCGCGCGGCAGTCGTCTTCTACTGGTTTCCAACCCATCACCAGGTCCGCGTTTTGGGCACCGTGCGTCGCCTGAGTCGCGAGGCGTCGCTCGCCTACTTCAGGAGCCGCCCGCGAGGTGCGCAGCTGTCGGCGCTCGCCTCGAGGCAGAGTCGGGTCATCCCGTCGCGCGCCGTGCTCGAGCGAGCGGTCGCGAACCTTGACGCGAAGTATCCAGGTGATGTTCCGCTGCCTGACTACTGGGGCGGATACGCGCTCCGGCCCCGTTATATCGAGTTCTGGGAGAGCCGCCAGGATCGCCTCCATGATCGACTTCGCTACCGGCGCAAGACGGGCGGAGGATGGCGGATCGAGCGGCTCGCACCGTAAGCTAGTCCAGCCCCGTGACCGGGAACGAGATCCGCAAACGTTTTCTAGAGCATTTCGCGAGTCGGGAGCATCTGGTTCTCCCAAGCGCGCCACTTGTGCCGCATGGGGACCCGAGCACGCTCTTCATCTCGGCCGGAATGCAGCCGCTCAAGCCGTACTACCTGGGTTTGAGCCAGCCGCCCGCGCCCAGGCTCGCCAGCTGCCAGAAGTGCCTGCGCACCGGTGACATCGATGAGGTGGGGAAGACCGACCGCCATCACACCTTCTTCGAGATGCTTGGCAACTTTGCCCCAACCGGTGACTACTTCAAGGAAACCGCGATCCCGCTTGCATGGGAGCTGGTGACGAAAGTTTTCGAGATGCCGGCGGACCGCTTGCGCGCGACTATCCATCCCACTGACGACCAGGCCAACGAGATCTGGATGCAGCAGCCTGGCATGACCGCCGACCACATCACTAGGCTCGAGGACAACTGGTGGGGCCTCGGTGCGGGGCCGTGCGGTCCCGATTCAGAGATCTGGTGGGATCGCGGTCGCGAGGCGGGCTGCGGTCGCGAGGATTGCGTTCCCGATCACTGCGATCGGTTCACCGAATTCTGGAACCTCGTCTTCCCCCAGTACGACCAACGCGGCCCGATCGAAGGCACGTCGGGCGAAGCGGTACATCGCGCGGTGGCCGACGGGAGCCTTGTCCCGCTAGCGCGTCCCGCCATCGACACCGGAATGGGACTGGAGCGGATCGCGTACATCCTCCAGGGCAAGAACAACGTCTTCGAAGCCGACATCCTGGAGCCGCTGGTGACTTTCGTCCGTGCGTCGAGCACGAGTACGGTGACGCTGTCCGAGCGAATCGTCGCAGACCATGTTCGAGCGGCGACTTTCGTCATCGCGGATGGCGTACGTCCATCCAATGAGGGCCGCGGCTATGTGCTGCGCCGGTTGATCAGGCGGGCCGAGCTGCACGCTCAGCGTTTGGGGATGACGCGACGCCTCGACGACGGCGCGGTCGTTGTCGGTCAAATGATGCGGGAGCAGTACCCCGAGATCCAGGAGAACATGGCTGTCATTTCTGGAGTGCTCGCTGAAGAGATCAATCGCTTCAATCGAAGCCTCAAGCAAGGCATGGAGCAGTTCGAGCAAATCGTCGCTCAGCATCCAAAGGTGATCTCCGGGTCTGAAGCCTTCAAGCTCCATGACACTTTTGGATTTCCCATCGACCTCACCCGCGAACTCGCTGCTGAGCGCGGCATTGAGGTCGACGAGGAAGGCTTTCGCGTCGCCATGGCGGAGCAGCGCGCGAGGTCGCGCAAGGGGACGCCGCAAGGTTGGGCTCTGGCCAAGGACCTGCCGAAGTCAGAGTTCACGGGCTATCGCGAGCTGATGACACAGAGCAAGGTGACCGCGCTGCGCAAGGACGGAAAACCAGCCGAGGCCGCGGGCGAGGGCGAGTCGGTCGAGATCTTTGTCGAGCGCACTCCTTTTTATGCGGAGTCCGGCGGGCAGGTCGGCGACACGGGCACCATCACGACTCCAAGCGGCCAGCTGCGCGTGGAAGACACGCAGAAACCGGCCGACGGCGTGATCGCGCATCTCGGCACCGTCGTCACCGGAGAGGTGCGCGTGGGCGAGACGGCGACCGCGTCTGTTGACCCCAGGCGACGCTCGCAGATCGCGCGCCACCACTCGGCGACGCACCTGCTGCACAAAGCTCTGCGTGAAACTCTCGGCGAGAACGTTGTGCAGAAAGGTTCATGGGTCGGCCCTGACCACGCCACCTTCGACGTTCCGCTCAACCGCGCCATCAACAAAGACGAGCTGGCGCGGATCAATCGCCGGGTCATGGAAAAGGTACGTGCGGCGCTGCCGTTTCACGAAAGCCACAAGCCGCTGAAGGAAGCCGTGGCTCAGGGAGCCATGCATCTGTTCGAGGAGAAATACGGCGATGTGGTGCGTGTCGTGTGCTTCGGTGACTGGACCTGCGAGCTGTGCGGCGGAACTCATGTGACCAACAGCGCCGACATCGGCACCGCGGTGATTGTCTCGGAGTCCAGCATCGGCTCGGGCCTGCGGCGCATCGACATGGTGGTCGGCGAAGCCGCCGATGACCTCATGCTTCGCGACCGCGAGTTGCTTTCGGAGCTTGCGCGCTCGTTCAACGCAGGACCGGAGCAGCTGCCCGAGCGAGTCCAGGCGCTGCGCGCCCAGCTCAAAGAATCCGAGCGCCGATTGAAGGAGCTGGCCGAGCAATTGCGTGGGGCCAGAGTCAAGGGGTCCGGCGGCGTAGCAGTCAAACAAGGCAAAGTACCGTTTGTGACCGAGACTGTCGACGCGTCCAGTCCAGCGGAGCTGGCCGCGTACGCCGACCGCTACATGGACGCTATGAAGTCCGGCGTCGTAACCGTTGTGGCCGGCGACATGTTTGTCATCAAGGTGTCCAAGGACCTCACAGCTGAATACGACGCTGCCCGCCTCGCCGCGCTGCTCGGTACAGGCGGCGGCCAGAAGCACCTGGCGCGTGGAAAGCTGACGGTGCCCGCGGGTGAGGCGTTCAAGCGCCTCGAGGAGGCCCTGAGATAACCAAGTTCAAGTTCCTGCGCAAGCGCAGCGAGTACTACAAGCACTTCACCGTGCTCGACATCGGCACCGACCTGATCAAGGTCCTGGTCGTTCGGCGCGAAGGCCCGGATGGCGAGGTGCTCGGCGTCGGCCGCGAGCCACAGAAGCCCGCCGCAATGTCCGGTGGCGCGATCGCCGACCTCGAGGCTGTCATCCAATCCAGCAACCGAGCTCTCGAAGCGGCCGAGGACATGGCCAAGACCGTCCCCGGCCAGGTCGTGGTCGGCATCGCCGGGGAGCTCATCAAGGGTTTCTCTTCGACCATCGCCTACCCACGTGAGAACTCCAAGGCGCGGGTGCGCTCCGGAGAGATCTCCACGATGCTGCAGATGGTGCAGCGCCGCGCCCTGCGCGAAGCGCAGCACCTCCTCGAGATGGAGCGCAGCTACGGACAGCTCGAAGCTCGCCTCGTCCACTCAGCGATCACCAACGTACGCGTCGACGGCTACCCCGTCACCAACCCCGTCGGGTTCACCGGCAAGAACCTCGAGGTCACGGTCTTCAACACGTTCGCGCCGATGACCCACATCGACGCGATCGAGACAGTAGTGCGAGAGCTCGACCTCGAGCTTGCGGCTGCCGTCGCGCAGCCCTACGCGCTCGCGCGTGCGTGCGCCAGCGAGGAGACCTGGGCCGAAGGCGGAATCTTCGTCGACGTCGGGGGAGGCACCACCGATGTCGCGCTCATTCGGGATGGCGGCGTCGAAGGCACCCGGATGTTCAATCTCGGTGGCCGGGCTTTCACGCGCCGCCTCGCGCTCGCGTTCGGTCTCAGCTATGAGGAGGCCGAAGCCCGCAAGCTGCGTCACTCGGAGGGCCTTCTGTCCGCCGAACAGCACCGCCAGGTGTCGGAGCTCCTGAGCGCCGACGCGGAGGTGCTGCTGCAAGGCCTCGCCCTCAGCATCAAGGAGCTCTCCCGCGGCGAGCGGCTGCCGACGAGCATCTACCTGTGTGGCGGCGGCAGCCTGCTGCCCGAGCTCACGCTGGAGATGGTGAAGAACAACTGGGCCGCGGGCCTTCCGTTCCCGCGCGAGCCCCGGATCCGCCACCTTGTACCGCCGGACGTGCGCAACTTGACCGACTCGACTGGGCAGCTTTCAACTCCCCAGGACATCGCTCCGATGGGCCTGGCGAACCACGCTTTGCGAACTGAAGCCGAAGAGCGGGACACGGTCAACACCGTCATGCGCCGGGTCCTAGGCGGTATAAAGGTCTGAGCAACCCGCCAGGAGACTTGTAAACGCTATGGCAACGAACTCGATTTACGTCGAAACGGAAGAGGAAATCCCGGAGGTCGTCGAGCGCCTTCGCCGCGTCGTAGGCGAGGACACGATGATCGTGCTTCCGATGCGGTCGCGCATCGGGCAGAGCCGGTTCAACTTCCAGCTGCTGCGCAACTATGCCGCGCGCATGGGCAAGCGAGTGACAGTCGTCTGCGACGACCCCGCGGTGCAGAAGATGGCCTCGGAAAGCGGATTTCCGGTCTTCGGCGCGGTCGGTCCGATGGGCGAAGGCATCCCCTCTGAGGCAGAAGCCGCGGCCCCGGTGCGGCGCTGGTGGCAGCGATCGCGGACTGCACCGACGACGCATGTGGGCATCGCCGCGCCGACCAAGCTGCTGACGAGGACCGCGACCGAGCTCAAGCCCGGCCGGTTCCTGCTCTATGTCACGGCGGCGACGCTGCTGCTGGTCGGCTTGTTCGGGGCGGCGATCTTCGTCCCGTCGGCCGACATCAGGCTGGTCGCGGATGCCGCAAAGTTCGAGCAGAAGGACGTTGAGATCCAGGCCCAGCCCGGGAAGGCCCCGATCAAGGTCCGGTCGGTGGTCATCTCAAAATCCAACTCGCAGGGCTTCAAGACGACAGGGATGATCGAGGTGCCACTCGCCCCGGCGCAGGGCGCTGTGGTTTACACGAATGCATGTAGGAAGCCTGCTTTCACTACAAGTGAGGGCCTGGTCCTTCCCAACGGTCAGAGACTCATGAACTCCAACGGGATCGGGTTTGCTCAAACCTCTGGTGCCACGACTGTCAAATGGAACGGCGGCACGGCAAGCGCGAATGTGATCGCGCTCATCGCTGGAGCCTCTGGCAACGTGGGCGACAGCACGATCACGCAGATCGTCTACCCATCGGGGTCGTCGCAGTACGACTGCCTGTCCGTCACCAACCCCCAGGCGACTGGCGGCGGCACCGACAAATCGTCCACGCCCCAGATGACGGTGTCCGACTTCGACGCCGGTCGCGCTCAGCTCGAGCAGGAGTTGCGCCAGACAATCGCGCAGACCCTCGTCGGCGGAACGCAGGCGGGTGAGAAGCTGAGCGAGACGATCATCTTTGGAGCGCCGCAGTACACGACAGACCACCAGCCCAATGAGAAGGTCCCTTCCTTCAGCGGCACCATGACGATCAGCGGGGAGGGCGACTACTACAACGACTCTGACGTGCAGAAGGCTTTCCAGGCCTACCTGGCGCAGCGTGTCCCCAACGATAAACAGCTGCTCACAGAGAGCCCGATCGTGGTCACGTATCGAATCCTCAACGCAACCCAGGGAGGCAACATCACTTTCCTTGGCACCGCAACAGCCTTCGTCGCTCCGAGGCTGGACGACGCGAAGATCACCGCAGCGATAGTCGGACGGCCCGTGGCCCAGGCGAGGATGTACCTGGAGCGGCTGCCGATTCACTCGGTGGCCATCAAAGAACAGCCGATGGCGTTGCCCCTCATGCCTCTTCTGTCGAAGCGAATCACGCTGCACTACGTGATTCAGCAGGGAGCAGGAACCCCGACAGCGACTCCGTCTCCCGGCACCGCGCCCAAGACGACGCCCAAGCCCTCGCCTTAGTGCCGCGCACGCTGGCGGTGGATCCCGGGTCGAAACGCGTCGGTCTCGCCGTGAGCGACCCGAGCGGGACCATCGCGCAGGCGCTCTCGACGGAGCCTGCAGAGCCGGCTGCCACGCTGGCGTCGCGGTTGGCGCAGATTGCGAAGGCGCATGAAGCAAGCCGGATCGTCGTCGGCCTGCCGTTGCGGCTGGACGGCGGGCACGGCCCTGAGGCGAAGGCCGCCCAGGAGCTCGCCGACCGGCTGCGTAAGGCGTCAGGACTGCCGGTGGAGCTTGTCGACGAGCGCCTCACGACCGCGGCGGCGGAAAAGTCCCTGATCGCGGGCGGGGTGCGTCGAGAAAAACGGCGGATGAGCATTGATGGCGTGGCGGCGACGCTGTTGCTGCAGGGGCATCTGGACTCGAAAAGACGTGGCTGACGAACCTCAAACGGTAAGCCTGATCGACGAGTCCGGGGTCGAGCGCCGGTTTCAACTTCATGACGCGTTCGACATCGCAGAGGTCCACTACTACCTGGTCGAGGCAGCCGACGATCCGTCGCAGGTGCTCCTGCTTCGTGAGGGAGAGGGCGGCCTGGAGACCGTCGATGGAGAGGAGTTCAAGCAGGTGATGACAGCACTCGAGGAGGACAGGGTCGAGTGAAGCGCCTTGTCGGAATCGTGGTGATTCTCGCCATCCTCGGCTTCGGCACGGCTCGTGCCATGGATTGGTGGAGCTTCAACGTCAATACGCCGATCTCCACGACCAGCAAGTCAGTTGCATTTCACATCGACCCCGGCGAGACGCCGACACTGATCGGGACGGACCTCTACACCGCGGGATTGATCCGCAGCACCATCGCCTTCGACATGTACACGCGGCTCAACAACGCCGGACCCAAATTTCAGGCCGGCTCCTTCGTCCTGAACACCAACATGACGCTGGCGCAGATCGTCACCGCTCTTCAGCACGGCAAGTCAGATCAGAAAGCCATCACCTTCCCGGAGGGCTTTCCGCTTCGCGAACAGGCCAAGGTGGTGGAGGCCAAGAAGATAGGTACCGCAGCCGAATATCTCGCCGCGGCGAAGGACCCCGCGCTGGCATCGACCTACACGTTTCTGACCGCGACGCCTGGAAACGCCGAAGCGCCTTATGAGGGATACCTCTATCCCGACACCTATCTCATCGATCCGAAGGGCGGCGCGCCCAGCCTGGTCAAGGCGCAGCTCGATCAGTTCGGGGTCGTTTTCTCGGCTGACTTGCGAGCGCAGATCGCGAAGGACACGCCAGCCCGGCCGGCACAGACAATCCGGTCCATCGTCATCCTGGCCTCGATGGTGGACCGCGAAGCCAACACGTCAACCGACCGAGGCAATGTGTGCAGCGTCTACTACAACCGCCTCAAGATCAAGATGACACTCGGTGTGGACGCCACGCTCCTGTATGCCCTCAAGAGGCTGACGCCTGAGCCGACCGCAGCCGAGCTGGGTCTGAACAACCCGTATAACACGCGCCTGTACGGCGGACTCCCTCCGGGACCGATCAGCAACCCCAGCAAGGCGGCCATCCTTGCGTGCGTGAATCCTCCGCAGACGCAGTACCTCTACTACTTCACGGACCGCGCGGGCGTCACTCATTTCGAGACCAATGGCGCGGACTTCGAACGCGACAAAGACAAGTACGGCTTGAGCGGCAGCTGAGGATCTTCTTACTCGGTCAAGGAATCTCCTATTCGCGAAGCCCCGACATGCACAACGCGGCGTTTCGCGCGCTCGGTCTGGACTGGACGTACGAGCTCCTTGACGTGCCGCCTGGCGAGGTGCCCACAGCCGTAAGGCGCTTGCGTCAGATAGACGCGGCCGGTGCCAACGTCACGATTCCTCACAAGGCCGCCGTCATGCAACACCTCGACTCGGTGGACCCCGATGCCGTCAGGGCCCGAGCGGTCAACACGATAGTCAGGGAAGGAGACCGGTTGGTTGGGTCGAACACGGACATCGCTGCGGTTCGCGCTGCCATGGCGGCAGTGGGGCTCGAGCCCAAGGGAGCCACAGCCGTGATCCTCGGCGCCGGCGGAGCGGCGCGCGCGTCGGCGGTGGCGCTCGAGGGCGCCCACTTGACCTTTGTCTCGAGACATCCCGAAGACGGCGACCTGCCGGGCAAGGTCATCGCGTGGGACGATCCGTCGCTTCACAAACTGGTCAGGTCGGCGGACCTTCTCCTGAACGCCACTCCACTCGGCCGGCGGGAAGAGATGCCGATCCGGCCCGCGGCTCTGCCTCGCGACGGGGCTGTCATCGACCTCGTGTACGTCACGGGCGGGACGCCGCTCGTGCGCAAGGCGCGTTCCCTCGGTCTGCGCACTGCCGACGGCTGGGAGGTGCTGCTCGCCCAGGGCGTGCGGTCATTCGAGAAGTGGACAGGTCGCGCCGCACCTGAGGGCGCGATGCGCGAAACTCTCCAGCCGTGACATCGAACTTGCTGCCCATCGCCTGGGCCGTTGTCGGCGCTGCGGGCGGTTGGGCCGTCCGCTGGGGGTCGGTTCGGCTCGCCAAGCTGGAAGAGCTCGAGCCAGGAAACAAGCGCTGGCAGGTGTACGGGCCTCCTGTCCTTGCCGCCCTGCTGTTCGCAGTGTTTGCGATGCACATCACCTCGTTTCCACTGCTCGCGCTGCGCAGCGTGTTCGTGCTCGTGCTGGTGCAAGTGATCTTTTTCGATTTCGAATATCGCCTCATCCTGGATCGAGTGATGTTTCCGGCAATGGCACTCGCGCTCGTGGTGAGTCTTTTCGGCCACCCGTGGTGGGTGGGCATCGCGAGTGGGCTCGGTGCCGGTCTGCTGTTCCTCTTGCTGGCCCTGGCGGGCCAGGCAATCTTCAAAGCGGATGCCCTGGGCTTCGGTGACGTGAAGCTCGCCCTGTTCATGGGCCTTCTGGTCGGCTGGCCTTACATAGTTCAGGCGATCTTCTACGGCGTCTTGCTCGCGGGGCTGGCTTCGGTGTGGGTGATCGTCCGCAGCCGCTCGATCAAGGGGACCATCGCGTACGGGCCGTACCTGGCGGCAGGCACGTTGATCACCCTGTACCTGCTGCCCTAGAGGCGTGGCCGAAAACCCTCGGCGAGAGATTCGGCGATCCAGGGGCCCCTCCCGCGGCTTCGCCGCGGGGACCCAAGCGGTATGCGACGAGCAGCGCAGCGAGCGCATCGTGTATTCGTGAGCGAGCAGCGCAGGAGCTGAACCCGGAGATGGACCGCATGGGCGCCGAAGATCCGTCGAGGGCTTTTCCGGCCGCGACTCTAGCTGCCAGAATAGGTCGCGATGAGCAACCTCCTACCCGGTGAGAACCTTGTCCTCAAGGCCCACCCGCACTGGATCGTCCTGGTCAAGTCCGTCTGGATACCGATCGTGCTCGTGATCCTGGTCCTGATCGCCGACTTCACGGTCCTCGAGCAGAACTACAACTCCTGGAATTTGCCGACGCGCTTCCGCACGTATCTGACGTTGGCCACGGTTGCCCTTGCGGGACTCTGGCTGATCATCGTGTGGATCCGCTGGCAGTCGACCTCGTACACGCTGACCGACCAGCGCATCAAGATCGAGACCGGAGTGTTCGGCCGCCAGGAGAAGGTCATCCCGATCGACCGGATCCAGGACTGCACGACGAGGATGTCGCTGCTCGGGCGCATGCTCGGTTACGGCCGGGTCGAGATCGACGCCGCCGGCGCGCAGGGCGCTGAGGTGCTCGACCACCTGCCCACCCCAGGGAGCTTTCGCGACCAGGTCTTCATTCAATCGGAGAAACGTAGGGGTGGCGGTCCGTTGGCGACGCCGGCGATGCCGGCCAACCCGAGCGGCGTCTGATCTCCCCACGAAACCACCCGGCGAGGTGACCGCGCTTTGGTCCGCCTGATCCTCGATTCGTCCACCGGGAGCTACCCGGTGGTCATTGGCAGCAACCTCAATCGCGAGCTGCGGGGAGTCGTGGCGCGGCTGGACCCGACCGGCGTCGCGATCTTCACCGACTCCAACGTCCGTCCTTGGGCGGCCAAGGTCGCCAAGACGATCAAGCGCGCCGGCCTGAAAACCGCGATTCACGTGATTCCGGCGGGCGAGCGCTCCAAGTCCATCCATCAGCTGCAGGATGCGCTTGCGTTCCTCGAGCGCCAGCGCATCGATCGCGGCGGTGTTGTCATCGCGGTGGGCGGCGGCACGGTGGGGGACCTCGCGGGATTCGCGGCTGCGGTGTGGCAGCGAGGCATCCGCCTGGTCGGGGTGCCTACAACGCTGCTGGCCATGGTTGACTCGAGCATCGGGGGCAAGACCGGCATCAACGGGACCAGATCGAAGAACGCGATAGGAGCCTTCTGGCAGCCGTCGGCCGTGGTCGCCGATCTTGCCTGCATCGAGACCCTGCCGGCCGCGAACTACCGGGACGCGTTCGCCGAGGTTGTAAAGTACGCCGTTGCCATGGACCGGGGCCTGTTCGAACTCCTTAAGAAAGAACGTCCACACCTTGTTGATGGCGATCGGGCCATGCTCGAAAGAGTGGTCTTTCGCTGTGTCGCTGCAAAGGCGCTGATCGTCGCCAAGGACGAGCGCGAGAAGGGACCGAGAGCTCTCCTCAACTACGGACACACCGCAGGCCACGCACTCGAGGTCGCCAGCGGCTTTCGCATCTCACACGGCCGCGCTGTCGCGTTCGGCATGCGGGTCGCGGCGCGAATCGCCCTGTCGATGGAGTTGTGCAGCAAGCGGCTGGTCGAGTCGCAGGATGAGCTCCTTGCCGAATATGGGCTGCCGGACCGGGTGCCTCACGTCGACGCTGGCCGCCTGCTCGCCGCGATCCCTCGCGACAAGAAGGCGCTCCGCGGCAAGGTCGCATGGGTCATGCCGCGGCGCCTCGGTCACGCCGAGCCCGGGCATGCAGTTCCACCTGCGCTGGTGCGCCGAGTCGTGACGCGGGCGCTCGCGAGATGAAGCAGGCAAAGCGGATAGTCGTGGTCAGTGGGCCGAACCTCAATCTGCTGGGGAAGCGGGAGCCGCACATCTACGGCACCCGCACTTATGCCGACCTGGTTAAGGACGTGCGCGCCAAGGCGCGTGAGCTGGGAGTGACGGTTAGCGTCTTCCAGAGCAACGACGAGGGCGCGATCATCGACTTCCTCCAGAAGGAGGCACCGGGAGCGCTCGGAATCGTCATCAACCCCGGGGCACTGTCTCACTATTCGCTCGCTCTTTACGACTGCCTCGTGGCGGTGAATGTCCCAACAGTCGAGGTGCACCTCTCGAACATCCACGCCCGCGAAGAGTTCCGCTCGAAAAGCGTGACGGCCCGCGCCGCGCGCGGAGTGATCATGGGACTCGGGTTCGCGGGCTACGGCATCGCGATGGAGTACCTAGCGGTCAAGAAATGATCTCCACCAACGACTTTCGCAACGGCACGATGTTTGAGATGGACGGTCAGCTGCTGCAGATCGTCAACGTCGAACACATCAAGCTGGCTCGCGCCGGCGCGGTCATCAAGGCCAAGGTCCGCAATTTGCTGACGGGTGCGATCTTTGAGCACAGCTTCCGTGGCGGCGAGAAGTTCAAGACGGTTCGCATCGAGTCGAGCGAAGCGACATACCTTTACGCCGACGGTAACCACCACTACTTCATGGACACCAAGACGTACGACCAGGTGCCGGTCGACGAGGAAATGCTGGAGGCGGTGCTTCCCCTTCTCAAGGAGGGAAGTACTGCGTACCTGATGCGTTATCAGGACCGGCTGATCGGCGTCGAGCTCCCGATCAACGTGGAGCTCAAAGTGACGTCGACAGACCCCGGGTTCAAAGGCGACACGGTGTCAGGCGGTACGAAGCCCGCGAAGCTCGAGACCGGGGCAACGATCCAGGTGCCACTGTTCATCCAGCCCGGCGATCTGATCCGGGTCGACACGCGAACCAACAGCTACATGGAGCGGGCCTAACAAGAACCCGAATGCCGCGAGTGCCGACCGCGGGTTATCGCGCCCCAATGGGGCGGGGCGCCGGCCCCAGGCGGTAAAGTGGGCCCGTTATGGGTGAGAACGGGTCGTTGGGTGCCGTCCGTGTGGCCAATGAGGTCATCGCCAGCATCGCAGCCCTCGCCGCGTGCGAGGTCGAAGGCGTGAAGGGGATGGACGAGGCCGCGGCGCGACATTTCGGGGACTGGGTGCGCCGCCAGGGCGCGCACCGCGGTGTGCGGGTGCACATCGAGTCCGATCGGTCGATCCACCTCGAGGTCTTCATCACCGTGGACTCCGATGCAAAGCTGGCCGACGTGGCGGCGTCAGCTCAAGCCAACGTCGTCGAAGCGACCGAGAGGATGCTCGGCCTGGAAGTGGGGGAGGTCAACGTCTTCGTCTCGAGCGTCGCCTTCGCCAACTAGCCTTAGTGTCCCGCTCCGGAAGTTCCTTGCAGCTTCGTCGCCCTAGACGGCCGGGCGCCCTCCCACCCCACGAAATCTTCGATTTCGCGGGGACCCCGGGGGGCGCTGAAGCCTGCGTCAAGGGGCCCGGCTCTGCGTGGTCGCGCATCCACAGATGCGCTCCCACTGGCGCCACCCTTTCCTTGGCTCCGGCCGTCAATGTCGCGAATCTGCGGCGGACCTCCGGATCGGGACACTAGCGTGGGTAAAAGGCACCAGGCCAGGGAGCTGGCCCTCAAGACGTTGTTTCAGCTCGAGGCCGCCGACGACGATCCGGGAGAGGTCCTGCGCTATCACGCCTTCGAAGGGGCGGCAACATCAGACGTCGCAACCTTCGCGCTGCAACTCGTCAACGGGGTGATCGCCAACCGCGAGAAACTCGACTCGATCCTCAGCGAAGCGTCTGATCACTGGAAGCTGGACCAAATGGCCAAGGTCGATCGCATCATCCTGCGCATCGCCGTTTACGAGATCGCCATCGACCGCCACGTTCCCACCAAGGCGGCGATCAACGAGTCGATCGAGCTCGCCAAGACATTCTCGGGAGAGGAGTCCGGCCGCTTTGTAAACGGCATCCTCGGCCGCGTCGCCGCAAGCGTCTCGGCTTGACCGGCCGACCCGTCCAGACCTTCGAGGAAGTCCTCACCACCCTCGAAAAGACCATCGCGGAGCTGGCCACCGGCACGGCTCCACTCGAGGAGCTTGTCGCCGCCCACCAGCGCGCGCTCCGGCTGCTGGCCGAGGCGCAGTGGAGCCTCGACGAGCTCAAGGCTCGCGCCGGCGAGATCGCCGGAAAGCTAAACGACCTAAGGTAGGCCGGTGAAATTCCTTATCGCCCCCCTCGTGGCCTGGGCGATCGCCCAGGCAGCCAAGGTGATCTACACGTCAATGCGCCAGCGCAGGCTCAACCTGCGGGTGCTGGCCGAAACCGGAGGGATGCCCAGCAGCCACGCGGCCATCGTGATGGGCCTGACCACAGCGGTTGGCAAATACGCTGGAGTCGACTCCGCAGTCTTCGCGATCGCCCTTATCTTCTCGTTCGTGGTCATGTACGACGCCGCCGGCCTTCGCCGCGCCGCGGGCCGGCAGGCCGCCATCCTGAATCGGCTCGTCGAAGACCTGGTCCACATGCGTGGGATGCAGGAACAGCGCCTTCGTGAGCTGCTCGGCCACACGCCGTTCGAGGTGGTTGTTGGCGCCATTCTCGGCATCGTGGTCGGGCTCATCCCGTGGTCGGGTTGATCCTCTGACCCCAATGCCACGTCTTGACGTCATGGTGACGCGAAACGGCTTGGCCGAGTCGCGTGAGCGGGCCCAGGCTCTCATCCTCGCCGGCAAGGTCAAGGTTGGGGGCGAGACCGAGCGCCGGCCTGATCGTTCCGTAAGCGACGACGCCACCATCTCTGTCGAGGCAGGACCGGATTTCGCGAGCCGCGGTGCGCTGAAGCTCGGCCCGGCGCTCGACCACTTCCAGGTCGATCCCAAGGACCGTGTCTGCGCCGACATCGGCGCCTCGACCGGAGGCTTCACCGACGTGCTTCTGCGGCGCGGCGCGGCAAAGGTCTACGCGATCGACGTCGGCCGCGGCCTCCTCCACTGGCGCCTGCGACAGGATCCGCGTGTCGTGGTGATCGAGCGCGTGAATGCGCGTGAGCTCGACGCGTTCGCCGAGCCCGTGAGCCTGATCGTGGTCGACGTCTCGTTCATCAGCCTCGAAAAGGTGCTGCCCGCGCTGCGCCGCGCAGGACCCGAAGCTGAAGTGGTCGCCCTGTTCAAGCCGCAGTTCGAGGTCGGCCGCATGGACGTGGGCAAGGGCGGCATCGTGCGCGACACCGTCGTCGTCGAAGCTGCGCTGCGGACCTTTCGCACCTGGTGCTCGCACAACGGTTACGAGGTCAAGGGAGAAGTGGCCTCGGACGTAACCGGTGCTCAGGGCAACCAGGAGTTCTTCCTCTGGCTGATGCCGAAATGACTGTTTGCATACTTCGCGGGCCGGGCGCAGAGCAATCGGTGGTCACGCGCGCCTTGACCACCCTTAAAGCTCGAGGTCTGGAGGCGTTCGAAGCCGATCGCGACGGGCCCTCGACCGCTATCACTGCCCGTCTCAAGGGATGCACGTTGGTGGTCACGCTTGGGGGCGACGGCACGTTTCTCGCCGGCGCTCGATACGCAGCGCCGCGAAGCATCCCTATTCTCGGCGTCAACCTCGGCCGGCTTGGCTTTTTGACCGAAGTCGAGGCGGACGAGCTCGAAGTCGGGCTGAAGCGCTATCTCGACGGCGATTACCGGATCGAGGAGCGGACCATCCTGCAGGTCGTGCTCAGCCGCGGCGAGCGCACGGTGGCCAGAGCGATAGGCCTCAACGAGGTGGTGGTCGACCACTCAGGCGAGGCCCGCATGCTGCGTGTTGAAATCGATGTCGGCGGACAGGCGGTGGGCGTGATCGATGCCGACGGCGTGATGGTCGCGACGGCGACCGGTTCCACTGCATACGCACTCGCCAGCGGCGGGCCGATCCTGGAACCGACGCTTCGCGACCTGGTCCTGGTGCCCATGAACCCATTCGCCCTTACCGTCCGGCCGATAGTGTTTCCGCCCGGCCAGGTCATCACGCTCAAGGTGCTGCGGGGGCCGGCCGAGATGCGCATCGACGGCCGCCGTGGGCGAGCCGTGGCCGGCGGAGACATAGTCCGGTGCGGGTCCCACCCCCGCCGCCTCAAGGTGGTTCGCTTCAGCCCTCCGGAGGAGTTTTACCGCCGGCTGGCCGAAAAGCTTGGCTGGGGCCGTCCACTCGTCCCGAAGAAGTAGTCAGAAGTAGTTGCTGAAAGAACTGAGGGTCCGTGACCTGGCGCTGGTCGCTGAGTGCCGCGTGCGGTTTGGCCCTGGCCTCAACCTCCTTACGGGCGAGACGGGTAGTGGCAAGTCACTCATCGTCGACGCGCTCAGCCTGACGCTCGGCGGGAGAGCCGGCGCCGATCAGGTGCGTCATGGGGCCGAGCGCGCCACGGTCGAGGGCGTCTTCGAGTCAGGTGGCGCGGCGCTGGTGCTGCAGCGAGAGCTGGGCAAGCGCAGCGCGGCAAAGATCGACGGCAGAGCGGCCCCCGCCGAAACGCTGCGGGAGCTGGGGCGCAGCCTCGTCGCCCTGCACGGACAGCATGAGCACCACGCGCTGCTCGACAGCGAGACTCAGACAGAGCTCCTTGATGGATATGCCGGAGCGACAGAGCTCAGGGCTGCTGTCGCCGCGCATCACGCGGCCTGGGCTGATGCCGGAAACAAGGTCCGTGATCTCGAGCAGCTGCGGTCGCGCGGCCAGCGCGAGCAGGAATACATGCGGTGGCAGCTCGAGGAGCTGCGGTCGGCCGACCCGCGCCCGGGCGAAGACGACGAGCTCGCGAACGAACGGACGGCGGCGCGGCACGCGGCTCGGCTTTCGGAGCTCGGGCAGCAGGCAATCGAAGCGCTCCACGAGGATGGCGTCGCGCGCGCGGCAGCCTCCATCCGCTCAGCATCGGAGCTCGATCCTCGGCTCGGCGACCAGGCGTCCCGCCTGGAGCTGCTCGCGGAGGAGTCGGCGGATGTGGTCCTGGAGCTGCGCCGCTATGGAGAGCTGCTGGATTCGGATCCAGGCAGACTGGAGACAATCGAATCCCGCCTCGCGGTGCTCGACGGAATCAAGCGCAAGTACGGTGGCTCGCTTGAATCTGCGCTCGAAGAGCGCCGCCGCCTCGAGCTGCAGCTCGGCGCGACTCAAGACCTCGAGGGCTCGGTCGCGGCCGCGCAGGCGGAACGCGACAGGTGTCGCGCCGACCTCGAAGCCGCCGCCAAGCGCCTGACCGATGCGCGCACGGGAGGTGCTCGCCGGATGCAGAAGTCGGTCGGGGCAGAGCTCACGGGCCTACGCCTCGAAGGTGCGCGCTTCGAGATCGCCCTGCGCCCCGCCGCGGAGATTGGCCCGACCGGTGCCGAGGGCGCGGAAATGATGTTTTCGGCGAACCCCGGGGAGCCAATCCAGCCGCTGGCGCGCGTAGCTTCGGGCGGCGAGCTCGCTCGCGTGATGCTCGCGATCAAGACCGTCGGCGCCGATGCAGACAAGTTGCCAACCCTGGTCTTCGACGAGGTTGATGCCGGCATCGGTGGCGAAGCAGCGGTTCAGGTCGGCCTGCGCCTCAAGGCGCTGGGTTCGCGACACCAGGTACTGGTCGTGACTCATCTCGCGCAGATCGCCGCCTTCGCCGATCACCATCTGCTCGTGGAGAAATCTCCAGGCGCTGACGGGCGCAACGTGGTGTCGGTGAGGGAGCTGACCTCGGATGACGAGCGAGCGCGCGAGCTTGCCCGGATGATGAGCGGCGGCGTGACAGCGAAAGCGGTGGCGCGTGCACACGAGCTGCTCCTGGAGTCGCGGCAATAATGCCGAAGCTCTTCAGCGGACCAGAGGACAAACGCATCAAGCGAGCGCTGTGCATAGTCGCCCACCCTGATGACATCGAGTACTACTGCGCCGGCGCCATCTTGCTGATGGCTCGCCACGGCGCTGTCGTCGACTTCGTGCTGGCTACCTCGGGCGACAAGGGAGCGCGCGACGCGAGCAAGTCGAGCGCGAAGGTGGCGCGCATTCGCGAGCGAGAGCAGGAGATGGCCGCGGAAGTGCTGGGCGTCAAACGCGTTGCATTTCTGCGCCACCCGGACGCGGAGATGGTCGAAAGCCTCGACCTGCGCCAGGAGTTCGTGCGCGAGATCCGCACCTCGAAACCCGATGTTCTGCTCACGTTCGATCCCAACGTGCCGTACCGATTTCATCCCGACCATCGGGTCGTCGGGCGCGTCGCCCTCGACGCCGCGTGGCCCAGCGCACGCGATCCGCTGACGTTTCCCAAGGCCGGCCCTCCGCACGAGACCGCTGAGGCATGGTGCTTCGGCGGCGTGCAGCCCACACTGGAGATCGACGTGACCGAGGTGCTGGGCAAGAAGATCGAGGCGCGCCTTGCGCATTCGAGCCAGACCAAAAGCCCCGCCACCCTCATGCGCCGCTGGCGGGGGACGGCAGGGGTGGAGAAATTCCATCAGGTGAACCTGAGATAGCCTTAGCCCTCGTGGAACCCCCCGTCGCTGCCCCGCGCCTCGGCGTCAACACGCCGGTGTTCGAAGGACCGCTCGAGCTCCTGCTGGCGCTCGTCGAGCGCGAGGAGCTGGACATCTTCCAGGTCTCACTGGCAAAGGTGACTGACGCGTACCTGGCAGAGGTCGCCGCGCGCGAGGTTGCGGACCCGCAGGAGATGGCCGAGTTCCTATGGATGGCCGCGCGTCTGCTGCTCATCAAGTCGATCCGCCTGCTGCCCGGGGAAGTGCCGGCGGACGAGGAGACCGACCTGCTCGGCTGGGAGGAAGAGGTTCGCCAGAGGCTGGAGGAATACCGCGTCTACAAGGAGATGGCCGGCGCGCTCATGGAGCGGGCGCAGAACGATTCGTTTGCTTTCCCGCCGCCCGCACGGCCGGTCGAGGCGGGCGGACAGGAAGAGCCGCTGGAGGTGGGGCTGCTCCTCGTCGCTTTCAACAGCGTTCTCTCTCGCATCCCGCCTCGGCCGCTGGTCGTCACAGGGCGTACCTGGACGCTGCAAGAAAAGCTCGACATTCTCACGGTCCGGCTGCGGCAAGGACCTATCGAGCTCGTGGAGCTGATCCTGGAATCCGAGGATCGGCTCGAAGCTGTGGTGACCTTCGTCGCCGTGCTGGAGCTCTTGCGACGGTCGCTGGTGCGCATCCACCAGAAGGACCGCTTCGGCCCGATTCACGTCGAGGCGAGGGAGCCTGCCGTTGAGTGAGATCGCGGGCGCGCTAGAGGCCATCCTGTTCAGCTCCAACCGACCGCTGAAGCTGCGCGAGCTGCAGCAGGCGACGGACACGGATCGCACCGCAGTCGAGCAGGCTCTCGAAGAGCTTCGACAGTCACTGGACGGGCGGGGCGTGATGCTGATGCGGCACCACGACGAAATTCACCTGGCGACCCGTCCCGAGTACGCGACAGCGGTTCGGCGCGCCCTCCGCCCAGAGGTGTCAGGGAAGCTCTCGCCGGCCGCGTACGAGACGCTTGCCATCGTGGCCTACCAGCAGCCAGTGCCTCGGTCGCGGATCGAAGCGGTGCGCGGCGTCAACTGCGACAGCGTGCTCACCAACCTCGAGCTGCGCGATTTGATCACAGAAGTTGGGCGCGGCGCCGGGCCGGGCCAACCGAAGCTATACGGCACGACGATGAGGTTTCTCCAGGTGATCGGTCTCGAGTCGCTCGATCACCTACCCAAGCCACGACTCGAGCCAAATGACGTTGGTGCAGAATCGAGCGCAAAGCCGAAAACCAAGAACGACTGAATCGGTTCCTGGCGCGATCGGGAGTGGCCAGCCGGCGCGCCGCTGACGAGCTCATCGCGTCTGGAGCCGTGCGCGTCAACGGCAAGCCACCGCCGGCCACGGGGCTCTTCATCGACCCGGACAAGGACCGCGTCACCGTCAACGGTCAGGCGGTCAGGCCTGTCACGCGCCATCGGTACATAGTCTTGAACAAACCGCTTGGCGTCATCACGACGGCGAAAGACGAGGTGTTGAGGACCACCGTGCTCGATGTCGTCGGCGACGAAGGCAAGGCGGGGCACCGGCTCTTTCCAGTGGGTCGACTTGATGCCGACACGTCGGGACTGATCCTGCTCACGGACGATGGTGACCTCGCGTACCGGCTGACACACCCGAGCTACGGGGTGGCCAAGGAGTACCTGGCCGTCGTCACCGGCAATCCGAATTCGACTGACGTCGAGAGCCTGCGCACCGGCATCAAGATCGATGACGGTGTGACTGCTCCCGCCGAGGTCGATGTAATTCGCATCACGCCGGGAGCGCGCGACTCGGGGGTCGCCGAGCTCCGGATCGTGATCCGCGAAGGGCGCCACCGCCAGGTGCGCAGGATGCTGCACGCCGTCGGTCACAAGGTCCAGACCTTGAAACGCGTTGGTTTCGGCCCACTGAAGCTTGGGCGGCTCAAGGCAGGCGGCTGGAGGGTGCTAGGCGATGCCGAGATCGCGGCTCTTCAGCGCGCGGTGAGCGAAAAGAAGCCCAGATGATCGTTGCGATCGACGGCGGCGTCGCCACGGGCAAATCGGCTGTCGGCAAGCGGGTCGCCGAAGCGCTGGGCCTTACATTCGTCGACAGCGGTCTGATGTATCGCGCCATCACGAGGATCGCCGCCGAGCGAGGCATCGATCCACACGATTCCGAAGCGGTCGCCGAGCTCGCGCGATCAACCGAAGTGAAGATCGACGGCGAGAGGGTATGGGCTGACGGAGTTGAGCTCACCGACAGGATCTACGACGCCGACTACTCGGAAGCGCTGCCGCTCATCGCTGCCAACCCGGGTGTTCGAGAAGCCCTTGTCGAACAGCAGCGGCGGATGGGCGATAGGGGAGTGGTGATGGCCGGCCGCGACATCGGCACCGTCGTGTTTCCAAACGCCGACCACAAGTTCTTCCTGGTCGCGAGCCTCGACGAAAAGGTGCGCCGTCGCGCGGCGCAGTTCGAGAAGCGTGGCGAGAAGGTCGATCAGGACGCGATGCGCAAGGAGGTCGAGGAGCGCGATCGCGTCGACACTCAGCGCGCGGTCGCACCATTGCGTCCGGCCACCGACGCGGTAGTGATCGACACCGACAGGCTGGACATCGACCAGGTGGTCGACGTAATCCTCAAATACATCACTTCAAAATGATTTACGCCTTCCTGCGTGGGTTGATGCGCTTCATGGTTCGCACCTACCTCGTCGGGCTGTTCGAGGTGGTCGGGATCGAGAACGTTCCGCGCACCGGAGGTCTGATCATCTGCTCGAACCATTCCGCCACACTCGACCCACCACTGCTTCCGGCCTTCGTTCCACGCAACGACACCTGGACCATGGCGAAGTCTGAATTCTTTCGGAGCCCGCTGCTTGGTTTCATATTTCGGCTGTACCACGCATTTCCAGTGGTGCGTCACACCGCCGACCGCGCGGCAGTGCGGCGAGCACTCGATCTTCTGAAGGATGGGCACGCTCTGCTCATGTTCCCGGAGGGGACCCGTGTTGAGTCCGGAGTGCTCGCCTCAGCAGAGCCGGGCGCCGGATTTCTCGCTCAGAAGGCCGGGTGTCAAGTCGTTCCAGTTGGCTTGACCGGGACGAGGAGCGTCCTGCCCAAAGGCGCGTACTGGCCGCGGCGGGGCAGGGTCACGATCACCTTTGGCAAGCCGTTTGTAGTGCTGCAAAAGCGTGCGGACGGTACGCGGGTCTCGCATGGGGACGCATCCGACGCGATCATGGTCGCGATCGCGGAGCTGCTTCCGGCGGAGCAGCGCGGGGCGTTCAGCGACCTGGAGTCATACCGCAAGCGCCTGGCCGGTGCGACAGCTCCCGCGTCGACCGCGACGGCGCGGTGGGAGCGATGGAAATGAGCTGTCACGTGAGCCGCCGGCATTACGCACATTTGGCGGGTCGGCTCAAGGGGTCGACGCAACACCTTGTCAGATTCACGAACCTAGCGCGCCAATGAGCAAAGCAGAAAGAAGGAACAGTGCAATGAAGAGGGTGTTGGGTCTCGCGTGGGTTTAGTCGTGGGCGCAATGGCGGGAAAGGCCACCCATTCCATCCCTTTTGATCAAACGGGGCGTTTGCGAGGGAAGATTTCGCCCCGTTTGATAGAACGGGGCGATATCCAAGGGGGGAAACTCAACTAGCCGCCCGCCTGGCCGGCCAAACCGGCCTGGAAGCGCTGGATTCGACACGTCTGGCACCAACGACCCCCTGAACTCAAGTCACCGATTCGGTCCGTCTGGCACCAACGGTGCCTTTGCAAGGACGAAAGCACGCGAGGATGGGCCCTGACGGTAGCCGGTGTTGCGCCCACCGCATGAGACCACCCACCAAAAGGGCGGAATCGCCGCGATGGTCCGGACCCGGGCGACTAGCCGATCGCGGGTCGGGCCCAGTCGTCCTCGGTGAGGCTGCCCAGCGCGGGGTTGAAGCAGGCGTCGAACGCCTCCTTCAACGTCTGCGGCGTGAGGCGCGGCGGCTCCTGCCGGTAGTTGGCCAGGTCGACGAGACGCGCCATGAGCGCGCGTGGGTGTGAGCCGCGCAGCGGCTTCTTTCCGTACAGGTTGTTGAGCAGGTAGCCGATCGCCTTCTCGTCGAACGCGACGCCCTGCCGGTCGCACTCGTAGCGGAGGATGCGGCCGAAGGCTTCGGGCGAGGGGTTGCCGACGCCGATCTTGTAAGCCATGCGGCGTAGGAAGGCTTCATCCACGAGCTCGGTGGGCGAGAGGTTGGTCGAGAACACGACCTGGCACAAGAACGGCAGCTCGATCTTGCGACCCGAGGCCGAAAGGTCCAGGTAGTCGATCTTCTTTTCCATCGGCACGATGAACCGGTTGAGGAGCCGCATCGGCGGCACTTCCTGGCGGCCGAAGTCGTCGATGACGAACACACCCGCGTTGGCCTTCCACTGAAGTGGGGCCTCGTAGTAGCGGTTGGAAGGGTCGTACGTGAGGTCCAGCTGCTGGAGCTTGAGCTCACCGCCGGCCACCACGACCGGGCGCTCGACCTTCACCAGCCGGCGATCGATAGGCTGCTCACCTTCCGCGATCTTGTGATAGACGGGGTCGATCACGCGGATGATCTCGTCACCCACGGCGACGGCGTGAGGGATCTCGATCGGCGCGCCCATCAGAAGCGCCATGCGCTCCGTGATAGTGCTCTTGCCGTTGCCCGGCGCCCCGAAGATGAACAGCGATGCGCGCGAGACCATGGCGCCGCCGATCTGGTCGATCACATGCTGCTCGAGCTCGAGCGTGCCGAGGGCCTTCTTCAAAAGCGCGTCAGTGACGTTCGCCTTGCTGATGACCTGCGAGCGTGCCAGCTGGAGGTAGTCCTCGAAGTTGATGGGGCAGGGTCCTAGGTATCGCGTCTGCACAGTGGACATCTCAGCCGCGCGCTGGCGGCCGGCAGCGGAGACCGAGTAGTTCATCTTGACCGCGTAAGGACGGCCCTCGAGGCCGACCTCATTGGAGACACCCTTGGTGTCCATGAGCTGGTTTTTCTCGAACTCGTTGATGATCGGCTCGAGCGTTTCGAACGGAAGGCCGAGGCGCTGCTCGATCGCCGCTCCGCTCAGCTGGTCGGCGAAGGCAAGGGTCCGAAGCAGCAGGCTCGCGACAAGGTCACGGCGGACGTGAAGGTCCTCAAGCTGCTTGGGTGCTTCGATGGCCCCGGTTTGCACGGCCGCAAATATAGCAACCGGCGCTGTGCTTACGGCCCGGTTTGGACACCCACACGTAGAATCCCGGTTACCGGTGCCGGAATACGCTGCCCTCGACCTCGAGACGACCGGTCTCGATCCGGCCCGTGATCGAGTGATCGAGGTCGGTGCGGTCGCCTTCACCCCAGATCGCATCACCACCACGCTCGAGCGCCTTGTCGACCCCGGACGCTCTGTGCCCGAGATCGTCCTGCGGCTGACCGGCATCAAGCCCGAGGAGCTGCGAGGGGCGGCCAGCGCCGAGTCCGCGCTGGGCGAGCTTGCCGACTTCCTGCACGGCCGCCAGCCGGTCGGGCACGGCGCCCGGCTCGATGTCGACTTCCTGGCGGCGGCGGGCCTGTGGGACCCCTCGGCCGAGATCCTCGACACCCTGGACGTGGCACGCATCCTCCTGCCGTCGGCGGCCAGCCACAGCCTCCCGCTGCTCGCGCTCGAGATGGGCTTCACGCAGCCTCGACCACACCGCGCCCTTGACGACGCCGACGCTACGCGCCAGCTTTTGCTCCGGCTGCGCGACGAGGCGGCCGGCCTCGACGAGGCTTTGAAGGAGTCGATGTTGGCGCTTGTCGCACCGTACGAGTGGGCGATCGCCCGCTTCTTCGCCGAGGCGCTCACGGCGCCTAACCCCGATCCCGGGCCGGTGGCCGCCGACGTGGTCGACTCGACCAGGGGCAGGTCGTCAGAGCCGCCTCCCGACGACCCTGCGGTCGTCGCCGCCCTCCTTGGTCCGGAAGGACCGCTGGCCGGACTGCTTCCCGGTTACGAGCACCGCGAGCCGCAGCTTCAGATGCTGCTTGCCGTGGCCCAGATCCAGGCTCGCGGCGGCACCCTGGTGGTCGAGGCAGGCACCGGAACGGGGAAGAGCCTCGCGTACCTGGTGCCGTCGATCGCTCGCGCGGTGCGCCACGACGAGCGCGTGGTCGTCTCGACCAACACGCACACGCTGCAGGAGCAGCTGATGAGCAAGGACTTGCCTGCGCTTCGCGAGTGGCTGCCTTGGGACTTCAAGGCATGCCTGCTGAAGGGCAGGTCCAACTATGTCTCGCTGCGGCGTTGGCGCCGCTTCCTGGCCGAGCCGTGCAAGGACGCTGACGAGTTGAAGTTCAAGCTCAAGGTCATGATCTGGTTGCACACGACCGAGAGCGGAGACCGCTCCGAGCTCCGCCTTTACGGCCGCGAGGAAGTGCTGTGGGCGCAGATCGCGTCAGACCCGCTCGACTGTGTGGGGATTCACTGCACCAAGGAGGACTGCTACGTCCACCGCGCTCGCGCCGAGGCCGAGTCGGCGAATCTCATCGTCATCAATCACGCGCTCTTGCTGGCGGACGCGGAGGTGGGAGGTGGTTTGCTTCCCGACTTCGACCACCTGGTCATCGACGAGGCTCACCACCTGGAGGAGGCGGCGACACGCGGACTGCGACAGGAGGTCGACGGGCCTGGCCTGCTAGCCCTTCTGGAGCGGTTGGGAGGTGTCGCCTCCCCACTCGTGGGGAGGCTCCCGGCAAAGCCGGGAGGTGGGGAGCTGGAATCCGGTTTGCTCGTCGAGCTCAGGCGGCAGCCGCACCTCGGTTCGTCCGATGAAGCGTTCGAACAGGCGATCCCGATGAGCGTGGCGGCCGGCGAGCGCGTCAGAGACCTCTTTGAGCTGGCCGCGCGATGGGTCGGCGCCAAGCTCGGGGACCTCGAGCGCCGGGATGACTCCGTCCGACTCACACCTGTGCTGAGAGAAGACGACGGCTGGCCCGCCCTCCGCCTGGCAGGTGAGAACGCCGTCACTGCTCTCAGCGCGCTCGACGCAGGTCTGCGGCGGGCGGTCGGCGGTGTACGTGAGTGGCTGGGCGGCACCGAGCCTGACCAGGGCATCCGCGAGCTGGAGATCATCCGGGGCCGCCTCGAAGCTGCGTCGCGTGTCCTCGACGAGGCGGTGCTGACTCCTGATTCCAACCGCGTCTACTGGTTCACGCTGCTCACGCGCACCGAGAACCTGGTTCTGCGCGCGGCGCCGATCAATGTCGGCAAGCTGCTGCGCGAGCACGTGTATGCCGGCAGGCGCTCGACAGTCTTCACGTCGGCGACGCTGGCAGTGGGCGGAAACTTCGACTACTTCAGGTCACGCGTGGGCCTCGGGCAGGGGATCGAAGAGCTCGTTCTTCCCTCGCCGTTCGACTTCCTCCACCAGGCGCTCGTGTGCCTGCCGACAGACCTTCCGGCGCCAGAGCACGAGACGTTCGACAAGGCGGTCGAAGAGATCGTCGCGGCGGTGGCCGGACGGGTCGGCGGCCGGACGCTGGTGCTGTTCACCTCACACCGGCAGCTGCGTGACGTGCACGCCGCGCTGAAGCACCGCATCGATCTAGATGAGGTCTTGATCCTGGGCCAGGGCATCGACGGCCAAAGGCGTCAGCTGCTCAAGTCGTTTGAAGATGCGGAGCGCCCGCTGCTCCTCGGCACCTCGACCTTCTGGGAAGGCATCGACGTGCCCGGCGAAAAGTTGAGCTGCGTGATCATGGTCCGGTTGCCTTTCCCCGTGCCGTCAGAACCTGTCTACGCGGCTCGCGCCGAGCAGGTGCGTGACGGCTTCGCCCAGCTCGCTTTGCCGCAGGCAGCGCTGCGGCTGAAGCAAGGCTTCGGCCGGCTGATCCGGCGCTCCACGGATCGCGGCGCCGTGGTCATCCTCGACAACCGCATCCTTGGGCGTGACTACGGAAAAGCGTTCTTGGAGGTGTTGCCGCCGGCGTCCCGTTTCGTCGGCCCCGCAGCGGAGATCGCCGGCCGGGTAGGTGACTGGTTAGACGTCGAAGTCCCAGCCAAGTAGCTTGATGAGCAAGCTCTACGTTGTCGGAACCCCAATCGGAAATCTCGAAGACGTGACGGCTCGCGCTGTTCGTGTGCTTGGCGAGGTCGGTGCGATCGCTGCGGAAGACACTCGCATCACCGCGCGACTTCTCGCTCGCCACGGCATCCGCAAGCCGCTGATCAGTTATCGCGCGCCGGTCGAGCGACGAGGCCTGCCTCGTGTAATGGCTGAGCTCGACCAGCACGACGTCGCGCTCGTCAGTGACGCCGGCACCCCGACCGTTTCGGATCCAGGCCAGGCCCTTGTCACCGCGGCGTGGGCGGCGGGTCACACGGTGGTGCCTATACCCGGGCCAAGCTCGGTCACGGCCGCGCTGTCCGCCGCGGGATACGGCGGACCAGGCTTCACCTTTCTCGGTTATCTGCCGCGCAAGCCGGGAGAGATACGCCGGCTGCTCGCGACATTGGCTGCCGAACCCCGTCCGACCGTCGCGTTTGAGTCGCCATATCGCGTCAGGAAATCGCTCGGGATCATCGACGAGGTCATGCCTGAGCGTCAGCTCACGGTGGCTCGCGAGCTGACGAAGCTGCACGAGCAGCTGCTGCGCGGCACTGCGGCCGAGGTGCTGGCCGCCCTCGGCGACCCGCCGCGCGGCGAGTTTACGCTTGTGATCTCCGGTGTCTAAGGAAAAGCAAAGAACTGTCCTCGTCGCGCCGGCCTGGCCCTACGCCAACGGCCCTCGCCACATCGGTCACGTGGCGGGCTTTGCCGTGCCCGCCGACGTCATCGCGCGATTCGAGCGCCTGCGCGGCTCACGCGTTCTGATGGCGAGCGGCACTGACGAGCACGGCACTCCGATCACCTACGAAGCAGACAAAGAGGGTGTGCCGCCTCGCGAGTTCGTCGACCGCAACAACGCTCTGATCGTCGAGGACCTCCGCCGCCTGGGCATGACGTACGACATCTTCACGCGCACGATCACGAAGAACCACTATCGCGTCACGCAGGACCTCTTCCTCAAGCTTTACGAGAAGGGTTACCTGGTCAAGAAGACGCAGATGGGCGCCTTCGATCCGGCGAGCGGCCGCACGCTCCCGGACCGATACATCGAGGGTCAGTGTCCGATCTGTGGTTTCGCCGACGCGCGCGGTGACCAGTGCGACAACTGCGGCAACCAGCTCGACCCTATCGACCTTATCAATCCGCATCAGCGCGGCAGCAACGCGCCTGTCGAATTTCGCGAGACCGAGCATTTCTTCTTCGACCTCCCCCAGTTCGGTGATCAGCTCAAGCAGTGGATCGAGCAGCACGACAACTGGCGGCCCAACGTTCGCAAATACTCACTCGAATTCGTGCGCAACCTCAAACCACGCGCCATCACGCGTGACCTGGACTGGGGAGTCCCCGTGCCGCTGCCGGGTTGGGAGGACAACCCTCACAAGAAGATCTATGTCTGGTTCGACGCGGTCATCGGATACCTGTCCGCGTCCATCGAGTGGGCGGCGCAGCGCGGCGAGCCTGACTCCTGGAAGGACTGGTGGCAGAACGCGGACGCCTGGCACTACTACGTGATGGGCAAGGACAACATCACCTTCCACACCGTGATGTGGCCCTCGATCCTGATGGGCGTGGGCGACCTGGAGCTGCCGGACGAAATCGTCGCCAGCGAGTACCTCAATGTGCGCGGCAAGAAGTTTTCCACGAGTCGGGGCCAGGTAATCCTTGTGCGCGACTTCCTCGCGCAGTACGACGCGGACGCCCTGCGCTACTACCTGATGATCGCCGGGCCGGAGAACCAGGACACCGACTTCACCTGGCCGGAGTTCATCCGGCGCAACAACGATGAGCTCGTCGCGACATGGGGCAACCTGGTCCACCGAACGCTGGTCAATGCGCACCGCAACTTTGGAGCGGTGCCTGAGCCGCAGAAACTCAATGACGGTGATCAAGCGCTGATCAAAGAGGTCGAGGCCGCGCTGGACTATGTCGCTCTCCAGCTGGGTCAGGCCCGCTTTCAGATGGCTCTCAAATTTGCCTTGACGATCGCGGCGAAGGTCAACGTGTATCTGGGGACCGAGCAGCCGTGGCACACGATCAAAACCGATCGCGAGCGCGCCGGCACCGTGCTTTACGTCGCGCTCCGTTGCGTCGACAACCTGAAATTGATGTTCACGCCGTTCCTTCCGTTCTCCTCGCAGAAGCTGCACCGGATGCTGGGCTACGACGACGTCATCGCCCCACAGCCCGAGGTGCGTGAGTTCACCGAGGACGGCTCGTCGCACCTGGTCATCACCGGCGACTACGCAAGCGATGACCGCTGGCGGCCTTCTGAGCTGCCCGCCGGCCGCGCGCTCCCACAACCCGAGGCGCTCTTCAAGCGGCTGGACCCGGTGGTCGAAGAGGAAGACGCAACATCTTCGTAGACACACATCTCCATCTAGAGGAGCTGGGTCCTCCCGGCGAGGCGGTGGAGGCGGCGGTCAAGGCGGGCGTCACGCGCATGATCGCGATGGGCGTCGACCTCGAACGCAGCCGCACCGCGGTGTCCCTGTCACATCGGTTCGCACCTGTCTGGGCAGGCGTAGGTCATCATCCGACCGATCCGTTCACCCCAGACATGGATGCGTTTCGACCGCTAGCGCTTGACGATCGGGTGGTGGCCATCGGCGAGGTAGGGCTCGACTTCGAGGAGGCCGGCAGCCCGCCGCGCGAAGTTCAAATCGCTCGTCTTCACGAACTGTTCGCTCTGGCGGTTGAGCTCGACCTGCCGGTCTCGATCCACAATCGTGGCGCCGCGGCCGAACTGGCGGCGACGATCGCGGACCACGATGGATTGCGTGGCGTGATGCACTACTTCGCACTCGAGTGGGACTGGGCCGCGAAATTCCTCGAGCTCGGGTTCTATCTGTCTTTCGCCGGACTCGTGACGCGACCGAGCCGGAATGCGTTGCGCGAAGTCGTGAAGAAGTGTCCCGCGCACCGCCTGCTGCTCGAGACGGATTCTCCGTACGGCAACGCCCACAAGCGCATGGGCGTGCCCAACCGGCCCGCGTATCTGATCGACACCGCGGAGCTTGTCGCGGAGCTCCGCGAGGTCAGCATTGACGAATTGGCGGCACAGGAGACCGCGAACGCGCTCGCCTTGTTCGGACGTATGAGGTGAGCGCGAAGCCTATCGACCCGGCGGACTCAAATCAGCTCGACGGCCTGCTGCGCCGCCACCGAATCGAGCTCAAACACGGCCTCGGCCAGAACTTCCTGACCGACGCCGCCGTGCGTGACGCGGTTGCCGAAGCTGTGGGACTCACGCCCGGCGACGAAGTGCTCGAAGTCGGTGCCGGCGTGGGCACGCTCACTATCGCGCTCGCTTCGCGATGCAGGCGTCTTGTCGCGGTGGAGCTGGACGGCCGGTTGATACCTGCGCTTCGGGAATCTCTCGCCGGTCACGAGAACGTCGAGGTTGTGCGGACTGACATCCTGCGATTCAATGTCCGCTCCGCGTTTCCCAATGGCAACGAGATAGTCACGGGCAACATCCCTTACAACCTGACGGGAGCGTTGATCCGCAAGCTCCTCGACGATCCGCCGCGGCCGCGCCTCCTGTCGCTGGTTGTGCAAAGGGAAGTCGCGGAGCGCTGGACTGCCGAGAGCGGCGCCAGCCTGTCGACTGTCGCTGTACAGGTATTCGCTGAGGCAAAGATGCTCTTCACGATTCCCGCGGAGGCTTTCACGCCTGCGCCGCGCGTGGACTCGGCGCTGGTGCGCCTTGAAGTTCGAGAGCGACCCGCGGTCGAGGTCGATGACCTTGAATCCTTCTTCCGCTTCGTCGAGGCGGTCTTTCAGGGTCGCCGGAAGCAGCTCGGCGGAACGTTGGGCCGGATCAGTGGCACTGGCAGCACTGAAGCCCGGACGCGCCTTCGCGATCTGGGGATCGATCCGGAGCGGCGCCCGCAGACACTCAGCCTGGGCGAGTGGGAGACGCTTTATAAGGAGTTTCAGAGCGTCGGCGGCTAAGCTCTAGCGCCAGTCTGAAATGGAAGAGCCAATTCGTTTTCCGCTCGAGAGTCCTGGCCCGGGCGGCTTTCGGGCGGTGTTGCGACACACTGCATTCAGGAACATCTGGTTTGCGCAGCTCGCCGCGCAGCTTGCCGACAAGTTCCTGCTCTTCTCGCTGATCATCCTCGCGTACAACATCTCTGGAGGCAGCACGCCAGTCGCGATCACGCTGCTCACGTACACGGTCCCCGCGGTGCTGTTCGCGCCGATCGCGGGCGTCATAGCGGATCGCTACGACCGCAAGCAAATCATGATGTGGTGCAACTTCGGCCGGGCCGCGGTGGTGGCGTTCATCCCACTCGCCGCCCTTGTGCCCAGTCTGCGGGGCGAGTTTGGCCACCTGCTCTTGATCACGCTGGTGTTTTCCGCGGTGGGCCAGCTGTTTGGTCCCGCTGAGGCGGCGGTCATCCCCACGATCCTTCCGCGGTCGGCCCTGATCACCGCCAACTCGATGGCGCTCCTGACCATGGTCCTGACCCTTGTCGTGGGCGGGGCGCTTGCGCCGATAGTTTCGAGATTCGACCTCTACGCGCCGTACTGGTGCGCGGTGGTGCTCCTGATCATTGGAGGCACGCTGATCTTCGCTTCTGAGATTCCCCACTTACAGCGAACGACCGAACCCCCCGTGGCCGAAAGCCGCAATCGTTTCCATCAAATGTGGGTCGAACTCAAAGAAGGCATCGACGCGTTGCGTGCGTCGCGCGGCCTGATGCTTGCTTTCGGCCAGGTGAGCATCGCCGTGCTGGTGCTGTTCATGCTCTTTGCGCTGGCGCCAGCGTTCGTGAGCAGGGTCATCGGCATCGCTGCCCAGGACACCTACCTCATCCTCGGTCCGGCGACCGCCGGCACGATCCTCAGCGCCGTGTTGCTCGGCCAGTTCGTGCGCAACATCGATCGCTCCCGGCTTTTGGCCGCCTCACTCTTGGCGAACGGGGTGACACTGCTGTTGCTGGCCGCTGTGCCGTCGGCGATAGCTCATTTCCCCAACCTGCAGGGCCAGAACCGCATCACTGCCGCGGCCTTCAGCTTTCTTCTCGGCATCGAGTTCGGGGCGATCATGATCCCCGCGATCACATACCTCATGGAGTCGACCAGTGACGAGATCCGCGGCCGGATCTTCGCGCTGCTCTATATGGTCATCAATGGCGTAACCGCGGTGCCGGTGCTCGTCGCCGCGGGCCTGGCCGACACCATCGGCATCGCCCGAGTCATCGGCGGCCTGGGCGTCCTCTTGATCGGGGGCGGCGTGGCGATCATCGCAAGCGTGAGGTCGCGTCCGGAAACCCGCGCCTAGAGATTCGGCGATCCAGGGGCCCCTCCCGCGGCTTCGCCGCGGGGACCCCAGCGGTATGCGACGAGCAGCGCAGCGAGCGCATCGTGTATTCGTAAGCGAGCAGCGCAGGAGCTGAACCCCGAGATGGGCCGCATGGGCGCCGAAGATCAGTCGCGGCGTTTTCCGGACGCGGCCTTAGCGCGCTGGAGAGCCAGGCCCAGGAGGATCACAAGCATCATGAGAAAGACGATCCCTCCGATGCCGAATCCCCGGATCTCGGACACGTTGCTGCCCACGAAGTAGCCCGCGACGCCGGCGACGGTGGCCCACGCCAGGCCGCCCGCGGCGCTGAAGAGCTGAAACCGCCAGAACGGCATGCGGGCCATGCCCGCAAGCATCGAGCCCCACGTGCGAAGACCCGGCAAGAACCGAGCGGCCAGGATGGCCTTGTCACCGTGCCGCGCGAAAAGAAGCTCGGACATCGCGATGTGCTCCGGCCGGACACGGAAGATGCGGCCGAACCTCTCGACGAACGGCCGGCCGCCTCGGAACCCGAGGAAGTAGCCGATGTCCGCCCCGGCCGTGCTGCCGAAGAAGCCGACCAGGATCACGACCAAGACCGAGTGATGCCGGGCGGCTGCCCACGTCGCGGCGCCAAACAGCAGAAGAGTGCCCGGAAATGGGACGCCGGCGCTTTCCGTCAAGACCGCTAAACCGGAGACGGGATTGGCGAGCACGTCCACGAAGTCAGTCCAATTCATGAATTCAGGCGTCCATATACTGGACGACCCCATGGCCGATTACGGCGATCACGAGTCAAACGACGATCCCCTGCACGTGATGCGGCACTCAACCGCGCACCTGCTTGCCGCCGCGGTCACCGAGCTCTATCCCGACGCAAAGTACGGGATCGGCCCGCCTGTGCAGGACGGTTTCTACTACGACTTCGAGTTCAGCAAGCCGGTTTCGGAGTCGGAGCTCCGGGCGATCGAGTCGCGCATGCGCCGTATTGCGCAGGAGGGCAGGCCATTCGTCCACGAGACGCTGTCACGTGCGGCTGCCGTCGAGGAGTTCCGTAAGCGCGGCCAGGACTACAAGCTCGAGCTCATCGCGGACAAGGTCGAAGGCGATGAGGTCAGCGTCTACCGCACCGGCGATTTTCTCGATCTGTGCCGCGGTCCGCACGTGCCTTCGACGCGCGACCTCAAGGCGTTCAAGCTGCTCCGGATCGCGGGCGCTTACTGGCGGGGCGACGAGAAAAAGCCCCAGCTGACCCGCATCTACGGGACGGCGTGGGAAAGCCAGAAGCAGCTGGACGACTACTTGAAGTTCCTCGAAGAGGCCGAGAAGCGCGACCACAAGAAGCTCGGCAAGGAGCTGAAGCTATTTGCGCTGGACGAGCGAGTAGGCGTGGGCCAGGTCATCTGGCTGCCCGACGGCACCACCATCCGGCGGGAGCTCGAGCGGTGGATCATCGACGAGGAACTCAAGCGCGGCTATCGCCACGTCCTCACTCCGCACGTCGCGAAACTGGACCTCTACAAACAGAGCGGCCACTGGCAGCTGTTCAAGGACACGATGTACCCGCCGATGCGATTCGAAGACGGAGAAGAGTTGGAGCTCCGTCCAATGAACTGTCCACATCACATCCTTGTCTACGCGCATGACTTGCACAGCTATCGCGACCTGCCGTTGCGAATAGCTGAGCTCGGTCAGAACTACCGACTCGAGAAATCAGGCGAGTTGATGGGCATGGTCCGGGTTCGCTCCTTCACGCTCAACGACGCACACATCTTCTGCACCCCGCAGCAGGTGATCGCAGAAGTGCGTGGCGCAATCGAGCTCGCCAACTACTTCATGTCTGTCCTCGGAGTGACGGATTACTGGTACCGGCTCTCGGTTCGCGACAACGTCAAGACGAAGTGGGCTGGCACTGATGAGGAATGGGAAAGCTCTGAGGCGATGCTCAAAGAAGCGCTCGAGAGCCTGAACCTGCCATACAAGGTGGGGGTGGGCGAGGCCGCCTTCTATGGGCCGAAGATCGACTTCCAGGTTCGCGACGCGCACCGGCGGGAGTTCACCAACAACACAGTGCAGGTGGACTACCAACTGCCCAAGAAGTTCGACCTGGAGTACGTCGCTGAAGACGGGTCACGGCAGCGTCCGGTCATGGTTCATCGCGGAGCTTTCGGCTCCTTCGAACGGATGACGGCCTACCTCATCGAGCACTACGCCGGCGCCTTTCCGACCTGGCTGCACCCAGTACAGGTGGTCGTCGTCCCGATTACTGACGCTCAGCTCGACTACGCCCGTCAGGTCGCTGACAGGCTGCGTTCGCTGAAGCTCAGGGTGGAGGTGGACGACCGTTCCGAGCGTATGCAGCGAAAGATCCGCGACGCGCAGGCACGCAAGGTTCCGTACATGGCGATAGTCGGTGCCCGCGAGGCGGAGACCGAGCATGTCAACATCCGCGACCGATCCGGCAATCAGGTCGACTCCTCGCTGGACTCATTCGCGAGCATGGTCGCGACCGAGGTCGCCGAGAAGCGGCGCTAGAGCCCGCCGGGGATGCGTCCCGCGCAGTCCCCTTGAGCCGGGATCGGGACGATCTTGCCGGTGGTGATGTCGGCAACTCGCGGCTGGCGCTGCGTGTCACCGCCACTGAAGAGGTGGGTACTGTCGATCCATCCGCATGCCACTATCGCGATGGTCGCCTTGTTTGGAAACAGGCTCGTGGTGGGGTCTGACGTGCTGACGATCGCAACCCGCTGCCCGTCTGGGGAAAGGTAAGCCGGCGTCTGACCAGCGATCTCATATGACCCGACTGTTGCCCCCGTCCAGGTCAGCACGGTTGCCTGGGTGGTGGTCTCGCACACTGCGCCCGCTGCCGTAGGCGGGCCGGCGATCACGCAGCTGGGACCACCGACTGTGAATCTGCGGACAGCCGTCCCGGGGTCCACCACGTGGAATTCCAGCGACCCGCAGCAGAGTGGCCCGACGCCCTGCGCGCAAGCCGGCACCTTCGCCACCACCAGGTTGTTGGTGCCGTGCCACCCCGTGGCCCAGAGGGTGTAGGCGCCGGAGTCGGTGAAAGTGTCGAGATGATGCCCGCCGCCGTTGAGATCTTCGACGTAGAGCTTCGTAGTTGCGCCATTCGCATTGAAGTCGATCACGACTACCGCAATGCGCTGGTCGTCCGGGCTGACAGCAAACGAGCTGCGGCGCGTGGGGCCGATCGGCACAGTGGTTGCGCGGCCCGCGTCTCCATTCGAGGCGAGGAACCGGACGACTCCCTGGGCATCCATGAAGTACACACGAGAGTTACTGGTGCTTATGGGCATCGGGGCCGCGGCGGCCGCTGCATTTGCGCAGCTGACCGCAGCAGGGGCGGTGGCTGGCGCGCTTGCGACGACCCTGCCGTCGATTCCGACCAGGCTCACTGTGTAGTTGGGGCCGCTCAATGGGCTGACGAGCACGCCGAGCGGGCTGCTCACTGCCACCGGGCTTGGATTTGCGGAGGGCGCGGTCGATGGCGGGGTTGCGGAGGAGCTCGTTCGAGACGAACTGGCGGCGTGGGGGGTTGGCGTGCCGGCACCGCTGCCAAACGGACCGCAGGCGCTTGCCAGCACCAAACCGAACAGCACGAGTGCTAAACCACGGCCTTGCGTTCTCATCGTCAGAGGCAACGGTACTTTGCGAAGGGGGTTACGTTTCCGGTACGATCCTGCAACTGAAGCAGGGCACCGACCCTCACCCCCAGGGCTGAGCTCGAAGGGGTCACGGTTAAGGCGGATGGCTTCAGGCTATCCGTTTTGTTTTATTTACTCGAATTGGAGGAATAGCAGAAACCTGAATTTGCTCGAGGTAGCGTCTCATCTCGTTTAAAGAGCTAAGGATCAACGATCAGATCCGGAGCTCCGAAGTTCGGCTGATCGATGACCAGAACA
>Ga0209011_1000049_pt1 | contig 75805 bp, 64 predicted proteins | sample BlaSpr_A8_OM1_M3_FD_187986 | JGI IMG/M metagenome (GOLD analysis project Ga0209011, IMG submission 187986) | Forest soil microbial communities from Thunder Bay, Ontario, Canada - Black Spruce, Ontario site 2_A8_OM1_M3 (SPAdes) (version 2) | ecosystem: Environmental > Terrestrial > Soil > Boreal...
ACGGGGTGCCGCTGGCGCTTTACGTGGACTGGAAGAATCTATACAAGCGGCCCGCCAATTCCGGCGAGCGATTGCGCGGAGAAGAACCGATCACGCAATTTGGGCGCATGTGCGCGAAGTTGAGGATCGCAGTCATCGCCGCCAGTTCGCCGCAGGCCAAGGGGCGGGTGGAGCGGGTTCACGGCACGCATCAGGACCGGCTGGTGAAGAAATTGCGGCGGAAGGACATCCGCAGTCACGAAGCAGCCAATGTGTATCTGGAGCGGGAATATTTGCCAGAACACAACCGGCGCTTCGCGAGAGTGGCTGCCAAGCCGGAGGTGGTCGATGCGTGCGAAGAGCGAGCTGAGGCGTCCGCTAATTGTTACCTTTTTACCCATCGGGCCGCGCGCGGCAGTCCACATAGAAGCGGCGGAAAACGCGTCAAACCACTCGTTATCAACAACCTACACAAGAGCCGATCATTGGCTAGACATGTGCTACCTATCAGAGCGTGAAGACCTGTCAAATAGGACAGGCTAGTTCATAGGTGAAAGCAATCAGCATGGTCCCAAGAGAGAAATTGCAAACTTTGAATCCTTGCCGGACGCGCGGGTTTAGCATCGTCGAGCTATTGATTGTGTTGTTGGTGATTATGATTATCACCGGCGTGGCTTTACCAGCGTTCCTCCGAGCATATCAATCCTACCAGGTAGGTGATGCAGCTTCCCGTATGGCTGACATCATTAAATTCACCCGGTATGAAGCTATTCGGCGCAATACACCTATTAGCTGCCTGATTCGGCAACCCGCGGGAACTACGACCGCATGGACGGACTCCAACGGAACCGGAGTGAAAGATCCTACGGAGAGGCAAGTTTTGTTCTCTGGCACGGTGGGACCAATTGCAGCTGGCGCACCCAACGGGCTGGCCGCGTCAGTAGGCGCCGCTTTAACCGCAATATCACTAACTAACGGTGCGATTACATTTGACCAGCGCGGCGCATTGACCATCGCAGCGGTGGATGTAATTTACGTAGGAAATACTGCAGTGCCCGGCGCCGGCTATCGCGCGGTTGTTGTTCTGCCTTCGGGATCCATACAGCTATGGACAGCTCCCGCGGGGGGGCCTTGGGTTCTGGTCAATTAAGGATGGAAAAGATGAGTAAGCCACTGAAAATTCGAGGTCGGCGGCGAGAAGAGCGAGGCTTTACGCTCACCGAGGTATTGGTCTCTACGGTCATTCTGCTTGTCGGATTGGTGGGTGTGGCCCAACTGGTGCCGGTGTCGATCAGATTGAACTCCGCAAATCGGTACGACTCGACGGCTTTGGCAGTCGCACAGCGGGAAATGAACTACATGCTTACCCAACCGCTAACGAACTCAACCTTCCAGGACCCGCAAGGCGTGATGTGTCCAGCGGGAAACATTTGTAACCTCGGAAATGCAGCTCAACCGAATCAGGTTGTGGGCAGCCCGGTGATCACACCTAACAACCGGCCGCTGATCGATTTCAGTGCTGGCCAAGTGGCTGGTTACAGTTTCAACTATGCCGATCCCAACGATCCGGGCGGCAAAAGCTATGACATCCGCTGGGCGGTCGTTACGTTTGTCGGTGCCGGAAACACCACCGGGCGTCGACTCATTGTGGGTACGCTTCCACGCGGCGGTAATGGACCCTTTCTGGCAATCACGCTCGATAGCATGGTGCAAAAATGACGCGCGAGCACACGTGCAGGAACCAGTTGGGCTTCACGCTAATCGAAATGATGGTGGCGGTCGCAATATTCGTCATTATCTGTGGCGCCATATTTGGTTTATTGGGTTTTACTCAGAAGCGGTATCAAACGGAAACACAGGTTCTAGGTGCGTTTCAGGAGGCACGTCTGGGGTTAGACCAGATAGTGCGCGACGTGAATGATGCGGGTTACCCTCCGTTAAACCACTTCACGACTGCGCCTGCAGCGAATTTATATGCAAACGGCCCGATCGCTCCGTCCCCAGCAGCATGCCTGATCGGCACGGCTGGCGGGGGCACGTGCACCACGCCTAGCGACTTCGACGTGATCTTTGAGGGCGATGTTGATGGTACAGGCGTTAAATGGACGCGTTATCAATTGCAAGGTACGACGCTGCTTCGCGGCGTGGTGAACAAGGTAGCCGGTGGCGATCCCGTCGCTGCCACCAACGCCGCGGGCGTAATGCTGCCTTATGTTCAGAATGTGATGAACAACGCCCCAGCTGCACAGATCGCTCAATTTCAGGCTATCTATCCGAATATGTTTCCAATCGGACCAGTACCGATTTTCCAATACAGCTGTGATATTTCAGCGGGTACTGCACTTTGCCAGAACGCCGGCGCTAACAACTCGCCGGCGAATGTACGCGACGTCGAAGTCACGCTTATCGTTATGACGCCTCAGCGGGATGCCGAAACTAAGCAGTTGCGCTTGGTGGAGTTGAACGGGCGCGGGCACCGTATAAATCCAAACAAGTAAGAAGGATCAAAGACAATGAAAAGAATTCATACCACTCGCGGTAGGAAGTCTGAAGCAGGCATAGCATTGCTGGTCGCCATCTTCACGTTGCTGCTAATCAGCGTTGCGGCGATTTCCTTGGTTGTTGGCTCAGGCACAGAGAGTTCTCTGGCCGGTAACTATCGAACTTCGGCTTCCGCTTATTACGCTGCGGCAGCTGGTTTGGAGGAAGGGCGCGGGCGCCTGATGTCACAAAATCCAAACTATTTCAATAATTTCGTGGCGCCGCAGGGAGGAGTTTTGCCCTTAACCCAAGTACGTTATGTCCTAAACGGGTTGCAGGGCGAAGTTGTCGCCCCGGCCAATCTAAGCTCCACAACGACTTATCCGGATGTCCAATATGGGAGCGCGTTTGGAGTGCCAATCACTGGCAGGACGGTCCAGACAACGACTTCGATTTTCAGTGGCGGAGCGGTCCCTGGTCCAGCATACAAGTGGGTGCGGATAAGCGCGGCCACGGAGCAATCCATTAACACCGACGTGAACAACGACAATGCGTTGGACAACGCCACACCTTTGTTCTATGACGGGAGCAATCTCAATCTAACCTCGAACGGCATGCAAGCCCTGGAAATTACGTCTTTGGCGTCTTTGCCGGACGGAAGCCAGAAAATACTCCAATACGTCGTCGCGCCGGCCACGCCTATCACGATAGATGCCGCTATTCATACCAAGACGGGCGCTGTTCTGGGAGATGCTCTGAACGTTACAGGTTACGTTGATCCCGTTTGTTCCCGCCCCGACACATACGGCGTCAAGGCCGGGGCTGCGATCAGCGTCCCAGGTTCTGGTAACGTAACCGGATCGCCGGGAGACATTCAACCGAATGCTCCGTTCCCTTACAACTTGCCTGCCTTGATATCCTCATTGCAAGGCAGCACAACGAAAATTGACGTGCCCGGAACTGGGGTGACCCCAGTATCGGGGAGCACACCAGTTACCTATAGTGGTCCGCACGCGACGTTGGGAGTAGCACCAACTGTCACGTACGGGGGCAGTGGCGCGATTACAGCGGTTACCGCCCCGGGTACACCGGCCATGTATATCTCCCCAGGGGACCTCACCTTGGGTGTGCCCACCATTGGCGGGGCTGCCCCAAGTGGTCAGGGCGTGTTGATCGTGCAAGGAAACCTGACGATCGATATCAGTAATGGGTTCAATTACTTCGGCTTGATCCTGGTGACTGGTAACTTGTTCATGACGGCCAATCCGAATACCACGGCAACATCGAATATCCACGGGGCAATTATCGGAAGCGGCTCGTTTACCTCGAACTTAACTAACCTTGGCGGCAGTATTTTCGTTCATCAAAATGCCTGCATGGTGAATTCGGCTTTCAGCGGTTTGCCGCTGTCCATTCTTTCGTTTAGAGAGATACGTCAATGAAATTAGGCAGATTGTTCACAATTGCAGGACCAATGTTGTTGGGATTGACGCTCGTTCCGGCAGCTTGGGGCCAAAAACTGGCGAGGGCAAGAAAAAACACACTGACAGAACGCAAGAAAACAAAGGACAAGAAAGTTTGGTACAACGAAGATGTGGCGATGCTTCGAGTTCCCGACGATATGTTCGCGGAACCGAAGCGGAATCCCGAAGAAGCTGCTAACACCCCGGAAAAAGCGGGGAAGAAACCCCAGGCGGCAACCAAGATCGTCCCGGCTCAAACTCCTGCCCCCGCCTTTGTACCGCCGAGCACTCTGGAAGAAGCAGAGAAGCGCTTGGCGGCAAAACAAGACGAAGTTCGTCAGAAGGTCGAACTGATCGAGAATAGACGTAAAGAATTTCTTGGCGCACAGGATCAAGAAGTTGTTCAAACGCTGACAAAAGAAATGGAACCGGCGTTGCGAGATCTCAATAACGCAGAAGCACAGATGAAATTGCTGGAAGCCAGTATTGAACAATTAAAGTCCAGCTCGACGACGGCTGGTCGTCTATAAATCATAGAAGGCATTAAAGATAAGATTTATCTAACGCTGAAAAATGGTACCAAAGTTCCATAGCAAAGCAGAAAGTTTAGTGAGAACCTGTGAAGCGATTGAAGTAGCTCGTCAGACAAATGGATAGTAAAATCAGAAAGCACTCGAGGAGAATATCAACCATGCGCAAGTCATATTCTAAAGTGAGTACTCTAGGGATGGCGGCGGCACTGATCTTGTTTATCGGCGCTCCAAAGTCGATTTCAGCCCATCCGGCGCAACAAGACTCGACCAGCCAGGCAGATGAGCAGCTCAATGTCGAGCACGAAGATCTCATCGGCGACCAGGCGGAAGTTGCGGATCTTAGCCATGAGGCGGAGCTAAAAGAAGGGGTAGAAATGGAAGCCGAAGCACCGGAATTGGACGGCGCGTTCCATGAGAGCACCACGGACACAGATCGTGTACAGGATCAGGTGGAAGACCAGATCCAAGACGCTGGCACCAAGTAACATCTAATCGAGCAGAGCTGAGGTTCTACCGGGGAGCGAGCGGTTGTAACAAGGAGATGGCACCCAGCCATAACTTGGCCGCGACTGGCGATTGCTCCCTTCGTTTCTCTTAATGGATGATCTACTAGACAAGTTGATTGAACGCGCCATCTGGGCGTCACCCTCCTTCCAGGTAAAATAAACAAAAGTCTAGGAGTAGACGATGCGAGTGGTTCGGATGCTAACGTTGTGTTACTGGTCCATGCTGTGTCTGGCCATTCCAGCCTGGCCCCAGACCCAAACCTCCACCACGGAGATACGCGAAGCTGCGCGAACCGCTATCCAGCAGAAGCGGTACGTAGAGGCGATTAGTTTACTGGAAGAGGGACGGAAGAAATATCCGAACGACTTGAGCCTTAAGATCGAATTGGGGCGGGCTTATCTGTATGACCGTCAGGACGGCGAAGCGATAAAGCTATTTAGGGAGATTCTGCACGAAGATGGCTCTAATCGGATCGCCAAACTCGAACTAGCTCGGGCTTTGGGATACAACCGTGAATATAAGCCTTCTGACGATCTCTACCGGCAATTGCTGGCCTCGGATCCGAGTGACGAAGCGGCCTCTGCAGGGCTGATACGTAATCTACTTCACGAGAAACGCGCCGCCGAGGCCCGCGATGTCTACCAACAAGCTCGCGCTCATCACCCTGATAGCACTAGACTCGACGAATATAGAGTGCTCTTCGAAAAGAATGGGGCGAATGATCGTTTCTCGCAATCACGGGACCGGGAACCGCGCCGCGCGGGAGTAAGAAAGTCTGGACGGGTCCAAGTTAGCAGCGCTTTCTTCTCGGACTCTGCCCGCCGCCGCTTTTGGCGGTTCAGCCAGGACTTCGAGGGGCAAATTACAAACCGCCTCGGAGCACGTCTCTTGGCTGAAGAACGTGTGCTGTGGAATAGCGCCGGGCCCAAAGCAAACGTCAATTGGTTTACAGGTGAAGTACGTGCGCAAATAACACGCGGGGTGTTACTCAGCGGGGGTGGGGGAACGGTGCGTTTCCCTGATGGAAGCGGTCGAGGGCTTTTTTCGGCAGGCGCGGAATTACACCCCGCAAATCGTTTATGGATCAGCGGCGGATTTAAGCGAAGGCCAATTGCCCCAACCTATCAGTCTTCGCTCTTCGATCTTGCCGCTACAGGATGGAACGCTCGACTGGAGTGGGATCCGAAAGCTTGGCGCTTGAGGAGTTCATGGTCCCGCGAACATTATTCAGACAGCAACCGAAGCCAGAGATTCGACGCTGACCTGCTGCACTGGACGGGGCAATCTCAGTTTGCCGTGGGACTCGGTTATCGTTTTACCTATCTTGCGTTTGATCAAAGTTTGCGCCACGGCTATTTCAGCCCTAGCCGTTACTACGACCACTTAGGACAAGGGGGCGTTAAGTTTCAGCTCGGAAGAAGGTTCCGCGCAGAATATTTGGGAGGCGTAGGTGTCGAATCGATTTCGGGCAGGCCTTATCACCTCGCTTGGGAACTGGCACTCCGCAACGCTGCGCGATTTGGAAATTGGGAAGTAGGCGCCGACTATTTTTACTATCATCTCGCGCAGGATACCGGGGCGTTCCGGTCTCAGGCGCTCCGCGGTAGACTCGCGTATTATTTTTAATTTGGCAAGTTGAACACGCAGCAACCGTGCGCGTAAATCACCGGAATTAATTCCGGACAGCGCCAACGAGAGATGCTCTAACGCTCCGGAGCGAGCGTGACGGGTTGATCCAATTTAAATTTGAGGACCGTTTCGGCTGGAATTCTTACTTCCTTGCCCTTGGTCAACACCTGGGCAGCTGCGCCGCCGGCCGCGCCCACTGCAGCTCCGATAGCTGCGCCTTTCCCGTGGCCAATGATCGCCCCGATGATGGTGCCTGCAACAGCTCCGCCGCCGACCATTTCTGCAGTGCGCTTGTTCGCGCCGAGTCCCGATCTACCTTTCTGATGAAGGGCAGTGGTGCTAACCAGGTAGCGTCGGCCGCCAACGGTGATCGAATGAATATCGAGCACAATGTCCGGCGTGCCCGTAGTTCCGCCGGAAGAAACAGTTCGAATGATCAGTTGGACCGGGGAGCCTCTAGGAACAATGAGTTCGTTAGCATTGTCCCTTACATCTTCGTCGATTTGTGCGGAGAAATGTTGGTTGGGCGAGGCGGTCTTCGAATCGATGTCCTCGTTCGTGCGGATGACGAGTTGCGTTCCTTGGGGAAGCACTTCTGGCTGATGATCGTTACTGGAAGCACTATGACCGCTGGGCGCGCCGTAGGTGTTGGCACCGCCATAGGTGTCCTGATTGCCGTCGCGGTTCTGAACCAAGGTGCGCTCAACGTTTTCCACTTCGGAAGCCTTGTAGCGATGGACGACACCGTGGGAGTTCTTGAATGTCACCATGGTAGCAGTTCTCTTAACCAAAACGCCGGAAATGCGCGTACCGTCACGCAGAACCAACGTGTCACTTAACGATCTTCCCGGCAACATCAAAGCGAATAAGGTAAGGAAACTCAGTATGCAAAATCTTTTCATCGATCCTCTCCTGATACTTCAGTATCTTCGATAAGTGCATTCTTATTAGTATGTTACAAGCAGTCTAAAGACCGAACTATTGCTCGATGGCTTAACTGCACAATGTGTGCATTCGAGGACTTCGTCAATACCCGAATCCCTTTATCGCGACGAAGGAAGAAGATTACGGAAAGATTATTGCCGTTTGGCCACGGTAATGTGGTCGCGGATCTCCATATAGGCAGCATCCGAGAGAATTCCCTTGGCGACCAGTTCGTGTTTGTCGCGATACGGCCGGCCGTCGACGATCTTAAGCGCATCTTGCTTCGTGATACCGGGTAGATTCCGAAGTTCCCTTTCACTCGCCGAGTTTATATCCAGGAGCTGGTGTCCGCCGCGAGACCAACCTTCTTTGACGCCTTCGGCAGCGGCGCGAGCTTCGTCGGCGGCTTTCGACGCCGCTTCACCAATCTTTTTGCCCGCTTCTTCTATGGCGGGCTTGGCGCGCTCGGTAGCTTTGGCCACTTCTTCGCGAGTTTTCTGATTTCGCTCTCGCTCCGCTTCGTCGGTCTGATTGGCGTTGCAACCCAAGACAAGTGGAATCAGCATGGCAAGTCCGCTTAATGTGAGAATGCTTGAAGTTCGAACCGAGGCCATAAATTTCTCCTAACTATTTTGCTAAAACCCAGCGGGCCAGATCTGAGGATGCGACAGGTCTTATTTGACAACGCCGAAGGGAAATCTGGCAAGTGGTAGTACTTGAGGCGCCGGAATTAATTTTCCTGCACTCTTCACAGTGTCACTTCCGCGAAGCACGGGGATGCATCTAAAAACCATGCGATTCATTTCTGCGTTGACCTTGTTGGCCGTGGCGATCTTTGTAGGAGCAGGCTGTGCGATTATCCGGCCCCAATCCTATCGGAGCTTTAGCACGCCCACGCCTGTTCCCGCAAATTCGTATGTGGTGATCGGCTTCATGGGTGGCGTCGAGGCTTGGGACACGCAGAAGCATAACGTCAGAAAGCTCGCCTTGAAACTGCGCGCGCTGAATCTTCCCAATGTCTACGTGGAAACTGTCGAGAATAGAAAAGATAAGCTGGCCCGACAGTTGATTCAAAAGGCCCTAGATAGTGATGGAGATGGCAAGCTGAACGACCGGGAGCTTGCTTCCGCACGTGTGATTTTGTATGGGCACAGTTTAGGTGGCGGTTCCGTAGTGAATCTGGCACGGGAATTGAAAGAAATCGGCGTACCCGTCCTTCTGACTATCCAGATAGATAGCGTCGGCAGAAAAGACAGCATCATTCCTTCCAATGTCGCGCGAGCCGTAAATTTTTATCAAAGAGATGGCCCTTTTATACGGGGCACAGCGGAAATTGTTGCCGAGGACACCCAAAAAACAACCATCCTGGGAAATTTCAAATATAGCTACAAGAATAAGAAAGTGGACGATTCAGCTCTCTTCTGGCTGGCGAGAATTCTAGAAGGCGCGCATGCAAAATTAGAGTTCGATCCACAGGTGTGGGAAAAAGTCGGTGATCTAATTTTACACGAGATGTAGCCAGTTTGCATGGAACACGTCTGGTTATCCCAGATCACTGGTCATGATGAAGAGAGGCTTGTTTTCAAAGCTTGAGAATTGTGGGCGCAGACGTTCCGTATTGTAGTGCTCCTTGATGTTGACAACTTTTTTTGTGGAAGTGACGGTCTCGATGGGAATATCACTGTAACGACCGTTTTTGAGAACCACCAAACGACCATGAACGTTTTTAAGAAGCAGATCGAGTGCTATATTTCCGTAAGCCATGGGAGCGATAGAGTCAATAGCATCGGGATCGCCGCAACGGACAAGGTAACCGAGCTTCTGATTCACCACGTCAATCGTCTTGCCATTGTTGAACTTTGCTGAGAGCTCTCTCACTTTGTCGGACACAAGATCACCGATCCCGCCAAGTTTTTTGTGACCGTACGCGTCCGCGCTGTCGCCTTCAAATACCATTTCACCGCCTTCAAATGTGGCGCCTTCGGAAACCAGAACGGTAGAGTAGTGGCTGGGGTTCTTGCGGCGGTCGGCAACCAGGAGCTCGGTGAGCTGCTCGATATTGAATTTGTATTCGGGGATGACGCAGCGATTGGCACCCCCAGCCATGGTCGGAAGCATAGCGGTGAAGCCAGCGTAGCGGCCGAAAACTTCCAAGACCATGAAGCGCTCATGGGAGCCTGCAGATGTTCGCAAGCTATTGACCAACTGCAGGGTGCGGGTGACACAAGTGCTGAAGCCGATGCAGTAATCTGTCCCCGGCACGTCATTATCCATGGTTTTGGGAATGGCGATGACGCGGAAGCCCTCCTTGTGGAGGCGCACGCCATAGCTAAGGGTATCGTCACCACCGATAGGTATGAGGGCATCTATTCCCAGCCAGGCAAGGTTTTTCAATACTTCGGAGGTGAGGTCGTTTTTGTCCGCGTTGAAATTATTTTTCAGATGAGTAGGGACGCTCGATTTACTGACGCGCCCTGGATTAGTGCGGGAGGAATGCAGGAAAGTTCCGCCGGTCCGGCCGGCGCGGTCGACAATTTCTTCAGTAAGCAGCTGAAAGTTCTCTGAGTTGTCGTAGTCTTTTTCGCGAACCATTTCGACCAATCCGGCCCAGCCGTGGCGAATGCCAATGACTTGGTAACCTTCGTGGAGCGCGCGGAGGGTGACCCCGCGGATTGCAGGATTTAGTCCTGGGACGTCACCGCCTCCGGTTAAGATTCCGATGACACCTTTCTTACTGCTTACGTTGGGCATAGTTTCCTTTACCTCGCTGGGAGTATGAAGAAGTAATTATCCACGTGAAGAAGAAATTTAGAAAGAGGCTCTCGAGGTGCCCGAGTTCTACGGTAACAGCGTATTTAGATCGGTGTCCTGCTAAAGCTGATTCCCGCCGCAGCCATGGACACGAAGCTACCACCGACGCGCCACGCGTCGAAATGTACCGACACTTCAGCCCGAACGAAGCCTGCTGAACCGTCCACAAAATCCGCCTATTGAACTACGCGAACTTTGACGCGAGAGCCTTCGGGAAGAGTTCCACCTGTGAGTACGACGACACCTTTACTCACGATACCGTCCATCTCAGGACCACCAGGTTGGGACGCGGAAAAAGTCTTCGCAAAGTTGACTGCATTAATATTCCCGGCGTAGCGCTCCTGGAGTTGCTGGCCGCTGGACGAATATGCAGGTAGCAGCGCCGTGAGAGCGGCCACGCGTTCGCTAAAAGGCGGGTGCGTGCTGCCCCACAGACCTAATTGACGCTTGGTTTCCGGAGTAGCGGGAACCTGTGCGAGGAACTGGATGAAGTTGCGGAGACCGGCTGCATCGTAGCCAGTCTTGGCTGCGAGGTCCACGCCGAGTTTGTCTGCCTCGGTTTCTTTGTCGCGGCTGATTTGTAGAGTCAGTGCCTTGGTAATGATGTCGCCTGCGAGATTAATCAGTTCGGCGCCTGCCGGAACCCTCGAGGCAGCTTCTTCTGTAGCGAATTGAGTGGTTTTTTGGGCGCGAATTTCTTTTTCCAGATGGCGACGGTCTACGTGAGCAATTTCATGAGCGAGCGTTCCCGCAAGCTCAGATTCATTATGCATGTTCGCCAGCGCACCGCGGGTAACAAAAATATATCCACCGGGCAAAGAAACAGCCGTGATGACCTCGCTGTCCAAAATGCCGAAGCGGTAAGGAATCGAGCGACTGCCTTGGCGTGCGACGGCGTTCCCCACAAAATTAACGTATTTGACCATGTCCGGATTTTCATACAGCCCGAAAATGTTGATGAGCTTCGCTGCGGAGGCTTGGCCGATGGCTTGTTCTTGCTCAGCCGTCCACGGCGTATAGATATCTACAGCTTTCTTGGCTCTTGTGGCGTGGCGCAAAACATCGCCAAGTTGAGCCGAACTAGGCTGCGCGAAGGTACCAACCATTATCAGGAGTAAAACGAATTTAAATGTGCGCATGGGAGAATCTCCTACTTCGTTTCAGGCTTCTGCGGCGCTGCCTTTGGATTGAGATGACCATCGGCGATGAATGCGGCCAGTTCGGCTTGATCCACCTTATAGACCGCAACTTGCTGCGCTTTGGCTGCGTCCGCGCCAGTGGGTGCAGCGGACAAGAAACTTTTTTGCACCTGGCCGTTTGGATCTACACCATTGAAGCCAAGTGCGGAGCTGTCTTTTGTTTGCCGCGAAGACTTTAAGTTCAGCGTGCCGCCGAAGAGCGGAGCTGGCTTGGCAGGATCACTTGCTGTAGGAGTTGCTGGGGTGCCGCCAGGAGGATTATTTTGCGGATTGTCTTTGCCGGCAGGTTGGCCCTTTTTGTCGGCTTGATCTTTTTTCTGGTCCTTCTTCTGTTCTTTTGGGGGGTCTTGCTGTTGACTAGGTTGGTAGAAAGAGTAAGCCGGAGCGCTGGACGTAAGCGAGATGGTAGCCAGGCAGACTCCGCATCGCATCAAGGTACCGATCATGGTTTCTCTCCAGGTGCCCTCATAATACAGATTTTGCTGGCGTCTTGGAATCGGGTGTGACCTGAGATGGAACAGTGGTATTAGGAATGAGGGCCATGGACTGAAGCTCGAACACCGCGGTTTCTATGGTCTTACCTTTCACTTTTACTCCACCCAATGGCCTGACCTTTGCGGTGTCGCCTAACATTTGAAGCGTAAATTCACTGATGATAATGGAAGTGTGAAATTCTTTGTTCAGACCTTCCAGGCGCGCAGCCAGGTTAACAGCATCCCCTATGACAGTGAATTCAATCTTCTTGCCACGTCCGATATTGCCGAAGATAACAGATCCAGTGTTGATGCCAATACCGATAGAGATTGGGCCTTTACCCTGTTTTGCCCACTGCTGATTCAGCTGCTCAACTCGCTCGATCATTTCGACCGCAGCCTGGGAGGCTTCCTGCGCGTGATTGGTGCCGGGAGTAAAGGCGCCCCAGTAAGCCAGGATTCCATCGCCGATAAATTTATCGACGATGCCGTTGTATTTGAAGATGATCTCGGTCATCGCCGCGAGGTAGTCATCGAGCAGAGAGATCAGCTCCATGGGCTCGGATTTTTCCGTCATGGTCGTAAAGTTGCGAACGTCGGAAATCAGTATGGTGAGCTGGCGTTTATCACCATTGAGGTGAATTTTTTCCAAGTTGGACATCACGTAGTCGACTAGCTGAGGAGCGACATAACGGTCCAGGACGCCGCGCGTGCGGCGCAACTCGCGGCCAGTGGTCACATAGCGAGCAACGGTGGAAGCTCCAAAGGAAGTGATTAGTCCTAGACATGGCGCTATCACGGGAAGCACCAAGTGCAGGTTGCGAAAGATGGCGAGCGATCCTCCGAAGTACAAAGCGAGCAGCAAGCACAAAATCGCGGCGCCCACAGCGATCGAGCGCAGGTGCAACTGCAGTAGCCCGCCCAAGCTCGCCATGGCTACAACACTAAAAGTCAGCAACCAGAAAGGAGCAGCGCGCAAAGCTTCTGCGTTTAGCAGGTTATCCATAGCAGTGGCATGCGCGATAAAACCTGGTGCGACTGCGCTGAAGGGAGTTGGGTGTACGTCCGAACTAGCTGTGGCACTCGCGCCTATCAACACAATCTTATCGTGGAAATAATCTGGCGGATAATTGTGCTCGGCGTTCGGACATTGCGCCGAGTAAATCGAGCAGATAACCTCCCAGATCGGAAGCCGAGGATAAACTTTGGCATCGCCGCGCCATAAGAGCAACATACGTCCTTGATCATCAACGGGAATATGCAGGCCTGTTCGGACGAGGTAATTCGAGTCAAACAGACCTTCCCTTTTGTGCCACACGGGCAATGATTTCTGTGGGGAGGCGAGCTGAACACCACGCAGTGCGAGTGAATCGTAGGCACGACCGCGAAATTGATACTGCAGGGGAATGCTGCGTACCACACCATCGAGGTCTTCGCTAGCGTTTAAGCAGCCGAGCCCAGCCGCAGCGTTGGCCAATTTCTCCAGTGGCAAATGTGCCTCGAACTGATCTTCGGGCAAAACCTCTCCCAACCCTTCCCGCAATCCAAACTTTGATGCATGCGCCTCGAGATATTCCTTTCTATTCTGGTCAGAATTTTCGTTTGCCCGCTCCAACTTAGTGGACAGAAACGTAAACCCCAACACAACTTTCCCCGATTCCTTAGTAATTCTGGCGAATTCCGAATCCACAGCGTTGTTTTCTTCTCCGCCGAAGATAGCGTCGACAATGATGGCGCTCGGTTTACCCAAGGATACGTAACGAATCACTTCGGTCCAAACGCGTCGAGTCCAAGGCCATCGGCCTAGTTTCTCTTGCAACGTACTGAGGCTGGCATTATCGATGTCGATGATGACGATGCGCGGGTCGGCCTTTGCTGGCTGAGCGGTCCAGCGTGCGCGCACATCCTGGGATCCATTCTCGAGCCATTCTCCTGCGCGCGTGCGAGCCAGTCCCAGCGCCAAAGTTGCCGAGAGTATGATCGACAAAATCACGCCCTTCAGGAAGGCTCGCTTTGTATTGGAATCTGCCGCCATTATTGTTTTTGTGCCATTCGCTGTATCAGCGCAAGTATGTTAGCGCCGATTCATTGGACGTGAACAAACGGAACAGCATGGTGTCTACAGGCGAATACTATAATGCGGAAGTATAATTCTTACTTGGAACTTTCGAAGGCCCCGACGGACTCCAGTAAGAGAGTGTCGAGACCTTTCGTTAGTCGCCCTAGGTCAGTAGTCAGCCCGACGAGGCCCATGGGCAGGAGGTCACTTCGCATCAGGTCATGGATAGCTTCTGCTATCAGCTGAAAATCTCGCACTAACATTGGGGCGTCATATCCGTCTTTCTTTCTGCGGCGCCCGTGCTCGGCAGCGAAACGTCGAGCCTCTAAGCTTACCTCGTCGCTTTCTAGTTCCAACTGTTCGATGAGGGCTTTGAGAATTTTGGGAAGATGGTCGATGCGCTCTTCATCCGATAGATTAACGGCCGATATCCTGGGATCTGCGTTCATCATGGCCACGATGTGCTCTGTAATTTGTCGGCTACATTCGGTCAAAATTGTGGAGAGACGTTTAAGGGGAGCCGGGCTAAGAGAATGACGACGACCCAACTTTTCTTTCATCTTGGTAACGAGAGTGTCGATATCGGCGGGTTTTATGAAGTAATCGTCCACCTGCGTTTGGATAGCCTGAAGAGCACTCTCAAAACCCGGGTATCCGGTCAAGATCAGATTTACGCAATCAGGCTGGACGTGGCGCATTGCACTTACTACCAGAAAGCCATCCCCCTCCTTATGAATGTTCAGGTCGGTGATGAGAACATCAAAGCGAGAGCAGTTGATCTCTACGAGTGCCTCCGAAACGCTGCTGGCGACGAGCGTTTCGTAGCCATATCGCTCCAAGATACGAGGTAGAGTTACACGAATGTTTTCCTCGTCGTCGACAAACAGGATACGTAAACGGTCCGGCTGTAAATCCATATACCGTTGCTCCAGGGGTGAGCTTGGGACTTCAGGTAAGCATCAGTCATTCTGCAATTTCATGGTACCCAACACTACTGCAAAACGAGCGTGCAGCAAGCACTTCAGACAAAAACTTACTTTTCTTCGGACCGCGCAATCGAAAATGCACCTCTATCCAGACGGTAGGAAAGCCTGAGGCTGACTGGCTTTCAAAAGTGAATGGTGCGGCTGGTCGGACTCGAACCGACAACGGGGAAAACCCCAGCGGATTTTAAGCCCGCCGCGTATGCCAATTTCGCCACAGCCGCACCGGTGATACGCGGCACCCAGAGAATAGCACGGCAAGATTTCCACGCGATAGGCCGCGGCTCTGGGCACCTACCGTAAAGTTTGTTTGCTGGGCCTACGGGGAACTTGTAGGATGCCGATGCGGTCCATTACCCGGTCCCAATACTGGGAGGCTTTAAGTGCTGAGTGAGCACGACTGAGGAGGATTTTGTGGCGCCGGATGACACTTTTGACTTAATTGTTATTGGCTGCGGCCCGGCTGGTGAAAAGGCCGGCGCGCAAGCCGCCTACTTCGGGAAGCGCGTCGCGGTCATCGAGCGCGCGGATCACATGGGCGGAAGCTGCATCAATACAGGCACGGTACCGAGCAAGACACTACGGGAATCCGCGTTGTATTTTTCGGGCCTCAAACAGCGGGGACTCTATGGAATCGATTACTCGCTCAAGGAAAACCTTACCGTACAGGATTTCATGCACCACGAGCGAGAAGTCGTGGAGATGGAACGCCTGCGCATCTTGAGAAATCTCGATCTGCACCACATTGAGCTCGTGCGCGGGGAAGCATCCTTCGAAGACGCGCATACGGTCGTTGTTTCGAGTGTTAATTCACACGCAGGCAACGGAACTTCAACGGTCACGAGCGGGACGCGGCGGCTGACGGGCGAAGTAATTCTAATTGCTACCGGTTCAAAACCTCACCGTCCGCCGGAGATCGCTTTCGATGATGTCCACACGTTCGATTCGGACACCTTTTTGCAGATGGACCGCATACCAAAAAGTTTGGCGGTCATTGGCGGAGGAGTTATTGGATGCGAGTACGCTTCGATCTTCATGGCGCTCGGGGTGGACGTCACGCTGGTGGATGGACGCGACCGACTGTTGCCATTCTTGGACGCTGAGATTTCAGATCGATTGCGCGATCGGCTTGATAGTCTGGGGATGCATTTCTGGTTCAACGAGCGTCCCGTCAAAGTGGAGAACTCGTCATCCGGCGCGCGCCTGACGATGAAGAGCGGTAAAACGCTGCAAACCGATGCAGCGCTTTTTGCAGCTGGCCGCAAGGCAGCCGTCGATGGCCTGGCACTCGAGAAGGCCGGCTTGGCCATCAACGATCGCGGTTATATCACGGTAGACAGCAACTACCGCACCACCATTCCGAATATTTACGCTGCTGGAGACGTGATCGGTTTTCCCGCGTTGGCTTCCACGTCCATGGAGCAAGGGCGCGTTGCGGTATGCCACGCCTTCGGCTTGAAGTACAAACAACGTGTGGCTTCCCTGCTCCCTATGGGTATTTACACCATCCCGGAAATTTCGGCCGCTGGGGAAACCGAGGAGTCTTGCAAGGAAAAGAAGATCGATTACGTTGTCGGACGCGCGCACTACGAGAACAACGCTCGTGGACACATCACGGGTGATACTGCGGGTATGCTGAAGCTTATTTTTGCCCGAAGCGATCGAAGACTTCTTGGCGTCAGCATTATTGGGGAAATCGCTACGGAGCTTATTCACATCGGCATGACCGTGCTCGACAAAGGGTTGGCGATCGACGAATTCATCGAGCAGGTTTTTAATTACCCCACGCTTAGCGAAACTTATAAGTACGCTACGTACGACGGACTGGGTAACCTCGCAGGACACAAACTCCGTGAAGGTTAACTACTGTCCTGTAGAGCCGTATCAGTTGGTGGGATTGCGCGGAAATTTGAAATACGGGAGCCTGACGCCGCGAATGAAGAGCTGGTCCGCTCGGATATTTGTCGGAGCTTGAAATCCCACCGCACCACCGGACGTCACGTAATCATCCTGGTCCACGCCGTCACCGCTCACACCGAGGCCGGCCACAAGGGTGCCATTGCGGTAAAGGCCAGTGCTTCCTGGGAAAAAAACGATTCCGCTGTTATTGCCGCTTGGCAAGCCACTTGCGAACCCCTGCGAACAAGGTCTGGCCGTATCGTTCAAGTACAAATTGAAAAATGGTCCGGGCTGCGAAACTTCGATGCCTGGAGGGAACAGCGGCTGTGCTCCAAAACTGATAGTGCGGTTTGTGACCGCAGTACCAATCGGCAATTGATCAAGGTCTGCTGCGGTGCGTTGAATGCTATTGAAGTACACCATGTTTCGCGCTTTGGATGCCGCGACATCTATACTGAACACGGTTGCGTCGGGCATGCGGCGAAGCGCGATGATAGTTCCATTCAAATCCGAAATGGCGATAACCATTCTTGTGCGCGCGCCCAGCGGCAATCGAATCGCAGCGCGCGTAAGATTTGCGGTGGCCTCGGCATTGTCCAGGATTTGTTTCACTTCGGTGAAGGAGAGTCCACCGTTAGAAGGGTCAGGATTCACGCTGGGATGTGGCCCCACAAGATCGCCTTCCGGTGCAGGCTGACCGGGCTGCGGCGCCGCAACGTAGCTACCCACAAACATTCCCGGTCCTACACTCGATGGCCTGGTGGTTTGGTTCACGGCAGGCAGCGCCACGCCTCCGAGAAATACTTCGCCGGGCGCGGGAAGTGGCGAGGGGATGGGGCTGTAACCGTTCGCCTGGGCTCCCGTAAATGCGGCAAACTCTGCCACGTCGAGCGCAACTCCCGCGATACCTATGCCCCCCACGAGCACATTCCCCTTAAATATCGGCAGGCCGCCTGGATTCACACCATTCGAATTACTATCGTTCGTGTCGGCTTTGCCAGTAATGATTCCCAAGCCGGGACCGCCCCCTGTGGAACGAGAAGGATGAATTCCGCGTGCTTCAAGTTCTGTCGATAGGGTGCACCCGCGGTTCGTGTTTTCGATGCCGTACAGATCAGCGTTGCCGGTGTCCGTGACACCTGGCGGAAAATGAATCCCGCTAATGAAACGCACAGTACGGCTGGTCAGCGGCGCCTGGTTATTGCTGAAGAAGGCTCCTGTTCGCGCGAGCCCGACGGCCACGTCGTTGGAATCTGCTGGCATGCTGAAATTCCCCGTGGTGGTGGCCGGCGCGTCGGGTTTGCGGTACAAGGCCAGCACATTTCCTGCGCGATCCACCACGGCGATCACCATGGTCGTGGGAGAAGCAGCAGCCGCGGCAGCTTGTACGATGCTGCCCACGTCGCTCGCGCTTAGCGTTGCAGCGGGGGTAACGGTCACGGGCGGAGGAGGAGCGTTTATGGCGCCGCCACAGCCGATGAGAAGAATTGCCAGTGCGCCCGCAATCCCCAAGGCCAATACAATGCCTGCGGCAAGCTTTTTTTTTCGGCGGCTGTGCGCTCGGCTTGACGGGACCGGTTTTCGAAGCGTGTGCATCGTTATCGTGAATTTGGGTACTTGCGTTGGTATCACACTCTTTCCCTAAGGCTCAACCATTTTGCCTGTCGATGGGACGAAATGAGGCATTCGCCCGCAAATGCCCTGTTATCGAAGTATGTTAAAACCTGGAAAAGAGGTTGCTCCCGACTCGCCGTTATTGTTATCTAGATGCCGTCTGCGAATCATCTTCCTATTCTTTCAAGGCCGCGAACACATGATTTTTTGTTCAACGCGAAGCTTTCCACGGTGGTTTTGCGCGATGTGCTGCGTCGCGCTGGTTCCTTGTGGTGGCGTCGCTGCGGCTCCTGGCAGGTCACGCCATTCATCCCACCGCGCAGCGCAAGAAACGGCCAAGCCGCCTCGCGAAACTGGTCCGGCTCTCCGCATCCCACGCCAGCGAGCTCTTTCCACCAGCGCTCTCGATGGCATTGTCCGAGATGGCGGCTTCTCAAGCGTTACGCTACCGGTACCCGGCGCTCAGTTGACACTGCACAATCTACAAACCGGAGAAACATATCGCGGCACGGCATCCGGCGAAGGTGTGTTCCGGCTTTTTCCTTTGCCGCCGGGACACTATGAAGTCCGCGTAGAGGCTTCGGACTACGCGCCATTCGTACTGCCGGAAATCGTGCTGAATGCCAATGAAGTTGTTACGCTTGAGATCTCGCTGGTAACCGTTGCAGCGGCTGAGGCGCGTTCGCGACTACCGCGGCTTCCGGAGTTAGGTCCTCCTCTTTCTGCCGAGCAGCAAGCACCACTGGGAAGTTACCGTGAATTTCGGCATCGTCTCGACTCTGATCCTCGCTACGTCGAAAACATCTCTCCGGATATTCTTCCGCCTGTGGCCGACGTGTACAACGCGGTCCCAAATCGGTGGGCCCTGGAACAACCTGACTATCGCCGCTATTCGCAAAGAGGTGAATACATTTATACCAAGCCACATTGGTACGATCCCTTCAATCGCAACCGCTTCAAGGGTGACGAACCGATATGGCCGGCCGTTCTAGGCCAACAAACATTCTTGAATATCACTGCGTCTGCGGGATCATTCTTCGACGGCCGCCGCGTTCCGTCGCCCAGCAATGTCAGCACGGCACGACCCGCCAGCAGTGAATTTTTCGGAAAGGGTGAGCAGGCATTTTTTGACCAAACGTTGCGCTTCACCTTCGATCTTTTTCATGGGGATGCTTCCTTCCGGCCTGTAGATTGGCGCGTTCGTATCACCCCGGAAATCAGCCTCAACAATTTGAAGGTCCGGGAATTGGGAATCGTTAATCCAGACGTTCGCCATGGCACCAACCGTTTTGACCATCACCTCGGCCTTCAGGAAGCTTTCGTGGAAGTGAAAATCGCGGACCTCAGCCCAAATTATGACTTCGTTTCCGTGCGCGCCGGGATTCAGCAATTCAACGCGGATTTTCGAGGCTTTCTCTTCGTCGATGAACAGCCTGCCCTGCGAATTTTTGGGAACTTACGTAACGACCGCATCGAATACAACGTTGCTTACTTTGATTTTCTTGAGAAGAATACAAATAGCGGTCTAAATATTAATTTCGAGCGACGTCACCAGCAAGTCGTTCTGGGTAACGTTTATCTGCAAGACTTCTTCTTCCCTGGTTACACTGCTGAATTTGTTGTTGCGTGGAACAAAGATGATCCGAGCTTGCATTATGACGACAACGGATTTCTGGTGCGGCCCTCGCCCATTGGAAATGTAATTAATCAAGGGGCTGGACCGATTTTGCACGGAATCCGCGTTGGCTACTTTGGCTGGCTTGGCAGTGGCCACATCGGGCGGCTAAATATCACCCACGCTGTTTATGAAGTTGCCGGCAAGGATACTTTCAACCCGATTGCCGGGCGCCCTGTGACCGTTAATGGACAGATGGCCGCCGCCGAACTTTCTTTCGATCGCGACTGGATTCGCTATCGCGTCTCCACCTTTTACACGTCTGGGGACGCGAACCCCAGGGACGGCCGCGCACGTGGCTTTGATTCCATTGTCGATCTTCCATCCTTTGCAGGTGGGCTTTTCAGTTTTTGGAATCGTGAAGGCATTCGGCTCACAGGTTCCGGCGTACTTTTAACTACGCCGGGCAGTCTCATTCCATCGCTGCGAGCGAGTAAAGAGGAAGGCCAGGCTAATTTTGTGAATCCGGGCATCTTTTTGGCGAACGCTGGCGCGGACTTTGATATCACGCCCAAGCTCAGAGGTTTCACTAACCTTAACTTCCTGCGCTTCCAGCGCACCGAGCCGCTCGAATACCTTCTTTTCCAATCGCCGATTCATCACACCATTGGCGTAGACTACGGCCTGGGCGTTGTGTATCGCCCGCCTCTCACGGAGAACATTATCCTCACGGGTGGAGCTTCAGCGTTGCAACCGGGTCAGGGTTTTAAAGACATCTACACCAGCCGCACACTTTTCTCGCTTTTTGGCTCGGTGAAGTTTACTTTTTGAGGGAACAATGTCCGCAGCCCAAAAATCTGCGACGCTTACCTTGAGTTCGTACCACCACGGATTGCACCTCCTGATATTGTGTGCGCTCTGTACCTGCGGATTTCTCCTATACTTGGCAACGCGTTCCCGCTCCGAATATTTGGCAGCAGATTCCACCCCCGGGGTACCTTCCCTTTCGGGCCAATCCCACGGCTCACCGGCGTCTCCTCGTGGCCAATCCCAGGAAGAAGCTGACAGAAAGTCCACGGGCTGCATCAGCTGCCACACTACGACCGATGTACCCACGATGCATCCCACAAAGACTGTGCAACTGGGATGTACTGATTGCCACGGGGGCGACTCCAAAATCAACGTCGCGTCTGGCACACCGGCAAATTCCAGCGAATATCAATCCGCCAGAGACAAGGCTCACGTTCAGCCACGCGATGGGAGCCTGAAAAATAACAAGGGACGTTCCGTGCGCCGGGAACGCACCTATACAAAGTGGCTGAAGGAATCCTACGACTACGTTAAGTTTGTGAATCCTGGTGATCTCCGCGTGGCACCAGAGACTTGCGGTTCTGTTGGCTGCCACGCCAGCGAAACTCGCGCCGTTTCCACTAGCCTAATGACACATTCGGGCATGCTTTGGGGAGCGGCGCTCTACAATAATGGCGGGTATCCCACGAAGAACACTCGTTTCGGAGAAAGCTACGATAGCGACGGCACGCCACAATCCATCAGAACTTCTCCGCCTCCCACGCCCGAAGAAACGCGCGCCAAGGGCATACTCACGCAGCTTGATCCTTTGTATCGCTGGGAAATTTCGCAGCCAGGCAATGTTCTTCGCGTATTCGAACGCGGAGGACGCAAAAAAGGCGAGATTGGAAACCCGACTCGCGAAGAAGATCCGGGAAAACCCGATGACAAGCTGAGCGAGCGCGGATTCGGCACGGAGCTTCGTACAGATCCTGTTTTTCTCGGCTTGCAAAAGACACGTTTGCTGGACCCGGTAATGTCTCTACCCGGCACAAACGATCATTCGGGCGATTACCGATCGAGCGGTTGTTCCGCTTGCCATGTCATCTATGCCAACGACCGCGACGCCTTGCACTCAGCTTCTTATGCTCGATACGGCCACTCGGGATTCAGCGCTTCGGCAGACCCAGCTATTCCGAAAAACGAATCTGGCCATCCCATAAAGCACGTCTTTACGCGTTCCATACCCTCAAGCCAGTGCATGATCTGTCACATCCACCCGGGCACGAACATGGTGACGACGTATTTCGGACTCACTTGGTGGGATAACGAAATCGATGGCGACAAAATGTACCCGCCAGAGCAACGCAAGCTCTCCGAAGAGCGACGCTATCAGTCCTATCTACGTAATCCCGAAGCGGCTGCTGCGCGAGGTCTTTGGAGCGATGACAAGTTTCTCGAAAAAGTCGGGAGTTCCGAATTTAACGCCCAGCTTAAAACCACTCAATTCGCCGATTTCCACGGCCATGGCTGGGTTTTTCGTGCAGTTTTCAACCACGATCGCAAGGGCAATTGGCTTGATAGAGACGGCCAGCAAATCGCCTTCGATGATCCGGATCGCTTTTCGAAGGCTGTACATCTTGCGGACATCCATCTGGAAAAGGGTATGCAGTGCAACGATTGTCACTTTGCCCAGGACAATCACGGAGACGGAAAGATCTATGGTGAGCCGCGCGCGGCCGTGGAAATCGACTGTATCGATTGCCATGGAACGATCTGGAAAAAGGCCTCGCTGATTACATCCGGCCCTGCCGCGTCAGATCCGATAAAACCCGGAGAGCCGCGGGGCCGCCACCTTGATACTCTGCGCACGCCTTGGGGAATCCGCCGCTTCGAATGGCGCGGCGACAACCTCGTTCAACGGTCCATGTCGGATGAACACAAAGAGTGGGAGATCGTGCAGACCGTCGATAGCATCACACCCGGAAACGTACACTTCAGCATAAAGTCGCTGCGCGCTAAATTGATGAACAAGGACGGAGTCGTTTCTTCGCAGATGCCCGATGACGATTCGCATCTGGCGCACGGTAATAGCAGCATGACCTGCTATTCCTGTCATACGTCTTGGACGCCCACATGCTTCGGCTGCCATCTGCAAATGACCGCCAACGCTCGGCGTCCCATGCTGCACAATGAAGGCCTGCTGACGCGCAATTACACGAGTTACAACTTTCAGGTACTTCGCGATGACATTTATATGCTCGGGGTCGATGGCACGGTGACCGGACACCGCATCGCGCCCGCGCGTTCTTCGTGCGCGGTGCTGGTCAGTTCGCAAAACGCCAATCGCGAGTGGCTTTATTACACCCAACAAACTATCTCTAGCGAGGGGTTTTCCGGCCAAGCCTACAGCACGTTCGTTCCACACACCGTGCGCGCGAAAGAAACGAAGCAATGCAGCGACTGCCACGTTTCAGCGAACAACGACAACAATGCCTGGATGGCTCAATTGTTGTTACAGGGTACGAATTTCATGAACTTCATAGGGCGCTACGTGTATGTGGCTACCGGCCAGAAAGGATTTGAAGCCATCGCCGTTGCGGAACACGACGAACCTGAAGCCATCTACGGGAGCGATCTTCAGCGCATTGCATATCCAGGTAATTTCAAAAATTTCGTTGGGCATCGCCGGGAGCTTTCCGCCGCCTCCGAACACGCCGGCAACGTGATGGACATTCAGACTCGCGGCGAATACGCATACGCCGCACTGGGAGCCGGTGGTTTTCGCGTTTACGACATCGCGAACATCGACAATAAAGGATTCTCGGAGCGCGTGGTGACCTCGCCCGTTTCTCCGATCGGCCAGCACTTCTACGTTCCTACCAAAAATGCTGTCGCGGTGGCTTCACCTTCGACATTGGCGGTCGACCCGCTCCGCCGGCGATTGCCGGAGAATGAAGAACAACCTATTCACTTACTGTATGGTTTCCTGTATGTGGCAGATAAAGACGAAGGCCTCGTGGTAATTGGCGATCCTGATCTGAAGTCAAAGAATCCTGGCGTCGGCACTCTGTTGGATGGCAATCCCGCAAACAATTTCCTAAAGCGTGCGCTCGCTTTCAATCCCGGCGGTGTCCTCACGGGTGCGCGTCGCATTACCATTGCTGGCACGCTCGCCTATATCCTCACGGACAGGGCGCTCGTCGTCGTGGACCTTGATAATCCGCTCGCGCCGCGCGTTACCGCGAACATCAGCGCGCCAATTCTCAACGAGCCGCGCGGAATCGCTGTGCAATTTCGTTATGCTTTCGTTGTGGACAGGGACGGACTTAAGGTTCTCGATGTGACAGATTTGGCGCAGCCTAGGCCGATCGCTAATACGCTCGTTCTGCTGGAAGACGCGCGTAATGTTTACGTAGCTCGCACTTACGCGTACGTTTCGGCTGGAAAACAAGGCCTGGCCATCATTGATATTGAAAAACCGGATGCGCCAAAACTCGATCAGTTTTTTACCGCTGGCGGGCAACTCAATGATGTTAATGATGTGAAGATCGGTATGGTTGCAGCTAGCGCCTTCGCTTTTGTCGCCGACGGCAAGAATGGCCTTCGCGTTCTACAAATTATGTCTCCGTGGGATGACCCCGCACATTTTTCAGGATTCAGTCCACGCCCAACCCCAAAATTAATCGCTACCGCGCACACGCGCGGCCCGGCGCTGGCTATTTCCAAGGGAATTGACCGCGACCGTGCGGTGGACGAATCGGGAAATCAGCTCGCCGTCTTCGGGCGGCGTGGCGCCCGTCCCCTCAACGGCGCCGAAATGCGCAGCCTGTACAAACATTCGCGAACCAACGAGCCTTATACAGTGACGGATGCGCCCCTAGAGCTTCCGCAGGGCATTCACGCCCCTTCCACGGCCCGAAATTGGCTTTTCCCGATCCTCCGCCGGATACGGGAGGGCGTGGCTGGTAAAGGCCGAGACTAGCCCGATGGATGTTCGCTTCCTATTCGCCTTGCCTATCTCCATAAAACTACACACTTTGCGGCCTAAGCAGACCCATTTCTGGAAGCATCTCCTTTACTTTTAATCTTTTAGAGGACTACCACATCTAATCAAAGTATAATGGTACGTTCACGCTTTTAACGCATAGCACCCATCAAAATAATTCGTGGGAGCCCTAGCGCGAACAGGGTTATCGTTAACTTAAGGGGGTAGTGCCCCTGGGATTAAGCGAGTGACTTTAGGGGGAGTACTAGTATGTTAAAGCAATATTTGTTGGCCAGCGACTTTGACCAGACCCTCAGTTTCAATGATTCTGGAGTGGTCTTAAGCGAACTTATAGGTTTCCGCGGGTTCCATGACAAGGTTACCGGGCTCTCGCACATGAACTTGGTTCAACAGGGGGCAGAGTTAAGCTACCTGATCTTGCTTGATCCGGAGTTTCGACAAGTTCGACGCGAGCACTTAATCGAAACCGGAAAGCGCATCCGTCTGAAGAACGACGTTGCCTTATTCGCACGCGCCCTGGAAAATCTGGCCGACGGTTACAAGTTCCATTTCAACGTCATTTCCGCGGCGCCGCAGGAGATAATTGTCTCGGCGTTAGATGGCATAGTTCCCGAGGACCATATTTTTGGCACACGCTTCCGGTATAACGAATCGACGGGCGAGGTTGAATCAATCGTTCGCGCCTCTGCAGGCTGGGGCAAGATTACTGTCCTGGAAGAGATTCGCGCCACGCTCGGAATCAGCCAGGATCACATTATTTACATGGGCGACGGCAGCTCCGATCTTCCCGTGATGATGCACGTGAATCAGCACGACGGGATGACGATTGCCGTTTCTGAAGCCAAGTTCATAACGCGCGTGGCACGTCGCACCGTGCTGAGTGACAATACTATGAGTGTTCTCGTTCCAGTGCTCGAAGAAGTTTTGCGCTGGGACTCCATTAAAATCCGGCGATTCTTCTCTGGCCACGGGCTGATGCTGCGCGAATGGGACAAAATGCGCACCGATATGTTGACTATTCAAGAGTCCACAGATCCAATGGCGGCTGCAGCGCCGACTGTCACGCAATAGTCCTGTTCAGCTCTTGCTCTTATCGGGCCAGGAGATTTGCCTGCCTTGGTATGTTCTCTGGATCCATTCCCTCATTCTTCTTTCTAGGTTTCATTTTTCTGCTGCTAATTCCTGTGTTATACAACGTTGGCCAGGCCCCGGATGGGACGCACCGGAAGCGAGACTGTGTGGAATCTCACCACGCAATTGTCTTGCCAGAAGCGACGAGCCTTCCGCCCGATTTTGGCGTAGAATCTGGCAGCCGTTTAGTACCCCGGTGCGTCTGAAGCCCCCGACCCGCTTGACCTGCGACAGGAGCCACAGTGAGTCAATCAAACCTCGACCAATTGAGCATCAATACAATCCGCACTCTCTCCATGGACGCGGTGCAACAGGCCAATTCTGGGCATCCGGGAACTCCCATGGCTCTCGCACCGGTGGCATACACGATTTGGCAAAAATTTCTGCGGTTTGATCCCGAAAACCCGGTCTGGCCGAATCGCGACCGTTTTGTGCTCTCCAACGGTCATGCTTCGATGTTGCTCTATTCCCTGCTTCATTTGGCGCAAGTCAAGGCGGTCAATCCCCAATACGAAATTCGGGGCGAGCTATCTGTAACCCTGGATGACATCAAACGGTTCCGCCAGATCAACAGTAAGACTCCAGGTCATCCGGAATATCACCTTACTTCCGGCGTGGAAACCACAACGGGTCCGCTGGGCCAAGGGGTGGCAACGAGCGTGGGGATGGCCACGGCCCGGTGGTGGCTCGGATCTTATTTCAACAAGCCGGGATTCGAGTTGTTTGACTACAACCTTTATGTCCTTTGCGGCGACGGCGACATGATGGAGGGAATTTCTGGCGAAGCGGCTTCGTTGGCGGGGCACCATAAGCTTTCGAATTTGTGCTGGCTGTATGACAACAACCACATCACGATTGAAGGCGATACAAGTCTGGCTTTCAGTGAAGAAGTGGCTACTCGGTTCAAGGGTTACGGCTGGAATGTCGACCACGTTACAGATGCGAACGATACTGTCGCGCTCGAGAAATCCTTGGAGGCTTTCCGCCGTGGCGGAACAGATCATCCAACTTTAATTATCGTCGATAGCCACATCGGCTATGGGGCTCCGCATCGCGTTGATACCAAGGAGGCGCATGGCGAGCCTCTGGGCGAAGAAGAGGTGAGGCTGGCGAAAAGATTTTATGGCTGGCCGGAAGACGCAAAGTTCCTGGTGCCAGATGGTGTATACGACCATTTTAAAAATGGCGTTGGGAACAGAGGTAGCGAGGCAAGAAGAGCGTGGATGGCCCGGTTTGAAACTTACAAGGAACGATTCCCGCTGCTTGCTGAGGATTTACGTCGCATGCTGTATCGCCAGTTGCCCGACGGCTGGGACAAGGATCTTCCGACATTTCCTGCGGACGCCAAGGGGCTTGCTACGCGTGATTCCTCCGGCAAGGTGTTGAACGCCATTGCTAAAAATGTTCCCTGGCTAATGGGTGGTGCCGCGGATCTTTATCCCTCGACGAAAACAAGGCTGACGTTTGACGGAGCCGGTGAATTCGAAGCCGACAGCCGGGGCGGACGTAACATGCATTTTGGCATCCGTGAGCACGCCATGGCCGCTATTGCCAATGGATTTTCGTTGTCAAAGATCCGCCCATTTGCCTCGACCTTCTTCATCTTCACCGATTATGCCAAGCCAGCAATCAGGCTAAGCGCCATCATGGAGATACCGGTCATTTATATCTTTACGCACGACTCCATTGGCGTGGGAGAAGATGGTCCCACTCACCAGCCAATCGAGCATCTGGTTGCTCTTCGAGCGGTACCGGGATTAATAGTGATGCGACCCGCCGATGCAAATGAAGTCGTCGAAGCGTGGCGAGTGATAATGCAATTAAAACACGAACCGGCCGTGCTGGTCCTAACTCGGCAGGCTCTTCCGACCATCGACCGGAACAAGTACGCGTCCGCCAGCGGATTAGCCAAAGGTGGTTACATCGTCGCTGACGCGCCAGGTGGAAAGCCTGCTGCAATTCTGATTGCTACGGGCAGTGAAGTGTCACTGTGTATATCCGCTTATGAAAAGCTAACATCGGAGGGAGTAAAGGTTCGTGTGGTGAGCTTGCCGTCATGGGACATTTTCGAGCACCAATCTCGTGAGTATCGCGACACCATACTGCCGCCGAACGTTACGGCGCGTGTATCGGTAGAACAAGCTTCTACACTCGGATGGGAACGCTATGTTGGACCGAAAGGGAAAATTATAGGCTTGAAGACATTTGGTGCCTCCGCACCATTAAAGGAACTACAGAAAAAATTTGGATTCGAACCGGATAGCGTGGTTGGGGCTGTGAAAGAAGTCCTGGGAAAGTGAGTTGCCGATGAAGATAGTGATTGGCTCGGATCACGCGGGTTTTGCTATGAAAGTGGCGATGGGCGACGTCCTCCGGACGCTCGGACAAGATATATTGGATGTGGGAGCGTTCAACGAAAATCCCTCCGATTACCCGGATTTCGCCGAAGCCGTGGGGCGGGCTTTGTTGGTTGGCCAAGCGCAGCGCGGCGTGCTGATTTGTGGTAGCGGAGTGGGCGCGAGCGTGGCTGCCAACAAGCTAACGGGCATTCGCGCCGCGGTCTGTCACGACACATATTCCGCGCATCAAGGCGTGGAACACGATGACATGAATGTACTGGTGTTGGGATCTCGCATTATTGGCGTAAAGTTGGCGGAGGAACTCGTGAAAGCATTCCTTGGCGCCAAATTCACGAATGAAGAACGCCACGTGCGTCGCTTAAATAAGGTAAAGGCGCTGGAAGCGAAGTTTGCGGCTGGTTCGCGCCAATAACAGATCGCTTAGCTCGAGGATTTAGGACGTGCGTCTTCTCTGGGCGTACAATGGACTTTCGATGAATTTCAGTAAAGAAGGAGACTCATCATGACAACGACAGCCACCATTCCAAATGCAGATGCCAGCAAAGGCAAAAATCCGCTAAGGGGGCTCTTGGAGTATGGGCAATCACCCTGGATGGACTACATCCGCAGAGACTTGTTGACCGGCGGCGGACTAAAAAAGTATATCCAGGACGACGGCCTGCGCGGGATGACCTCTAATCCTTCCATTTTCGCTAAAGCGATCTCTGAAAGTAAGGAATACGCGGACATCTTGAACTCCCCAGAAGCGAAGAAGCTTGATGCCATCGGACTCTACGAGAAAATTGCGATCCGCGATGTGCAAGACGCAGCGGATATTTTTAGGCCGGTCTATGAAGATACAAAACGTCGCGACGGCTACGTGAGCCTCGAGGTATCGCCTACTTTGGCTCTGAAAATGAATGAAACAATGGCGGAGGCCAGGCGTCTGTGGAAAGCCGTGGGCCGAGAGAATGTGATGATCAAGGTGCCGGGCACCAAAGAATGTGTCCCAGCGGTCCGGCAACTTCTGGAAGAAGGCATCAATATCAATATCACATTGCTTTTCGCGCAGTCAGCGTATGAACAGGTGGCTGAGGCATTTATCGCTGCCTTGGAAGCGCGTGCAGCCAAGGGACAGGACGTAAGCCACGTCGCGAGCGTAGCGAGTTTTTTTGTGAGCCGTATTGACACCTTAATCGACAGCTTGATTCAGGAGAAGTTAAAGACTACGTCTGATCCGAAACAAAAGGAGCTGCTGACTAGTTTGGAGGGCCAGATCGCGATCGCCAATGCGAAGCTAACGTATCGCAAATACCAGGAAATCGTCAGCACTCCCCGCTGGAGAGCACTGGCATCTAAAGGCGCGCAGTCTCAGCGTCTGCTATGGGCAAGCACGAGCACGAAAAATAAGAAGTATCGCGATGTACTTTACGTCGAAGAACTAATCGGCGCGGATACTGTGGATACTATTCCGCCAGCAACCTTCGATGCATTTCGCGATCATGGCCGGCTGCGTCCCAGCCTTACCGAAAACGTGGACCAGGCTGCGGAAATCATGACAAACCTCGAAAGAGCTGGCATTTCGATGAAGAGCGTCACCGAAAAGCTCCTGGTTGACGGCATCAAGTTGTTCAGTGATTCGTTCAAGGAGCTCTTGGAGGCCACCGGCAAATCCGCTGGTGTGCGAGCGTGAGCCTCAACCGGCAGACGTCTAAGCTGCCGGGAAGGCTGGCTGAGGGCGTCGCCGTTTCGCTGGATGATTGGAAAAAGAACGACAAAGTCAGGCGGCTGTGGCAGTGCGACGCTTCGCTTTGGACCGGGACGGATGAAAGTAATTGGCTAGGTTGGCTGGGAATTACCGAAGAACAACTCGCTCACATTGATGTCTTAAAGCAAGCCTCCGATGACGTCCGTAAGGTTGATTTCAAGCACGCACTACTCCTCGGAATGGGTGGCTCGAGCTTATGCCCGGAAGTTCTCCGCATGACCTTCGGCAAAATCGCAGGCTACCCCGAATTACATGTTCTGGACTCCACCGATCCTGGCCAAATTAAGGCCATGGAAGGCCAAGTGGACCTCTCAAGCACGCTTTGCATCGTGTCGAGTAAATCCGGCAGCACTCTAGAGCCGAATATTTACAAGCAATATTTTTTCGAGCGCGTAAAAGAAAAGGTCGGTGAGAAAGAAGTTGGCAGCCGTTTCATTGCCATTACAGATCCCGGCTCGAAGATGCAACAAGTCGCTGAACGAGACAATTTCCGCAAAATTTACCACGGTGTGCCGAGCATCGGCGGACGTTACTCTGCACTTTCACATTTTGGCATGGTGCCCGCTGCAGTGATGGGCATTGACGTTTCGAAATTCCTGAACAATACGCAAATGATGGTTAGTGCTTGTGGCGCGACAGCCGCGGCGGATGCCAACCCGGGCGTTATTCTGGGTGCCATTCTTGGCGTGGCAGCAAACCAAGGCCGCGACAAGCTCACAATCATCACCTCATCGGGAATCTTCGATTTAGGCGCGTGGTTGGAACAGTTGATTGCGGAATCTACGGGCAAAGTTGGAAAAGGCATTATCCCTGTAGACCGCGAGAAATTGGCAAGCCCGGACATGTACGGGAACGATCGCGTCTTCGTTTATTTGCGGCTGGCATCTGATGCGGACCGGTCTCAGAATTCCGCGGTCGAAACACTGGAGAAAGCCGGACAGCCGGTGGTTCGCATCGTGCTCGATGACGTTTACACCCTGGGCCAGGAATTCTTTCGCTGGGAAATCGCCACGGCAGTGGCAGGTTCGATTATCGGCATAAATGCGTTTAATCAACCAGACGTGGAAGCCAGCAAGATCGAAACCAAGAAACTTACTACCGAGTACGAATTGAAGGGCACGCTTCCACCCGAACAACCTTTCTTTCAAGGTGACGGGATCAAGCTGTTTGCCGACGAGAAGAATACTTCGGCGCTCACGGGGGGAACCAAGCTTGTGGATGTGTTGAGAACCCATCTCCAGCGAGTGAAGACCGGCGATTACTTCGGTGTTCTCGCCTACGTCACGATGAATGAAACAAACGAAGAGGTTTTGCAAGCAATTCGCCACGCCGTGCGAGATAAGAAGAAAGTAGCTTCCGTTCTGGGCTTTGGGCCACGATTCCTCCACTCTACCGGCCAAGCTTACAAGGGAGGGCCCAACAGTGGCGTATTCCTGCAAATTACATGCGACGATGCGGTGGATCTGCCCGTGCCCGGCCAGAAATATACTTTCGGCATTGTGAAAGCAGCGCAGGCGCGCGGCGACTTCGCAGTTCTGGCAGAACGTGGCCGGCGCGCTCTACGCGTCCATCTTGGTAAAAATATCAAGGCCGGGCTTAGGACCTTGGCGAAAACGGTGGAGCAGGCGATCGCTTAAGATCCCGATAAAAATTCAATAGCAAGACGCAGAGGAGCGCAGACAATGCAACTTGGGATGATCGGACTCGGCAGGATGGGCGCCAACATGGTACGCCGTTTGCAAAAGAATGGCCACCAATGCGTCGTGTATGACCGCAGCGCGGAATCTGTGAAGCAGCTTTCTAGCGAAGGCGCAACGGGAAGCACATCGCTCGATGAGTTTGTGAAAAAACTGCAGAAGCCGCGCGCTGTGTGGCTGATGGTTCCGGCTGGCGTGGTGGATGCAACGTTACGAGAGCTAGCTCCTAAGCTGGAAGCTGGCGACATTGTCGTTGATGGCGGGAATTCCTATTACATCGACGACATTCGTCGCGCCAAAGAACTTTCCCCAAAGGGACTCCATTATGTGGACGTGGGAACCAGCGGCGGAGTTTGGGGGCTCGAGCGCGGCTACTGTCAGATGATCGGTGGAGAGAGCGATGTGGTAAAGCGGCTCGACCCGATTTTCAAGACTTTAGCGCCAGGCCGCGGAACTGTAGAACGCACACCTGGGCGCGAAAAGGTCGGTGGCACGGCGGAAGAAGGCTATCTGCACTGCGGCCCGTCTGGCGCAGGCCATTTCGTGAAGATGGTGCACAACGGGATCGAGTATGGACTGATGGCCGCGTATGCCGAAGGCCTGAACATTCTCAAGCACGCAAACGCGGGCAAGGCACACCGCGAGACGGATGCCGAGACAGCACCCTTGCGCAATGCCGAGCACTATCAATACGATTTCAATCTGGCGGATGTTACCGAAGTCTGGCGACGTGGAAGCGTTGTGGCATCTTGGCTTCTCGATCTGACATCTATATCCCTGCTTGAACAGCCCACGCTCGAGCGTTTTTCCGGACGCGTTTCGGATTCCGGCGAAGGCCGCTGGACGATCATTGCCGCCATAGAATCGACGACACCCGCTCCCGTGCTGAGCGCGTCTCTTTATCAACGATTCTCCTCGCAGGGTGAAGATGATTTCGCGGGAAAAGTCTTATCTGCAATGCGGTTTCAATTTGGCGGACACGTAGAGAAGAAAAAGTCCGGCCATTAAGATTGGCGATTAAAGCCAACCGCTCGGAAACAGGAAACCCTTTCATGACCCTGCGCCACCTGGATTCGAATCCCTGCAGCGCTTCGTGTGTGATGGTCGGGATTACATGATGGGAGACACCGCTGATCGAGAGATTCGTATCCTGGCCGACGGTTCGGAAATCGCGAGACGCGTCGCGGAAAAGTTTGTCGAGGCGGCGAACTCCGCGGCCGGTGAAAAGCGCTCATTTTCGGTAGCGCTGGCCGGGGGCTCAACGCCTAAAGCACTTTACGGTCTTTTGGTGAATGATCCTGCTCTGCGCGCGCAGGTACCTTGGGATAAAATACACTTGTTCTTCGGTGACGAGCGGCACGTCGGACCCGACGACCCGGACAGCAATTTCCGCATGGCGTCGGACATCATGATTTCAAAGGCGCCGCTGAGGCCGGAACAAGTGACGCGTATCAAAGGCGAATATTCGGACACGGAATGCGCTGCTCGCGAATATGAGCAAGCGCTGCGGATACATTTCAAATTGAACGACGGAGAATTGCCGCGTTTTGACCTTTTGTTGGTTGGAATGGGCAATGACGGGCATACGTTGTCGCTGTTCCCTGGAACGAAGGCACTGCACTCTACTGGGCGCAGTGTCGTGCGTAACTGGGTGGGTAAGCTGTACACGGAACGCATCACGCTTACAGCCCCGGCCGCTAACAACGCTGCCCAGATAATTTTCATGGTTACCGGCGCGGATAAGGCTCCCGCACTTAAAGGTGTTCACGAAGGGCCTTACGAGCCGGAACAGTTGCCGGCGCAGTTGATCCAGCCGGTAGCTGGGAGATTACTTTGGCTGGTGGATTCGGCCGCAGGCAGTATGCTTTCAGTAGGAATTCGACAATAAACGAGGAGAAAGAGATGGCAACGACCACGCACACAGGAAAGATTGAAGCGTATCTTGGCGCAAAAGCAGGATTGCTACTGGGATTCAAATCGCCAAAGATCCCGAAAGAGCGTTTGCATTTGCCAGGCCCGGATTTTATTGATCGTGTGTGGGCTCATTCGGATCGCAATATCCGTGTACTGACGAACATGCACCGGATGTATAGCCACGGTCGGCTTAACAGCACTGGTTATTTGTCCATCCTTCCAGTAGATCAGGGCATCGAGCATTCGGCGGGAGCGAGCTTCGCAAAGAATCCGGACTACTTCGATGCGGAAAATATCGTGAAGCTGGCTGTAGAGGGCCAATGCAATGCCGTGGCTTCCACTTTTGGAGTGCTTGGTGCCGTGGCTCGCAAGTACGCGCACAAAATTCCGTTTATTTTAAAAATTAACCATAACGAACTGCTAACCTATCCGAATAAAGCGGATCAGATCCTTTTCGGTACTGTTCAGCAGGCTTACGACATGGGAGCCGCGGCCGTGGGCGCCACGATCTATTTTGGCTCGGAGCAGAGCGGGCGCCAGATCGTTGAAATCAGTCAGGCTTTCGCAACTGCGCACCAACTGGGCATGGTGACAGTGCTTTGGTGCTACCTGCGCAACAATGCGTTTAAGAAAGATAAGGATTTCCATGTGTCCGCCGATTTAACCGGCCAAGCGAACCATCTGGGCGTTACTATTCAAGCGGACATCATCAAGCAGAAATTGCCGGAAAATAATGGCGGCTACGCGGCACTGAATATGGGTGATTCGAATTATGGCAAATTCGATAAGCGGATTTATACGGATCTCGCTAGCGATCATCCGATCGACCTCTGCCGCTATCAGGTAGCGAACTGCTTCATGGGGCGCGCCGGCTTGATCAATAGCGGAGGCGCATCCGGTGCGAATGACTTCGAAGAAGCAGTGACCACGGCGGTGATCAACAAACGCGCCGGCGGCACAGGGCTGATTTCGGGTCGCAAAGCCTTCCAGCGGCCCATGAAGGAAGGCGTGCAACTCCTGAACGCGATTCAGGACGTATACCTCAGCCCCGATATAACCGTGGCGTAGTTACACCGATAAGTTGGAATTTCGCCACTGAATCGGCGCGCCGTCCGAACGAAACGTAACCTTCGTGCCTATTGGGAGAGCCCAGGTGTCTAACAGGCTACAGGGCAAAGTTGCGGCAATAACCGGAGGAAACCGAGGTATCGGGCTGGGTATTGCCCAACGTTTTATTCAGGAAGGCGCGGCCGTATCGATATGCTACCTCTCGGATAGAGAAGGCACCGAAAAGATTGCTGCCGGACTGCGCGCTGGAGACGGCAAGGCTGTCGCGATCCAGGCCGATATATCAAAACTCGCTGACGGCCAGCGGTTTATAGAAGAAACGGTCGCACAGCTCGGCAAGATCAATGTCTTAGTAAATAATGCAGGCGTCGAACGCCGCGCTGATTTCTGGGAAGTTAGCGAGGCTGATTACGATTTTGTGCTGAACGTGAATTTGAAAGGTTTGTTCTTCGTCACGCAATCATTCGTCAAAAATCAGATGCGCGCCAAAGCCAGTGGAAAGATAATTAACATCAGCTCCGTTCATGAAGAACTTCCGTTCCCGCACTTCGCGTCCTATTGCGCCAGCAAAGGTGGGGTGAGGATGCTCACGCGAGACCTGGCCATCGAATTAGCGCCGATGGGCATTACTATCAATTCCATCGCGCCGGGTGCCATCGAAACACCTATAAACAAGAATTTGCTGAATGACCCGGTAAGACTACAGGCTCTGTTGGAAAAAATTCCTCTCAAACGACTCGGAAAACCGGAAGATGTTGCCTCGATGGCTGTTTTTTTGGCTTCAGACGAGTCTAGTTACGTGACGGGCACAACATTTTTCGTGGATGGCGGACTGCTTTGGAATTATAGCGAGCAGTAATGCCTGCGTTACGCGCGTGCCATGGTGGCAGCGCGAGCCGCTTGCAGGAGCTTCGCCGCGTTTTCACGAATGTTCCCTTGGCCAAAGACAGCGTAACCAGCCACCAGAAGCTCCCCACCCGCGCGAACCACATCCGGAGCCGTAGCGACCGCAATCCCACCATCCACCTCAATCCGGAACGACAAGCCACGCGATTGCCGCTTTTGGGCAAGCTTTTCCATTTTCCGCAGGGATCCTCGGATAAATTTCTGCCCCCCAAAACCAGGATTCACGGACATCACCAGCACGTGATGAACAATATCCAGCACTTCGTCAAGAGTATCGACAGGGGTCGCCGGATTGATCACCACGCCCGGCTGGCAGCCATGCTCAGTTATGAGGTGCAGTGTGCGATTCAGGTGTACGCAAGCTTCCTGGTGAACAGAAATCCAGGTAGCGCCAGCTTCCGCAAACGCGGGGATGAAATCATCAGGATTTTCGATCATCAGGTGACAATCGAGGATCACATTGGGAAGGGCCTTGCGTAGAGACGCCACTACCGGAGGGCCAAGCGTGAGGTTTGGCACAAAGTGCCCGTCCATAACATCGACATGCAGGACTGATCCGCCACCTTCAAGTGCAGCCTTGGCGTCCACGGCAAGCTGGGCGAAATTTGCGGACAGTATGGAGGGAACGAGCTCAATGACACTGGTCAACGTGACGCTCCTGTGCTTCTCCGAAAAACAGATTATACGCGCAACTCTTATACGCTTGCCGAAATGTGTGCCGTGCAGCCCCTGAGGGTTTCCTTTACCAGGCGATGGTAGCGCGCCTCCGGCTGCTTTCGCGCGCCAGCTCCAGCACACGCATAACGTTCAGCGCCCATTGTGGCGTTACAGCTAACGAAGTCTGACCGAGAATTGCGTCTCGAACATTTGCATAGTAATCGCGGTAATCGGAATTCACGGAAGGAATTCGGCGTTGCGTAACTGTGCCGTCCCCGGCCACGCATGTTAACATACCCCAATTTTCTTCCGGCTCGGCTCCCCAAGCGGTTTCCGTAGGAATGTACCCGCGCCGCAAATTGCTCTCTTGCGGATCGAAGGTCGCTTTAACGAAAGCTCCTTGCGTGCCGTGGAGTACGAAACGAGGTCGCGGCGTAGCGGCGAGCATCGTCGAACGGAGAGTCGCGCGCATCCCTACCGGATAGTGGAGCGTGATGTCGAACGCGTCGTCGATGACCGCCGAGACGCGCTCTACGCGAACGTCAGCGCTAACAGCTTCGGGCAAGCCGAAAAGCACTAACGCATGATCGATAAGGTGCGGAGCGATATCGAACAGAATGCCGGTGCCAGCGCCAGGGCGCTCCCGCCATGCTCCAGCCTTCAGTTGAGGTCTGTAGCGGTCGTAATTCGTTTCGAAACGCAGGATGCGCCCAAGAGTTCCGCTAGCCACAAGCTGCCTGATCGCCTGGAAGTCTCCGTCGTAACGGCGATTTTGATAAACGGTGAGCAAGCGGCCGGAATCCTGAGCCAATTTCACCAACTCGATAGCTTCATGCATAGTGGTTGTAAACGGCTTGTCGACGACAACATCGCGACCCGCGACCAAGCACTGCCGAGCAAACGCATAGTGTGTATCGTTCGGCGTTGCAATGACCACCAACTGAATGCCCCCGCTATCGAGAAGCTCACCGAGAGTGCGCACAATGCGCACGTTCGGATATTGATCGGCCGCCTCGCGGCCACTTCGTTGCAGAATGGCGGCTAATCGCAAGCCCGGCACAGCTCGAATCACCGGCGCATGAAAGGCGCGCCCTGCAAGCCCAAATCCGACAAGTCCCACATCGATCATGTTAATTAGCGCGTCTCCATTGTTAGGTCCGCCAGAATAGCGACGTTTCGTTGTCGCAGTCGCTCCCTGCTTTATTATCCAATCGCAAACTGGACCCAGAACACAATCCCTCGAGGAACGAAAAACCTAGCTTGTTCAATTGTGAAGTTGCTTGCGCGGGCTGTGTCCTTCAGAATGACGCTGCATCCCATGAGCTCTTATCCCTCTGCGACCCATCAATCTTCGCGGCAGCTCATTATATATGGGCCTCTTTTTGCCGGGTTCATCGTTACAGGCGTGGTCACCACGATATTGGGACCCATCCTTCCCGTCTTCATCGCGCGTTGGCAGCTGGACGATGCGCACGCCGGGTTATTTTTCACTACCCAATTTATGGGATCTCTCAGCGGCGTCGGCCTTTCAAGTGTTTTGCTGCACGCTCGAGGCTACAAGTCCGCACTGGTGCCGGGTTTTCTCCTGATGGCGATAGGTATCGGTGGATTAAACGCTGGAAGCCTAAGTCTGGCATTGTTGGCAACCGCCGCTTTCGGTTGCGGTTACGGTTTAGCTACTCCGGGAACAAATCTTTACGTCGCAGAAACGGCGGGGCCAAAAAGGGCACCTGCTCTAACTCTTCTGAATTTAGCTTGGGGGGTCGGGGCAGTCATGTGTCCGGTCCTGATGCTGGCCGCGCTCAGATACAATCATTTCTCCAGAATACTCTTCCTGATCGCAGCGAACGCGCTACTCCTGGCGCTCATCCTATTGTTCGTGCCGTTCGTCTCGAGGGCACACTATGAAAGCACAGTACCGAGCGGTGCAACGCACGCAACCACTATTCAGGTGCCCATCGCTCTTGGTCTGCTCTTTTTCCTGTACGTCGGCACGGAAAATGGCGTTTCCGGATGGGCCGCCGAACAAGCCAAGCGGGTAGGGTTCGGAGCACGCTGGACTTTAGCGCCGATGTTTTTTTGGGCAGGCCTATTGACTGGTCGCGCCTTAGCAACGTTGTTGCTCCTCCGCATCAAAGAGATTCGCTTAGTCATCGGCGGATTGCTTATCGCCGCAGCCGGTACCCTCGTTCTCCTACTGGCCACCACGGGCATTGGCGTTATCTTCGGCGTAACCTTCGCGGGACTCGGCCTGGCGAGCCTGTATCCCATTTTCATCGCCTGGCTCTCCAAATGGTATGGCGCGCGCGCGCGACGCATGGGAGGAATAATGTTTTCTCTGGCGGCACTCGGGGGCGCAACCCTTCCATGGACGGTCGGCTTTCTCTCGAAGCATGCCAACAGTCTCCGCATCGGATTGCTTGTGCCGCTCGCGGCATGCTTTGCGATGATATTCCTGGTTGCACTTCTTCGCCGACGCATTGCCGCGTGAGGTATTCTGTTGCCCGTGCAGAAAGTCTCTTCGTCCCAGCGCTCACCGACCACCGGTTTACTTCTCGGCTTAGTGATCACTCTGGGGGCCGTTGTCATTTACGCTTCATACATTACCGTGCAGCTCTCCGGTTTGCGCAAGCTTCAGAGCGACATGGTCGATCGCAACCGCAAGGATTCGCTGCAACTTCTGCGCATCCAAAATGACCTGAATTCCATCGCACTCGCGATGCGCGACATGCTTGACGCTAGTGATCCTTATCCTCTGACCGCCTGGTCCGCACAGTTCGACCGCATTCACGAAGATCTGAACGCCGCGCTTTCAGTGGAAGAAAAGTTTGCCGGAGTCAACCGCACTCCCGAGCAGCGCTTGTACCTCACCCAAGCGCTCGCCCAGTTCTGGGACGCCGTGAACCGCATGTTTGCGCTTGCCGCGAATGGCAAGGAAAAAGAAGCGCGTGAGCAAATACGATTGTCACTGCAGGCCCGCCAGCAAGCGTTAAGCACCGCTATTTCACGGCTCTTGGTCGAGAATAATGAAGGCGAAGAACAAGCGGCTGCACGTATCGCCCAAATTTACGCGGGAGTTCAGCGCCAGTTGTATCTCTTCTTGTCGGCCACGCTGATCGCTATTGTGCTTACCAGTCTTTACTTGATTCGCACGAATCGCCGTATCTTTGCGCGACTCGCCGAACTTTCTGGACAACGCAGCGAACTCGCACAAAAATTGATCGCCACCCAGGAATCGACGTTGCACCATATCTCGCGCGAGCTTCACGATGAATTCGGCCAGGTTCTGACGGCCATCGGATCTATGCTGGGACGTGCCGGTAATCAGGTTCCCCAAGGCTCACCTTTGCACGAAGACCTGCACGAAGTGCGGCAAATCGCGCAGTCGACTCTCGACAAAATCCGCAGTCTTTCGCAGGCTTTACACCCTGTTTTGCTGGAAGAAGCGGGACTCGAGAGCACAATGGACTGGTATATTCCCATGGTGGAAAGGCAGACCGGAGTCACTCTACACTATGAAAAGTCTGGCCAATCTTTTCCTGTGGAGAGCAGCGCCGGCGTGCATATCTATCGCGTGGCGCAAGAAGCGTTAAATAATGTAAGCCGTCATGCGGGTGCTGCAGAATCGTGGGTACGATTGAATTTTCTGCCAGACTCGCTGGAGCTCGAAATCGAAGATCACGGTAAAGGTTTTGAGAAGCAGCCAGGACAACGTGGGATTGGCCTAGTGGCGATGCGTGAACGTGCGGAACTAATCGGCGGAACCCTTACTCTTTCGCGTCCCCCACAGGGAGGAACTCTGGTCCGTCTAACACTGCCCCGTGAAAAGGTGGAGCCTCGTGGCACGTAAACTCACGGTTTTGCTGGCCGACGATCACGCCCTGGTGCGCCGCGGATTCCGACGCATCCTGGAGGACGATCCTGAAATTTCCGTCATCGCGGAAGCCAGCGATGGCCCGGAAGCTGTGCGCCTCGCGTGCGAGTTGCGTCCCAAAGCTATCGTTATGGATTGCGCGATGCCCGGAATCAATGGTGTGGAGGCTACGCGATTAATCCGCGCTAAGTTTCCTGAAGCCGAAATCCTGATGCTGAGCATGCATTCTGAAGAGACGCTGGTGCGCCAAGCGCTGGCGGCTGGGGCACGCGGCTATGTTTTAAAAAATGCCGTAGATCTCGATCTCGTCGGTGCCGTTAAAAGAATTGCCGCCGGCCAGGCCGTAATCGATCCGCAACTGGCAAAGCCTGCTTCGTTAAAAGGTGAGCACGGCGCGGGGTTAACGACACGCGAATTGGAAGTTCTGCAGCATATTGTGGCAGGCAAATCCAACAAGGAAATTGCGTCTGACTTAAACCTCAGCGCCAACACCGTCGCCGTGCATCGTGCCAACATTATGGATGCCCTTGGAATACACAAGACGGCTGAGCTCGTTGTCTACGCAATTCGAAATGGCCTGGTGAATCTGCCTTGAAGCGACGCGAGTTTGCTTCCAATCTATGCGGCGCGGCAATTGCTGCGGCCGTTCTTCCCAAACAAATGTTCGCAGCGCCGGCGGCGCCTCTCGAGTTCCGCTTTACGGATGTAACAGCACAGGCGGGCATTCAGTTTCAGCACAACAGCGGCGCATACGGCGGTAAACTCCTCCCAGAAACGCTCGGCTCAGGTTGCGCCTTTCTCGATTTTGATAGAGACGGCTGGCAAGACATTATATTGATCAACGGCATGGACTGGCCCGGCCACAAGCGCCAGAAATCCACGCTGCACTTGTATCGCAATAATCGCAACGGGACGTTTACCGATGTGACGCGCGCCGCTGGACTGGATGTGGAAATGTACGGGATGGGCGTGGCCATTGGCGACTACAACAACGACGGATTCCCTGACATTTTTGTCAGTTGCGTTGGCCAAAGCCGCTTGTTTCGTAACACGGGTAAGGGCACCTTTATCGATGCGACGCGCGCCAGTGGCTTGAAGGGACGCCAGGCCTTTAGCACGTCCGCTCTGTGGTTTGATTACGACCGGGACGGTTTGCTCGATCTCTTCGTGTGCAATTACGTGCGCTGGTCGCCGGAACATGATGTGTTCTGCAGCCGCGACGGTTCACACAAATCGTTTTGCACGCCGGAAGCCTATCGCGGCGACACCTGCTGGCTTTTTCACAATCGTGGAGATGGATCATTCGAAGACGTCACCGCCACCAGCGGAATTTTCGACACCAGCTCGAAATCTCTGGGCGTTGCGATGTTCGATTATGACCAGGACGGCTGGCCAGATCTTCTTGTCGCCAACGACACACAACCCAATAAGCTGTACCACAATCTCCACAACGGTAAATTTAAAGACGTCGCGGTGGAAGCGGGAATAGCATTCAGCAACGAGGGCAAGGCGCGCGCCGGGATGGGTATGGATACTGGAGACTTTGACAATTCAGGCAAGCCTGGCATTGCCATTACGAATTTTGATAATGAAATGATCGGGTTGTATCGCTCCACGGCCAAGGGCGTCTATGACGACGTGGCTGAGCCCGCTGGCCTGGGGGGGCCGTCGAAAAATACGCTTGGGTTCGGCTGTTCTTTTCTCGATACGGATCTTGATGGTGCTCTGGATCTTGCGGTGGCCAATGGACACATTGACGAGACCGTACGAAATATTCGCGGCAACGTAGGCTATGCCCAGCCGCCCCACCTTTTTCTCAACTTGGGGAACGGAAAATTCCGCGATGTTGCCAATGCAGTTGGCGGCGGTTTCGAAAAAGCTAAAGTCGGCCGCGGCTTAGCTTATGCAGATTTCGATCGGGACGGCGATTTGGACATTCTGATGACCACCAACAATGGACCGGCTTTGCTCTACCGAAACGATCAGCTCGGCAAAAACAACAGCATTAAGTTTTATTTGACGGGAACGAAATCGAATCGTGACGCTATCGGCGCTGCGATCCGTATATATTATAACGGACAGAGTCAATCGCGGCTCGTCCACACCGGCTCCAGCTACCTCTCCCAATCCGAATTACCCGTGACGTTTGGCGTGGGTAAACGCGATAAAATAGAACGTGTCGCTATTGATTGGCCCAACGGCAGAGCCGAGGAGTTCAAGGATCTCGCCGCCGGCCGGGCTTATGAATGCACCGAAGCACGGGGCCTAAAACGTCTCGATGGCTTCTAATGGTTTTGTATTATTGCCTTGCTCCGCCCCGCTACGTATAACACTCCTAACAGACACCCCGCTTCCAGTTAGCGCTAAACGCCGACCGCGGAAGCACCCCAAGGAACCGCGGCCGGATGATCGAAATCATCCGGCCGCTTTCTTGTAGGATGGGCTGATCATGCCTCGGCACTCGGAAGATGTTTAAGCTCCCTGCAGACCGCTGGTTATCACGAAGCCTGATCGTTTTGGCCGTCAGCGCCGTTTATTTGTACGGTTTTCCCTCGGCAACAATCCTCTACGGCGTCGGAGCCCTGTTGCATGTAGGTGTGGGCGTGCTGTTTTGCATCCTGCTAATCTCTTTTTTGTCCAGGATACTTCGGTCCGCCACCGTACTGGCACGTTTCGGATGGATTCTTCTGGCCGCTGGCGGCCTTTTAGGGATTGCCTTGATTTTCATCGGAACTCCCAATCGGCTGAAGCCCTGGCTTTACACTCATATCGCGCTCTGTATCTTGGGTAGTCTTCTGGTGGCCATGTCGTGGCTCTTTTCACGCGGCTGGTTGGGCAATAGTGCGCTGCAGCGCGCGCTAGGATTTTCCGGTTTGCTGCTGCTCGCTATCGCCATCGCCGCAGACGCCTGGTGGTCTCGCGAAATCGCCTGGAGGAATGCCAACCGCATCACCAATCCGCAGATGCCCGTTGCATCCATGGACGGCGAAGGCGACGGTCCGCAAGGAAAGTTCTTTCCCAGTTCGGCGCAAACGAAAGATGGCGGTTACATCCCGGGAAAATATTTCATGCAATCGAACGCGTGTGAGCGGTGTCACGCAGACATCTATAAGCAGTGGAACAGCTCCGCCCACCATTTCTCTTCGTTCAATAATCAGTGGTACCGCAAAAGCATTGAGTACATGCAGGATGTGGCCGGCGTAAGGTCCTCAAAGTGGTGCGCCGGTTGCCACGATCCCGCTTTGCTCTTTAGCGGCATGTTTGATAAACCCATCCGCCAGATTGAGGATACTCCTGAAGCTCAAGCTGGGTTGAGCTGCCTGATGTGCCACAGCATCGTGCAGGTCAAGAGCACTATGGGTCAGGGCGATTTTGTGCTGGAATATCCCAAACTGCATGAGCTCGCAGCCAGCGATAATCCCGTTATCCGCACGGTGCATGATTTCCTGGTGCGCGTGAATCCTGAACCTCATCGTCGTACGTTTCTCAAGCCATTTATGCGCACGCAAACCGCGGAATTCTGCGCTAGCTGCCACAAGGTGCACCTGGACATCCCCGTGAACCGATACCGCTGGGTGCGCGGTTTCAATGAATACGACAACTGGCAGGCCAGCGGAGTCTCCGGGCAGGGCGCGCGCTCGTTTTACTATCCAAAGAACCCTATGAACTGCGCCGATTGCCACATGCCCCAGGTGCCATCGGCTGACGAGGGCAGCATCGACGGATTCGTGCACTCCCACCGATTTCCTGGTGCGAATACCGCGGTTCCTACTGCCAATCAAGATTCCTCGCAATTGCAGCTGAGCCAGTCATTTTTGAAGGATAAACAGCTCACGGTGGATATTTTCGCGCTGTCTGCCGCCGGCAGTGGAAGTTCAGACTCGTCGGGCGGCGAAATGCAAAAGCCGGAGCTATCTACTTCGTTTGCCGTGGGCGAAGAAGCAGACGTAGCGCTCCCGAAAGGTCCCGCAGGTGAAGTGCGCGCGATCACCGCGCCGCTCGGACGGGCCGATGCCGCAGTGCGTCGCGGAGACGATGTGCGTGTGGATGTGGTGGTGCGTACCAGGAAGGTAGGTCATTTCTTCCCGGGCGGCACGATCGACGCTTTCGATGTCTGGCTTGAGCTGCAAGCCGTCGACGAGAAGGGCCAAACACTGTTCTGGAGCGGCAAAGTCGAAGACGATGGCAAAGGTCCCGTGGAAAAAGGCGCCCATTTCTATCGCTCGCTCCTGATTGACGCCCATGGGAATCCTATCAACAAACGCAACGCCTGGGCTAACCGCGCTTCCGTGTATGTCCATTTGATTCCCCCGGGCGCTGCGGAGACCGCACATTACCGTGTACATATTCCAGAAAATGCCGGCGAAAAAATCACCCTGCATGCCAAGCTCAATTACCGCAAGTTTAGTTGGTGGAATACGCAGTTTTCCTTTGCAGCCGTCGAGGATCCCGCTCATCCCCACGCTGAAGTCACGCGGGATTACGACGACCGCAAGTGGCTCTTTACCGGAGATGCTTCGCGCGCTGTGGGCAAATTGAAAACGGTCCCCGACGTGCCGATTGTCACCGTTGCGGAAGACACCAAGATCGTACGCGTTGTGCCGAAAAACGGTCCGCCGCCACAACCAAAAGTTTCTCTTGTGAAAGAAGATTGGACTCGCTGGAACGACTACGGCATCGGCTTGTTCTTGCAAGGCGATTTGAAGGGTGCCGAAGCCGCATTTCAGAAAGTGGCTGATGCCGATCCTCAAAATCCGGATGGTTGGGTGAATATCGGGCGCGTGCGTGTGCAGGAAGGCGACACTGCCGGTGCGCGTGTCGCCTTGGAGAAAGCGTTAACTCTGAATCCGCTGCTCGCCCGCACCAACTTCTTCTACGCTCGAGTCTTGAAGGAGGAAGGAAAATACGATGAGGCCATCGCCCGCTTGCACATCGTACTGTCGCAATTCCCGCGCGACCGCGTCGCGCGTAACGAAACTGGCCGCGTTCTCTTCCTGCAAAAAAGATACGCCGATGCCGCCCAGGAGTTTCAGCAAACTCTATCCATCGATCCCGAAGATCTCCAGGCACATTACAACTTGATGCTCTGTTACAGCGGTCTTGGCGATGAAGTGCGCGCGAATGAGCACAAAGCCCGTTACCTGCGCTTCAAAGCTGATGAATCAGCTCAGTCCATCACTGGTCCCTATCGTCAAGCCCATCCAGAGGACAACAACGAGCGACAAGCAATTCATGAACACGGCGGTATCACAACCATCGTCCCACAACTAAAGAAAGCTCCGGCGACTCGCGCGGCGTCCAACAAACCATTGTCGCAAGGTACTCGTCAAGGTAACTCACCTTAGTTTCGGACCGTTATTGCTTAGGAGCGTAACGAAAATGACCTGGATCAAAACCGTACCAATGGCGGAAGACGCCCTCGTCAAGAAAGCTGTTGAGACACAACGAAAGCTCTATCCAAGGGAATATGCCACTCCGGTCCCTTCCGTCGATCGCGGACTGGAAGCTGGAATCGTGGCCTCTCACTCGCTGTTTCCAAACGCGCTCTTTCATGCCTTCAGCACATTCGGAGTATTGCTATCGCCAGACCTGCCGCTCTCGCGCCAGCAGCATGAAATGATCGCAACCGTGGTTTCCGTGACCAACCACTGCCACTATTGAATCGAATCACACGCAGAGTTTCTGCGTCGCGTTACGAAAAACGATCAAATGGTTGACGCCTTGCTCCGTGATTATGAGTCCGCGCCGATTAGCCAACAGGACCGCGCCATGTTGGACTACGCCGTGAAGCTCACCAAAGATGCCACTGTGTGCAGCCCGGCTGATCATACGATTTTGCGTAGCGCGGGTTTCGATGATCGCGGAATTTTGCAGATTACGCTGATTGCATCGTGGTTTAACTACGTCAATCGCGTCGCCGATGCGCTAGGTGTCGGTCGTGAGTAAATCGTGAGGTCTACGTGAAGCAACCGCTCGGAACCCTCGTCGTCGTTCTGTGCCTCGCCGCGATCTGTGTGCCCGCGTTCATGATTGTTCCTATCGGTGCCGGCACGCCACCATCAGTGTCCACTGTGACGTTTCGCGACGTTACGCAGCAAGCGGGAATCCGCTTCGCCCATAACAATGGCGCCTTCGGTAAAAAATATTTACCGGAGACTCTTGGCCCCGGCGTCGCCTTCATCGATTACGACAACGACGGCTGGCCCGACATTTTCCTAGTCAACGGCATGGATTGGCCCGGTCATGTCCAGAAGCACACTACGCCCAAGCTTTATCACAATAACCATGACGGCACGTTCACCGACGTCACTCACAAGGGTGGCCTGGACGTCGAAATGTTTGGCATGGGGGTCGCTGTCGGAGATTATGACAACGATGGTTACGACGACCTATTCGTTACCGCCTACGGCCAGAGCCATCTCTTCCACAACAACGGCAATGGCACCTTCACCGACGTAACACATAAGGTGGGTCTCAGCGGCCCGAACGAGTTCAGCACCAGCGCCGCTTGGGTCGACTACGACAAAGACGGGCACCTCGATCTCGTCGTCGGCAATTACGTGCAGTGGTCCCAGGACACGGATCTTTACTGCACGCTCGACGGCAAGAGCAAGTCCTACTGCACTCCAGAATCCTACAAAGGAACTTCTGTACGTCTTTGGCATAATCGCGGCAACAGCACGTTTGAAGATGTTACGCAAAAAGCTGGACTCGCCGAGCCCACCTCCAAAACCATGGGCGTTACCATTCTGGATTTTGACAATGATGGCTGGCCCGATCTTCTATTTTCCAATGACACCCAGCCAAACAAACTTTATCGCAACAACGGAAATGGCACTTTCACCGATAAAGGCGTCATCGCTGGAATTGCCTTTAGCGAGGACGGCATCGCGCGCGCTGGCATGGGAGTTGACGTATCTGACTACGATCACTCCGGCCTCCAAAGCATGCTCATAACCAACTTTTCCAATCAAATGTTGTCGCTCTATCACAATGAAGGCAAAGGCTTGTTCGTCGATGAGGCTCCGCGCTCCGAGGTTGGTCGCGCATCTCTCCTCACACTCGGCTTTGGTTGTTTTTTCTTTGACTACGATCTCGACGGGTGGCCCGATATTTTCGTCGCCAACGGGCATATCGACCCAGACATCCAGCGGGTCCAGACCAATGTGAAGTACGCCATGCCCCCGCATCTCTTCCACAATCTCGGCAAAGGAAAGTTTGAAGAAGTAACCAAATTGATGGGGCCGTCGTTCCACGCTCCTGTGGTCGCCCGCGGAGCCGCGTACGCGGACACCAATAACGACGGTCGCTTGGATATTCTGCTGGCCACTAACGGTGGCGGTGTCCACTTGTTCCGGAATGAAGCGCTGGGTAGCTCGCCAAACCACAGCTTGCGAATCAAGCTCGTCGGTACAAAATCGAACCGCGATGGCATCGGCGCCATGTTGAAGCTTACCGCTGCCGGTGAAACCCAAGCGCAAATGCTGCGCAGCGGCTCCAGTTATCTTTCCGCCAGCGAACTCGTCGTTACTTTTGGACTAGGCCAGCAAGATAAAGCCGATACCATTGACATCCACTGGCCCAGCGGCCATGCCGATCATTTGTCAAACGTCAATGCCGGCGAGACCGTCACCATAACCGAAACCAAGGGAATTACCTCTACACGCCCCTACGCAAAAAAATAGCGGGCGGGCCAATGCCCTCTAATTGGTTCCATTCTCATAAATAGTTTCAACCAGGACGGTGCGACAATTGGCAGCGATACCGGGAATCGAACCCGGGTTTTCAGGTTGAGAACCTGACGTCCTAACCCCTAGACGATATCGCCGCAGTGTCCTGAGGAAATGCACCGGCGCGAAGCTTTGCGCCGTGGATTATTTTCGCATGGACAATTGGCGCGAGCAAGCGCAGGCAGACTCTAGGTTTGCCGCTGTTATGAAACTTTTCCTTACTCCGCGGGCATCCCCATGCGCTGTTCTGCCCGTAGCACGGGACGCAGCGAGAAAAATTTGTGCCTGCACGGATCACACCGCAGCGCTGGAACTCGCAGAACTCGCCCCACCGCAGCCATTGCGCCATTCACTCGCTCTGGCGAAATCTTTTGCAAGTCTCGGTTACCGCAAATCCCGCACCGCGCATACAAGGCAAAACGAAAAGCCACTGGCCGCGCGTGAAACCGCATCTCGCACGCCTCGCAGCGCCATGGAACGATACCCACCACGTCCACCAAGTAATCCAGAAGCGTTCGTCGTCGGGAGCGTCGAATTTCGGCGGAACCGCACAGCGGACACGTCATTGCTAAAGTTCCTTGCGTCACAAGCTCGTTACTATAGGCGAAGAGTCGCCCATCCACAAGAGAAGTGACTCCCCAGGTCGCGCTACAATAACTTAGGAGTGTCTATGCCCAACTATACTAAGGAGCACGCTCGCGCTGGCGTGCGCGCGAAAATGCCGCCGCTCGAGACCTGGCCCAATCAGTTTCCGGACTATGTCATTACCACCCGCTTTCCGGAATACTCTTCGGTCTGCCCCAAAACTGGGCTCCCCGATTTTGGCACCATCACCATCGAATATATGCCGCGCAAAGAATGCATCGAACTCAAAGCCCTGAAGATGTACCTCCTGGCCTATCGCGACCTCGGCATTTTCTACGAAAATGCCGTGAACAAAATCCTTCATGACATTGTCCGCGCGATCCGCCCAAAATGGTGTGCGGTTCGCGGAGATTTTACCCCGCGCGGTGGTTTATCCACTTCCGTGGTTGCGCGTTGGCCGGAGATAGCTGCCCGCGCAACCCTCGCCGCCGAGTCACGTCTTCGCTCGCCCAAAGCTCGCTGAATGCCTGTGGACACTTTCGTCACCACAAGCGATAATTTCCTGTTACATTTTTTCTGAGGGCCAATCGACTGAGGAGGGGGAATGAGTATTTCTCCAAACGTACCGAATCCGCAGGAATCCTATCATTACGAATCTGCGGGCACGCCCCGCTGGGTTGCTGTCTTATTCGCGGTTCTTTTTGCAGCTTTGGCGGCGCTTGCTTATGTCGGCCATTCCGGGCAGTCGCGGCTCGAGCAGGATCTCGCCAAGCAGCAGGAGCAGAATAAAATCATGTCCGCGCAATTGGAACAGGCCAACGGCCGACTTGCGGATCTCAAGGCCCACATCGAAGTCACCGAACAAAAAGTCGGTATGACCCGCGCCGAAATCGCTCAGGCGCGCAGCCGCTCCGAATCCATCCGCAAAGAACAAGTAGCTTCGGACCAAAAACTCGCTGCGCAGCTCTCTAAGGTCAAGCAGGAAAGCGAAGAAAAAATTGGCGTCGTGGCCACCGACGTTACCGGCGCGAAGAAAGACATTGAAGCCACCAGAAACGATTTGGAAGCCACCAAGGGCAAGCTCGACCGCGCCACCGGCGATATGGGCGTCATGAGCGGCCTCATCGCTCACAATCGCGACGACCTCGAAGAACTCAAGCGCCGCGGTGACCGCAACTATTACGAATTCACCTTGCAAAAATCCAAGAACCCACAGCGCATTGGCCCGGTACAGATGGCGCTCTCCAAAACGGACGCCAAAAAGTCCAAGTACACCATCACCGTTTTTGCGGACGATCGCTCCATCGAGAAAAAAGATAAGACCGCCGGTGAGCCTGTCCAGTTCTACGTCAAGGGCAGCTCGCGCATGGCCCCTTATGAAATTGTCGTGTTTGATGTCGGCAAAAACCAGGCCACCGGCTATCTCTCGACACCCAAAGATGCCAGTTCCGCGGCAGTTCCTGCTAGCACCGCGGGGAAACCTCAGTAGCTATCGGCGCCAAACACCGGCGACTCTATCGCAAGCGGATTTTCCCTCCAGCCGCTTTTGCTAGCTATTGTGCCGCTTTCTGGAAACGCTCCGTGGCTCAGAGCTTCCGTCTTTTATTGAGCAACGCTAGCATTCTAACTATGGCCTTTTCTCGCATCTTATTCCCTTGGAGCCCGCTGATGAAAGCTCCGGCTTTTCGCACTGCTGTGCTTTTCGCCCTGATCGTTTTCTTTTTGTCCGCTAATCGCGTTTCCGCACAAGTGCCCCTCGAGCCCGCGCAGATGCCGGCGCGCACGCTTTTCTACTTTATCTGGCGTGGTGCGCCCTCGCCCGGGGTAAGACAAACAAACGCCGTCATGGCCCTTTGGGATGACCCAGGCTTCGCTCCCGCTCGTTCCGCGCTCGCGCGCAGCCTGCTCGGCAATTCCGAAGAGAAAAACAGTCAGCTGCAGCTTAGTCAGGAAGAACTAGACGAATATTCCGCCTTGCTCGACAATCCATTTGTCCTGGGCTATCTCGGTGAGCCGCAAAAGCACGCCAATGGCTCGAAGCCCACGCCTCCTGAGGCCAACGCTCCTGACGCCCAGTTTCCCGGTACTAAGGCACCGCTCTGGAATGGCATTTTCTTCGTCTACGATCGTACTGGAAAGGAAGCTATTCTCGCGAAAGCCATCGTGCGCTTGCGAGCCCAGGAAAAAGATCCGCCGCAAATCTCAGAAATTGTTGTCGGGAAAGTCCACGCTCTCAAAGTTGCGCGCAAAACCGGCATTACTTACTGGGCAGAGCATGGCAAATACGCTCTCAGCGCGAGCGAGCGTCCCGTGCTCGAAGAACTTCTCAGCCGCTTGAACGCCAACTCGCCCGCCACACCTTCGCTAGCTCAGTCTCCTGCCTATCAAGAAGCCAAGCCTTTCCTCGGAAACTCCTTGCTCGAATTTTTTGTTCGCGTGCCGAGCCTCAAGGAATTTGCTCCTGATCCCACCGCTGCTGGCCTTCGCCTCCGGCCTCTTCTCGATGCCGCGAAACTTGATGACGTGCATTCTTTTTCCGGCCGCCTGACACTGGAAGGCACCAAAACTCATCTTCAGGGTGCAATGTTCGGTAACGCCGCGCCCGGAACTATTTTCGATATCTGGTCTGCTGGCCAGCCCGCACCTGCTTCGCTCGCTTTCGTCCCCGCGGACACCGTTTCTTACAACGCCACGTACCTCAATTTTCAGGGAATCTATGAAGTCATGAAACGCATCCTTCGCTCCACTTTTCCGCCGGGACAACAGCAAAATGCGGACATGATCGATTCCGTCTTACAAGTGCGTCTCGGCGTGCCTCTGCCGGATGCTTTGACCTCGCTCAACGGCGAGTTCGCTTCCTTCCAAACCAGTCCCTCCATGGACAGTACCCGGCAGATTTTTTTTCTCGGTGTCCGCAAAAAACCCGAGATTTTGAAGCTCATCCGTAACCTCGCAGGCGATCGCATCAAGTCGGAACGTGACGCTGGCGACACCACCTTCTTGAAAATTTCCTTGGGCGGCAGTCAAGCTGGCGCCGGCCTGGCTCAATGGAATTTCTATCATTTTGCGGTTACTCCCACCGCGATTCTTGCCGCCAGTCGCTTGGAAACTCTCAACGAATTGCTCGCCAGGCGGGCGCAAGATTCTTCCGCTTCTAGCCTTGCAGCAGTACGCCAATTTGAAACTGCTCGCTCTCAGTTTCCCGAAAAACTCAATGGCCTTAGCTACTTTGATTTTCAGAAAATCGATTGGCCGGCCTTAAGAGATCGTTGGACCCCGAGCGCGCCAAAAATCTCGGCATCGGCCGCCCTCAGCGGTTCACAGCGTGCCTCTCAGCAACCATCAGCCCCGCAAGTTCCCAACTGGCTCTCGCAGGTAGATCCCCAGGTCTTTCCGCGCCACCTGCACCTTACGTATAGCGCTTCCTGGAAAGACGCCAGAGGCATCCATTTCGAGCAGTGGATCGAATAGCCTAGCAGTGCATCGAATTGTGGACTCCATGCATCGTTCGCGCCATTTCTCAGTTTTTCTGCTCTCGATATTTTTTCTGTTCCCCGCTGTGCTCGCGCATGCTCAGGAAACCTCGCCTTCGCAAAGCGCGCCCATTAAGGTCAGCGTTGACCGCGTCAATGTGGGTGTGGTTGTAACCGATGGCGCTGGCAAATTCGTTGCCGGCCTAAACCGTGATGATTTTCAGCTTTTCGACAACGGCGTTGAGCAGCCACTCACCGGCTTTGCCACCATCGAAGAACCTGCGCAAGTGCTTTTGCTTATCGAAGCCGGCCCCGCCGTCTACCTTTTGGAAGGCGGTCATCTACGAGCTGCTTACGCCTTGCTGACGGGTCTTGCCCCCAGCGACCGCGTCGCCGTCGTTAAATACGCCGATGCTTCCCATCCTCTTGTCGATTTCACATCCGACAAACAGGTGGCTGCTGCCAGCTTTGACGAATTGCGCTTTAATCTTGGATTTGGCTCGCTGAACCTGTCATCTAGTCTTAGCCAGGTTCTGGACTGGCTCGCAAGCGTACCAGGAAAAAAAACCGTCGTTCTACTTTCCACCGGTGTGGACACTTCTTCCGCCAATAGCCTCGCGACCCTGCTTCAGCGCCTCGAGACAAGCGACGTGCGCCTGCTGGCCGTCTCACTCACCGGTGAATTACGCTACCCACCGCCGAATCGCAAGAAAAAATCCGCTTTGGACCAGACGTCTCCAACCGCGCAACAATTCGCCGAGGCCGACCTCCTTCTTAAACGCCTCGCCGAATCCACTGGAGGACGCGCGTTTTTCCCCACCAATACCAAAGAGTTCACCGCCATGTATTCGGAGATCGCTCAGCTCGTTCGGCATGAGTACAGCTTGGCTTTTGCTCCGCCCGCGCGCGATGGCGCCGTGCACTCCATCGAAGTGCGTGTGACCACGCCACCGGTTGCCCATTCCACTCCCCATTCCATGCCCAATCGCACCATCGACCGCTCCACCTACCGTATCGATCATCGCCGCGCCTATCTCGCGCCAGCCTCAGCAACCTCTTAAAACTACTTGCCAATCACGTAACTGCAGTCGAAAGGAGAACAAACTATTTACGCTAGATCCGTCGCCCGGGCTGGAACTGCAATGCGAGGTTTCAATTTCTTTTAAGAACTTGCGGCTGGAGAGCCTGAGTTGCAGGCTGCAGTCGCGGGTTTTCGGGCAGCTGGAATCCTGAGGCCGATCGAGTAAGCAGATAAGCGAATAGGCGTATGCCCTCCCGGAGAGACGTGTCTACTTGGCGCGGCCTTGTTTTGCTAGCATTATCACCCGCGTCGCTAATCAGATAGACCACATCGCCGGGCTGAGGTGAGCCAAAAGCGTCGCCGCTCTTGACAGCGAATCCCATAAGGCCGTCCTGTAATACTTCGACGGAATCGCTTTTTGCCCAGGGTAAGCGCAATGATTCTCTGTGTGATAGCATCGCGCCCGGACCCGAAATCCAGTGTTTCGACGATGCCCTTATCGAAAATCTCTATCGCGATCTGAGTACTGGCAGGCAAGTGCCCAACGCCATCGCCTGCCCGTCGCAGGACCATCGTCCATTTTTTCTCTGGACCCTGCACGCTACGGTTGACATCCAGAAGAATGACGACTCGATGCGGTGACTATGTCGGTTTACGCTCAGGATCTGCACGGGCTTGCCGCGTAATGTGGCCTCAAAGTCGTCAGGCGTGAGGCCCTGGACGAGGCGTCCGGCAGTGTCCACCACCGTGACGGCAGCCTCCGGTGACGGCAGCTGTCTTCTCCGCAAAACTAGGCCTTGCGAGCGAGAGCATCAGTACCAGCCCAGCTACCATTCGCAATTTGTCGAGCAGAATTTCCATTTTGGCCCCGGCACCCCACAGCGTACATCCTTTACCTTTTACGGAGCTCTTCCTGCACATTTCCGCCTCAAAACAGCAGGACGGCCGTAGGCCGCCCGTGTCTCGATGCTTCCCAACTTTTTTATTCGAAATCTTTCATCGTCTCCGCCATCGACGTCAACCTGTCGTTGATCAGCGCAAACACCGTTCCCTTCTCAAAATGTCCCTCTCCGTTGGGCTGCCCAGCGGCCGTTCGCGTTAGGATCTCGATCCCCTGTTCCACCTTGGCCACCGGCCAGATGTGAAATTTACCCGCCGCCACGGCTTCCAGAATATCCTCTCGTAGCATCAGGTCTTCCACGTTTGACGCCGGCATCATTACCCCTTGCGTGCCTGTCAGTCCTTGAATGCGGCAGACGTCGTAGAATCCTTCGATCTTTTCATTCACTCCGCCGATCGCCTGGATGTCTCCCTGCTGGTTCATGGACCCCGTCACCGCGATATCCTGCCGTAGCGGCAGCCCGGAAAGGGCCGAAAGTAGCGCATAAATCTCGGTCGAACTCGCGCTGTCTCCGTCCACCCCGGAATACGATTGTTCAAAACAGATGCTAGCCGCCAGCGACAGCGGTTTGTCCTGCGCAAACCGGCTGCGTATATATCCCGCGATGATGTGCACACCTTTATCGTGGAAACGTCCGCTGAGATTCGATTCTCGCTCGATATTGATCAGCCCAGCCTTCCCGAGTGCCGCGGTTGCCGTAATACGCACCGGTTTGCCGAACGAATATCCTCCAATCTCCAACACACTCAGCCCATTCACCTGCCCCACCCGCGTTCCCGCAACATCTACCAGCAGCGTTCCCTCTTCGATCATTTCGCGGATACGAGTCTCGATCAGGTTGTGTCGCTCCATTTTAGACGACAACGCGCTCCTTACATGGGCGGCGCGCACCACCGATTCTCCCACCGCTACCGCTGCATAGTGCGCTTCGCGCGCCAGGTCTGCCATGTCCACAAATCGCGCCGTCACTTTGTTTCGGCGGCCCGCCTGCCGCACCCCGTATTCCAGCATGGCCGCAAATGCTCCGCGATCGAACGGTGCCAAATTCTCTTTCTCGGAAAGCGCACGCAAGCGCCCCGCATACTCCGCAATGACTCCATCGCTCATGGGCATCTCTTCGTCAAACTCCACGCGTACCTTGAATATCTTCCGGAAGTCTTCTTCGTAGTTGTAAAGCAATTCGTACAATTCCCGATCGCCGATCAGGATTACTTTGACGTTGATCTCCACGGCTTCCGGTTTCAGCGCGCTTCCCCCAAACGGATAAAACATCTCCAGCGGCTGAATTTCCAGCCGGCCGTGATTCATGGTGCGCTTTAAAGCCCGCCATACTCCCACTTCGGAAAGCGCTTCCAGCGAATACATAATCAGAAAGCCGCCATCCGCGCGCAATAACGATCCCGCCCGCAAATCCATAAAATCGCTGGTCCAGCCCCCGCGCGTGTCGTACGCCCGCTGAATCGTGCCGAAGAGATTCGCGTACGTAGGCGTGGTTTCAAAAATTACCGGCGAAGTGGCCTCATCGTCGTGCGCAAGAATCACGTTCACGCCATAAACACGAAACGGATCGCGTTCCGGCGGCCCTCCCGGAAGCTTGGGTAAGCCGTCGGGAGGCTCCGCATCCTGCTCGCCTTCCCCTTCGCGTTCCTTAAACGGACCAAGGTTGTCCAGCAGGTGGTGGCGAACCTCTTCCAAATACTCCGCAACGTTCGTACCCGGATACTTTTCTTTTAATTCTTCGATCACTCCATCGACCAACACGGAAGCCGCTTCTTGTTCCAGGTAACTCAGCTCGCTGGCCAGCTCCCGCGAAAGCGTTAGTGTCTTCCGATACACCACCGTGAATTCCTGCCGGAATTGCTCGTACTTGCGCTCGATGTCTTCCGCTACCGGCGAGTCCAGCTTCCCTTCATGCACCATTTTCGAGATGTCCTCGATTGGCACCATCTGCCCTTCCAGTACCGGAAAAATTTCCGGCAGCGCTACCGCGCCAACCTGCATGTGCCCCAGCGCAAACTGTTCGCGCGCAATGCGTCTCGTGAAATCGTCCATCAGCTCTTTTTCACGCACCGTAAAACGCTCGACAATTCGCCCCTTCTGCCGCTGGAACGGCTCCCCCTCAAATACTTGCGGAATCCGCCGCCGCAGAAAATCGATGCCCGCCTGTATATCCTTCTTGAATGCATTGGCCTGACCGCGCGGCAACGAAAGCAATCGCGGGCGGTCGGGAATCTTGAAATTGTTCACGTAACAACGGTCCAGCGACTGCTTCGTTTTCGGGTGCAGGTCTTCGATCATCCGTGCAATCGTGCCGCCCCGGCTGGTGCCCGCCAATCCGCACACGAAAACGTTGTAGCCAGGCGCCGAAAGCTCCACGCCCATCTTGAGAGCCCGCAGCGCGCGCTCTTGCCCGATAAATCCTTCCCGCAGCTCCGCCTGCGCCGTTGTTTCGAACGGAATACGTGATAGCTCGCAACGCCAGCGAAGTCTGTCGGACGTCAGCTCTTCATGTTGCAGAGCGGGCTTTATGTTCATGGTAATCATCTGAGCCGGGTACTCTAGCATACGCACACGTAACGCATGAAAGTTTGGTCCATGTGGTTGATTACTCGGTTACGCTCTTGCCTCCGCCAGCTTCTCGCGGTGCTCCATATATACGCGGAATACCGCCATCGCTGCCGCCACCAGTGTGGGGCCCACAACTAGCCCCAACAGCCCGAATACTTGCAACCCTCCCAATACTCCGATAAAAAGCAGCAGGTCATTCAGGTGCGTGCGGTTACGCAGCAACAGCGGCCTCACGATATTGTCGGCAATGCCCGCCACGCCCCCGCAAATGGCCACCACTTCGAACGCTTTGCCCCAGTGCCCGCTGAATCCCATCCACAACGCCGCCGGAATCCAAATCATTGCCGACCCCACCACCGGCACCAGCGAGAAAAATGCAATCACCACGCCCCAAAAAATTGGCGTCGGAATTCCCGCCAAGGCGAACGCCGTTCCTCCCAACACTCCTTGGATCAGCGCCACCACCAGGCCCACCGCCACACTCGCGAAAATCAACTCTTTCGATTCGCCGACCATGTCCTCTTGGATGGATTCATCGAACGGAAACAAATGACGTACAGCGCGGACCACGTCCTCTCCATCCCGAAACATAAAAAACAACGCAAAAATCACGATGAATAAGTCCACAAAAAAGCTCAGTAGATTTTTTACCAGTCCCGCAAATTTTCCCGCAAGAAACCCCGCTACTTTCTCCGCACCCTGCCGCAGCGGCTCCGAAAAATCAATGGATTGCCAGGCCACCGGAAGCTGGCTGCGAAACCATTCCACCAGATGGGCGGGTAACGCTTCGTCCGGGTGCAGGAAGGAAGTCTGAATTCTGGCCGTCGCATCCAGTGCCTGGCGCGTCGCGTAAAACAACACGATGAGCGTCGGAGCGATTAACAAAAGCGTTACGCCAAGCGTGCTTAAAAGTGCCGCTCCAGTCGCCGGCATTCGCCGCGTCAAATTCTCGTGTAACGGGTAGAAAAAAATCGCCAGCACCGCCGACCACGCCAGCGGCACCAGAAACGGCGCGAAAATCAAAAACACTAAATACCCCAGCAACAGCAAAGCGCCGTAAGAAAGCACCGTGGTTAAACGGTCACTCGTCGTCGTGTAAGCAGGAACGGGCTTCATGGTCGGTATATAATTCCAAAAGATGGCGCGAAGGTTGGTCGCCTCGCGCTCACATAGCACCTGGTCGGTTGCGGTTCATAGGGCAAACTCGCGATGTCCATGAAGTCCATCCCACTCACATCCTTCCAACTTCGCCTCCTTGCTGTACTTGCTTTAATCAATTTTGTCAACTTCGTGGACCGCCAGGCTGTTCCGCCGCTCGTGCCTCTGATTCGCGACGAATTTAATCTCACCAGCACACAGATCAGTTACTTGCAAGTAGTTCTTCAAGGCGTGCTCGCACTCGGCAGCATTCCTTTCGGTTTTTTCGCCGACCGCTTTAATCGCTCGCGCATTATCGCCGGCGGCGTGATTTTCTGGAGCTTCGCCACCATTTTCACCAGTCATGTGCACACTTTTACGATGCTGCTGCTAGCCCGCGCGTTTGTTGGCATGGGCGAAGCCGCTTACGCTCCCGCAGCACAATCCATGATCTCCGGAGCTTTCCCTCACGAATCGCGCGCGCGTGCGCAAGCTATTTTCGCTTCCGGCATGCTCATCGGCGGCACCGCCGGCCAGGCACTCGCTGGAATTATCGGGCAAACGCTTGGATGGAGAGCCACGTTTTACGTGATCGGTATTCCCGGCTTGTTGCTTTCGTTTGTAATTCTGGGGCTCGCGGAACCGCCGCGCGGCCCGCGCAGTGAAGTCGTCCCCATCACGCGCCTGATTCGTGTTCCCGCTTTCTTTACTCTTATCTGCAGCGGCATAATGATTACTTTCGCCAGCGTAGCGTTTCTAACTTGGGGAACGGACTTCGTGGTGCGCTACAAGGATTTTAGCGTGAAGGAAGCTGGCGTTTCTCTCGGCCTCCCGCTGCTGATTTCCGCGCTTTTCGGCGTTTTGGCCGGCGGCCTTCTTGCTGACATCGCGCAAAAACGATTTGCCTTCGGCCGTATTTTCGTCGTCGCTTGCGGATTTATTTGTGCCGCGCCTTTCATTCTTTGGGCGATTATTAGCGAAGAAAAACACTACACTGTCGTCGCATTTTTTATCGCAGGCTTTTTCATGTCCTGGTATCACGGTCCCGTGACTGCCATCATTCACGACATGATGCCCCGGCGGGCGCATGCTTCTTCCGTGGGCGTGTATATGTTTGCTACGCAACTCCTGGGCGGCATCCTTGGTCCCTATGTTGTCGGACGCGTTGACGATCTCTCGAACCTGATTCTCGGGTTGCAGATCGCGGTATTAGTTATGGTGTGCGGAGCGCTGCTGCTATTTCTGGTCATTTACTTCATTCGCCGCGATGGCTTGCGTCATCCGCAACTCGAAGCCTTCCACATCGAAATCGGAGACTGATAGTTTGTACGTCCTTCACTTTATTCCCACTTCATCGATGATGCGCATTACATCGTCGTGCGACACATCGTAGAGCGGCCGCAGGTCTTCTTCTTCGAGACGTTCGCGCAAATATTCCGCCGCTATGAAGCTGGCCTCGCGGTCTGTCAAGTCGCGTCCTGTACGTTCGCGAAATTTCACGAACGCCGTATGCGGCAACCCAACCACCACGGCAACGCCGTCGACAAAAAATTTCGTGTCGATGGTGTCGGCGTGGCGCGTTGCGATGCCATTCCACATATGCGAAAAACGGCACTGAAAAACGTGGCCGGTCAGCCTGGAAGTCACATTAAAAGCGCCGATGAACTGGCTCATTGCGCCGACATTGGCTAATACGGGGCGTGAGGTTGCGGTCAAGTAATCTCCTTTTTTGCAGCTTGCTTGCTAATTCGTTCCAAACGAAATGAATTCAGCGGCTCACCGTCGCTGCCGTTTCCACATTCGCGTAACTATGTACCGCCGCTGCAACACCCGCGCCCGCGGGCACGCGAAATCCCTGATCCAGGAAGACTTTTTCGATGGCGCCGAGAAATAACATCACAAAAGGCTTTTGGCTGCAGTACCCCATTAATCCCACGCGCCAGATTTTAGCCTTCAGCGGCCCCAAGCCGCCGGCAATTTCAATATTGAATTCGTCGAGCAGCTGATTGCGTACTTTCGCGTCATCGATTCCGTCAGGGATCATTACCGCCGTCACCGTGGGCAAGCGCTCCGCCGGATTTTTCACCAGCAGCTTCAATCCCAAAGCTTCCAGACCGGCAATCAAGGCCTGCTGGTTAACGCGATGGCGTTCCCAGCGCGCCGGCAAACCTTCCGCGACTGTGATGCGCATCGCTTCGCGCAAACCAAAAATCAGCGAAATCGGAGGCGTGTGATGATACAGCCGGTCCTTGCCCCAATAATTCATCGCCGTAGTCAGATCGAAATACCAGCTCGCCACTTTCGTTTTGCGCTTGCGAAGAGCTTCTTCCGCGGCGGGGCTCACCGTGATCGGCGACATGCCAGGCGGCGCGCTGAGCGCTTTCTGCGATCCGCTGAAGCAGATGTCCACGCGTTCGCGGTCCACGTGCAATGGCACGGCCGCCAGTGACGCGACCGTATCGACGATCAGCAGCGCGCCTACCTCGTCGGCTACCTTGCGAAATCCTCCCAATTGCGTCAGTACGCCGGACGAAGTCTCGCCCTGCGCTAAGCCCACTACTTTGATTTTTCGGCCCTGCGCTGCCCGGCGAACGTCTTCGGGATCGACCGTCGTTCCATACGGCACTTCCACGCGCGTAACCTTCGCCGGAGTGCGTCCCGCAATTTCCCACATGCGATCGGAGAACCAGCCGTTCACGCAAATGATGGCTTCGTCACCTTCTTCCAGAGTGTTCAGCAGCGAAGCTTCGATTCCGCCGGAGCCCGACGCCGACAACGGCATGGTGATGCGGTTCTCGGTCTGAAAAATTTGCCGCAAAAGGAGCTGCGTCTCGTCCATGCATCCCTTGAACCAGGGGTCCATATGGCCGACGAGCGGAGTCGCCATCGCGCGATAGACGCGCGGGTCCATGGAGGAAGGCCCTGGGGTCAGCATTAAGCGAACGGGGGGAGCGAGTTCTCCGACAGGTTGCGTCATAACCTTTGTCCTTCTTTTTCTTGCACTTAACTCCAGGGTCGCTCGCGTGGACCTGCGAAGCTCGCGGACCGATCGATTTTCCCGCAATCGCCGGAACCGCGCAACCGACAAATTGGATTGCTCATGGAGCGATGCCTAAGGGAAAGATTATGCCTCCGGCGATATTCACACTAAATATTTGGATGAATATTGCTTCCGGTACAATTGGGGGGACAGGGAAAACAAGCTCTTTAGGTCGATTTTGGAGCAAGTTTCTCGAAAGGCGCCTTGATCGCTTTCGTAAATAGCTTTAGATTTCGAGGAAATCCGATTCTGCGTTGAAGTGTCCACCGTCTTTCGTGGTGTAGTGGGCGAGATGGGCGGCGTTATGGCAGAAGCGGCGCGCCGAGTAGCTCCATGCCGTACTTGTGGTGCAGTTCATGGAGAAGGCGCAAGTCCGCCGGATCCTGGCTGTTCAGGGGCGGCGCCTTGCCGCTTTCGTCAAAGAACTTTTCAAATCCGCCCGGCTGGCACATAAGGATCAACCTGCCCGTGGACGTGTTGGTGTTGGCCCAGCGGTGCGGAATGTCCGGAACCTGATGCCAGCGCCGACTCCCATGGGCGCCACACGCGAGAGTTTTGCCAAACGCCACCCAGTTGCCGCGTACTTTGCACTCACCTATGCGATTTCCTGGATCGGAGCGCTTCTGGTGGCGGCTCCAAAACTACTGCGCGGTGAGGCCGTATCGAAGCTCGATGGCTTGCTGATGTTCCCGGCGATGCTTCTCGGCCCCAGCATTGCGGGAATCGCGTTGACGAGGATGGTAGACGGAAGGAGCGGTTTAAAAGACCTTTTTTCTCGCATGCGCAGGGTGCGGGTCGAGGCCCATTGGTACCTAATGCTTCTAATTCCCCCGGGCTTGATGATTGGTGTTCTTCTCTGTCTGAAAACATTCGTTTCGCCGGTTTTTGCACCGAACTATTTTCTGGGAGGGACCTTGTTCGGTGTTCCTGCCGCGTTTTTCGAGGAAATCGGTTGGATGGGATATGTGTTCCCGAAAATGAATTCGCAGCATAATGCATTGACTTCGGGTATTTTGCTCGGGCTGCTGTGGGGAGCCTGGCATTTACCCGTGATCGATTACCTGGGCGCGACTACTCCCCACGGTGCATATTGGGTTCCGTATTTCCTCGCGTTTACGGCTGCCATGAGAGCGATGATTGCCTGGGTTTATATAAACACGAGAAGTGTTCTGTTGACGCAGTTCATGCATGCAAGTTCGACAGGATGCCTGGTCATTTTCAGTCCTGCTCGTGTAACAGCGGCACAAGAAACACTATGGTATTTCGTCTATGCTGGGGCATTGTGGGTAAGCGTCGCGATCATCGCGCTGGAGTATGGGAAAAGCCTGACACGAAAAAGTGGGTAGCAGACAGCGCGTTTCCGGCAGTATATACATTCCCGGCAGGCGACGAGCGGGCACGGTGTGCCGGGACCGTCTGGAAGGACGGCGACGCGAGATACATCGAAAATCTCTGGAGGCCTGGCTATGTGTTTTTTTCTATGGGCACTTTCTCTTCCTGCCTGGAGGCTGCACTTCAGCTTTCTGGACGATGCCATTTCCAATGAGTTGATGGTGTTGCGATGGCTGCATTTTGTCTTTGGGATTATCTGGATTGGGCTGCTGTACTTCTTCAACCTGGTGGGCACACCTACGATGAAAAGTCTTGAGGCGGGAGTGCGGGTGCAGGTTTATCCAGCGCTGATGTCGCGGGCGATGAGCTGGTTCCGGTGGTCGGCGCTGGTGACCGTGGTGGTGGGGATACGGTACTTTTTCCATTTACTTTCTGCGGACGCGCACAATGCCGGAAAACCTTCGTTGGCGCTGTGGTGGTTTGCATTGTGGGCACTGGTGTGGTCGATAGCGTTTGAATTGGTTTACGCGTTGCAGTTGCCGCGCAAGGGAATACTGGATAACACGTGGGTGCGCGCGATCGGGATTGCGATGGTGGTGGTGGCGGCGGCGTGGATCGTGCTGGTGATCAATGGCAGTCCGGATTCTTCCAACGCGCATCTGGCGATCAGCGTGGGCGGAGGGCTGGGCTTGGTGATGGTGCTGAACACGTGGGTGGTAGTGTGGCGCGTGCAGAAACGATTGATCGGGTGGATGCGCGCTTGCGCCGAGCAGAATACGCCGATGCCAGCAGACGCAGAACGAATGATGCGGTGGGGATTCATCACCGCACGGGTGTCGCTGTGGCTATCGTTTCCTATGCTTTTCTTTATGGGCGCGGCTAGCCACTATCCGTTTTTGAGCACGGTGGCGCGTTGAAAGAAGATAAAAAAAGGACAGACACGAAAATGTCTGTCCGGAAAAGTGCAAAATCGCCCAATGCCTAGGCGGCGAGTCGTTGTTCCGTGAGCAAGTGCGTCGGCACTTTGCGTAGATCCCAAACGATGCCGCACCAGGAGAGTGCCTTCAGCGTGTAATAGGTAATGTCCACTTCCCACCAGAAGAAACCCTGGCGCGCCGAAGCCATAAAATGGTGATGATTGTTGTGCCAGCCTTCGCCAAGCGTAATCAATGCCAGCAACCAGTTGTTCTTGCTGGTGTCGCTCGTGTCATAGCGGCGCGACCCGAAAAGGTGCGACAAAGAATTGATGGTGAACGTGTCGTGCCACAGCAGCACGGTGCTGAGGCAGAAACCCCAGATAAACAGGTGCCACCCGCCGATGAGCCACAGGACAGCCGCCAGCGTAACCGGGGGAACCATGTGGTATTTGTCCAGCCAGCGCAATTCCGGATATTTCGCGAAGTCACCAATATAGTTCAGCCGGGTGGCGTTGTACTTATCGGAAATGATCCAGCCGACGTGCGACCAGAAAAATCCAAATAGCGTAGGCGAGTGCAGATCGTCTTCCTGGTCAGAAAAACGGTGGTGATGCCGGTGATGCGCCGCCCACCACAACACGCCTTTCTGCGAGGACGACATCGCCATGAAAGCGATCACGAATTGAAACACGCGGCTGGTCTTGAATGCGCGGTGCGAAAAATAGCGATGGTATCCCGCGGTGACGAAAAACATGCGTACGAACAACAACGCCAGGCAAGTCACGAGATATGACCAGTGAAACGGAATAAAAAATATCAAGAGCGACGCCAGATGCACCAGCGCGAAAGGCATGGACATAAGAACCGAAATGCGCGAGCCGTTCGGCAGTGGTATCGAGAGAGCCCGAGTAGGTGAAGCCATCCGGCGTGTTCCTCCGCGCCTGATTATGGCGCTTTTGAAAATTTACGAGCGCGAAACCCTGAAGGACCTGGTGACACGACTCAGGACACTAAGTCTACGGGCGCGTGGTGGTGCGGTCAAGCGTACGTTAGTACAGGTGTCTATTGGAATTAGATGCCCTGCGGAGTTCGGCGGAGCCCGGCAGAGCCGTGGCAGAACTCGCGCGACGAATGTGTTATCGTCCAATTCGAGCAAGCTTCTTATTTACATGAAGCACCAAGCGTCATCGCGAACGCAAGCCAGTTTCTCCAAACAGGCTGCGCGCGGCGAATGAAAGACGAACGAAAAACGATGCGGTGCTAGCTCCCGAGAGGAACAATGGCTGAACGTCCCGTACTGGTAGGCGTGATTCCGCAAACCGTGGTTCTGGATGAGGGTGACCAGATTTCCTGGATCTCCGACGCCGGGAATCTGCGCGTCGAATTTGACGTGAATCGGTGTCCCTTCTCTTCAAACGTGTTTCAAGCGCCGGCCGGCATGCGGCTCTTGAGCGGGCCGCCGCGCGTGGGCAGCAAGGCTGCCACGTACAAATACCGCCTCTGGCTCAACGACCAGCTCGTGGGGCAGGGCGAAGTGATTCTGCGAGAGAAGTAGTATTTGCGAACGAAATAGCATTTCGCGGAAGAAGTAGCAAAGTGTCGTGGTCGCCGAGGCGAAAGCCAGAAAATTTTTCGCCCAGCAAACTTCTTGAAGGAAGAACGCTTGCGGGAGCCGTGGGGTTAGCCGTGGGTCTTAGCCGTGGGTCTTAGCCGTGGGTCTTAGCCGTGGGTCTTAGCCGTGGGTTAGTCGCCGACTGGGGCGGCAGTTCTTGCTTGCTCAACGGATTCCGCTAAACCGCGGCGCACCGGACCAAGAACAAAGGCCGGGACCTGGCGCTCTGGAAGGACAGATAAATTGGTGGCTTTGCGGGGAAATTCGGTGCGGCGATCCAACTTCAGGCCCGCTTCCTTGAGAAATTCGGCCGAAAAGCCCATGTCATCGGCTCGATCCACGCCCCAAAACCACAGTTTCTCTTCGTGGCGTTGAAGGAAGTCCAGGCAGGTCTCCAGCTTTTGCATGGCGCGGCTGAACGAAGAAGCCAGAAAAAACACGGCTAAGGCCCAGGCGTGGCGGGGGTAGTGCACCTGAATGCGGATGCAATACTTGCCGGATTGCGTGCGTTCAATGCTACAGCGATAGTCGTTGCGCACCGCCGAGGTGCGTGTAGGTAGCTTCATAATTCACCGATCTCGCGACATGATCACCCATGCCGAGTTCGCGACCCGGGTATAAGAGCATGTTGCGATACACATCTAGGCGGTGTTGCCAGATGCAGTGGTTCGTCCAAGAAGCTCATTCTAGGGGTCAAAAAGGGACACAAATAGGATATCGGGGCGGGTGGGGAAACGCAAGCCCGCTCGATTGCACAGGTAAGCAATTTAGATTCAGGTAGTTAGACTACTAGATCGCCGAAGGCTTTCAGCTTTTCAGGCATGAGCTTCACTTTGCCTTCTTGCTTGAGTCGCGCGTCGAGCGCCGTTCTGAAAGCCTCCCATGCCATGGTGCGCTTGGTTTGCAAGACCTGATCGGTGAGTTCTTTCTTCTGTTTCTCGAAATCGGCGAGGTTGGGCTCGACTTTTTCGGTCACGAGGTAGACGAACCAGCTGGAACCCAAATTCAGAGGCGGGGCCACTTCCCCGGCCTTCATTCGGAAGGCGGCGGCCAGTTGTTTTCCGCTGGTTGCGCCGGGAATGGAGCCATCCCGGGCGATCAAGTCGCTAGTTTTGGGCTCCAAGCCGAGAGCCTTAGCAGCCGTGTCAAATTTTTGGCCGGCTTTGACGCTTTTAGCAAGTTCTTCCGCTTTGGCACGGGCCAGTTCAGCGCTCTTTTCTTGCTTGAGGTCGCTAATGACGCGATCGCGCACCTCTTCGAGCGAGCCTTGATGCGCGGGTAAGATCTGCTGCACGGAGACAACTACATAGCCGCGGTCCGTGCGCAAAGGCATGCTGATCTCACCCTGTCGAAGGTGGAAGATCGCGTCTTTGACCTCTTGCGAGTTACCTAACTCGAGAAGAGGGTCCGAGGCACTGATCGGGCGGGTCTCGGCGACGGTGAGGTGGTACTGCTGGGCGAGGTCGTTCAGCGCGGCTTTGTTGGACTGCCGAATGGCCGCCGCCAGCTGGTCCGCAGTGTCGCTGGCCAGCTTATCGGCCTGGGACAGGACCAGCGGTGCCCGCAAGGTATCTTTAACTTCTTCAAAAGACTTGGTGCGTGCGGCTTCTTTTTCGAGCACTTTGATGATGTGAAAGCCGTATTGCGTGCGAACAAGGTTCGAAATCTGTCCCTTTTCGAGGCTGAAAGCGGTCTTTTCAAACTCGGGAACCGTCTGGCCTTGGGTGATCCAGCCTAAATCGCCACCCTTGTCCTTGGTGCCGGGATCCTGCGAGTATTTCTTGGCGAGATCGTCAAATTTTGCGCCTTTTTTGCCCTGTTTGAGGACGTCGTCGGCAGTTTTGCGAACTTCTTCGATTTCCGCGTCGCTCTTTCCCACGGTCATGAACAGAATGTGCTGTACGTGAACGCGGTTGGGCACCTGGAATTGTTGGATATTCTTCTGATACTCGATCTTGAGCTGATCATCGGAGATTTGGATGTTCTGGCGGATTTGGTTGACGTCGACCACGGCGTAACGCACAACGCGGCGTTCCGGCACTTGATAACGGGAGATATTTTTCTCGTAAGCGGCTTTGATCTCGCCTTCACTGGGAGTGATCTTTGCAGCCAGGTCTTCCGGCTTGATCAAGACGTAATCGAGTTTTACTTTTTCGTTCTTATAGCGAAATTCATCCTGGAGTTCGTCAGGTCCTACACTGATGCCGTTGGTGACGAGGCGGCGAAACTTTTCTTCTAATAAGCTCTGGCGGACAAGCTCTTCAAAAACAGGGACAGTTAATTGAAAGCGCGTCTGCACTTCTTGCGAGTAACGGTCCATTCCGACAAACGTTCCACCTACAAAGGCGGTGGGGACGAACTGGCGAATACGCTCTGCGCGTTCCTGATCGGTGACGGTGATTCCCAGGCGTCTGGCTTCGTATTCGATTTCCTTTTGAAAGACGAGTTGATTGAGAATCTGGCGGGCGTAAAGGGATTCCAATTGCTTGGGGATCTGGTTTCTGCGCGCGATTTCGTTAAGTTGCTGGCGGACTTCGACGATGCTTACGGATTGGTCTCCGACTTTGGCAAGCGCGTCGGAGGATGCTTCCCCGGTCCCCGGCGACTGCGGCACGAGGTAGAGCAGCATGCTGCCGCCCAGAATCAGAACAATGATTCCCAAGAGGATGCGATACCCGAGTTTGCTTTTATCGATAGCGCCAGCCATCCGATAGATCTCCCCCGTCAGTAAGCAAACCTAAGATTATAAATGATAAGCAGCGTGGAGCGAAGTTCAATATACGGACGCGCAAGTTGCCGCCGTTCGACTCCAAAGAAAATGTGAACGCGCACACGCGTTGCTCAGTTGGATAGGGCGTCTGCGTTCTAAGCAGCGGGTCGGGAGTTCGAATCTCCCCGGGCGCAACTTACATCGTGTCCTCGCGGCTCGCACCTCAATCGATCCGGCCCGTCATCGCTTGGTTGTTTCACTCAAGGCTACCACGCGCTGGCGAGAAATCGAGGCAAATCCGCCCAAGTAACAGATTGCCTTGTATCCTTCAGCTTCCGAACCACCCGTCCTATGCTTCTCATTCTCTAATCCAAGGGAAAGCCATAGTAAATGCAGTACTAAGGCTCCATATACACAGAACATTCGCAATCCCACCCTGTAAGACCGGGTGAAATCCCCATTTCCATCTCGCAGAAGCTGAATGTTGAGCTGGCGGAGGGCCCGGCAGTTCTAACCAGCCTAGAATCTGACTCCACCCAGGCCTCTCAAACCTGCCCTGCCCGCAGGGCTCCCCGCTTCCCGGAACTCGACGGCCTACGGGGTCTTGCCGCCGTAGGCGTGGTAGGTATTCACTAGATGGTTGGCGCAGCTCACAAGCTGCCTCTGCTCGCTCAGGCCTTCCACCTTGTCGAAGCTAAAGCTCCGACCCCGCAAGCCACGATTGCTGCACTTCGATTGGGAGGATCAGGTTGGCGAAGTAGGGGCTACTATAGCGGGAATTAAGTCAGTACCGAGTCTCGCTTTGTCCAACAGTTGAACCGCGCCAAAACTGGCGGCCAGAGCCTTGGTCTCAGCGTCATTCCAAATAGAAATAGCCAACAACCGCGAAACCGAGGGCGTTAAGCAAGATTTCACTTGCTGCTGGGTCACCACTTGGCCGTCGGGCATGTGTAAGTCCATGATGACGACGTCTGGCCTTAGATTTTCGATCAACTGGATTGTTTGAGCGAAATTTACGACTTCACCCACAATTTCAATTTTCGGCTCTCCCTTAAGCAGACCTCGAATCGCCCGCCGCACGATTTCAGTATCATCAGCCAGGAGCACCTTAATGGACATGTAATCCTCCTAATACGGCACCCGCCGGGATCACTCTTGGACTATCTTTCTATGTTAGGACACAAATGGTTGTCAAGAAGAATAGCTTGTGTAGGGTGAACTACATAGTGACTTAGCGACGATTACGGGAAGAATAGCCGCGAGAGTGCATTTCCACGCTCGTGGTCGCGTGGAAATTCAGCCTGGCTATCACTTCCTGGGAGGGGATGTGAATGGCTATGAATTCATTGGTCGAAAGCGCGGCTAGCTCTTGCGCTTTGTGGGTTGCGTTGTCCCGTCCACGAAGGACGGCTCGCCACACTATTTGGCCATCAGGAAGTCTTTCGAACAGGTCGTAGTCGCGGTCCATGGATTTGTCCCCCGCGATTAAGGGGTATTTGGATCGAGAGTCAATATATGCACAGAGGGACAGTAGAGGGACAGGTTGGGGTATAGGGAACCCCGCGAAAGCAGGGAAAATAGCCAAGAAACGGAAATGCAATTCGCCAACCGAATCGAACGATCTTTCGATTTCATCGAGGATGGTGTTTTTCACTTGCGGATAATTTTGAGGGGGCGATCGATGTTTAACTCGCCGCTGGTTGCCAATATTTACAGGTTTCGTGAGAGATGCAGGGAGACGCCTTTTCGAACTCCTGCCGGCATATTTCAAGCAAGCAATCGTAAAACGCGGACGCATTCGTTTTAAGCCCGAGAAGCCGCAATGATTTGAGGATTCGCGTAATCCGCAGATGATTGTGGTTGTTGGGGGTGATCCAGTTAGCAGCACGCTCGGCAAAATCCGGGGCGCAGACCACTCTCAACGGTACCGTGTGGCGCATTTCGAAGCCGTAAAACCTTAGCATCCGAAGCAGAGATGTTTGAAGGTTTCGGTGAAGCGGGGGACTCAACCGGAACTTGCGGATCGTATCGACATCCAGAATAGGTGCGTCCAGGTTGAAGCCGCTCGGCTCGTCCAGCGGGAAGAGCCACTGGATGAAATCGTGAGTCCGTTCGAGTTCGTCGTCCGGCCAATTCAGGATTTCTCGCAGAAATCGGCAGCGGGTGTCGGGCCCCTCACCGTAGTAGAAGCTTAACAGTTGTTTGTTGCTGGCCATGTCTCCAGACCGGACAACCTGCCCAGAACATTAAGCCCGCTTGTGAGACGGAGCGAACTTTGAAGCGGTTACATTTCCAATAGAATTGTTGGCCGGGGCTGAAGCACTGCCTCCTGAGAAAAAAGAAAAGCCGAGCTACCAGGCGCGGCGATTTAAGCGGCGGCGGAAAAGGCCCTGGGCTTTAGAGAAGGCAATAGATTCTATGAGTTAGAGAGCGTGTGCGCATCCGCTATTTGCAATTTGACTACGTTCGCCTCGCGCAATTTGTTCGCTCACGAAACGCTGTGTTAGATTTCAGAATTGGCGCTACATCTGCGCCTTTAAACGTGACTACACAAGCGCCCATCGAGCCCAAGTACCCCGTGGAGGAAAGGCAGCCGCCGCCGCGGGTGGAGGTGTATTGGACGGCCATCACCTACAAGACAGTAGTGGTCTATAGCATTTTGGCGGTACTGCTGCTATTTGGCGGGTTATATGTGATTACGCCAGACTCGTATTCTTGGGCGTATCACAAGATGTCTTCCGTTATCAGCAGCCCAGAGAATAAAAATTTGGCGTTGTCACAAACGCAAGCGAAATTCGTGAACCTCGACGGGAGAGTGCAGGTAAAAAAGGTTAATTCCGTGCAGTGGGTAAACGCGGACTATCACACGTCGCTGGACAAAGGCGATTTCATACAGACAGGCGCAGACGGGGCGGCGCGAATATATTTTGCGGACGGTTCGCAGTATACGGTGAAAGCGGATACGCTGGTGACGGTGGAAGAAAACTCCATGGGCAATAAGGCGACCAGCGTGGCAGTGAGAATCAGCACAGGATCCGTGGACCTGGCGACGCCGAATTGGGCTTCGCCGGATTCGAAGGCGGCGGTAAACGTAGAAGACGCGACGGCGCTGCTCCACCAAAACACCCATGCATCCGTTAAAAACGATCCAGAAAAGAACCAGCATGAATTCGTGGTGTCCACGGGCGCGGCGGAAGTGCAACGCGGCTCAGAAAGAATCGAGTTAGCGCAGTGGGAAAAGGCCAGCTTTGCTACGGGTGGCGCTATTCAGAAATCGAATGTACTCGCTCCGCCATCGCTCGTGGAGCCGCTGAATTTTACGCCGATCATCAACGAAAACCCGAAGACATCGACGGTGCGTTTTGAATGGAAACCGGTGCAGGACGCGGTTTCTTACAAGCTGCGAGTGAGCACCACGGCGATGTTCAGAACGCTGGAGAAGGAGGCGAAAATCTCGGGCACCAGCATGGAGATCAGCGGGCTGGACGCCGGCGATTATTTCTGGAATGTCACGGCTGTGGACAGCAAGAAGCAAACCAGCGAGGTAAGCGAGACTTTCAAATTTACGATGGTGGCACAGGGCAAATCGCAGGAAATGGTTTTGCATATCGACGCAACGCAACTTCACGGACGCGTAGCGGAGATCGTGGGACGCACAGAGCCGGGTTCGGCACTGATTGTCAATGGCCAGTCCGTGGCGAATATAGCGGCGGACGGGACTTTCCGGCATTTCACCGAGCAATTGGAGCCTGGCGAGCATACCATCGTAGTGGTTGGACAAAATCGGCGCGGCGGCACGACGAAGCAGCAAGTGTCGATCGTAGTACCGAAGTAAAAGCGTCATCGACGAGGCTTAGAGTTATCTCCGGGGAGACGGGGGAATGAACAAGAACGGGTACAACTTGAGGTCGGTGTTCAGTTTGTTTTCTTCCGACCTGGCCATCGATTTGGGAACCGCAAATACGTTGGTGTTCTCCGCCGGCAAAGGCATTGTGGTGAACGAACCTTCCATCGTAGCGATCAATAAATCAACCGGAGAAGTTGTAGCGGTAGGGCGCGAAGCGAAGGAAATGCTGGGGCGCACGCCGGGGAACGTGGTGGCCATCAAGCCTATGAAGGATGGCGTGATCGCGGACTTCAAAGTTACGGAAAAGATGCTGACCTATTTCATTCAGAAGGCACACAACCGGCGCGTGCTGGTACATCCGCGCATCGTTATCGGAGTCCCCAGCGAAATAACACCGGTGGAAAAGCGTGCCGTGCAAGACTCCGCGTATCGCGCGCGGGCCAGTGAAGTTTATCTGGTGGAGCAAGCGATGGCGGCGGCGATTGGAGCGGGCCTGCCGATTGAAGAACCATCCGGCAACATGGTGGTGGACATCGGCGGGGGCACGACGGACATCGCGGTTATTTCCATGAGCGGCATTGTGTATTCGCGGTCCGTGCGAGTGGCGGGCAACGAAATGGACGAAGCGGTGATGCAATACTTGAAGCGCAAATACAACTTGCTGGTCGGCGAGCGCACCGCCGAACAAATCAAAATGGAAATCGGTTCGGCTTATCCGCTGGAGAAGCCACTGACAATGGAAGTGAAAGGGCGCAACCTGATCGAGGGAGTGCCACGGACGGTTACCATCGATGACAGCGAAATACGCGAATCGCTGGCGGAATGCGTGGCCACGATACTGAACGCCGTGCGCGTGGCGCTGGAGCGCACACCGCCTGAGCTTTCCGCAGATATCAGCGACCGGGGCATCGTACTTACCGGGGGCGGCGCACTACTGAAGAATCTAGACAAGCGCATACGTGAAGAGACGGGTCTGCCGGTTTCGATTGCGGATGATCCTCTGGCGTCTGTGGTGCTCGGCACTGGAAAAATGCTCAGCGACTTTCGCCTGTTGCGCCAGGTATGCATAGATTAAGACTGCTAGGCGTTTGTTAGGTGGGCTAGTCGCTGCTAGGTGGGCTAGTCGTTGGCGTTGGGGCAATTCAGACTCCGAGTTTTAAGAAAATGGCCGGTATCCCTTCTCGTCATAAATCGCTGGTACTCCTTACGATAGTCGTGCTTCTGCAGGTGTTGCTCCTCGCGGTACAGATCAAGCGGGATTCGCAAGGGCGTTTAATCCGCGTCTGGACGGTTGGCGCTTTTTCCCCATTCGAACGCGCGGGTGCGCATGGCGTCGGAAGCATTCGCGGCACCTGGAACCGGTATTTCGCGTTGCAGAATACGTCGCGCGACAATGAGCAATTGCGCCGCGAGAACGATGTCCTGAAGATGCAGGTGAATCAGCTTTTGAGCAAGGCGGCGGAAGCAGACCGGTTGGCGTTACTCCTTAACTTCAGAAAATCTCACCCCGATGTGCCCATGCTGGGAGCGCGCGTGATCGGCGCAAGCGCGGATACCGCCAGCCAGACGATTTATTTGGACCGCGGGGAGCGCGATGGCATTCGCCGCAACATGGGGGTGATTACGCCAGACGGCGTGGTGGGCAAAGTCATCGAGTCTTATATGGACACCGCGCAAGTGCTGCTACTAACCGACAAAGATAGCGGCGTTGGTGCCATGCTTGGCGATTCTCGTATCCAGAGCCCGGTTGGCGGAACGGGCGAGCCGCTGTTGGCGATGAAGTACGTACCAAATGACGACACTGTAAGTCTTGGGGAGCGAGTTGTTACCAGCGGCATGGACCGAATTTTCCCGCGCGATCTGCCCGTCGGAACGGTCGCGGATATTAAAGGCGGGAATCCGTTCAAGGTGATACGAGTGCGGCCCGCAGCGAACCTCGAGCGGCTGGAGGAAGTCATCGTACTTCTCTCGCTGCATCCGCTGGACTTGAAGAAAGAAATCGAGAAACCAAGCCCGCAAGCTTCCGCTGGAAAAGTGGCCAGCGAGGTCGCCAAGCCATGAATGACGCTTTCGACATTCGCAACATGGAAGCGCACATCGAGGTTCATAAGTTCCGCAATGGCGCGATCATCGGCGCGACCATTCTGGCACTTTTAGTGCAGGCCTTCGTGCCGATCTACTTCGCGAAATCCACGATACTCGACCTTCCGCTGCTGATCACAATTTATTTCGGGTTGAGCCGGCGCAATCCATCCACGGGGCTACTTCTGGGCATGTTGATCGGTCTGCTGCAAGACAGCTTGAGCGGTCCCACGGTTCCGCTGGGGCTCTACGGTATAGCCAAGACGTTCATCGGGTATCTCGCGTCTTCCATCGGGGCACGGCTCGATACGGAGCATCCGGCCGCGCGTTTTGCGCTAACCGTGCTTTTCTTCGGAGCCCATCAGGGGATAGTGCTGCTCACTCGCCGCATTCTGTTGGGCCAGCCCGGTGTGTTGTTCAACATGCATCTGGCGGTGGCCGCATTGGTCAATGCTGTCGTCGCGGTCTTCCTGTTCGTGATCCTCGATCGTCTGCGCAAATCCTGAACCACCATAAATACCGTTGGAAACTTAATGCGCTAGCAGGAATTGCTTGAAATCGTCGTATTGACTGGACATGGGTTGGGAAAGTTTCGGCAACATCAAATAGGCTGCGAGCCGATCTGGCAGGGGGGGCGCCTGGCCAATGGCGCGCTTCACGACATCGGCGAACTTCGCGGGATGCGCGGTCGCCAGCACCAGACCTTGCGCCGCTTCTGGATGCGCGCGTTTGTAAGCCCGCCAGCCAAGAAAGCCGACGGCGGTGTGCGGATCGGCAATATAGTCGAAACGCTCATGGAGCATTTTCATGGCCGCGAGAGTTTCTTCGTCCGTTGAGCCATGACCCCAGATTTCCTTTTGTACATTGGAGAGATTATTCCGGCATAAATCCAGGAGGCGCGGAAAATTGTTTGGATTGCCGACGTCCATGGCATTGGAAAGAGTAGAGACAGCCGCGTGGGGCTGAAATTTTCCGCTTCGCAGATATTCTGGCACGACGTCATTCACGTTCGTCGAGGCTACGAACTTGCTCACAGGCAAACCGATCCGCTTCGCAAAAATTCCGGCCGTTAGATTGCCAAAATTTCCGCTGGGCACGGATACAATCAGCGGCACAGAAGCTACCGGCAACTGCCGGTAGGCGGCTACGTGATAAAACATTTGCGGCAAAAGGCGGCCGACGTTTATGGAGTTTGCGGAGGTCAGAAAGGTGCGCTTATTAAGCGGCGCGTCCGAAAATGCCTGCTTCACGAGCCGCTGGCAATCGTCGAAGGTCCCCGCAACTTCCAATGCGGTGATATTTTCGCCCAGCGTGGTGAATTGCTTCTCCTGCGCTTCGCTGATTTTTTTCGAAGGGTAGAGAATGACCACGCGAATTCCAGGCACGCGCAAAAATCCGTGAGCGACGGCGCTTCCGGTATCGCCCGAAGTGGCTACCAGCACCGTGAGCGGCCGCGTTTCTCCGCGTACGAAGTAGCCCATCAGCCGGGCCATGAATCTTGCGCCGAAATCCTTGAACGCCAACGTCGGACCATGGAACAGTTCGAGGATGTGCAGGCCCGGAGAGAGCGATACGAGCTTCACAGGAAAGTTGACTGATTCGCTTACGACTTGCCAGAGCACCTCTTCCGGCACTTCGGCACCTGCAAATGGCCGCACCACGCGAAAACAAACTTCGGTGAAGGGCAGCCCGCGAAATTCCTCCAACTCCTCCGGCGAATGCCGCGCAATTTCTGCGGGCATGTATAGTCCGCCGTCCGGCGCAAGCCCGCGCAACACCGCACCGCGCAGAGAGGTGAGCGGCGCTTCTTTTCCGGTGCTGCGGTATCTCATCTGCAGGTTCTCATTCGAATTGAGTGCGGACCATAGGCTATTTTTTTACGCCGGACTAATCCGTGCGCCCGTGCTCGAGCTGATGTTGGATTTTCTCCAAGAAAGTCGTTACCTCCGGCAAGCCTTGGCGCGACGCCTCGCGCAAATCCTCACGCAACTCGGCGAGTTGAACAGTGCAGTGCGCCAGCGCTTCATAACTGCTTCGGCGCGACGCTATGAGCGTTGGATAACAACGGGCCACCGTGTCGCGTGACAATTCCTGCTTTTTTGCCTGGAACGCGCCACGCCACAATACAGGCTTCGGATCCCTCATATATCTTTCTATCAACAATTGCTGTTCATCCCTGGAAGCCGCCAGGTGCACGACGGTCATTTGGCGGCGCAAGCGCAGCAATAGATTATTTCCCGTATAGATGACGCTGCCGGTGGTATCAAGCACAAAAGGTTTACTGGAATCACGCCCTACGTACGTCAACACCTGGTCGAGGACCGAAATTTCCTGTGCCAGATACTCGGCTTCGCGTTCTGTGTACGTGGGACTATCCGGCCAGCCCATCCAGGCCGCCACGCCGTTGATACCAGTGTAGCCACCAGCGGCCAATCGTGGTGCCAGGCGCTGCTCGATAAGATCGTCGCATGAGATGGCCGTCCAACCGTTCACGGCTAACTTCTTTGTCCAGAATGTTTTCCGCACACC
>Ga0209011_1000050_pt1 | contig 75783 bp, 75 predicted proteins | sample BlaSpr_A8_OM1_M3_FD_187986 | JGI IMG/M metagenome (GOLD analysis project Ga0209011, IMG submission 187986) | Forest soil microbial communities from Thunder Bay, Ontario, Canada - Black Spruce, Ontario site 2_A8_OM1_M3 (SPAdes) (version 2) | ecosystem: Environmental > Terrestrial > Soil > Boreal...
TCCATGGGGGAGCCTCCTTGGTTGTATCTGAATCAGCGTGGTCGCTGAGTTCAGCTTTTTTACACCAAGCGCTCCTCCATGACTTATTCATTCAAACAAATCGGGACCTGTGTTGCGCTGTGAATTGACGTGGCTTTACCGCTCCTATATTGTCACCTCATAGCCCCTCCATGATCGGCCAGACTATTTCTCATTACCGCGTCATCGAGTTGCTCGGCGGTGGCGGAATGGGCGTCGTATATAAAGCGGAGGACACCCGCCTCGGCCGCTTTGTCGCCCTAAAATTCCTGCCCGACAACGTCGCTCACGATCCGCAAACGCTCGAACGTTTCCGTCGCGAGGCTCGCTCCGCCTCCGCTCTCAACCACCCCAACATTTGCACCATCTACGACATCGACGAATACAACGGCCAGCCCTTCATGGCCATGGAGCTGCTCGAAGGCCAGACTCTAAAGCACCGCATCTCCGGCAAACCGCTCTCCATTAACGAACTTCTCGAAATCGGCATTCAGATCGCCGACGGTCTCGACGCCGCTCACGCCAAAGGCATCGTCCATCGCGACATCAAGCCCGCCAACATTTTTCTCGTCACTCGCGGCTCGGCGAAAATTCTCGACTTCGGCCTCGCCAAGCTCACCACCACGGAATTCGGCGGCACTACATCCGCGCCGACCGTCACCGTCGAGGCAAATCTCACCAGCCCCGGCACCGCCATCGGCACCGTCGCTTACATGAGCCCTGAGCAGGTCCGCGGAAAAGATCTCGACGGCCGCACCGATCTGTTCTCTTTCGGCGCCGTGCTCTATGAGATGTGCACCGGCATGCTTCCCTTCCACGGTGATACTTCCGGCGTAATTTTCGAAGCCATCCTGAATCGCACCCCGCCGCCCGTCACGCGGTTAAATTCGCGAGTCCCTCCCAGGCTCGAGGAAATCATCAACAAAGCTCTCGAAAAAGATCGCGACGTGCGCTGCCAATCCGCCGCCGAGTTGCGCGCCGATCTCAAGCGGTTGCAGCGTGACACCGGTTCAGGGATCACGAACGCCGCTCCGTCGGCACATAACGTGGAGCCGCATTCGTCGAGTAAGTGGCGGCTAGCGGCGGCTGGATTGGCAGCTTTGATATTTGGTGCTGCCGTTTTGGTCTGGTTTTCTTTGCATCGAGCGCCAGCCGCAAAAGTCTCGCAGTCCATCGCTAGCCCAAAACGTTTAACCTCGAACCCCACGGAAAATCCCTTATCCGTTTCCGCGATATCCCCGGACGGTAAATATCTAGCCTATTCCGACCGCACCGGCACCTATCTGCGACTGATGGCCACAGGTGAAGTGCACAACCTGTTGTCAAAGAATACGGATGTTCAATATTTGAGCTGGTATCCGGACAGCACGCGCTTGCTGCTGGCGTGGTCACCATCCCCGACCGCTAAGATGGGCCTGTGGGTGTTGCCGATTGTGGGTGGAAACCCGCGCCAACTTACCAATGAAGGCTGGTCAGCCACCGTCTCTCCAGATGGTTCACAAATCATATTTCTTAAAGCCGCCATGTATGGAGAAACCGGGCAGGAAATATGGATGATGCGCGCGGACGGCAGCGATCAACATAAGATCATTTCTGTTTCCGCCGACGGTGCCATCTTTTCCTCGCCGGTGTGGTCTCCTGATGGCCGCTTGATCGCCTACGACAAATTTCGCTTTGGAGCCTACAAAAACGAAGCATGGATCGAAGTGTTCAATCCGGACACTAAGACCAGCAGCGTAGTTCTCACTCAACCGCGATTGGAGTGGGGTCTTGAGTGGCTGGCCGATGGCCGGATAATTTATGCCGTAGCCGAGCCTCCGCCAAGCCAGAACACCTCAAATTTTTGGGCTCTGCCTGTTGACGCAAAAACTGGCCAGGCCCGCAAAACTCCGGCCAGAATCACCAGTGCGGACGACTACGTAAACCAGCCCAGCGTCACTGCGGATGGTAAGAAACTTGTGTTTAGCCGCTTCAAGCCACAGCTGGACGTCTACGTCGCGGAATTTTCTGCCAAAGGCCCGAGCCTCAGCACGCCCCGCCGCCTCACTCTTGATGATGCCGATGACATTCCATTCGATTGGATGCCCGACAATTCTTCTGTGCTGTTCACTTCCAACAGAACGAACGCCACCAACATCTATGACGTGTTCCGCCAGCGCATTGATGAAAATTCCGCGGAAATGTTGGTCTCCGGTCCACAACAAAAACCGATTGCGCGCTTGAATCCCGATGGATCACAGATCCTGTACTTGCAGTCGGTGGATTTGGAATTTATCGGCGGTGCTCGGCGAGCGGAGGTTCAAAAGGAGTCGCAAGTCTTGCGCTTGATGCGCGCCCCTGTTCAGGGGGGCTCTTCGCAGCTTGTGCTGGAAGCTGCCGACATCATCAATTTCCAGTGTTCTCGACCGCCGGTCGACATATGTGTGATCGGACAGGCCAAACCCAAGGATTACGTTTTTTCCGCATTTGACACCGTCACTGGTTCTCTCCGCCAGGTCGCCACGATCGACGAAGCGCCGAGCGGCTGGAACTGGGGCCTTTCTCCAGACGGAACTCGCATCGCTGCCACCGAGAACGGCGGCACCCAGCATGAAATTCGATTAGTATCGCTGGCAGGCCAGCCCACCCGCGACATCACCGTGAAAGACTGGAATAATTTCATGTCCGTGGACTGGGCTGCGGATGGCAAAGGCTTTTTTGTCTCCAGTAATCCCACCGGCCGCGTGTCCACTCTTCTATATGTGGACCTGGGGGGCAATGCCACCCCTCTCTGGCGCGTGAAAAACTTCCAGGCCACCTGGGCGATTCCTTCTCGCAACGGGAAGTACGTAGCCATCCCAGCTCCGACAACCGAATGCAATGTTTGGATGATCGAGAATTTTTGATCCGAACCGCTGAAGTGACAGAAGTCATGACCACCTAGAGGTACCTTGCGAGTTAGGTCGAGCCTCAAGTCCCGATTAAACGCGGTAACCGGTAAAGTAAAAAAGGGCACTTTTGCTCTCTCCTATCCCCTATCCCGTCAACAGGTCTCGGGGATAGGAGATAGGAGATCTTGAAACCGGTCTTCCATCCTGCATCTTTCTTGTCTTCTCGCCCGTATATACGGGTAGCATGATCGATAGCTCATTGCTTCGTGAGTGCGATGGAATCCGAGGCTCATGCAATTGCTCGTGGACTCCAAGGGAGGGCAGAATGTCATTTTCGCCCCTGCTACCTGGTCATATTTCGGCGGGCATCACAGGGATACTGTCGGGTGCCGCGGCTATGTGTTTCCGCAAAGGTTCCCCCCGGCATGCCCTGGCTGGAAAAGTCTTTGTCATAGCGATGTTGACCTTGGGCGCCAGTGCGGTGTACCTGGCGTTCATGAAACACCAACTGGGTAATGTTCTAGGCGGCACTTTCACGTTCTATCTGGTGACAACGGCATGGGCTACCGCCAGACGCGGAGACGGGGAAACGAGCATTTTCGATTGGGTCGCGCTTCTGATTCCGTTGGCGCTCGGTATTGGCCTCTGGATCTCTGGTTTAGAGTTGGCGCATAGTCATACGTGGTCAAAAGATGGAGTTCCCACTGCGATGCACTTTTTCATGGGTTCCGTGATGCTGCTTGCAGCCGCGGGGGACATCCGCATGCTGGTGCGCGGCGGCGTTTTCGGCGCCAAGCGCATCGTGTGCCATCTCTGGCGCATGTGCTTCGGGTTTTTCATCGCCACAGGGTCCTTCTTCCTAGGACAGCAACAAGTCTTCCCCGCTTGGTTGCGTGGATCAAGCGTACTTTTTATCCCGGCCCTCTTGCCGCTGGTATTGCTGATTTTCTGGCTATTCCGAGTTCGCTTCACAAATGCATACCAGAGAATGTCGATGCTGCGCGGGAGCCAGGTTAACTCCTTACGGACCTAGCCTTCAAGATTGCTTCACCGCAAGTCGTGCGTCACACCCGGAAGACTGGCTCAAGCGAAGAAATCCTAGTCTTCAGTTCCGTCAGTTCAGCAGCGCTCAACTGGGGCAGCGGCGCTGATGCAAGTTCCAGCGCCAAGTCAAAAATACGCTCGTCACCAGGTGGCACTGCGGCCGTGACCTCTTCGTTTAAGGTGAATCGCAGGGCCAAGCGAGCCATCTCGCGATCATCGATCGGTTGATACCAACACTTCGGATACTTGCGATCGCTCTCCTTCATGTCGGCGGGCCACTTACCAAACGCAAGGGCCTTCAAAGCCATGCGTGCCATACCTTTCGATTTCGCTTTGGCAAGAATTTGCGGCCCGAAGCCGCCATTCTCCCAAGCGTTGACATTGACCGGGAACAGAACACTGTCCAATTCGAGCGCATCCATGAGGCGGAGAGCGGCTGGCGCATTATGGGCAGAAAAACCGAGATGCCGAACCATGCCCTCCTTTCTGGCCGCAAAAAACGTTTCCGCGGCTCCGCCAGGAGCAAGAATCTTGTCTACGTCATCCATCGAGCTAACGGCGTGAAACTGGTAGAGATCTACATGATCGGTGTGGAAGCGCTGCAGGGTACGCTCCAACTCCTCGCGTGCACCCTTCGCGTCCCGATGCATGGTCTTTTCTGCAAGGAAGACCTTGTTGCGATATGGCTTCAACGCTTCCCCCAGCTTGCTTTCCGCCTCGCCATTGAAGTAGGACGGGGCGCAGTCAAAATAGTTCACACCACGGTCGTACGCTTGGGCGACGCGGCGCGAAGCCACCTCCTGGGAAAGGCCACAGACAACAATGCCACCCATCGCGATGATGGAAAGATCGATTCTATTTTTATACGGGCGGCGGGGTAGGGGCGCCTCCCAACCGTGTGCGGTGGCGGCTGTCAGAGCCGCTGCAGCGCCAATGAACTCGCGACGATTCATAGATTGTTCCTCCCTTGCCGCAGTGTAGTACGTGGAAACTCGTCATGCAACAATTGCCGCAGTCTCTCTGTTAGGCTAGTGGGCTTATCTGTGCAGTCTCCACGCGGGAATCAAAGAGTCGTAGCGTAGCAGCGAACTCAGCAAGATGTGGAATACGATGTAAATCGCCCAGGTCGAGACATATGCAATAGCCATTTTTCGCGGCTTCCTAAGGACGTACCAAAGAAGCAGAATATCCAACGGCACCGGCGCTGCGACCACGACCCAGGGAGGCGCGCCCACGCTTTCTACGCTGTACCCAAATAGGCAGACAAAACACCCAACGGCCAATGACGCGAACAGGTGGACCTTCCGGTCGGCGATAAAGAATCCCAACCCCCAGGACAATGCGGTGAACAAAATTGCAATATCAAGCAGGATCGGCGTAGGGAGCGTGCCGAACCTACCATGAGCCCCTCAGAGAATAGGATTAAACACGCGAACTTATCGGCCATGTGAATTTGCTTAGATCTGGTGATAGTTGCACAATCCTGGCTGCGTGCTTCATTTCAGAACTTGGATTTCGGGGTAAGGCGGGGATGAAAACTTCGCCGTTGAGACTGTTTCCTCCTTCACATACTTATCGAAAAAGATGCGCACGCAGTACGAGGTAATGGCGAGTTGACGGTCTCCATCGATTCTAAGCTTACCTAAAGCGCGAAGCACGCCGCGTATGAAGTGACTCTTCAACAAGGCTCCGTCATCGCTGAAGGTGAAGTGATTTGCACCACGTATGGCGATGAGCAGGCGTGAATCCGTCGGCGAGCGATCGTAAATGGATTGTATGTTGGCCTTGATCTGACTGGTTTCGGGATCTGACTCTTGGCTGTGGTCGCTCAGAAGGAACATGACGGGCCGATCGATTCCTGTTTGAATGACGCTACCGTGCGGAGCTCCGTCCACATCAATAACTGCACGGCAGCGGGGATCGTCGTGGCAGAATTGTAGGGCTGTCGCGCCACCGAACGAGTGACCAAATACTCCGACGCGCGTCATGTCCAGGCGCCCCTTGAACTTGCCCGTCGCGCCTGCGGTGTTCAACCACTCTAATCGATCAAGCACGAAGCCAATGTCGGCGATCCACGCAGTCAGCACTCTGTTCACACAGCGGGCTTGCTGAGCTTGCTCCTGACCCTCACAGAGTTCCGCGTTATTCTCCGGCGTCCTTCTCATCGTCCGGCCGTCTGGGAAAACGACGACACTCGTGCGATAAGGGGCATCAAAGCCCACGACGACGTACCCTTGACTGGCCAGATCCTCGGCGAGTGTCGAATAATTCCACACCTCGGCGGATGCACCGGCTCTCATGATCACCACAGGATACGATCCCTGCCGCGGCGACAGATCGGCGTTACGAATACTATGCGGATGAACCTTCGACAAATCTCGCGTCAGAAATCCGCCGAGGAGTGTGCCGAGAGCGCGTTTGACCTCTCCTCGCAACGGAGCCGGCAGATAGTCGTCAGCCGCCGCTGATTGCTCATCCGTTGAGGGGTACCAAATCCAGACACGGAGTTCGCGCTTGGTTCCTGGAACGGGCGCCAACGTGTCCAGGTTCGCATCGTCAATCCAATCATAGAGTGCACGGGAGACTGCGAACGGCCCCGTTGGCGTCGGCAGTGTGACGCTGGTTCTGTGCTCCAGCCATAGCGACAACAGCAACACCGCAATCCCAATGGCACCCAGCATTGCGAGCGCCGCAAAGCCTTTGAGTGTCCGGCGGGCCAATCGCTTTATGCGCACGGTAACTTTATAGAACAAAGTACACGACGCCGTCAAGCTGGAGGTGATGCTCCGGCTCGCCAGGCTGAAGGATGGTCGAAAGCACGTTTATCGTGTGCCAGATGGCAGCTAATGCCTTCCATGAAAAGTGTTTTGCTTTCCTTCCTGTGGGTGTCTTGTATTTGAGCCGGGCCGCCTCTGTCGCCCTCCTTCCATCCGCACTTTTTTGTTGAGCGATTTTCGCTCGGTGCAAGTTGGGCGTTCCCGCTTCAGTAGGCGCTGCTAGCTGATAATCGACCTTGGCTCCCCTCTGTTCGACGAGAGCTGGTCCAGGCATTGGTGGCAGTCACCTGATCTCGGCGGTTATCTGCTACGCCGTGTAAGCTACCCCGTCAACAGGTCTCGGCCGCGAAGCGCTACGGTGGAATGGAGGTGTCCAACGCCAAATTTACTCTGACTGCATCAGCGTGCGAATCTGTTGTTCTAGCGCTTGAGTATATTGACGTTCGAGTTGCAATTCAGTCTGAAGTTTCTTCACAAGCAGCTCGATTCGGACAATTTCGGCACGCAGCTTCGCAACTTCAACTGAGCCGGATTTTATAGGTGACAGCGCAACCGGCTGGGCCAGGTGTTGAAGATTATTTGGAGTGGCAATAGGAACCGGAGGGTTGGGCGCCGAAACAGGTCGCGATGTAAAGGCCTCCGCAAGCGCACGCGGCCAGGCATATTCTGCAGGCTTGTTAGTGACAGTAAGGGGGGGCGGAAGTGAGATCGTCGGTTGCGTGGGCAAAGGCGAAAACAAGCTGCCCAAAGCATCCGACGAGCTGCGTTCGTTCACCGGCGAAGTTCCTACCAGCTTCGGCCCCAATAGACCTTTTACGCGTACAATAAGTTCTTGTGGCTGAAACGGCTTGCGAATTAGCTCATCGGCCTTCACCGAAACGGCTTTGTCCGCAACACTCTTATTCACCACTCCAGACATGAGCACAACCGGCGTACTACTGTACTGCGGATGCTGCTTAATCTGGCTGCAGACCGAGTAACCGTCCTGATCAGGCATGATCACATCGGTGATTACAAGGTCTGGACGGTTCTGTTCGAATTGGGCCAGCGCAGCTGCCGCATTCGCACAGGTGATAACGTTGATGTTCTCGCGGCGAAAGGCAATCTTGATTACTTCACGCATAGTTGCGCTGTCATCGATGAAATATACGGTCGGAGGTCTCTTTACGGCCGCATTGCTAAGGGACTGGATGGTCATCGTCTCACTCATAGCATTTCCTTCTCTGCCATGTCGCGCGCGCCTTCATCATATTCGCGCATAGCATCGAGCATTAAATCCGTGGCCGAACGCAGTACGGTGCGCTGTGCCGACGTCGTTCCATAAACAAATTTGTAGATCCCGGACCCGCCTTGCACACAACTCTTCAGAATGTGAATCACTGCTTCGTCGCCGAAGAAGTGACGACATTCCGCATGAGTAATTTCGCCCGCGTCGAAGAACAGCACCGCGTCAGTCTCTCCCGCATTGATATGCAAAGCGCCCGTCTGATGTGCGTGGCCTAGCATTTGCATCACACCGGGCAAATCATGGTGGGTAAGACTTCCGCTGAGACTGGTGTCCGCTTGTGCCAGCATTTGGGTAGGGTGAAAGCCTTCTGCCTTACTAATGACGATTTGTTTGACGTGAGCAGCGATAATTGCAGGGGGGCGGTGGCGGTCGATGTAGTCATCGCATCCAGCTTGAAATGATTCCATTAAAGCGCGTTGACTGCCGTCACCCAGCGCAATGATAGGCAATGAGGCGGTCTTCGGATCGGCGTGAATGATTGCAGCGATTTGCAATGCGCCCATTTCTCGCATGTTGGTTGCACAAAGGATAGCCGTTGGCATGTCATATTCAAGTGTCGTCAAAGCGAAGGCGGCATGCGCGGTGGACACGACCTCAAAACCTTCGCGCTTCAAAGCGTCGGTAATACGTTTAGCAAAATACACGTTGCTGTCGATCAATAGAACCTTAGCGGGTCTCCCAGCGACAATCATGGCGCCCCCTGCATCGCGAAAGCACCGTTTAAGGCTTCCGATTCGATGGGACCGGGAGTAAGCATGCCCACATTCAAAACTTCGATCACGTTGCCATCATGCGAGATCCAGCCCGCAACATAAGGCGCATCAATCTCACTGGCCGTGGTCATCTCGGCTGTTATTAATTCGCATTCGCCCGTTACCGGAAGAGCGACCCACTCGGCATTGGTGGCATAGCGGCGCAAAACGATCAAATAGAAACGTCGCGCCTGAAAGCTTTTTCCGATGAGCGTTTCTGCAATGTCACACACCGGCACGATTCGACCCCGACGCAAAATTACGCCTTCCACCTTTTCTGTCCGATGAGGGAAACGGAAGATGCGGCTTGGTGACACCAGTTCTGCAATGTGGACGGCGGCAACGGCGAAACGACGATCGTCCAACCGCAGAAGGACGAACGATTGTGCGCCACGCTCGGCCGGAAACGTCACTGGAGTAATTCCATCTGACGGGTTTGGTCTGTCTTTGCAGTCGTTGCTAGTATCAATGACTCTTCAAGCAGGGCGACCTCTTCCGCCGTCAAGAAACCGTCCGGATTGACGACTGGTATCACACCTTGATCCACAGCCGTAAGGCCGCGGTACCACTGTCGCTCTTCGTGACAGAATGCCTGTGGAAGCGCCTGTAGACGAGTCATCGTGCTCATTTTCTCGATGCCATCAACAAGCAATGCAGTGCGCGTTCGGCGCAGGACAAACACTAATGTTCCTGGCGTTACCGGTAAGCCAAAATGCAAGGCTCCATTCACCACGAACAAAGACGTATCACCCCGACGGACAATATGCCGAACCTTTTGCAGGCTCGGGGATGAAATGTCCGCCGCCGAGCCAGCCAGGCTGTCCACGCTCCGTACCTCTTGAACGGAGGCAGCGGAAACCCCAAAGAGCTGGCCGCTCACTCGAAACAGAATGATCTGTTCGGTGCGCTGCGCACGCGGTCCTATAGGAGTGGCAAGCCGCATCAACGCACCCCCACTAGCGTAGCGCGGCAGATGCCGATTACATGTTTTTCGAGCACGGCACAAATTTCATCGATGGCGAGTACCTGGTTCACAGCACCCGTTTTAATAGCTTCCGCGGGCATACCGTGAATTACCGAGGTCGCTTCATCCTGTGCTACTACTAGACCGCCAGCAGATCTTATAGCCTTGGAACCGCTTGCGCCGTCGTTGCCCATGCCCGTCAGCACAACTCCAATACTTAGCGCGCCAGCATACGCAGCAACGCTTTCCATTGTCAGATCGATATTTGGAAGATAGCCGTTTATACGACCAGAGCTTCCGTCGAGGTGGATGCGGCCGCTCGATGTTATGCGCAAATGTTGTCCCCCGGGGCAAATGTACAAAGTCCCCGGCAACAAGGATTCGTTGGTTTCAGCTTCTTTTACGCGCATTGCTGTGCATTGCCCTAGCTGAACCGCATACTGTGTGGTAAATGCCGCGGGCATGTGAAGAACCAGGATTACAGCCCCAGGGAAATCACGCGGAAAGCTAGGCGCCAAGCGCATCACGGTTGCCGGCCCACCGGTCGAGGCGGCAATAACAACAATGGGAAAACGCTGATCTTGTCCCTGTCGTGACGTTGGTTCCTGAGTGACGCTTAAAGCAGACACCGGGCTTCCAGTGGAGTCTTTTGGAGGCACAGCCAAACGGGAAGCGGTACGCACGACGCGCACTTTAGCTGCCATGCGCACCTTGCGTAGAAGATCTTCTCTCACGATCTTCATATCGAGATCTATACCGTTTGAGGGTTTGGGAACAAGCTCGATGGCGCCCAGTTCCAGGGCACGGATAGAGTTTGCTGCGCCCGCACGCGATTCCGAACTAACCACGACAATGGGCCGTGGATTCGTCGTCATAATTTCGGCGATGGCCTGCAAACCATCAACATGCGGCATGTTGATATCCATAGTGATGACATCAGGCTTTAGCGATGCGGCCATGGCTACTGCCTCACGCCCATCCTTGGCGTGCCCTACGACAACCAATTGATCATCCGCGTTAAAAATATTCTCCAGTACCTTACGCATGAAGGCGGAATCATCAACGACGAGCACCCGATACTTCTTGTTCACTTTAATTTCCATGGCTCGTCTATACCGCCGGAACGACCCGGCGCTCCGCCTCCTGTCCCAGGAGCTGTTCGACAGAGGCAATGAGTTGATCTTCCTGCACCGGCTTCGTCAGAAACGCCGCGGCGCCTTCTTTCATTGCGCGATCGCGGTGTTTGGCACCGGCGCGCGAAGTCACTACCATCACCGGAATACGCCGGGTAGTCGCACTCTGCCGTAACTGCACCATCAGCTCATAGCCAGTCATGCGCGGCATTTCCAAATCGGTAATAACCAGGTGACAGCCGTGCTGAGCAACGAGTTCGGCAGCTTCTAGCCCGTCGGCGGCAAGCTTCACACGGTAGCCGTTCTTTTCAAGCATGCGGCCAACGAACTTGCGTACGCTTATTGAATCGTCTGCCACTACGATCAGGCGCTCTTGCTCCACACGATCGATGGCTTCACTGGGGATAGTTCCACGAGCTACTGCCGCCGAGCCCGGCGCAAAGATACGTGCGGCACTCCCACTAGCTTGTAGCGTCCGCCGCTCATTTGGTTCGGTCGCGATCATGCGATTCAAGTCGATGAGAAGAATCAAGCTGCCATCCGGCGCGATTGTGGTCCCAGGAAAGATTTTCACGCGTCGGAGATACTCGCCGAGACTCTTAATAACGATTTCGTCCTTGCCGATCACTTCTTCGACAACCAGACCGATCTGGCGATTGCCCGCATTGGCAACAACCATATGAAAGTACCCATTAATGGGCTCGAGCGGCGGCAGACCCAAGTATCGATCCATGCGTACGACTTCCGTGACGACATCCCGCACCTTGGTCAGCAACTTCCCGCCGACGTCTTCGATTTCATCCTCGCGCAATCGACGAATTTCTTCTACAACCGCCAGGGGTAGGGCGAAGTTAATGCTGCCGCAGCGTACGAATAAAGCAGGCGAAATTATTAGCGTGAGTGCCACTTTTAGAGTGAACTTGGTACCCAAACCGGCGGTACTCTGAATATCGATCTCGCCGTTGAGGGCGTTAAGGTTCGCCCGCACGACATCCAGGCCCACGCCACGGCCTGCCAGTTCAGTTTTGACGGGTGCTGTCGAAAAACCAGGGTGAAATAGCATTTCACGGAGGTCACGTTCGGTCAGCCGGTCCGCCGTGTCTGCAGAAACTAATCCGCGCTCGATGGCGCTCGCCCTAACACGTTCGTAGTCGATACCACGCCCATCATCTTCGACTTCGATATACACGTGATTTCCTCGATGATAAGCGCGCAACGTCACTTTGCCGATTTCGGGCTTACCAGCAGCCAAGCGATCTGGACCATGTTCAATTCCGTGGGCTACAGAATTGCGAACTAGGTGAACTAGAGGATCAGAAATTTGCTGAATGATGTTGTTGTCAAGCTCGGTCTCGCTGCCGGATAGATCGAGATTGATCTGCTTCCCTGCAGACTTCGCCGCGTCGCGAACAGCACGCGAAAGCCTTGAATAGAGAGTCCCGATGGGCACCATGCGGGCGGCGGTAAATTCATCTTGGAGGTGGTGAGCGAGCGTAGTGAACTCGTCAATATCCCCTTCAACCCGCCCGATGAAACCCTGCAGTTGCGAGAGGACTTCATTGACATCGGCGGAGATCTCCGCCATGGACCGTGACAAAATGTTGAAATCGTCGTAACGGTCCATTTCGAGTTCGCTAAATTCCGACCAGAAGGAAGTGTCTCCAGCGGCTGCGCTGGTCAATCTCTTAGGTGTGCTTGTAGTGCTCCATTCACGCGTGTTCGGTGACGAGCTGATCCGGTTGAACTCATATTTATCCTGAAACTCAGCGACCTTGCCTTGCAGCCGCTCCTTCGAAAAGCTCAGGGTGTCTACCAGCTTCTCGAGTTCCGCCACACGTCCCACCATGCGGGTACGATTGATGACCAGCTCGCCGACCGTATTCATCATGCGATCGAGCCGCTCCAATGCTATGCGGACGGACTTAACGTTTAGGGCCGGTAACGCAGCCTGTTTAATTGTTTTGTGAGGAAGATCCGCTATTTTTGCATGGACTTGAGGATCATCAGAAAGCGAGGGCGCAGGAACGTTGGCTGTCCCCGACGGTGCTTCCGCTTCTTCAAGATCGAGTGGGGCAAACTCAGCAATACGTCCGAGCAATGAATCCACGACGACGCGTGTGTCAGACTCATCTCTCCATTGCTTATGAAGCGTCTTTTTTAGAACATCGACAGACTCTAAACAAAGATCAACCACAGCCGGGGATGGCTCAATTTCCCCGTCGCGCAGGCGGCCAATGAGATCTTCGACGCGATGGGCAATCGCTGCTAGCCGTTTTAGACCGACCTGCGCAGCTGAACCTTTTATGGTATGAATCGCGCGGAAGAGCTTATTAATTTCTTCTGGATCGTTGGTACCCTCGAGAGAAATTAGGCAGTCGCTGACTATTTGCAGATGTTCTTCCGCCTCGGGTTGGAAGAATTCCATGACCTCGTCCGACACATCATCGTCTGCAGGCAGGACATCGAAATAGGATCCGGTCGACAGAGGTTTGCATGCGGAGTCGGATGGTCGAGTGGTAGACGGTGACTGCTCGGTAGTGGCAGTCGACCGAGAATATTCGAACGGTTGCGGTTCTTCGGGGAAAGCGAAGCGATAGCGCTCCTTGAACGCGGAGATGTCGCCATTATTTTCCTTCCCGCTATCACTGATCTCCAGCAGATCAGTTTCGAGCAAGGAAATGGCGTCGGAAAGGAATTCAGTCAGCGGCCCATTAAGGTCATTACCCAGTGGTGCGTTGAGAGCGTACTGGAAAACATGGGCTAATTTTGCAGCAATCTCAGAAAACCGGGGAAATTCGTAACTGGCCGATGTGCCTGCGAGACTGTGCGCAGCAAGGTACAGATGCTCCACATCTTCACGACGTGGTTCAACATCTTGCAGCACGCTGACGTACTCCCGCAGATACTGCAGGTGTTCGGAAGATTCCTGAAGAAACATCTCGAGAGCTTGGCGGTCCGGCATGCTCATGCCCGCCCTTCCATTATTAGTTCAGGCTTCTCGAGCGCTTTATCGGTGGGCTTACGGTAAAGAAGGCAATCGTTTAACACGATGGCCTGAAAGTTTACCGGCATCTTTGAAATAGATTCAGAATGACCGAGAAACAAATAGCCGCCCGGTTCCAGCGTGTCATAAAAACGCTGAACTAGTGTTCGGCAAGTTTCTTCCGAAAAATAAATCAACACATTCATACAGAAAATCACGTCCATTCGCCCAACGTAAACTGCCGAAGCTAGGTTCATTTGCGCGAACTTAATCATTTTGCGCAATCGGGGTTTTATCTGTTGGCCGTTGGGGAGTTTGGTAAAATGTGCGGCAAGCTGTTTTTCACTCGCGCCCAAAAGACTCCGGCCCGAATAAATGCCGCTCTCAGCGACTTTTAGCGCCTGCCGTCCTAGATCGGTTGCCAGGATCTCTACGTTCCAAGCATCGGCAAACGAAAGGGAATCGGCAATGGTAATGGCGATCGAGTACGGTTCTTCGCCGGTGGAACAGCCGGCGCTCCAAATACGCAAGGTGCGCGGATTCTTCCAAAACTTTTTTACATGTAGTTCTGGCAACACGCGCTTTTCGAAAGCTTCATAAACGCTGGGATAGCGAAAAAAGCTTGTTTCCTGAGTAAGCAACTGCTCCAGAAACGCTTCATATTCCGTGTTTGTCTTGCGTATGGCTCGGAGTAAATCAGTGCCGTGTTCGTAACTTTTGCGTTGGAGGTGTTCGCGCACACGAGCGGAAAAGAATCGCTCGCGCGATTCGTCGAAGCAAATACCGGTCCGCTCTTCGATCAGCATGCGGATCTCACTCAACTCGTGTTTGCTTAGCCCGTGCACTGGTCCCCGCGGTTGCTTGTCATATTCGCGCTACCGACATTCTTCGCCGGCTACTTTGTTGCGAGAGCGACGACCCTCTTCTATCGGTGTGCTCCTACGGGAACTGGCCGTTCGGATTCATCGTGCGCTGTGCTCCCAGACTTCGAAGGGGCGCGGAATTGAGCCAGCGCCTCGTTCAACTGGTCTGAAAGTTTTACCAGCTGGCTGACGGTTGCCACGGTTCCCCGCGTTCCTTGCGAGGTCTGCCGAGTAATTCCAGAGATGATCTGCATGGCATGTGCAACACCTTCGGTGCCGCGGACTTGCTGTTTCGATGCCAGTGAAATCTCTTGAACGAGTTCCGCTGACTGCCGCACTACGCTTGAAATCGCATCCAGCGCACGTCCAGCTTGATCAGCAAGAGTGGCCCCGCCTTCCACCTCTTTAGTGCCTTCTTCCATGACCACCATGGCTTCGTTCGTTTCGGCCTGAATGGCTTTGATGAGCGCTGCGATGTCTTTCGTGGCGCTGCGGCTGTGCTCAGCTAGCTTGCGTACTTCGTCCGCGACAACCGCGAAGCCGCGGCCGGCATCACCTGCGCGGGCAGCTTCAATGGCGGCATTTAACGCCAGCAAGTTAGTCTGCTCGGTTATATCGTTGATGACGTTGATGATTTCTGAGATCTCCAGTGAACGGTCGCCCAAAGACTTGATCTTTTTTCCGGTAGCCTGCACGGATGCACGGATGCGCTGCATTCCTTCAAGCGTATCGCGCACCGCCCGGTTACCCTGTTCCGCGGCGTCCAGGGCGCGTCGCGCGGCTTCCGCACTGGCTTCGGCGTTATTAGATACCTGCTTCATGGAAACCGTTAGCTCTTCCACAGCGCTGGACGTATTGGTGATTTCCTGGTCCTGCTGTGTGGCTCCAGCCTGCATCTCATCAGCGGCTACCAGAATATTGTTCGAGCAAGCGGTTACTTCCATCGCAGCCTTGCGGACACGTTCAAGAACTTTGGTAAAGTTGTCGAGCATGTAGTTGACTGAATCCGCGACGTTTCCGAGTGCATCGTTGGTGACTTTGCCCCGGAGTGACAAATCGCCGCGCGCGACCTGGTTGATAACGGCCAGAAGTTCAGTGATGCTACGCTGCAGGGCATCGTTGGCATCCTGGTTGCTCGCGGCTTTCGAAATTTTCGTGACCGCACGATTGAGGTTGTCCGCAATAAAACCAAGCTCATCATGGGTTTCTACTTCGGCGCGCGCCCGAGGGTCACCCGCAGCCAGCCGCTCGGAAAATTCGGCTAGGTGCTTCACGGGGGCCAGTAATCCAGTTCCAAGCCGCCACGCCAGAATAATCGCCATGCCGAGCGCCAGCAGCAGCGCAAGCAACACCGCCGTGCTTGAACCACTAGGCAGCGTTGTCAAATCGAAGATAGAGGCGCCGCCAGATTGACGCCCGGCGCTATAACCGAGCCCAAGCACGGAGAAGAGAACCACCCCATTGGCCAGGACGAGCATCCAGATTGTGGAACTTAGTCGCGATTTCATTGCCTTCCTCCAAATGTCTTAGCTACTTGCTGCATAGCGTTGCCGTCTCCGACTCAGATGCTAGGCCCCGGAAAAACCTCGAGCATTCGCCGTAAATCAATCACCAGCGCCAGTCGGTCTTCGTGGCGTAGCATTCCAACACAATGCGGCACGTTCTCAGGCGCTTGTTCGAGTAAATCCTCAGCACTGACCGAATACGTGCCGATCACTTCGTCCGCAGCAATTCCGATTCGAATGTCCTCACCGCGTCCATCCCCGCGTAAAGAAGCCACCACGACATGCTTTGGCAACAAGCCAGCGCGTCGACCTTCCGTCATGGCGATATCGATAAGTGGCACGATTGTCCCTCGCAAATTGAAGATGCCGACTAGATAAGCTGGGCCAAGCGGCACATTGGTGAGCAATGGCCACTCAACGACTTCCTCAACATCCAGTACCGGCAAACAGAACCGTTCGCGGCCGCTTCGGAAGACGCAGTACTGAGAATCCGGCGGCCGGTCCTCAATAGGACCCAGTGCTTCAAGCAAATCCCCTAATTCGAGGTCGGCTGGAAGCGGCTCCAGATGAAAGTCCTTGTTCACTTCCTAATTTTTCTCCTCGCGGTCATGCGAACCGCCGCACGGCGCGCATTAATTCTTCGGATGTAAACGGCTTGGTAACGTACCCATCCGCCCCCTGTTGCTGGCCCCAGTACTTGTCGCTGGCCGTGTCCTTGGAGGTGACGAGAATTACCGGGATAGTGCTAAATTCCTTACTTTCTTTCAGTTCGCGACAGACTTGAAAGCCATTGCGCCCGGGCATAACGACGTCCAGTAGAATTAAATTGGGGCGCTCGATTGCAATGGCTTCCTCAATCCGCGTGGGATCGTTTAAACCTACCGGCCAATAGCCTTCTCGTTCAAGCAAGCCCAGCATCAGTCTCACTTGCGAAGGCGAGTCGTCCACGATTAAGACTTTTTTCTGCACAGTCAGACATCTCCCGGAGTAATCCATAGACCAGAGGTGCACGTCAGCAGCCAGCTCATGCGGTTGTGTTCCGATTGTTTCTCTAGCAGCTAACTCTTTCCGTTTTAGTCAGTTACCGAAGCGGTACGCCAGTTAATCAGGCGGCAATGACGACCCGGAGCTCACCTGCGTCTCAGCTTGAGAACCAATCTCAGCTTCTTGCATCTCGCTCGACAGCAATGAGAATCGCTGCATGATTTCGTTGATCCGCAGCGCCATGCTATGGATGGTTTTAATCTGTGCTAGTGAATGCGTAGAAAGCTGGCCCGGTTCTATAAGGAGCAATTCGGCATTTCCTAACATCGAGGTAAGAGCGTTGTTCACGCTATGCTTCATTTCCGTCATGTAACGGCCCAGTGTCGCGTATTGCTCATTCTTTGCGCTGTTTTGCTCAGCAAGACGCGCCGCGCGCACGGCCTGTGCTCGCTTCAACGACTCTTTGGCAACGAGCGCAAGGATCTGTGTCCAATCCTCGCGTAGCGGCAGGTATACGAACTGGGGATAGCGGTTACGTAAGCTCACTATTTCCCGCACCTCTGGCGAGGTGTACACAATCACTACCTGTGTCTTTTCGAGCGAGCCTAGGATTTCGGGAAGTTTCTCCCCTTGCAGAGGGCCAACAATAACCAGGTCGTAGCGCGCAGAGTCTACCGCACGCCAAGTACGGCTACCTAACACCGTGATGTCAGGCGCTTTCCGATTGACGTGCCAGCATGCCGTCGCGAGACGCGCGAATTCCGCTTCGTCGGTAACAATTAATGCGCTGGCGTTTCGCAAATCGAGAATGCTCCCAGGGTGTCCGCCGCAAGGCGGATTGGAAAGGCGCAAACGGGGTTAAAGTTTTTCTGCTTCATCCAGCGCTGACAATAGACGCTTGGTGCTTATGCCTAAATTAACCGCTGCTTCAATGTCTTTCGCCCTCTTCGCCGCCTCCACGCGTTCCTGAAGACGCGATAACTCAATTCGAGCGGCAGTGAAGGGTTCTTCCGTCGCGGTGGTATTACGATTTTCCTTGATGGATTCGGTAACGGCTGTCAATACAGCACGAGCCGCTACAGCCCGGCGCAAATCGTCAGCCCATGCGCCATCTTTGCTCAGAAAGGCTGCAACCTCCCAAGACGACAGCAGAACACGTGTGCTGCCGATTTTGACGGTGCTCATAGACCGTCCGCGGGAGGGCGGAGTTGCAATCAACTGTTCCCAAATCTGGTCCATACAAGTATCGACATCAAGAACGGCCGCACGGATCGGATTATCTGGAGCGGCTTGAGACATTCGCGCTTTTTCAGAAATCGGTGGAGCAGTAACCGTCGCGGCGATGATTTGGTCGCCAGGCGGTATCGAAACCGCCAAATCGTTGGCTGGCTTGCCAGTTACGACCTCCAGAGCGCGTTCTACCTCTGATCGCAGTCCGAGCAGAGATTCGAACGCATGATTGACAGATCCCTCTGTGTATTCCTGTTCGAACGGTTGCTTCCATTCTTCGGCGATTTGTCGAATCTTAGCTAGTGGTTCTGCAGCCGAGAGACCGAAGGTTTGGCAATCGAGTGAACTCAAACCAGCCTTTGCAAGTTGCGCAAGTCCAGTTCGAATTGCGATCAAGTCGGCGTGCATCAACTCGATCAATGTGCGCCGCAACAAGAAGTTGAACCGCGTGAATGTTACCAGTGCGGCGGAATCGTAGAACATCCCCCCGGCCGACTCTTTTACCCTGCGGCCTTGCTCAATGAAGTTTCTGGCAAGTAATTCACGGAGGCCGCGGTAGCCGTAGAGGGCACGGATCATAGCTTCCAAAGGTTCACACCAATCGAGAATTGCAGGTTGAACATCGCCTAAGATTGGTTTCAAGACCTCCGCGACGTCCGACAACTCGATTTGCTTATGGTAAATTTTTGCGGGAGCACATAATACGAAATATTGCACCAGCAAAAAATCGACCTTGTCCCGGTCGGTGTTGGTTTTTCCAGGCTTGCGTAAATGGCGTTGAATTAGCGCGCATAACCCACGCTCGCTGGCGTTCAACGTAGTCCTCTGCAACAGGTGACGCAGCTGGTTTACCAGGACTCGCTGGTCCATCAAATCCAGCCAGCTTTGAATCTGGCTGAAAAGTTCGGCGTCTGGCTGTGTTACTAGGTTTTCCTGAGCCGGTAAGAAAGGTATTTCGAATTCTAGTTGTCTCGCGAGTGCCAAGTAAATCGGAAATACGGAGCGGGCTTCTATCCACTGATCTTCCACGATACTTTCGACGCGCGACGGCGGGGGAATCTTCAATGTTGTAAGCATTTCATCCACGCTCTGTCATCCATCTGCAGGGGCCACGTGAGAACTTAATGGCCACTGCTTTCCGTGTTTCCAGGTACTGAACGGCTACCACTACTGCATCCGTAACGCTCCGTTTTTGGGCGGTTTCAACCCGCACGCGATCATCAAACTCTAGCGGCAAGGTCGAAATGAAAATCGCATGTTCAGCCGTACCAAATTCGACCACGGTGGCTTCGCGAAGTTTGATAGAGCCGCCACGCAGTGCCGTGACCTCTACCGGAATTTGAACGGCAAAGGCTCCGGGAAAGAACTGCGCCAACTGTTCCGTGCACGCCACTTCGGTAGTGCTGAAGGGGACCTCATTGGGATGTCTCACGTGGCCTCTCGACGGGATGCTATCCGGCGAAACGCGCCGGCGTGAACGTACAAAGGGATCCCAGAGAAAGAGATGCACGCTGTGCGCCAAAGAACAGGCCGGTAAGAAATCGTCGAAATTGAAGAAACGGCGAGGCTTATTATTTTCCCTCAAGCGCGGGGAAATCCAAAATCTCATGCTGAAACGCTGGCGTCTCATCCTTGGCGGCGGCCTAGCCAAAGCGCGTCGGCGAATGAGGGTTGGCTTTCTATGGGGTGGGTGGATTGCCCGGTTGGCCGATTTCCATGTCCGTCTTAACCGCGATGTTATAGCGCTTAAGCTTGCGATACAACGTAGCCCGGCTTATTCCCAGCATCTTTCCAGCGAGAGCTTTATCTCCATTGGTTTGTTCAAATACGCGAAGGATAGTCACCCGTTCCATCTCCGCAAGAGCTGTGTTTGTTAGAGACCCGGAATTCTGTGTTGTTTCAGGTCCTGAATCGGAATGCTCACTCCGGATCGACGGGGGAAGATCGATTACGTCGATGGTCTGGCGATCACCCAACGTCACCGCGCGCGCGATACAATTCTCCAACTCTCTGACATTGCCTGGCCAGTCATAGTGCAACAGGCATTTCATCGCAGCAGAAGTAACCTGGATTTGTGAACCCTGCGCATAGCGGTCCAGAAAATGGTGAACCAGCATAGGAATATCCGATCGGCGTTCGCGCAGGGCGGGTATGTGGACCGTCACGACGTTCAGCCTGAAATAAAGGTCCTTGCGAAACGTACCGTCGCGATAAGCTAACTCCAAGTCGCGGTTGGTGGCGGCGATCACTCTGACGTCAACATTCACCTTCTCATTGCTGCCCACGCGTCGGATTTCTTTTTCTTGCAAGACGCGCAAGAGCTTGGCCTGCATTTCGAGAGGAAGTTCACCGATCTCATCGAGGAAAATGGTCCCGCCGTTGGCTGCCTGAAATAGGCCCGCCTTCGTTTTCATAGCCCCTGTAAAGGCACCCTTTTCATAACCGAATAATTCGCTTTCCATTAAAGTGGGTACCAGCGAACCGCAATCGACAGCAACAAAAGGTGTTTGTGCCAAAGCCCCACGAAAATGGATCGCGCGCGCCACTAATTCCTTCCCAGTACCGCTTTCACCAGAAACCAATACCGGCGTCCGTGAATCTTTCAGCCGGGAAATCATGCGTAGAACACCCTGAATGTTCGCCGAGGTTCCGATAATACCGTCGAGATGTTCTTCGGCTTTTACACGCTCCCGCAGAAACGCATTCTCCGTGACCAGCCGCACTTTTTCAGCCATGCGTTGCAATAGCATGCGCATCTTTTCTACTCGAAAGGGTTTTTCGATATAGTCGTAAGCGCCAAGTTTCATGGCGTCGACCGCCGATTCGATCGATCCGTGGCCCGTCATAATCGCAATTTCTGTGCGCGGGAGCAGAGTCTTCGTTTGCTTCAGGAGTTCTACACCAGACTGATGTGGCAGTTTTAGATCAGTTAGGACCAAGTCGGGCGTATCCACATCGAGCCGGGTCAGCGCCGCCTCGGCGCTTTCCGCCTCAGCGCAAACGAATCCCAGTGAATTGCCGATCGTCATACATAGGCGGCGAATACTTTGCTCATCATCCACTACTAATAGGCGTGTTTTTAAATCTTCGCTCATGGTTTCCCGAAGGTTTTCTCCACAACTGATATCAATTGCTGTACTCGGAAAGGTTTTTCGATGCAGGGCGTATCGCTCTGCCCGATAATGGTCTGCGTCTCAGGATTTGCAGTATCTCCGCTGATCAGAATGATGCGAGCGCGAAGCTCTGGCCTGTTTTTCTGTATCCAGGCGTGCACTTCAGCGCCGTTGACGGCGCCGGGCATTCGAATGTCAGAAATTACGCCCTTAAATCGTCCGTCCGTAAGGTGATCTAGCCCTTCCGCTCCTGAGGATGCGTTCACGACGGAATAGCCTTTACGTTCTAATGCGGCCCGAAGAAACGCTATGACCGACGGTTCATCCTCGATCAGCAGGATCGGGTCAGCGGTTCGCATCGCCTTTTGCATGCTCATCGTGCCGCCTGTTTTGCGGTTGTAGGACTACCCGCAACTTCCGCGGCGATTGGAATGCGCACGGCAAATGTGCTACCCGACCCGGACGCGTTGTTCCAGCATTGGATTTCACCCCCGTGAGCGCGCACGATGCCATAACAGATACTGAGACCCAGACCGGTCCCTTTACCGGTATGCTTGGTGGTATAAAAGGGGTCAAAGATTCGTTGCGGGTCCGCGATACCCGTACCGTTATCGCTAATCGCAACTTCGATTGTTTCTTTCAATCGACGCGTGCAAATGGCAATGCGTCCACGCTTCCCAGATTCCTGTACCGCATCATAGGCGTTATTTAGAATGTTGAGGAACACCTGCTGCAGTTGCTGAGCATCGCCCATCACTGGTTCCAACGTTTCATCGAATTCCTCAACCACTTCCACACCATGACTTTCGAAGTCATAGCTGCGTAGCTTAATAGTCTGTCGCAACACGATGTTGACACGCACCGGTTCGCGCTGAACGGGGCGCTGACGCGCGAAACTTAGCAAGTCCTGAACAATATCTTTTGTGCGCTGCGTTTCCTGCAGAATTATCTGCAAATCTTGCCGCGCGGACGTTGGAACTTCCGGATTCTCAAGCAACAAATCAGTGAATCCTAAAATTGCAGCCAAAGGATTGTTCACCTCATGTGCAACGCCGGAGACCAGCCTTCCGATGGTGGCCATCTTTTCACTATGCGCGAGTTTGGCTTGCAGAAGTGTGGCGTCGGTAATGTCTGTCATGACCACAACCACGCTATTCACGGCGCCTTGCTCATCTCTCATAGGACTCAAGCTGATCGAGAAATGCCCCATTGACGCGTCGCCGCGGCGCACTCGCAACTCGATGTTCTCCACTTGTTGGCCGTCGGCAGTGGTTTGAAGTGCTCCTTCGAAGTCTTCGCGCAGAGAAGGGTCGACCCAGTCCACCAGACGGTGCCCAATTAGTTCGTGCTCCTGATAGCCATTGTCGTAGCACCGCTTGTTGGCATAGCTGATCAGCCCAGCCGTGTCGAGCACGAGGATCATACTTTGCGTCGTGTTAAGAATTTTTTGGTTAAAATCGCGCTCTCGTTGCAATTGGGACTGGTACTTCTTTTGTTCTGTTACGTCGAGCATTAATCCGCGAATCTGCACAATATTTCCGTTCAAATCACGCGCCGCTGTAATATTTTGCAGAGTGTGAAGAAGCGTTCCATCCCTACGGCGAAGTGTTTCTTCGTAGTTTCGTAATACCCCGCGCGCGGCGAGCGCACCTAAGAATCGTTCTCGAGCTGCAGGGGCAGGATAAAGATGCGTTCCCACGTCTGCCCGCAGTAGTTCTTCCCGCGACGTATAACCTAACATCCGAACCATGGCGTCATTTACATCGAGAAAGCGTCCGTCCGGGGTGGCAAAAAACAGGCCTTCTTGGATGCTGTCAAACAATTCGCGGTACCGTCGCTCAGCTTCGCGCCGGTCAGTAATATCCTTCAAAACGTGAATGGTTCGCGAATCCTCTTCGGACACGCCATGGGTGCGCGACGTAGAAACTAAAAAAATGCGTTCTGCGGAAGCGGCGACATATTCCTCGCGTGCCTGCTGCGTATCTTTGCAAAAAGGGCAGGGAAGGTCGCTGCCAGTTTCCGCAATTTGCCGAAGGCTGGTCATGGCCTCGCCTACTAGAGCGACCGGCGGAACACCCAGGTGCGAAGCTAAGGAGCGATTGGTTCTAACAATTTTCCAGGCACGGTCGTGCACTACGATGTAATCGCTGATGGCGTCGATGTCTTCGACCCATTGGCGCTTGGATCGTTCCAGTTGAGAAAACCGTCGAAAATTCTCTAGCGAAAGCGCGGCATGGCTGGCCAATGCTTCAAGCAGAGTTTTCTCGTTGGAAGTAAGAGTCTTTCGGTCGCGCAGCAAGCAGAGAGTTCCCAAGCGCTCTCCGTCGCTTCCGGCAATAGCAACGAAAGCCATGACCGCAGAGGACTCGCCGACCTTTAGAAAAGACGAAACTTTTGCGGGCAAGTGGCGGACAACCAAATTGGAGCTAGGGTCGCGAGCCTTAGAAATCAGCCAGTCTTCGATGTTGTGCACGCAATCTTGGTGCTCTTGATCCGCAAAATAGAGCTTTGCTTCGCGATCGCGGAACACGGCCACAGCGCCCCAGGATGAGTCCAACATGCGTGCGGCGCGTTGTGCAAAGCGTTGAAGAAATCGTGGCAACTCACGCGACTGCGCAGCCTCAACAGCAAGGCTCATCAATTCTGTGGCTTGCCAGGAAAAGGTCAGAGCAGCTTTGGACTTTCGCGGCTGCGAGCCAATACGATTCACCGATTTAGATCTCATGTCACGCTTCGCCATCAGAGGTTTGCACGCGTCTCAATTTGATCACGTTGTATGCTCCTCCACGCTAACGGGGAGTCTCAATCTGAGTCAACCACGCTGGTGTCTTGTGTTGCTAGAACGTCTACCTTCGCCGCTCGGGCACTTCTTCCGCGCGTCTCAGGCTGAGACCTCCTGCAGGGTTGAGGCTGCGGAGTGAGACGAATTCGCCACTACGCCGGGATCAATCTTCATCCATCAATGTCAGTAACCTCATTTTTCTTCACTACTTGGGAAGAAGTAGTCGCTCGGTAGTTTTTCACCGTCAGTGTTTGTTACATGGCATACGACGTGCCTTCTCTACTCTGGGGTTATCTGACTTGGGAGGTTCGTGGCAATGAAATCTGCCTGCTGGACACGGATTATGTTGACCGCCACGGCAGTGGCATTAGTCGTGGGAAATCCAGTTTTCGCACAGACCGGGACCCCTAGCGATGGAAAGCGCAAGGTCAAGTCGAAGACTGCGCCCAGCTATCCCGAGATGGCCAGGAAAATTAACGTTAGTGGCAAAGTCAAAATCGAAGTGGTTATTTCTCCCGATGGTCACGTCAAGAGCACGCGGGTAATTGGCGGACACCCATTGCTCGTGCAGAACTGCCAGCAGGCAGTCAAGGAATGGAAATTCACTGCCGGACCGGAAGAAAGCACGCAAATTATTGAATTTGAGTTTCGCGGTTCTGGCAATTAAAGGAAATGGGCAGAGCATTCTGAAAAGAGATCTAAGGCGGATGGCGGCGCGGCGGCGAGCGGAGGCTCTTGGCAAATGAGGATCGGCAAAAAACTTTATATTGGATTTGGCTCCATTCTTTTGATCCTGGTCCTGCTATTTATCGTGAATATGTTTGCAGGATTTCGCGAACAATCGGCACGGGCAGATGCATCCTTGGCTTTGGATGGCGTACGAACGGTTGAGGCGGTGCGCTATCAGATTATGCTCAATCGCCTCAATATGAACAATTTTCTGCTGAGTGGCGATCCGCGCGACGAGGAAAAGGTAACTAGAGGCTTGACTGAACTTGTGGATTTGATCAAACGAGGGGAGTCTCAGGGAACCCATGAAGCCGTGCGGGCGGCCCTGATTCAGGTGGAGAGTTCGGAAACAAGCTGGGTCGATAACTTTGCTAAACCACTCCTGGCCAAGCGTCATCAGGTTGACTCTGGTGATTCCACCGTGGCCGACCTTCAGATTTTCTATTTACAAAAGGACCCGGCCTCGTGGCTCACTAAGTCTTCCGCGGTTCTTGATCGCACAAATCAGGAAATTACTAAATCTCTTGAAGAGACCTCACATTCCGCCGCGCGTGCGAGCTCGGTGAGCATAGCCGTTACGACGGGCGGAACGCTGTTTGCGCTTTTGCTTGGCTTGGTGGTGGCATTCTATACCGCGCGATCGATCACCGAACCGCTCAACCATTTGATCACTGTGGCAGGTGAAATCGGTGATTCCGGCGACCTCGATCAGAGTATCGATATTCATCGCCACGATGAAATTGGCGCACTGGCGACCACGTTTAACAATATGGTCGCTTATTTAAAGGAAATGGCCACCGTGTCCATGGCCGTAGCCGAAGGCGATCTAACCATTGAAGTCGAGCCGCGTTCAAAGCGCGACACTCTGGGCAACGCCTTTCTGCGGATGTCCCACGGTTTGCGAGACCTGGTGCGCACCACACGCGATTCCGCAGGACAAGTATCAGCCGGTTCCAACCAAGTTGCCGGAGCCGCCGACGAGTCGGCGAAGGTCAGTGTACAAGCCTCGTCCGCGATCGAAGAAGTTACGAGCACCATGCACGAGATGAGCATCAACGTTCAGAACGTGGTGAAGAATACCCAAGTCCAAGCTTCTAGCGTGGCAGAAACCTCCGCGTCGATCGATCAGATGGTCACGTCGATTCAGCGCGTCGCCGAAACCGCCAAGGTACTGCTCGACATAGCCAATCGCTCGCGCGAGGAAGTGGTTACCGGTATTAAAACGATGGAAAAAGCGACGGACGGCTTAAATCGTACGAACCAGGCGATTCAGTCCTCGGCTGACATCATTAATGTGCTCGGCCATCGTGCCGACGACATCGGGAAAATCATTGAAGTGATCGATGACTTAGCCGAGCAAACGAATCTTCTAGCCTTAAATGCCGCTATTGAAGCGGCCCGAGCTGGCGAGCACGGACTCGGATTTGCAGTAGTCGCCGACGAAGTCCGCAAACTCGCAGAAAAATCCACACAGTCTACAAAGGAAATTGCGGAGCTTATTCAAAGCATCCAACGCGAAGCCCGTCAGGCCGTCGAAAACATGGAACGCAGTACCCGGATCGTGGAGGAAGGTCTTAGTCTCGGAAATGACCTTGGATCGGCATTGCACAAAATTTCGAACGTGGTAACCGAAGTATATAAGTTTTCCCAGGAGATCGGTGCCGCGACAAACGAGCAGTCTGTGGGTTCGTCCCAAATTGCCAAAGCGACTAGCCGGCTAACCGAAATTACCCAAGAGATCAACTCTGCAGTGGAAGAGCAGGCTTCCGGCGCGCAAGCCGTCGTCCGGGCCATGGACAAGATGCGGGAATTAGTGCAGCAATCGGCGTCCAGTTCTACCGAACTCTCCGCCGCCGCGGAACAAATGCTGAAGCTATCGCGCAACCTCTTGGACAGCATGGACCGATTCGTTTTGGAGCGTTCCGTGCAAGGCCGTCAGCGCCGGGATGGAGTAAAAGGTCTGCGACGCACACCGGATTCTGGAAGAACGCAAGAGCTTGAATACGCTGAACACGCCCGTTCCTGACACGCCGGAGACATTTAGATGGAGAAGGATTTGCAGATTGTGGGGTTTCGGATCGGCAACGAAACGTACGGCGTGCGTATCGCAGCTGTGCGAGAGATTGTACGTGTTCCCGAGATTACCTCCGTTCCGAGTGCCCCGGATATTATTGAGGGCGTTATCAATTTGCGCGGGAAGATTATTCCCGTCATGGATCTCTGTAAGAGGTTCGGTCAGGCGGATGTTCCGCGTGACAAGAAAACACGCATTTTGGTCGTGGAACTCGAAAATAGACTCTTGGGACTAATAGTCAACGCTGCTTCCGAGGTTTTGAAAATCCCGCCAGCTGATATCGAAGCGCCTGGAACTGTCTTCGCCGAAGGTGAATCCGGCTACGTAATGGGCGTGGGTAAGCTGAAGGGAAGGCTGATTATTCTCCTGGATATCGCCAAGCTTTTGCATCGCCCGGAGTTCAAACCACTCGAGGAGGCCGCGGAACCCGTCGCTAGCGCAAAGTAAATGCTCGCTTCGTCCATGCGGACTGCAGTTCAGCCATCGAAGCGTGAAGCCGAACTGCCAGTACGCCGGACTCCTTTGATATGGGAACGATCGCAACGACCATCCAGCTTACGGAAGCAGAATTAAAACTCCTCCAGACGCTCGTCTATCAGGAGTGCGGAATGTATTTCGACGAGCGCCGTTCGCATTTTTTGAAGGACCGTCTTCAGCGTCGGCTGAAGGTTTGCCAGCTCGATTCTTTTTATGCCTACTACCGCCTGCTCACAAGCAGGGAAGGCCGACCGGAGCTAGCGCTCCTTCTGGAAAATCTTACCGTAAATGAAACCAGTTTTTTTCGCAATCGTCCGCAGTTGGATCTGTTGCAAAAGACCGTACTTGAGGAGCTATTAAAAAGAAAACAGGAGCGTCGCGATTTTAATCTGCGAGTGTGGAGCGCCGGTTGTTCCTCGGGACAGGAGCCCTATTCCGTAGCGATCCTTATTTGTGATGCGCTGGCTTATTACTACTTGCGGAATCCGCTCCCATTCGAAATGCCTTCTCCCAAACCCCTGATTCCACCGCCTTGGAAGCTAGAAATTGTGGCCTCCGACATTAGCTACGCAAGCCTGCGAAGCGGTCAACAAGGAATTTACACCGACACGCAGATGGAGCCCGTGGACTATACCTGTCGGCTGCGATATTTCGAGAAGTCCGGCGACAAATACAGCATCAAAGCGCAACTAAAAGAACTCGTACAATTCGATTTTCACAACTTGAAAACTGAATTCCTACCTCGCCGTAACGATATGATTCTCTGTCGCAACGTCATGATTTATTTTGACGAAGCTGAACAGAAGCGGCTGATCGACAAATTGTGGCATTGCCTGAATCCCGGCGGTTACTTATTTGTGGGGCATGCAGAAAGCTTATTTGGTCTGACAAATAAATTCCGCATGATCCACGAAAATAATGGAACTACTTACCAGCGACTTGAGGTTAATTCGTGAACGGACTTCCCGAAGATCGCGGCTCAGAGCTTCGTGCTCTTTTCTTTGAGAGTGCGAACGAACTGCTTCAGGCACTTAACGAAGCGGGCCTTGAGCTTGAGGTGCGTCCGAAGGATGAAGAAACTATACGCAGCATCCGTCGAGTCGTGCATACGCTTAAGGGCGATTCGGCAGCCTGCGGCTTTCATCAATTAAGCGATCTTGCTCATGAGCTGGAGCATGCACTTACGCCGCAAGTTGTCCAAGCTAGTGGCGCAAACCTCGTCGAACTCGTGCTGGCCGCAGCCGACATTTTTTCAGCAATGCTGATCGCGTATGGTCGGTACTCCGACCCACCTTCTGCCGCTCCGCTTCAAGGGATGATTAGGGACTTGGTAGGGGCCCAAAGCCCGGTAGACCAACCTGTTCAGTCGCCAACGAAGATTATCGGGCAGTTCGCGTGGACAGAATACGAGCAGCTGATGATTGTGGAAACCCTTGATCGGGGGGAGCATGTCTATAACATTTCCTTACGCGTTGATCCTAGCAGTCCGATGCGCGCGGCCGCGTTTCAGCTGATTCGGAATGTACTGCATAGTTGTGGCACCTTAATCGCACTGCGGCCGGAAGATAACGTAGGCGCCGCTTCGGTGGAAATCGTCGAAGCAGCGCTGGCCAGCGTACAAACGGAAGACAAGATCGCACAGCGTTGCCGAATCCCGTCAATTGTTTCGGACGTCTACATCCAGCAGGCCTCAAGCGCGGGAATAACACAGCCTGAGCTGCTTGACGATCTTTTGGCCGCGCATCCGCGTGGTGATCTTTCGGCCGGAGCCTTCGAACAATCTGAAAAACTAGGCGCATCTATTCCCAACATCGCGGCTGTGGCTCCAGTATCTGAGGGCTCGCTCCGGGTAGACGCTGCCCGTATCGACTCCATCATGAATCTCGTCGGGGAACTTATCATCGCTAAGTCCATGCTTAATCGATCTCTCGCGGAATTTGATCGACGCCATGCGCGTGATCCGGTTCGCGCCAAACTTGCTGACGCGATGGCCTTCCAGGCCCGTGTGCTTGCTGAGCTTCATAAATGTGTTTTGAAAGTTCGCATGGTTCCAGTCGAGCAGCTTTTCCGTCGCTTTCCGCGAGTTGTGCGCGATGTCGCAAAGCAGTGCGGCAAAGACGTAGCGCTGCAAGTCTCCGGGCAAAACACCGATCTCGACAAGAGCATTCTGGATTCCTTAGGGGAGCCATTGATGCATCTCGTGCGCAATGCCGTTGATCATGGCATTGAACCGGCGGACCAACGAATTGCAGCCGGAAAGCCGGCGCGCGGCACGGTCTACCTCAATGCCTATCATCAGGGCACACAGGTGGTTATTGAGGTCCGCGATGATGGTCGCGGCATGGATCCCCTTCGCTTGCGCGCCGAAGCCGTGCAAAAAGGAATTCTAAAGCCCGAACAAGCCGCCCGCCTCACAGATCAAGAAGCCTGCAACCTGGTATTCGAACCTGGATTCAGCACAGCGTCCGCAATAAGCGAAGTTTCTGGGCGGGGTGTAGGCATGGATATCGTGCGTAACGTCCTCGATCGGTTGAAGGGCGCGGTCCACATCATTAGTTCAAAAGGCCGTGGTTCGACAATACAGCTTCGCGCTCCTCTAACTTTGGCCAGTATTCACACCCTACTTTTTCGGGTGGACTGGAAGCTTTTTGCGGTTCCACTATCTTCTGTAGTTGAGATAACACGCATCCAGGAACAAGAAATTCATCTTGTTGATCAGCGTGAAGTTCTCCGCTTGCGGGACCAAGTCCTCACGTTGGTCCGCTTGAACCGCTTGGATCACATTCACGCCATTGAACTGCCTAAAAACGACAAAAGAAAATTTGTAATCGTTATCGGAGTAGCGGAGAAACGTTTTGGCCTGCTGGTAGATGCTTTGGTCGGCGAAGAAGAATTGGTAATTAAGGCGCTTCCCAGCGATATCGTCTCTAGCGACCTGGTAAGCGGAGCGTCGATTCTCGGTGATGGCACGATAGTCTTGATCTTGAATATACCCGCAGTGCTTTTCCGCTTTGCTCGCGCCACCCCGCTTGGAGCGATCGCATGACCGAGCGTATCCGAGTTCTCGTTGTCGATGATTCCGCGCTGATGCGTAAGCTGATTCCCGACATCCTCGCGCGCGATCGGTCTATCGAAGTGGTGGGCACAGCCATGGATGGTGCTTTTGCGCTTAAAAAAATTGAGGAGCTGCGCCCTGATGTAGTGACCCTAGATTTAGAAATGCCGCGCATGGACGGTATGGAAACGTTGCGATCGATCGTGAAGAATACGTCCGTATCTGTAATACTTTTTAGCACGCATTCGAAAGATGGCGCCTATGCCACTTTCAAAGCGTTAGCTCTTGGTGCAGTCGATTTCGTCGCCAAACCAAAAGAGGCTGCCATTGGCCATCTGGATGCTATCGCTGACCAGCTTATTGAAAAAATTAAAGTAGCAAAACGGGCCGCGAGACGCAGTTTGCCGCCGGCCACCCTGTTAGAATCTCCACTCCGCAATAAGAAGATGGGGCGAGCTGCTCTTGCGCCTAGTCGCACTATCGCCATCGGTGTTTCTACCGGGGGGCCTCCTGCACTTCAGTTTATGCTCTCTCAGATTACCGCGGATTTTCCCGCTTCGATTCTGATCGTCCAACATATGCCGGAAGGTTTCACGGAGATGTTTGCCAAACGACTGGATGAGTGCTCTGCGCTTGAAGTACAGGAAGCCAAGTCGGGAGACCTCTTGCTAGCCGGGCGAGTGCTTATTTGTCCCGGAAATCGCCACATGATGGTCCGCCGCATGCCCCGTGGTGACATGGTAGTCATGTCTGACGGGCCCCCGGTGAATGGACACCGCCCGTCAGTGGATGTGCTGTTTCATTCCGTAGCGCAGGAATTCGGGCCGAGCGCGGTGGGTATTTTGATGACCGGCATGGGTGATGATGGGGCGGAAGGCCTTCGCGTAATGAAGGCTGCCGGGGGCATGACCATCGCGCAAAGCGAGGACAGCTGTATCGTGAGCGGGATGCCGCGTTCCGCGATATCCAAAGGATATGTGAAGAAGATTGTCTCTCTCGATAGATTAGGTGACTACCTATTAAGTCAGTATGGTTCGGAATATGGCACGTTGCACAAATTCGAAAGCAAAGGTCGGAACGAAAAGAACGATAAACGCGACAGGACAACCGTTTCTTCCTAACGCACTTAATTAATGCATTGGAAGAAGGAGAAGGCCATGGCACAATTCGCTGCTCTGTACCTGAAAGAATGTCAACCCGTTCGCTACCTGGTAGTGGACGATTCAGTTTTTGCCCGCAAGAATCTGATCAAGATGATCGAGTTGTTCGGTGGGACTGTGGCCGGCGAAGCAGGCGATGGTCTGACCGCCATTGCGGAATTCAACCGCACCAAGCCGGACATCGTCCTCATGGACATCACTATGCCGCAAATGGAGGGTATCGAAGCTGTGGAGCGTATCGTCCGGCAGCATGGCGATGCGCGCATTGTAATGGTCTCGTCGGTCGGTTATCAGGAGAACATTCTTGCCGCGCTTCAAAAAGGCGCCAAGCATTTTGTTCAAAAGCCCGTGAAGCCCGAAGTCCTCTACGAAATCCTTCGCTACGTCTTGAATGACGATCCCACTAACGCGGCTTCGCCCGTGGCAGTTGCCGGAGAGCATCAGTCATGAGAATGGAACTTATTCAGCCCTTCATCAATGCGGCCGATGCAGTTTTTGCCGAGTCGTTGCACGCGCCCACGAAGATCATCGATTTGTCGATGGATGAGGAAACCTATCGTCGCAAGGGAATCGCCGCACTAATCGCAATACGAGGTGAAATTGAAGGCCGGGTGATTCTCGACCTCGCACCAGAAGTCGCGTTGAAAGTAGCTGGTCGTCTTGCGGGGGTTGAAATTCCCGAGAGCCAACAGGTGGTCCGGGAGACGGTCTGCGAACTTGCCAACATGATTATCGGAAATTCCGTCACCCTTCTCAACGATCAGGGATTCCAGTTCAAGGTTTTCCCGCCCGAAATTCACGACAACGAGGCCGGGCTCGCTGGGAGTAGCGATACCGAAGCTATGGTCTTGTGCATTGAGACGCCTTGCGGGGAAGTATATTTGAACATCGCAATACACTACTTACATCGTCGCCACCAGGAGCGCAAAACTACCGCCGTATTGGACTAACTGCGACGATTTTTACCCGGCCTGTGAAGTGGAGAACGTCGGCTACTGTTAGCCTTGGTGCCAATGTAGGAACCACTTCTTGAAATCATCTCGTAGCGAGAAAACATTCTGGAATCTGCTCAATCCCCTCCGTCACTAGGGGTCTTAATGTAAGCCGCCCCGTGTCTGTACAGACCCGCCGAAGGAATGGCCTGAGAAAAAACGATTCGAATGGGCACAAAAATCGCCCCACTACCCGGTGTGAAGGGAACCGCCACTTCCGCGCGTGAGCCTTCCGCGTACTGGTTACGACTCCGGAAACTCAGTCCCCCTTTGGATAGGTCTTCGCATACAGCCACTTCTTCTTGGAAGCCTCGCCGCCGGATACATGCGAGTACGCGCGCTCTTATCCGTACGCGGTTACGCCGGGGATTGGGACGCTCATCAACAGTGGGCGGCGTTGCTCCGACCTCCTGTGTTGCAACTTCTGGTTGTGCTTCGATCCAGATGGAGGGGCTGTCACAACGTTTACATACTCGCGCGACACATTTGCGAATTTCAAAAGACTTTAGTTCAAGCTCGTTCAGGTATGCTACTTCCCGCCGTTGGCAAAAGCTGCACTCCATTAAGAGTCGTCCCAGCGACTCGGCGGCCTGATGCACAGCGGGGAAGCCAATTTCCCAGAAATCGATCTTTGGCTCCAAAATCTGAAAAGCGTAGAGAAAACCTTCCGGGATATGATCGATTTCTGCTAGAACGCGCGCCCGCGCGGAATGCCAACCGTTGTCTTCGTTTTGTCGACGAAGCGTCAGTGATTGTCCCGCCGTAAGCTTCTCGGCGAGGCATAACACTCCGCCGTTGCGGCTTACCAGCAGGGTCACCCCGGTCTGTCTTACTTCGCTACCATCGTTCGCGGACCACGACGCCTCGATGGGCATGCGAAAGCTTACTCGGTCACTTTGGCGCAGTAATTCTGTTTGCATGATCTTGTTTCAAGTGAATTTGGCTACGCTTGCAGATTAACACGAGCTTTCGGGGCGGTGTGGTCGGACCTCAGTGGCTTTGTCGTTCCGAATAATAACGCGCTGTGTTGCGCAAGCCCATCGTGGTGCTCATACGGAGGGTTGTCACTTTCGCCTAGAAGGTGGATGAAACTGCCATCTCACGAAGCGGTTCTCTGTCAAAATAATCTCCTGAGAAGCCTCGATACAGCGAGCAGTAAACCCATTGCCGAGCCGAGAATTGTGAACAACGTCATCTCCATGGACGACCGGGTGATAAGAGGTCAGTCGCGCACCTTGACAGTCCGCGACCGGCGCTACTCTATTCGGTATCCGTTGGCCGTCGACGCCGAACTGATCAATCTACAATCTGGCGACAAAACCCACGGTGTAACTTCAGACCTGTCTTTTGGTGGATGTTTTGTATGTACGAGCCGGACTTTGCCCGTCCATTCCCGAATCAAACTTTCGTTGACGCGCAAAGATCAAGTGGTGGAGTCGCTTGCGATTGTACGCGTGGTGAAGCAGCGCATTGGCATGGGCATCGAGTTCATCGATGTTGCTGCTCCCTACAGCCAAATGCTGTCTCGCTGGATCGAATCGCTGCGCCGCAGCCGCTGACGCCGCCGGTAGGACGACCTACTTCTATAGAACCATAAGAATCCAAGTCACGGCCGGGTGTCGAGTGGGTGCTTACTCTTCTCATAAAACTCGTACTGTAACTTCAGACTCTTGTCGTCAGCCTTTACTGCGCGGATAGCTTCGGAGATAGTTGCAATCCACGCCTTCATCTCAAACTCACCAAGCTCTTTCGTCGCCAGGGAGCCATCGCCGGAATAATGATTGGGAAACCTCGCATACCACCATATTCCTGTGTACACATCCGCAGGTAAATGTGCACGCTTCTGGTCCGCTCCCGATTCGCTGGTGGCACGCTCCATGTGCACCAGTTCCGGATAAGAAATCATTGTTCCTGCTGTTTCCGATTCCCCCGCGTGCATGTCGACTAGGTCTTTCTTCGCGGGACCCCCTTTCGGGACGTGATGTCCCCACTGGATGTACACAACGTAATCTCGCTGCTGGTCCAGTTGGGTCTGCGCGAAATAGGGAAGCAAGCTCTCGTTTCCACCGTGGCCATTGACGATGACGATTTTCTTGCAGCCGTTTCGCGCCATTTCATCAGTGGTCTCTTGCAAGAGCTTAAGCTGGAGATCAGCGCTGTAAGCTATCGTTCCGGGTTGCTGCTTAGCTTCAAATATCTGGCCGAAGTAATACTCAGGGAACACCACGGAATACTCCTGTTGGGCAGAGTGTACAGCCGCGTAGCGCACATTCAGAAGATCTGTACCTAGCGGAAGATGGGGACCATGCTTCTCGAGGATCCCAAAGGGAAGAAGGCGCGTGCCGTTGGCCTGTTGAATCGCTTGCCGAAAGTCACCGGCCGTTAGTTCTTCCCACTTTACAGACAATTTTGACTGTCCTAGGCCTGAAAAGGCTGACAGGAACGCCACTACTAGAACAATCAACCCTCGACGAGGCATAATTCAGTTCCTCCCTAACCTCCGGAAATTCTGTGTCGTTCGTAAGCGATGAAAGCAGATTACAATTTCTTAGCGGATGCTAAAAACAAATGCGTCAGGTTCGTTATTGTGCTCCGGGTGGAAAAATATTTCTGCTTCAATTTCATAAATGCGTAGAGCGTCCCGAAGCGCTTCCACGCTCGGCGGAAGTTTGCTATTTGCACCGACTATCAGTGACAGTCCAGCGCAGTGCTCTGACGCAGCCTCGGAGGATACGCTGTCATTCACGTCCCATCCGATCGCTTTGAATATAGTCACGAAGTCTTGAGCGCAATCGAGAGTATCGCGGGAATAACACACACTAACTTTTTGATCGGGAAACGCAAGGAGCACCTGGATCAGCACCGCCTTCTGATGCGTAGTGAGCTTCCGCGGAGGTGACCGCATTGATATCGCCCAGGCATTGATGCCACAAATGCCCAGCTCCGTCAATATTGCGTAAAGTCGCGTTTTATTCCAGCTGAACCAGTTCAGTTTTAGCCGCGCAACTCTTCCTGTGTCATCAACGGGTCATTCAAGAAACCTTGGTTCGACGGGTTGCGGATCAGCGTAAGAACTCTTCCAACTGGACACGCGCGTCTGTTTTTTTATCTCGATATTTCACAATTACCGGAACGTACAATGAGAGACCCCATTTTTGTCCCGCAGGATGTGAGAGCGCCCGCGCACCTGGAACAACGATTGCTTCTTCTGGAATGATAAGCGGCTCGCTATCCTTGGCTGTGTAGATCTCGTCGCGCACGAGATCATAAACTGGAGTGGAGCGGTTGATGATAGTACCGCTGCCCAGCACCGCGCGCCGCTTAACGATCACTCCTTCGTAAAGACCGCTGTTTCCGCCGATCATAACGTCATCCTCAATAATCACGGGCACGGCTCCGATAGGCTCGAGCACACCGCCGATCTGAGCACCGGCAGAGATGTGACAGTTTCGCCCCACCTGCGCGCAGCTTCCCACCAATGCATGAGAGTCCACCATCGTTCCATCACCAACATAGGCGCCGACATTGATGAACATGGGAGGCATGCAAACCACCCCGCGCCCGATATACGATCCATCACGGATGCTGGAGCCGCCAGGAACGATTCTGACCTGGCTTGCTACGCTCATGGATTTCACCGGATAGGTGTTTTTGTCTAGGAAAGGTTGTTTCACCCGGTCGACGGACATATCGACGACTTCGCCGATTCGAAATCCCAGCAGGATGCCTTTCTTTACCCAGGAATTCACACGCCACCCTGTTTTTGAGGAAGCGTCGGGCTCGGCTGCGCGTATCTCGCCTTGATTCAACCTGTTTATAAAAGATCGGAAGGTCGCTCGATGTTGTTCGGTGTAGTGCGCCGGAGGCTCGTCGAACAGACCTTCAATTTCCGATGGCTGCATAATTTTTCTCAACCAGCCCAAGGGCTTCGAGAACGGTGTGTATTCGCGTCAACGAAGCCACGCTGGGTGCTACCAGTGGAAGCCTCCATACGGCATGTAACAATCCCATCTGGGCCATGGCCGCCTTCACAGGAATTGGATTTGATTCCACAAAGTTAACTTCCATCAGGGGAAGGTATTGCTGATGAATCTGGCGCGCTGACGGGAAGTTGCCCGCCACGCAGAAATTGCACAATTGCGCCATTTCTGACGGTATTTCGTTCGAGGCTACGGAGATCACACCCTGGCCGCCGAGCGCGAAGAGCGGAAGTGTAATGGCGTCATCCCCAGAGAGCATCACGAAACTCTTTGGGACCGTGGCGGCAAGGGTTGCCATTTGCGAAATGTTTCCCGAAGCCTCCTTGATTCCTACGATCGTCTCGATTTCTGCCAATCGCCTCACCGTAGATGCTTCAAGGTTCACCCCGGTGCGACCGGGGACGTTGTAAAGAAGAATGGGCAAAGCAACGGCTTCAGCGATTGCGCGAAAATGTTGATAGAGTCCTTCCTGGGTCGGTTTGTTGTAATAGGGAGTGACGGACAAAATTCCATCCACTCCCATCGCCTGGTACTCGCGGGCGGTGCGAATGACTTCCCCCGTTTCATATCCGCCCGCACCGGCCACCACCGGAATCTTGCCATTGGCTTCTTCGAGAGTAATTTTCACGATCTGTAATTGCTCGGTTCGCGTCAGCGTCGGGGTCTCCCCTGTTGTTCCACAAGGTACGAGAAAGTGCACTCCGGCATCGACCTGTCGCCGCACGAGTCTCCTCAGCGCAATCTCGTCGAGTGATAGATCTTCTCGAAATGGTGTAACTAGTGCCGTACCGCATCCCGTGAACATAATGCTTCCTCCTAGCCCGTCTGTCTCAGTCATCAGCCCAATTCATGGACGATCTCTCTAAATTCGAACGATCCTTTTTTCCCTATAATCCAGCCCGCAGCCCGCAAAGCCCCCCGAGCAAACCCTTCGCGGCTTCTGGCCGTGTGCCGAATGGTGATGGTGTCTGCATTTGAATCGAATCCAATTTCGTGTGTCCCGGGATGCACTCCCGCACGGTTTGAGCTCAGATTGATGGGCCGGTCGAAACCGGACTTCTTCATTTGTTGCGCGAGCGCCAGCAAGGTACCCGAGGGTGCATCCCTTTTTGCTCCATGGTGTATCTCCCATCCCCATGACTGGTAATCTGATTCCGCAGCAAAGACGCGGCCCGCTTCTGCGACAATCTCCCGGAAACGATGAAGCCCCACCGAAAAGTTGGGGCTCCAGACGAGGCTTGATGTATTGGATAGGATCGCATTTTGTACAGAAGCGAGCTCATGGAACCAGCCCGTAGTACCTGCGACAACCGGAATTCCTAGAGTGGCAAGCTGGCGAATGTTGTCGGGGGCCGTCGAGCTATTTGAGAATTCCATCGCCACGTCTACGTTACGAACATTCTCGACGATCAAGCCCGCACCGCCTGCATTGCTTCGGCTGTTCAGGGTCAGGCGCACTTCAAACCCGTATTCCGGTGCGAGGTCTTCGATTAGCCGCCCCATTTTCCCGTGCCCGACGATGGCCAATCCGCGGCTCATTGATTTTCCTCGATAATGTTCCGATCCGGCCGGAGAAGACGTTTGACCATGCCAACATAAATCCCCACGGCATCAGAGAGCTCTTGTTTGGAGACGCGCTCTTCCGCGGTGTGGGCCAAGTGAATATTTCCGGGACCTATCAAGAATGGAGCTCCCCAGGATTCTTCGAGTGCTGGAATGTCAGTTGTGAATGCAACTACAGTGGTGGGTAGCCCGTTTAGTTTCAATAAATGACGTACCGGCGTATACAAAACCTCATGCGCTTTCACGCGCTCCGTCACGAGCATCCGCACGGCTTCGCGGATGGGCTCGGGATCGCCGACGAGACGAAACATGATTTCAGCTTCTGCTTGATCAGCGATCACGTTGGGCGCGCGTCCTGCCGAAATGGTGCCAATGTTCATCGTGCTTTTGCCCAGTAGCGCATCCGTGGGTAAAGCAATACGTCGCAGATCCTCCAGAACATCGAGAAGGTCATCAATTGCAGAATGTCCAAGTTCCGGATATCCCGAATGCGCCATTTGTCCAGATGCCCTTACCTCGAATCGAAGCGCCCCTTTTGAGGCCACGCTCAATTTGTTCTCGGTGGGTTCGCCGTTGATCAGAAAACGAGAGCCGCGCGACATTCTGGCTGCGACCCTCGCACCGGCGCTGTTTCGTTCCTCTCCCACCACAAACAGAACTCCGAAATCAGAAACTCCATCCGCGAGAAGTTTCTCTGCGGCGGCGATCATGCTGGCAATGATGCCTTTCGCATCGCATGCGCCGCGGCCCCATACAAATTCATGATCCTCACGCGATGGGAAGAAAGGCGGCACTGTATCCATGTGCGTAGAGAGTGTGACCACCGGACTTCCCCAGCTTGCGAATACGTTGAATCGCCCTGGTTCAACCTCCATGCGCTCGACTTGGCCTTTGTGCTGCTTCGCCAAGACGGAGAGACGCTCAAAAAGGAAGTTGCCGACGTGCCTCTCGTTGTCCGTGATCGATTCGATGTCGACCAATGCACGGGTAAACTCGAACAGGTTCATGATTACTTTCTGGAATGGAACGAAAAGAGAAGGGAAACCGCGAGAAAAGCTCGGGGGTCGCTCCTCGATAGCGCTCCATCCGCGTCGTTATACGGATGACAGTGGATAGGTCTTAACCCCATCCCCCAACCGCCGCGGCAGTCAGCTACCGTGGCGACTTCGGCGGATCAACAACAACGGCCCCTTTCACACGAGCTCCCGAAGCTGATCGGAAAAACCGCCCGGCTACTAATGGCCTCCGCACCTCTACCAAGTACAATTGGGAAGGTAGCCGAGGTGGGAAGGGAAGTCAACGATTCTATGCATTCGATAAATAAGCAGTCTAAATCTATTTTTTTTCTGATTCTGCTGCAAACTCAGATTGACAGCTGGAGCCAACTTGGCTATCTTTCTAATTCGCAATGAATACGGCGACCAATCTGCGGGCGCATTTGCACCATCATCACCATGGCCACCTGCCGCGCCCGCTGAGGTGTGTATAGCTTTTCGCTAAACAAACCGCTCATCGGCCCGCTGGCGCACAAAGCCCCGGCGGGTTTTTTGTTTTATGGCTCGATTTTTGGAGGAGAACACGTGGAAATCGCGTTTGAAAAAAGTGATGGGCTGGTCCCTGCGATTGTGCAGGATGAACGCACAGGAGACGTCTTGATGCTGGGTTTCATGAACCAGCAAGCGCTCGCCGAAACACAGCGCACGGGCGAGGTCGTGTTCTTTAGTCGCTCCAGGGGACGCCTGTGGAAAAAGGGTGAATCGAGCGGTCACGTACTCAAGGTGCGTGACGTGCGTATCGACTGCGATGCGGATACCCTTCTCTTGCGCGTAGAGGCGGTTGGGCCAGGTGTCTGTCACCAAGGCTATCGAACCTGCTTCTTTAGGCGGTTTGAGCGGAATGGCAGCACACAGGAACTTGAAGAGAGAACCTTTACACCGGAAGAAGTGTACGGGCAGGAAAAATCGCAATGAGCCGGTTGAAGCTGGGAATTCCCAAGGGCAGTCTGCAGGAGGCCACGCTGGATCTTTTCTCGCGTGCGGGTTGGAAAATCACGCTCAGCTCCCGGAGTTACATCCCGGAAATCGATGACGCGGAGGTCGAGTGTCTTCTAGTGCGCGCGCAAGAAATGGCGCGTTACGTGGAGACCGGCGCGCTGGATGCCGGGATCACCGGCCACGATTGGGTTATCGAGACTGGCGTGGCAGTTGATGAACTGGCGGAACTCGTGTACGCGAAGCGGCGCTTGTCCCGTGTGCGTTGGGTGCTGGCCGTTCCCGAGGATTCGCCGATACGCGAGGCGCGGGATTTGGAAGGTAAAGTGATTGCCACGGAAGTAGTACGCATCACTGAAAAGTACCTTGCCCAGCACGGCGTAAAATCTCGCGTGGAATTTTCCTGGGGTGCGACGGAAGTGAAAGTGCCACAGCTAGCCGACGCCATTGTGGAGGTGACGGAAACAGGATCGTCATTGCGGGCCCACAGGCTGCGCATCATAGATACCGTGCTGGAGTCGGCTACGGTTTTCATCATGAACCGTGCTGCAGCTACAGATGGATGGAAAAGACAAAAAGCTGAAAATATGATCCTGATGCTGCAAGGGGCCATTGCCGCGGCCAGTAAAGTGGGACTAATGCTGAACGTGCGGCGCGAGCATCTGGAAGGTGTGATAGCCGTATTGCCCGCGCTGAAAAATCCCACAATTTCAATGCTCAGCGATCCGGAGTGGGTCGCGGTGAATACAATTGTTGAAGAGGCGGTAATTCGTCAGATTCTGCCGAAACTCAAAGCCGCGAATGCGCAAGGCATCGTCGAGTATCCCTTGAACAAGATCGTGTTGTAATGCACATCCTCAAACTCACTGACACTGTGGAGAGGCGCCTGCTGCGGACTCGTGGAGGTCGCGATGTTGATGCTGAAAGAATTGCCGCGAGGATTATTGCCGATGTCCGGCGGCGTGGCGATGCGGCGTTATTTGCATGGGCGCTCAGGTTGGATGGAGTCGACTTGAAGCGCCAAGGTATTTGGATTTCTCGACGCGAGCTACGTGAGGCGCATCAGCATGTGGACCTGGCCTTTATGCGCGCGTTGAAACACGCGGCGGCGAATGTTCGGAAGGTTGCCCAGAAGCAGTTACCGAGGAAATGGACGCTCGAGGTTGAGCGGGGCGTGAACATTGGGCAAATCGTCAGGCCTATTGATGCGGTCGGTTGCTACATTCCGGGAGGAAGATTTGCGCTCGTCTCGACGCTGGTGATGACGGTGGTCCCTGCATTGGTCGCGGGCGTGAAAAGAATCATTGTGGTGTGCCCCCGGCCCAATAAGGAATTGTTGGCGGCCGCGACCTTCCTTGGGGTGAGCGAAATCGCACGCATCGGTGGAGCACAGGCCATCGCTGCATTGGCATACGGAACCTCGAGCGTGCCCCGCGTTGACAAAATACTGGGGCCGGGCAATCGCTTCGTGACGGCGGCGAAGCAGCTCGTCAGCAGCGATTGCCCAATCGATGTGCCCGCCGGACCCACGGAAGCGCTTGTGTTTGCAGCACGCGGCAATGCACGTTGGATCGCAGCGGATTTACTTGCTCAAGCCGAGCATGCGCCAGACGCGGTAACTTACCTGCTCACTCCGTCAACAGTGTTGGCACGCCAGGTGCAAAGTGAAGTGATAGCACAGCTGAAAACCTTGCCGAAAGACAATCCAGCGCACAGCGCCACGAAACAAAAAGGCGCTATATTGCTCGCACCGTCGCTGCAAGCGGCCTACAAATTCGTAAACAACTTTGCAGCCGAGCATTTAAGTCTTCCTGAGCACGGCAGCGCGGTATTGAAAGCGATTAACGCGGCAGGAACCGTGTTTTTGGGTGCATGGAGTGCACAACCGCTCGGTGACTATGCTAGCGGAAGCAATCATGTGCTGCCTACGAGCGGATGGGCGCGCCTGCGTGGTGGATTGTCTGCGGCAGATTTTGTGAAATGCATCAGCGTACAAACCATTAGTCGCACAGGATTCAGACGCTTAGCCGAAGACGCCCAGTCGCTTGCGCGTGCAGAGGGACTGATGGCTCATGCCAGGGCTGTCGAGGTACGCCGATGAAAGCTAAGTTGCCCGTGCGCCGCGCAATTCTGGAGCGACGAACCTACGAGCCACCGGCCGAAGGCCGGTGGAACAAAGTGCGACTCGATTTCAACGAGAATACCGCCGGCTGTGCGCCAGCGGTCAGGCGGGCGCTCGCTAAACTGACCCCAAAACATTTTGCGATGTATCCGGAGTATGAGGTCTCCACAAAAACACTGGCGAAGCATTTCGGTGTGCGGCCGGAAGAACTGCTGTTGACAAATGGCGGCGATGACGCACTACGTGTGTTCTTCGATGCATTCGTTGATTCTAAGAGCCGTATTTTGCTCTCTGAACCTACATTTCCTATGTACCGCTACTACGCGGAGATTTGTGGCGCGCGAATCGATAACCTGCGGTACGGCGCACAGATGGAATTCCCTACAGAACAAGCGATACGCACGCTGAAGGAAAGACCCCGTGTGTTTTTTATTGCGAACCCGAATAATCCAACGGGAACACTGCTTGGTTACGCCGAACTTGAAAAGATCGTAAAGGCTGCAACGCATACCGCAGTAGTAATCGACGAAGCCTACGTGGAATTTTCCGGGCTCACTGTCGTACCCTGGATAAAGAAATACCCCCATTTATTCGTCACGCGTACCTTTTCAAAGGCCATGGGCTTGGCCGCATTACGACTCGGCGCAGTGATTGCGAATATGGATTCGCTGGCGATTCTACGTCGAGCGATGCCACCGTTCCCTGTGAATTTGGCGGCACTTGTGGCTGCAGAAGCTGCCGTCCGGGATACCAAGACGCGCCAAGCGTACGTACGGAACATCCTGCGTGTGCGCAGCTGGTTTCAGGGAGAGCTGAATTCGCTTGGTATTACAACTTATCCGAGTGCGGGGAATTTTGTTTTGGTGAATTTTGGACCGGCTGGCCCGGCACTGGTTCAGCGTCTCGGGCAAAAGGGAATCTTGGTCCGGGAACGAAGTAAAGAGATGGGCTCGGGATTCGTGAGAATCACGATTGGTACGGAACGCGAAATGCGGTCGGTAGCTCGAGAAATACGCAGGGGTTGGAGAAAAGCGCAAACCTATCAGCAGCGCTACAGAGGACGCTCGAATGCTCCGTACAGCAAAAGTCCATCGTAAGACAACTGAGACGGAGATCAGTCTCACGCTGAATCTCGATGGCCGCGGGAAGGCCCGTGTGTCAACTGGGATACGTTTTTTTGATCACATGTTGGAACTCGTTGCGCGGCACGGCGCTTTCGATCTGGATCTGCTGGCGCGCGGCGATTTGGACGTTGATCAACACCACACGGTCGAAGATGTGGGGATTGCACTAGGCGAAGCGGTACAAAAAGCGTTAAGGACCAAGCGCGGGATTGTGCGCGCAGGATACTTCCTGATGCCCATGGATGAAACGTTAGCCGTCGCCGCAGTCGACCTGAGCGGCCGGCCTTTTTGCGTGGTGAATGTAAAGATCACGACGCCGCAGATCGGTGATTTTCAGAGCGCGCTGATCGAGGATTTTTTTCAAGGTTTTGCTCAAGCGGCCCGCGCCAACGTGCACTTGCGAGCACTATACGGACGATCGTCGCATCACCAAGTCGAAGCAATATTTAAAGCGTTCGCGCGCGCTCTGCGGTTCGCCGTGTCGCGGGATAAACGATTGCGCGGAGTCCTTCCCAGCACCAAGGGTTTGCTATGAAACTCACATTGCTCGATCACGGAGCCGGAAACGTAGCCTCCGTCGAACGTGCCTTGCAACGTCTTGGTGTTGAATCGCAGCGCGCCACCACGCCTGAAGGTGTCGAGCATGCTGAAGCGATCGTGCTGCCTGGTGTCGGCCACTACAACGCACTCATTCGCGCCTTGGACCAGCGTTTGCTGAGGGATCCGCTGCTTCATGCTATCGGCCGTGGCGTTCCATTCTTAGGAATTTGCCTCGGGCTGCAGGCGCTCTATGAAGCCAGTGAAGAAGCGCCGGAATTGACAGGCCTGAGGTTACTGCCTGGACGTGTGCGGTCATTGCCGCCTGGCGTCAAGTTGCCGCATATGGGCTGGAACCAGCTCTGTGCGAAAAGCGAATCGCGATTGCTCGAAGGGATTAGCCCCGATGCTTATGTTTATTTTGCACACTCCTATGCCGCGACAGCTCCCGGGGTTGAAGTTGTTGCCACCTGTAAGCACGGTATTGAATTCGTCGCCGTGGTCGAGAAAGGCAATATGTGTGCCGTCCAGTTTCATCCGGAGAAGAGCGGGGAAGCAGGAAGCCGTGTTTTGCAAAATTATTTGAGGTTGTGCGCGTGAGCTTAGCTCGGCGAATCATTCCTTGCCTGGATGTCGATGGGGACCGTGTCGTCAAAGGTGTCAACTTTGTTGGTTTGCAGGATGTCGGCGATCCTGCCGCGCTTGCAGGTCGGTATAACGCGGAGGGCGCCGACGAGTTGGTGGTTTTGGATATCGCGGCATCACGCGACCGGCGACCCACCTTTCTTGAAACCATTCGGCGCGTAGCCGCGGAGCTGGCCATTCCGCTCACCGCCGGCGGAGGGATCAGAAGCTTAGAAGATGGCCGAGCGGTGGTTGGAGCGGGCGCCGACAAGATTACGGTGAACACAGCGGCAGTCGAACGCCCGGAGCTGATTTCAGAACTCTCCAGAGAGTTTGGCGCGCAAGCGGTTGTCTTGGCAATCGACGCCAAACGGAAAGGGGATCACTGGGACGTCATGGTGCGCGGCGGACGGGAATCGACAGGACGTGACGCGATCGTTTGGGCCAAGCATGTCGTAACCCTCGGTGCGGGAGAAATCTTGCTGACCTCCATAGATCGAGACGGAACTCAGACCGGATTCGATATCGCGCTCACGGAAGCGATATCTTCAGAGGTGTCAGTGCCGGTGATCGCGTCAGGCGGCGCGAAGCTGCCGGAACATTTCGTGGAAGTTTTCACCGCCGGCGCGGCGGATGCTGCTCTGGCGGCTTCCATCTTTCATGATCGCGTTCAGGCCATTCGCAGTCTGAAAGAATTTCTCTTGGCGCATAGCATCGAGGTAAGACGCCCGTGATGATTCCATGCATCGATTTGCAGGAAGGGCTGGCCGTACAACTCGTGCATGGCAGGAAGCGGGAGCTAACAGTTGCGAATGTGATGGGATTGCTGCGTACCTTCAAAGAGTACGAGTGGTTGCACGTGATAGATCTGGATGCCGCCCTGGGAAAGGGCGATAACAACAAGTTGGTCCACGAATTGTGTAAAAATGCCACGCTAAGCTATGGGATGAAAGTCCGGGTTGGCGGGGGTATTCGAACGGTTTCGCGCGCCGCGACACTCTCGCAATGGGGAGCGGCTCAAATCATCATCGGAAGCGCAGCGTTCAAGGATGGGAAGGCCAACATACCGTTTCTCCGCCAACTTTCCCGAAAAGTCCATCGCACAGCGGTTGTCGTGGCGCTCGACTCTGAAAAAGGGCGCATCGTGATTAATGGCTGGCGAAAACGACTTACGATGAGGCCTGAAGAAGTCATGAAGCAACTTGAACCTTTTTGTGCAGGGTTTTTGTGCACCGACGTGGACCGTGAAGGAACCATGGTCGGCGCGAACATAGAGTGGTTCGCAAAACTCCGGAATGCCACATCTCATCCGATCATCGCCGCAGGTGGCATAAAATCGCGCCAGGAAATCAACGCCCTTCAGGACATGGGGATGGATGCAGCAGTAGGGATGGCCCTTTATAAAAAACATCCGGATCTATCCCTGCCCAGGATGTCCTCCGGATCGCGTTAAGCTACGCTCGTCGCGCGCAGTTAGATGCTAGGACATAGTTTGTATCGGTTGGATTTATTCGGCATCGCATTTTCACGTTCTAAATCGGTCCTGAGAATGCGTTGGCGATGCGATGTTGCAACTCCGCCGGGATCTTGACCCCGTTGCGTGTGAGATAGAAGACGTCAATCGCCTTTTGACCTTCCGTGTCGACCAGAGCGACTTCAATATTGCACCCAAAACGCGACAGAATAGAGCTGATCTCATACAGCAAACCAGGACGGTCCTGTGTCAGAATTTCAAGCAGCGTGGAGTGTGCAGAGGACTCGTCATCGAAACTAATCTTTGTGGGCACTGCCACCTTGGGCGACCGCGATTGAATCGCGAGCATGCGCGCCTGAAGAAGCGGTTCAAGCGCTGCGTATCCCTTGAGGACGTCGCTTAGGCTCTGCCGCAGGCGCGCGATCTCGCCGGGATTCAGTTCGAGCGTGTTGTGCAGATCCACGAAGTGGAACGTGTCGAGCACGATCCCGGCTGCGTTGGCAAAAGCGTCGGCCTTCATAATACTCATGCCCCAACTGGCGAGAACGCCCGAGATCTTCGCAAAAAGCGCCGGACGATCTTGCGTTAACAATGTTAACGAATAAGCATGGCGTGCCGTCTTCAGTTCGATCTGCACTGAATCGTTGTTTAGCTTCTTGTACATCGAGAAATGGTGGGCAATCTCCAAGGGCGTGTGGACGGCCAGATATCGCCGTGGGAATCCTTCCAGGAAGCGTTCGATGTCTTCGCGCGCTGCATCTGGAGCCTGGCGAACGACTTCGTCGAGCACAGTCGCTTCCTGGATGGAATGCAGCCGATCGCGGTCAACACTACGGTTCAGGTAATTGGAAGCTGCGGCGAAGAGTTGCCACAACATTTCTGCTTTCCACGGCGTCAGGGCTTCAGGATTCACGGCGTGAATATCCGCATAGGAGAGGAGACAAAGCCGGCTCAAACGTTCAACGGTCGATACCGTCTTGGAAAAGGTCGCAATCGTCTCTGGATCGAAAATGTCTCGCCGCAGCAGTGTGGCGGTCATGTCTAGATGGTGTTCGATCAGGAAGCGCACTTCCTCTTTTTCATGCGGCTCGAGTTGCAGGCGTATCGCGGCAGAATCCAGGGCTTCCAGACTTCCGATAATGTGGTTTTCCATTCCCATGCCCTTGCCCACATCGTGCAGCAACAGAGCAAAGATCAACAACTCCCGTTGTTCAAGAGACTTCCAAAGATCGGTGAAATATGCCGCGCGCTCATCCTTCGGTTCAGCCAGTTCCTGCAAGTGCTCGATCGCTCGCAAGGAATGCTCATCTACTGTGTAGCGGTGATAAAAGTCTCGAATCACCAGCGAATCGATAGCGCGAAGTTCAGGCAGCACATCCGTTAATAATCCAAGCCGTTGCATCGGGCGTAGCGCCAGGCCTGGATAATCCCCAGCAAGGATGTCCCGCAGTGTCGCCCATGTCATTTCCGTATTCCGCGCGGGCAGCTCTGGATGCGTAAGAATATAGGCAACGCTGAATTCCGCGCTGTGGCTAAGCTGTATGCCTGTCCGCGCCGCCTCGCCAAACAGTGAGAACGTCACGGCGCGATCAGAAAGTGCTGGTTGGTCCAAGACTTCCAACAGCTTTTCTCTCACCGCGAACGGTTTACCATTGATGGGTTCCAGCTTTGGCCCGCGAGCGGCATTGAACAGTCGTTGGCGCAGACTTGGACGAACAAATCCTTTTTGTTCCAAGTAACGCAAAAGCTGCCGGTTCAATGTCCGGGCATGCCGAAAATAGAGTCGCATCCACTCTTCGGGGTTTCGGCTCAGACCGTCCGGCAAGCCCAGGCCGCGTTGCGCAGCGGCGGCTTGTAGTTCATAGGTAAGAGTATTGTCATTCCGCCCGTTCCTGTAATGCAGAAAACATCGGATCGAGCTCAAAAAATCCACTGCACTTGCCATTAAATCGGCCCCAGACGCGCCGCTGCCCTCGATATGCCGAAACCACGCTTTCGCCTGATAATCGCGCAGCCCCCCGGGCGCCTCTTTGACGTTAGGTTCAAGGTGAAAAATCGTGTTCCCGCACCGCGCAAGCCGTTCTTGTGTGAGTCTTTGCAATTGCGCCAACAGAAATGGCCGTGCCTGCTTTTCAGATGTTGCCAGGATTTTCTTGTCCAGCTTCTCGTACAGAGTCTCATCTCCTGCCAAGAACCGCCGGTCCAGCAGCGCTAGGTGAAATTCCGCGTTATCTTCTTCGATCCGCTTGCATTCTTCGAGCGTGCGCCCCGCCGAACTCACCCGAAATCCGAGGTCCCATAACGTTCGCGAAAGCTCCGCGATTAACGGCCGAAACTCCTGCTCCGCCCGCCTGCTTCCAAAGAGAAACAAGATATCAAGGTCCGAGAAGGGAAAGAGCTGCCGCCGCCCGTATCCGCCAATTGCCAGCAGACAGAAGCCCTGCTGAGCCTCACGGTGAGTGCGAAGCAGGCCCCCAAAAACTTCCAGGATGTTCCCGTCCGCGAGTTCGCACAAAGCGTGCAGTGTCTCTCTCGCGCCTGCGCCCTCATCGAACCGCTTCTGGATTTCTCGTCTTCTTTCGTCGCATTTCACGTTGAACTCAGACAGGGGCGCTAAACGGCCTATTGGGGGTCGGGCGCCAGGATCGAGACTTGCGCGTGCGGTGGTCATGGTAGTGTCAGAGAGCTTTTTCGCCACGCTCCTCGTTGCGGATACGAATAGCCTCGGTGACGTCTGATAGAAAAATCTTCCCGTCGCCGATCTTGCCCGTCTTGGCGGTCTTTAAAATAACATCGACGGCGCTGTTCGCAAGACTATCCGGCAGCACGATCTCTAACTTCACCTTCGGCAGGAGGTCCACCGTATATTCGCGCCCCCGGTATGTCTCCGTATGGCCCTTCTGTCGGCCGTGGCCGCGGACTTCAACCACCGTCATGCCCTCGACTCCAATTTCGCGCAGGGCATCTTTCACCGAATCAAACCGCGATGGCTGGACGATCGCTTCAATTTTCTTCATTGCTACCCCTTTCAATAGTGGCTAACTGATTGTTTTCCGGGATTAGCGCAGTAACTCTTACAAGTGTGCTCCGGCGCGTGGCCGCATCATGCACCAGTGTTTGTGTTTGCTCCAACCGCAGATTTTGAATTCAAATGATTCAAATTTAAGTTCATACGCAGAATTTTCATCCGGCCAATCAAAATTTTCCGTTGGCGTTCCGAAAAAGCAGCACGTACAGTCTGCCACCAAGCAACGGTCTTTTCTTCCCAGGGGTAGGTAGTAACGAAAAGTAAGGAGAAAAATAGAATGACTGTTTTCCTGAAGGGGTTTTGTACATTTTCACTAGGCCTGGCATTGGCGCTGCCTGGCTTGGCGCAAACGAGTTCTCCGCCTGCAGACACGCCTCCGGCTTCATCAGAAAAGCCCGCGACACCGCCAGCGCAAGAGCCGGCTGCTCCTCCTGCAGCTCCAACTTGGTCGGTGGGTCCCATCGATTTTAGCGGTCTGGTTGACGGGTATTACAGCTTTAACGCTAACCATCCGGCCTCGCAAACCAATCAGCTGTACAACTTCAACGATTCTACAAACCAGTTCAGTCTTAACATTGCCAAGCTAACTCTTTCTCACACTGCCGACCCCGTCGGTTTTCAAGTGGATCTGGGTTTCGGTCGCGCATTCGAAATATTCAATCGTCAACCCAGCGAAAAAGCGTCGGATACTTTCCGGTTTCTCGAGCAAGCCTACGTTAGCCTTAAGCCCGCAAAGGCTAAGGGCCTGGAAATAGATTTGGGGAAGTTTGTTACCAGTGCCGGTGCCGAGGTGATTGAAACCAACAGCAACTGGAACTATTCGCGCTCCTTGCTCTTTGCTTTGGCAATCCCGTATTACCACTTCGGCCTGCGGACCTCCATTCCGATCGGCAAGTACTTCACCGGCGGCGTGCAGATCGTAAATGGCTGGAATAATGTCGGCGACAACAACACTGGCAAGACTGTCGGCTTCACCGGAACGATCACCACCAAGAAATTTGCGTGGAGCAACAACTACTACGCCGGTCCGGAAAATCCCAATACCAATAAGGGCTGGAGGCACTTGTACGACACCACCCTACTGCTTACGCCCTCGGCCAAGTTGAACGCTTATATCAACTTCGACTATGGCCAAAACCGGAATTTCCCACTTCTCGTCGGCACCCTTCCTCTCAGCAAATGGTACGGCATTGCTGGCGCTCTTCACTTGCAGCCGAATTCCAAGTGGTCCTTTACCCCACGCGTTGAGTGGTTTAAAGATCGCGATGGTTGGGCCACGGGCGTCGCTCAGGACCTGAAAGAGTTCACTCTCACCGGCGAGTACAAGATGCTGGAGGGGTTCCTCGGACGGTTGGAATACCGACACGACTGGTCGAATATGCCCTTTTTTGACTATGGCGGAACGCCAGCGTCGAAAAAGAGTCAGGACACCCTTACGTTGGGACTTCTCGCGTTCTTCGGACCGAAACGATAACTCGTACGAGCGGAATTAAGAAATCTAGAAATCCGAACGAGTCCAGAGAGGAAAGAGTAATGGCAGCCACTAATACCCAAGTCGCCGGAATTGCCGTACAAACTCGCACGCAAATCAAAGAAGAAAGGAACGTGATGGGAGCAAATCGCACACAAGCGGTGGGCATCGTGACCTTCCTGTTGGCGTTCACAGCATTGTCGGGAGCCATTTACTCGGGGAAAGTTGTGTGGTATCTGGCGGCCCTTGCATTGCTAGCAATATCAATCGTTTTTTTCCGGAAGTGCAAACCGTGGGAAAACCAAGAAAATTGAGGAGCCAACAATGATCGTTATTGGGATTCTGATAACGCTTTCAGGTTTTGTGATCAGTGTGCTGAGCCTCGCTTTGCAATCAAACGCCGCGCGCCTGGGGGTTGTGCTCCTCGGGTTGGCGGTGAGTCTTTTCGGAATTATTGGCGTGCTCAATCGGGCCTATCTCAAGAATGCAATCTGGAAGAAAGGGTGACGCGAGGATGAGAATCTCGATGAAGCGAAGACTCTCGTTGTGTGTTGCGGTGCTCTGTTTCGCGCCGCTTGGTTTTGCGCAAACGCCAGCGACGACGCCAGCCGCTCCGGCGGCAGCGGCGCCCACCCCGAAGCCAATTACCGATGCTGATGTTGCTGCTGCGCCAGTGCCGAGCGCGGATGCCAGAGCCAAAGGCGACCCGGACGGAGCGCTTACCGGTACTGCAAGTGACATCGCTGTGAGCGATGCCAAGAAAGGCGTCACAATCAGCGACCTGGTGAACCAGGTAGGCCAAGACAAAATCGCCATCAATTTTGTTTGGACGCTGATCACTGGTTTCCTTGTCATGTTCATGCAAGCCGGGTTTGCCATCGTTGAGACCGGGCTGTGCCGCGCCAAAAACGCCAATCACACCATGATGATGAACTTCATGGTGTACGGCGTTGGCATGCTTGCCTATTGGCTTATTGGCTTCGCGATTCAAATGGGCGGAGTCGGTGCGGTCGCTAACCTCGGTGGCACGCCTCCGTTGAACGCAGAACACGTCATTACATTGTTCGGCAAGCCTTTCGGGATCTTTGGGCAAAACGGCGTTTTCCTTGTGCACAGGGGGACGTATGACGTGGCGGTGATGGTGCTATTTCTCTTCCAGATGGTTTTCATGGATACCGCTCTCACAATCGTGACCGGTGCAGCCGCGGAGCGGTGGAAGTATGCTGCGTTCATTGTTTCATCGTTTTTGATGGGTGCGTTCACGTATCCCCTCTTCGCGAACTGGGCGTGGGGCGGCGGCTGGCTCGCCAACCTGGGCGCCAATTTCAACCTTGGCAAGGGCTACTGCGACTTTGCCGGTTCAGGGGTGGTGCACGCCGTTGGAGGCATGACAGCCCTCGCGGTTTCAATGATCATCGGTCCTCGCATTGGCAAATACGAGCGCTCCGGAAAGTCGAATGCGATCCTGGCGCATGACATTGTGATCGTGCTGACCGGCTGCTTCATCCTGGCCTTCGGTTGGTTTGGGTTCAACCCCGGCTCTACGCTCGGCGCTTCCAGCAACGGTAGCTTGCGCATTGGCTCGATCGCCGTGAACACAATGCTAGCAGGAATGGCGGGGTCGTTCGGCGCAATGCTCTACATGTGGCTTCGTTATCACAAACCGGACGCCTCGATGAGCGGCAACGGCCTCCTCGCCGGGCTCGTCGCCATCACCGCACCTTCCGGATTCGTTAATCCGGTTGGCGCTGTGATCATCGGCGTTATCGCCGGCATTCTCGTGTGCATCTCGGTGGAATTTGTCGACCGGGTGATGCACGTCGACGATCCGGTGGGCGCCATCTCTGTACACGGCACGAACGGCTTATGGGGCGTGCTCTCGATCGGCTTGTTCGCGGACGGGAAGAGCAACTATGGTGGCTCGTGGAATGGCGTCACGGGCTCGGTCACCGGCTTGTTCTACGGCGATAATGGAGGTCAACTCATAGCGCAGTTAATTGGCATCGTGACCTTGGTAGGTTTCGTCTTCACCCTCAGCTTCGTTTTCAATCTCTTAATTGATTGGCTGGTGGGTCAGCGCGTAGGGGCCAAGTCCGAACTGGAAGGTTTGGATTTGCCCGAGATGGGTGCGCTCGGGTATCCAGAATTCGAGCTGAAGGCGGAAATGTAAGCCAACGGATACGGAGGTCACAGATGGCTGCTACGACGACAGCGCTTCAGCCCAGGCCGGGGGTTCTCGTTCCCGGCCAGCGAGTAAATCCGCTGCCGGCTATTCCCTGGCGGGACCCGCACTCGGTGCCGACGGAAAAGCTGGTGGAGTTCATCGCGGCGCTCCAAGAAGCCTGTGCCCAGGATCCAGACAACGCGGACCTGCACACCTGCCTGGGCATAGCGCACGCCATGAATTATAACGTATATCGTTCCATGGACGCCCTGGAAAGGGCGCGCCGGATCGAACCCCAAAACTTTCTCGCGCAGTTCAAATACGCGGAGTTGTATTATCGATTGCGTGCTCTGGACAAAGCAGAGGTGGAAACTACGCGCGCTCTCGAACTGGCTGGAACAAGTTGGGAATTATCGCTCGCGCGCCGGCAGTTGTCGGAAATCCGTCGTCTCCGTCGCGAAGGCACGCAGAAGCCCACGTGGACAAAATCGCTCAAAGTTCCTGCTATCGGATTTGTGGTTCTCCTGATGGCGATCTCCTGGTTCTTCATGGCCTGGAAATGAAATATAAATGGCAATACTTTTTGGCCGCCGTTTTTTTTGCGTCGTATTTGTTAATTTCTAGAGGCGTGCCGCTGTTGCCTGTTCTAGCAGGGTGCGCAATCTCCGCGTTGGTTACTTGGCGAAAGCTTTCGCGGCAAACTGCACAGGGTCGCTGAATACCTACAACATGCAAGATCCGCTGCCACTGCCTCTGGCAATGTTGATCATCTTCGGCTCGGCTAAGCTGCTGGGTGAGCTGTGTGAGCGAGTTGGCCAGCCGGCCATCGTTGGTGAAATTTTGGCTGGCGCACTAGTCGGCCCAAGCGTCCTCGGCTGGGTTACCCCTGATATCACTATCAAGACCCTCTCAGATCTTGGGGTTATCTTTCTCTTGTTTGGCGTCGGCCTGGACGTCAAAGCAGCCGAACTCCTGAAAGTCGGCGGCAAAGCCACGTTGGTCGCCTGCGTAGGAGTCATTGTGCCTTTTCTCGCTGGCTGGGGCATCCTCGTTGCTTGGGGTGCGCCTCAAGTGGAAGCAATTTTTGTCGGTGCGTCCATGGTTGCCACCAGCGTCGGGATAACCGCCTCCGTGCTCTCAGCACGCGGAGTCCTGCACGAAGTGGCCAGCAAAGTGATTCTCGCCGCCGCGGTAATCGATGACGTTCTCGGCCTCATCGTGCTCGCTGTCGTCAGCAGCTTGGCACGTGGGCGCGTAAATATCTGGGATATTGCACTGACTACCTCGTTGGCCTCCGCATTCACCGTCATGACAGCCATCTGGGGCACTACCGCAGTAAACCACATCTTGCCGCACTTTAATTCGCGCGCCAAAGCAGACGAAGCGAAATTTCATATCGCTCTAGTGTTTTTGTTTGCCATGGCTTTCCTCGCTCAATACACTGGCGTCGCAGGTATCGTGGGCGCGTTTCTTGCCGGCCTAGCATTCGCAGATAGCGCCGATGCGCGGCTGCGCACTCTTACTCGCGGCGTGAGCGAACTACTGGTGCCGTTTTTCCTCGCCGGAATCGGGCTGCATTTGAACCTGGGTGTCTTCCAGTCCAGAGCCACCATATCTCTTGCACTCATCATTCTCGTAGCGGCAATCGTCACCAAGCTCGTTGGTTGCGGAATTGGTGCAGTTGCGCTCGGCTGGCAAAACATGATCAAGGTTGGCTTGGGTATGGTGCCCCGCGGAGAAGTAGGCATGGTAGTCGCGCAAATAGGTTTGGGAATGTCCGTCATCAGCCCGGAAATCTATGGCGTGGTGGTTTTTATGGCCGTCGCTACCACTCTGGTAACGCCTCTGTTGCTGAAGATCGCTTTCCGAAACACGGTTCCGTTAGCTGCTGTGGCTTAGCGCGGCGAATCGCCTTTATATTTTCGCTTGCCCATCAACATTTCGGATAGGGCCCCGTCATTTTTTCAATTTGACCCTCAAAAGAATGGTGAGCTACGCTCATTCGCGTAAAATGATCAGTCTCATATCATCTCGATTTCGGTTTTCGTGTTTACTTTGGCAATCCTGTATTGCCACTTTGGTCTGCAGACCTCCATTCCGATCGGCAAGTATTTCACCGGCGGCGTGCGAATCGTGAACGTCGGCGACAACAACACTGGCAAGACCATCGGTTTCACCGGAACGATCACCACGAAGAAATTGGCTTGGAGCAACAACTACTACGCCGGGCCAGAAAATCCCAACACCAACAAGGGCTGGAGGCACTTGTATGACACCACCCTGCCGCTTACGCCCTCTGCCAAGTTAAACGTGTATATCAACTTTGATTACGGCGGAACGCCGGAGTCGAAAAAAGAGCCAGGACACGGTTACGTTGGGACTGCTCGCGTTCTTCGGGCCCAAGCGGTAACTCATCCAGCGAGATGAGTGTGTTGAGCAAATTTCTCAGTAAATTTGAAGGGGAGGAATAATAATGAGTGCAATCCCGCCATACGGGAAGAAGCTGTCGCTCTCGGAGAAGTTTTCGCGGCTGGGTATAAGGCTGCGAACTCCGGAGTGGCGCCGCTACGGGAAGCTGCTGTTGGTCGGCAAATTAATGGGCGTTGGTCTGGCTCTAGTCATGATGGCCGTGATCTCGTACCTCTTTCTCGGCCACGTCTACGCTGCCGATGCGGAGGTGAAAGCCGCCGATGTGGTCAATCCTGTTAATACCGCCTGGACGCTGATTGCTGCATTCCTGGTCTTTGGGATGCAAGTCGGCTTCACTATGCTGGAGGCTGGTTTCTGTCGCTCTCGCGAAACCGTCAACGTCCTTATGGAATGCGTCGTGGATACGTGTCTCTGCGGCATTCTCTTTTACGCTATCGGCTTCGCATTTATGTTCAGCCACGGCAATGGCTTCATCGGCTATCACTGGTTCTTCCTACAGGGTGCCCCAGCCACCTATGAAACTACGGGAGTCGCGTTCCTCGCCGTGTGGATCTTCCAGTTTGCCTTCGCCGACACCTGCTCGACAATCACTTCGGGTGCCATGATTGGCCGTACGGGCTTTGTCGGTGACCTTCTCTACAGCCTTGCTGTTTCAGGTTTCATCTATCCCATCATCGGCCACTGGGCGTGGGGCCCGGACGGCTGGCTCGCAACGATGGGAAGCGATGGCCACTTTTTTCCTTCATTAGGAATGGGCTTTCATGATTTCGCGGGTTCGACGGTCGTGCACACTATCGGCGGATTCATCGCGCTGGCTGGCGCCATCGTTCTCGGTCCTCGGCTGGGCCGTACATTCAAGCGTGACGGCGGCGCTCCCATGTTGCCGCACGATTTGACCATCGCTGTCAGCGGCGGACTTATCCTATGGTTTGGCTGGTACGGTTTCAATCCCGGCAGCACACTCTCCGCGATGGACTTTGAGGGCATCGGTCGCGTCGCCACCAATACCACTCTTGCAGCGTGCGCGGCTGGCTTGACCGCTATGTTCTGGGCCTACCGCTCCTCCAAAAAATGGGATGCCGGCTTCACCACGAATGGATTCTTGGCCGGTCTGGTTGCAATTACCTGCCCGTGCTATTGGGTCAGCCCGACAGGGGCCGTTCTTCTTGGTGGCGTCGCCGGAGTCCTTGTAGTAGTTGGCGTCGAAGTGCTCGAATGGTTGCGCATCGACGATCCAATTGGCGCCGTTCCCGTCCACGGCTTTTGTGGAATTTGGGGAACGCTTTCGCTCGGCCTTTTCGCCTGCGGCAAATACGGGGCGACCGGTCCAATTACAGCTGACAATTCGGCGCCGCTCAAGGGACTGTTCTACGGCGGAGGAACCCAAGTCCTAGTAGCCCAGGCTATCGGCAGCGCAGTCATCACATTCTCCACATTCGCAATCGCCATGGTGGTGATGTACCTCGTTAACGCTACCGGCACCCTGCGTGTCTCCAAAGAGGGAGAACTCTACGGCCTGGATTTACACGAACACGGCATTTCGGCTTATCCCGAATATGTCATTTCTGCGCTCGCTGCACCCGCTGGACTTGCCGCGGAGCAACAGGCGCTAAGCGCGGCAGCCAAACCGCTTCCAGCCGCGTTGGCCTTCGAAAAAACAGCGGGCTCGCTGTGAACTGAGGATGCCAAGAATGGAGCACAACTCTTGACGTCAATAGCTGCTCGGCAGGCCGTGGGAGTTATCCCCGGCCTGTCGGCACTTCCTTGGCGGGACCCGCATTCGGTTCCGCCGGAGAAGCTGCCGGAATTCATCGTTGCTCTCGAACGGGCATGCGCTCAAAACCAGGACAATGCCGACTTGCATACCTCTTTGGGCATCGCCTACGCCATGAATCATGATGTGAACCGTTCCATGGACGCGCTAGAAGGCGCGCGTCGCATCGAACCTGAAAACTTCCTCCCGCAATTTGAGTATGCGGACCTGCACTATCGTCTTCGCACGCTAGACAAAGCAGAAGTGGAAACCACCCGGGCACTCGAGTTGGCCAAAACGAGTTGGGAATCGTCACTTGCACGACGCCAGCTCGCCGAAATCCGTCGTCTCCGCCGGGAAGGCACGGAGAAGCGCACATGGAAGAAATGGTTGCAGGTTCCCGCTATCGGACTTGTTGTTCTTCTCATGGCGATCTCCTGGCTCTTCATAGCCGCAAAATGAAATTTGGATCGCGCTGTTTTGTAGCTGCTCTGCTTCCTGCCCCGAAGCTCTCACTATCTGTTTTATTCGTTTTAGCTACGCGATTTTTCAATTTGAGCTTTTCAAATCCGCGCGATAACCTACTGGACCAATAATGAGTATCGTTGATCGCAAATTATTGTTGTGTCGCATTCTAACTTAAGGAGATTCATGTCCAACGAATTGCGTAGTTTTCTGACCCTTTCCTACGATGAGTTAGAACAACTGAACCTCAAGGCGAAAGAGCAGCGCCTCAACCGTGTTGCCCCCCACAAAATTCAGGAAGAACGCATCAAGTATCTGACTGACGAAAAGCGCATCAAAGCCGTGACCGTGCTCTTCAGCGACCTTGAAGGCCGCCTCCACATGCTCGATTACGACAAAAAATTCCTAATTAAGAACTGGGACAATCTTACGTTTGACGGTTCCTCGATTCGCGGCTTCACTGCACAACGCGAGAGCGATTTGCGCCTGGCGATGGATTGGAGCGCGTTCTATTGGGTTCCCGCCGACATATTTGGTTCCGGCAAGGTTCTGGTCTTTGGTGAAGTGATCGATAAGGACGGCACCGCGTATAGCGCGGACATTCGTGGCGTATTGAAGGAATTTGCTCAGGCGCTGTACAAGAAGGAAGGCTACACACTCAACGCCGCCAACGAAATCGAAGGCTTCTTGTTTCAGGGACCGGACGCCGAGCGTCGGTACAACGAAACCGGTAAGTTTGAATACGTCAACACCGGCGGTTACTACCACTCGCTCCCTGGCGATCCGCTGCGCACTTTCATCGACACTACCGCGGAGGTGCAGCGCGCCATGGGCTTCCAGAACGAGAAGGATCATCCCGAAGTTGCGCCTTCACAGTTCGAAATCAATTACGGCTACGGTGAGGTGGTGGCTGCCGCTGACCAGATCCAACTTTATAAGTTGATTTGTCGACAGGTAGCCACACGTATGGGACTCACCGCTTCCTTTTTGCCCAAGCCGGTCGTAGGCGTGAACGGCAACGGCATGCATACCAACGTGTCAGTCAGTAATGGCAAGAACTTGTGCTGGGATGCCAAGGGCGAGGAAAAACTCAGCAAGTTCGGTTGGTCGTTTGTTGATCGCATTCTCACTCACGGCAACGACATCTGCCTGCTGTTGAATGCCAGTGTCAACGCCTATCGTCGTCTCGACCCCCACTTCGAGGCACCAAACCAGATTAAGGCTTCGCCCGTCGACCGCGGGTCCATGATTCGAATTCCAATCGGCAACGAAAAGAGCATGCGTGTCGAGGTTCGCTCGGTGGCACCGGACGCCAATCCCTATATGGTCATGTACTCGATCTTTAAGACCGGTCTCGATGGTGACACGTCGAAGATCAAGAATCTTCGTCAGGCAGAGCGCTACTTACCGGATAATATCTATACCGCTCTCGATCATTTCCGCAACGCTGATTGGACCACCAAACTCCTCGGTGCCGATGTGAAGACTCGCTACGCGGACTTGAAGCAGGCCGCAGCCGATCGTTGCTCGCGCGCCCTCGGCACTTTCGTGAAAGCTCCGGAAGTGCAGTTTCATCACGAAGTCTACAACCAGTACCTGTGGAATCAATTCTAACTGCCAGCTGTCGGAGTCTGAGAAGCGATCTACGTACCGAAGCCCGTCATCAGGCGGCGGATATTGAGGATCGATTTAGCTATTGCTTATCGCGATGCTTCGCGATTCTTTTCAGTCGATTCATTTCTTCTCTGCTTTGTTTGAAGCTTGAACGACTTGAACCTTTTCGCCCTCGATGACAGAGTCGGGTGGATTGATCACCACTCTGTCTTCCGCCGCCAACCCAGTTAGTACTTCCACTTCATTGCCGTAATCCCGGCCGAGCAATATTGGGACAAGCGTAATTTGATTTGATTCTCTCACCACTGCAACGTGCACTCCTTGTGAACGAAAAATCAGTGTGTTCACCGGCACAATAAATGTGGAAATCTGCAACGGCAGCTTGAAATGAACCTCCGCGTAAGCGCCCGGAAGCAGTGTGCCCTCCGGATTATTGACTTCTACTTCCACCAGCAGCGTGCGTGAAGTCGATTCGATTGAATTAGCCGTGCGCGCAAGCGTTCCCTTGAACTTCCGTCCAGGGAACTCCTTCACAGCCAGATCGGCACTCAGTCCCGGTCGCGCAACTTGTGAATATTGCTGGGGCATATTGACGAATACCCGCAGTTTATGGGTGGCGGCTATGTGAAACAGCTCTCGCGCAACACCACCTGTTGCGCCCGAATCAATCAATGCGCCAACATCGGTATTGCGCGCGGTAATTACCCCTGCGAAAGGAGCTTCGATTTTTTTAAAGGATTGCAAGGCTTCTAGGCGGTTCACGTTGAAGCGGGCGGCGTTCGTCGTGGCCCTTTTGGCTTCCATACTTCCTGCGGCATTATCCATTTCCTGTTTGGACACTGTGTTGGCGTTCCACAATTCCTTGTAGCGCTGCGCCGTAATTTCGGCCAGCTGAAAATTGGCTTCCGCAACCTTTAAATCGGCGCGCGCCTGTTGTAGCTGTTGATCTATTTCCGGCGCTTCAATCTCCGCTAATATCTGGCCAGCCTTCACGTGCGTTCCGATGTCGGCGTACCAGCGTTTCAGGTAGCCACTTGTGCGCGCGTAAATAGCTGCTTCTGAAAAGGCCTGAATATTTCCGGGAAGCGCGATCTCTTCCTGCAGAGCGCCCAAGCGGGGATGCATCACGGAAACCGTGGGCATAGCTAACTGGTACGTTTCGGAGCGTAAAGCTGCGCGGGCGCGAAGGCGGGGCAGAATTCCACCGATAACTATGGCCGCCACCCCGGCAAGTCCCAGCACCGCGATGAGTACACCATGCCGCGATCCTGACTGTCGTGGCTCTATCCGATCGTTCACGTGACATCCTTTTTAAATCTAATCTCAATTTTACCGTGAACTTGCTCGACGGCACTTGAAACTCGACGGCCCACGTGCAAGAACACGCCTCATCTATTCCCAATATCATCCGGCGCTAGCAACCGGGCTCTGTTTGTCTCGACTATGCGCGATGCTGAAGATTACCGGCACAAAAAATAGCGTAGCTACGGTGGCGAACAGTAATCCCCCAATTACAGCGCGCCCTAGAGCGGCATTCTGTTCCCCTCCCACTCCCATCCCCACCGACATGGGTAGCATGCCAATAATCATCGCCAGTGCAGTCATCAACACCGGTCGAAAGCGCGTGAATCCCGCCTCCATTGCCGCACTCACAGCTTCCGCTCCTGCTTGTAATTGTTCCTTTGCGAAACTCACCACAAGAATACTATTTGCCGTGGCCACTCCCATGCACATGATTGCCCCGGTAAGCACGGGCACGCTGACCGTAGTTGCGGTTACGAAAAGCATCCAGACGATGCCTGCCAGTGCTGCCGGTAGGGCCATCAAAATAATAAGCGGATCGAGCCACGACTGAAAATTGACAACGATCAGCAAATAAACCAACACGATTGAGAAAACCAGTCCCCATAACAGACCGGAAAATGACGAGCGCATCGTATCGATCTGACCGCGCACCATAATTTCCGAGCCCCGCGGCAGATATTTCTTTGACTGTTCGATGATTGGCGCAATCTCGCGGGCCACGCCCCCAAGATCACGACCCTCCACGCCGCCGTAGATATCGATTACTGGTTGAGTGTTGTAGTCCGAAGCTACCGCAACTTCAGTTCCGCGACTAAACGACGCGAGGCTCGCAAAAATCCCAGAGTGGTTTCCACTTGTGTTGCTGATCGGTATATTTTCAATATCCTTGAGTGAATTCAGGCGGTATTGAGGCACCTGTGTCGTAATGGCGTAACTCACTCCGCTCTTGGGATCGAGCCAAAAATTAGGCGCGGTCTGAAAGCTTCCGCTAAGCGAGATTAGCAGGTCGGTGGCAACGTCACGTTGGGTAAATCCGCTCTGCTGAGCAAGCGTGCGATCTACATCTATGTGTAGTTGTGGCTGATCGGAGGGCTGCTGAATTCGCAGATCAGCGGTTCCTGGCACGTATTTCAATTGGGATAAAAGTTGGTTGGAAAATTCGCGATTTCCGACTCGGTCTCTTCCCACAATCTGAATGTCGATCGGAGCAGGCAAACCAAAATTCAAAATCTGGCTGACAATGTCCGCTGGGAGTGAGTAGAATTCCACGCCCGGAAATTCATGTGTCAGCTTGCGACGGAAATCATGGAGATATTCCGCCATCGGCCGATGATTTGCTGCAAGCTCCACCATGATATCGGCATCTCCCGCCCCAATTGGCCCCGAAGTGCTGTACGTCAGATTCAGGCCGCTATATGGCAGCCCCACAATGTCAATGATGCTGGCCAGCTCGGACGGCGGAATCTCGCGCCGAATAGCATTCTCGACTTGATCGCAGATCGCCGCCGTTTCTTCGATCCTCGTTCCCGTGGGTGCCCGCAGGTGCAACTTGAATTCTCCGCTATCTACCTGGGGGAAAAAGTCCTGTCCCACGAAGGGAAGCAGCGCAAACGACAGTGTGCAAGCCGCAAGAAAACAAGCGCCAAACGCCTTTTGATGCCGGATCGCGCTTGCCAGCACGCGTTGATAGCCGTCCCGAAAACGCTCAAACCAGATTTCGAATTTCTCCTGGATTCGCACAAAAATGTTTCGCGATTTGGTTGCGCTGCCACCTGCATGATGTCCCGGCCCGTGCAGAAGATACTTTGCCATCGTTGGCACAAGCGTGCGCGACAGCAGATAAGACGCGATCATCGCGAACGTGACTGCCTCTGCCAGCGGAACGAACAAGTAACGCGCCACACCAGTCAGGAAAAACATCGGCACGAACACTATGCAAATGCACAGCGTCGAAACAAATGCAGGTACGGCGATCTGTTGGGCACCGTCGAGAATCGCTTGCAAGGTTTCTTTCCCTTGATCGAGGTTGCGATTAATGTTCTCGATTACCACCGTGGCGTCGTCCACCAATATTCCTACTGCGAGCGCCAGCCCGCCCAATGTCATGATATTGATCGTCTCGCCTAGCGCGCTAAGAACGATGATCGAACTAAGGATCGAAAGCGGAATTGAAACCGCGATAATCAGCGTGCTCCGCCAGCTCCCAAGAAACACGAGAATCATGAAGCCAGTAAGACACGCAGCAATCAATGCTTCGCGAGCCACGCCGTTAATCGACGCCTGCACAAACAAAGACTGGTCCGACAAAGGCCGCACTTCCATCGCAGGCGGCAGCCCTGTTTCGATAATAGGTAGCAATTTCTTCACATTGGAAATGATGTCAAGTGTGGAAGCATTGCCGTTCTTTTGAATGGTCATCAGTGAGGCGCGCATCCCATTCACCCGCGCTATATTCGTCTGCGGAGGAAACCCGTCGCGCACATGCGCGACGTCACCGATGTAAATTGTGTTGTTCCCTGTCGTCTTGATGGGCAGACGGTTCAGTTCATCCACCGTTTGTGGCGAACCGTTCATGTTCACTTGATATTCAATCGATCCAATCTTCGCGGTCCCCGACGGTAGTATCAGATTCTGCGCGCTGATCGCGTTCACCACATCCGCCGGCGCAAGTCCTTTAGCTTGCATTGCGCCCGGATCGAGATCCACCATGATCTGTCGTTGTTTCCCGCCATAAGGATACGGAATCGCCACGCCCGGTATAGTCACCAGCCTGGGTCGCATGAAATTCACTCCCAGATCAAATACGCTCTGTTCGGAAAGCGTCTGGCTGGAAAGCGCAAGCTGGAGTACTGGCACGGTTGCGGCGTTATAGGTAATAACCAGTGGCGGCACGGTCCCTGGCGGCGTCTGGCGCAGAACCGTTTGCGAGACCGCCGTCACCTGCGCGATGGCACTGGGCAGCTGCACATTTGGCTGAAAGAAAACCTTTACCACGGCAATCCCGTTCAACGATTGAGACTCTATGTGCTCCACGTCGTTGACAACTGTGCTCATGAACCGCTCATAATTAGAAACTATCCGGTCATTCATGTCGCGCGCGGAAAGACCGTTGTAGTTCCAAACTATGCTGATCACTGGAATATTAATGGCGGGAAAAATATCGGTCGGCGTACGCAGAATCGCAAGTCCGCCCATGATCACAATGAGAATGGCCGCAACAACAAACGTATAAGGGCGGCGCAGTGCCAGCCGAACAATCCACATCTTCCTAGATCTCCGATTCTAAAAAGGGCCCCAAACACGCTGCTTCAGACAACAAACAGTTCTGTTCGCCAGCCGCTGATACACCTTCTCATCATGCTTTAATGCTTAAAACTCACCAAATTGTAGCAGGAACATTGAACTACCGCAGCCGACTGCGGGATCGAATGGGATTTCCTGGCTGGGCAATTGCTGATGGAACCTGGAGGGTGGTGGTCCGGGCCTGAAATTCGGCTCCGTCACGATTGGCCTACAGCTCCATACTGGATTTTCTTTCAAAGTCTACAGAATCATTTCATCGAAGATTGCTTATCCCGGCGTTACGGTAAGCGTGTGGGACACCTACGTCCCGGAGGGCCTGGGACATCCGAGCATGCCGCCCCGACAATAGCAACGATAGGAGGAAGCGATGGCTCGATATGGAAAAGCAGCAGGGAAGTCGGTACAAAGCGCGATGCACCGGAAAAAGCATGGAACATTACGCTCTGGAAAAGCCGGAAAGGGCGGGCGAGTGAAGAGTAAAAAGCAGGCGATCGCGATCGGACTTTCGGAAGCCCGCAAGAAGGGCGCCAAGGTGCCCAGGAAGAAGTCCAGCTGAGTGGCGTATCCTCGGTTCCGCCGCCCCCGCGTGGCTGGCACACATGGATAAGAAGCCGGATGCGCCGCAATCGCAGCGAACCTGGTGATTGCCGGCTCGAAGTTTGTAGCTGCGTTTTTCAGCGGCAGCTCCGCGATGTTTTCCGAGGCAATTCATTCTCTCGTGTACCAGACACAGCAGAGTGTGGGGTTGGGTCGTGGTTGAAAATGATCGCTGGAAGCAACGCTTATCTGCGCTTCCTTGCCGTCTTACGGGCACTCCTTCGATTTCGAGCACCGTGAAAAATGTGGAGGATATCTGTCCCGTGGCGGGTCTTGCGGTAGTGGATGAGGTACTTCCCGGCAGGGAAGCACTTCACACCGGCAGCGATGCCGCCTGCAGGTTTACCCGCATCTGGATGCTCTCCGAGCAGCCAGAAACGCTCGGTGATCCTGTCAACTACGCAGTCCGCAGCCTTCAGACTCGCCCGATTGGCCCAATAGAGGAAGATCTCATCCAGATCCCCTTCGGCATCCTCCGAGACGCGGTAGCGCATCACTTGCCAGAAGCTTCCCGGGAAAGGAGCTTACGTCCCCGCGCCTTCACCCCTTCTGCAAGTTTCTTTAACCCTTCGCGCCCTTCATACTCGACGAATTCACCTGCATCGATGCCTTCGATGCTGGCCCGCACGCGCCGGCGGACGCCGTCAAGCTGCTCCGCAGTAAGGTCGGTGAGAATGTCCTCTGCGGTGGGCTTTGCCAATCGCAATGCGCGCTCGTCCTCGTCTTCCATGCGCCGCAACGCTTCGCGGACGACTTCGCTCGCATTGTTGTAGCGGCCGGTCTTCACCTTCCTGCGAACGTAGCCAGCAAGCTGATCAGTAATCGAGACGTTCATTTGGTCCATGGATAGCCTCTTCGCTCCCAATCATTCTCTCATTCCAAAGTTATCCACAAAATCTGTTGATGTCAATCTTTGACATATTCAACTTGTACTACCAAAACGTCACACCGGAAAAGCCAGGAAGACAGCGACAAGACACGGGCGGCGCGGGGCGAATTTTGCGGCCGCGGGGATGAACTGCACGCTGCATTAGCTGTGGGTTGGATTGTGGATCCGGCCATTGGCGGTGGGAATCGTTTTACGGTCTCGCGGGATCGCCGTTGCTTTATTGGTGCTCACAACCATCCGTGTTCCGTCATGGGCCGTCTTATATCTTCTGGTTTTCGGGATTGGCACGGTGGCGGGGATGATGCTGATCACTGTAGCGATTGCTGTTCCATTTACATATTCCGAAGGGCGCTTTGCTCGATTCAATCGCGGATTGGGACTGGTCTCCGGACTGGGGGTGGTCCTGGCCATTCTTATTGGCAGGAATACTTGCCGCGATTTCTCTTGCCGCGCAAACTCCGCCGCCGACGCAACCCACGAGCTCGCAGAATGCCCAAACGATCGATCAAACTTGGCAACACGGCAGTTCAAAATACGATTCCGAACGCAATGCGATTTTAAAGGAAGTGCACCGCGTGGCGAACGACGGTCCCTACCGCGCGGATTGGCAATCCCTGCAAAAGTATGGGGTTCCCGATTGGTATCAAGACGCCAAGTTCGGAATCTTCATCCACTGGGGTGTTTATTCAGTTCCGGCCTATGGCAGCGAATGGTACCCCCGCAATATGTACCGGCCGGGTTCCGACGAGTACAAGCACCATCTCAGCACTTATGGTGCGCTCACGAAATTCGGCTATAAGGATTTCATCCCTATGTTTCGGGCTGAACACTTCGATCCCGCTGCTTGGGCGCGCCTCTTCAAAGAAGCCGGCGCTAAGTACGTTGTTCCGGTTTTCGAGCATCACGATGGCTTCACCATGTACGACAGTGGACTCTCCGACTGGACAGCCGCCAAAATGGGTCCCCGACGGGATGTCCTGGGAGAATTGGCGAGATCCATTCGCGCCGAAGGGCTTTATTTGGGGCGCCTCTTCTCACCGCGTCGAGCACAATTTCTTCCTCGATGGTGGCCGCCAGATCGAGTCTGACGTGAATGACCCCAAGTACGCCGCTTTCTACGGTCCAGCCCACGCGTGGATGGAAAGTAAACAATCTCTGCTGACGGACTGGACCTACGTCAGCGATGCATTTTTGGACGATTGGCTGGCTCGCGATGCTGAAATCGTAAGAAAATATAAGCCCGATCTTTTTTATTTCGACTGGTGGATCGGCCAGCCCTACGTACGCCAGCACCTCGTGGAGTTCGCCGCCTTCTATTACAACCAAGGTGTCAGCCGCGGCTCCGCAAATGTGATCAACTACAAGCTCGACGCTATGGAAATGCACTCGGCCGTGCTCGACGTGGAACGCGGCCAGTTAAACGAGATACGTCCGCTTTACTGGCAAACCGACACTTCCGTCAGCAACAAATCCTGGGGCTTCATCGAGCACGACAGCTTCAAGTCGCCTCAGGTCATCATTCATCAGCTCGTGGATATCGTGAGTAAGAATGGCAATTTGCTTGTCAATATTGGTCCTCGCTCGGATGGCACGATTCCGGAAGAGGTGCAGAGTGTCCTCCGCGAGGTTGGTTCCTGGCTCAAGGTCAACGGCGAGGCCGTCTACGGCACTCGCCCCTGGAAAATGTACGGCGAAGGTCCAACCAAAATCGTCGAAGGAGCCTTTCACGACACCGATGCTCAGCCCTTTACCGAGCGCGATTTTCGCTTTACGACGAAAAACGACGCGCTTTACGCTTTCGAGCTTGGCTGGCCTTCCAGCGGCGAAGCGCTGATCCACTCGCTCGCCGGAGCTCAGCTCGGGGGACAGAAGATCGCCTCGGTGTCGCTGTTGGGATCTCCCTCGCCACTGACCTTCGAAGCACAGCCGGACGGTTTGCACATCCGCGTCCCACCTCAACCGCTCGGAAAATACGCCTACGGTTTCAAAATCACCTTCATCCATGAAAGATGAATGCATGACGTCGACGTGCGTGATCGTCCCCGGCTGTTTCTTCTCTTTGCTCAAGACGTTGCTCATGCCGACTACCCCGTATCTTTGATGCACTCTGAAGGTAGTTTCCGGCAACACCTAATACCCTAGGAAGGAGTTTGCCGTAGACCAGAAGCCGCGGAGTTCGTCCAGTTAAGACGATGCGGGTTTTAGCTCACCGACTACGAACCAGTAGGCGAGCAGTCCCACAAGAAGTACGATCGAGCCGAGCTCAAAACCTGGAACATACGAGCCGCTCCGCCTGATCAACAATCCTACGACCAGTGGCGCGATGATTCCGGCGAGATTGCCCGCAAAATTTTCAGCTCCGGTCCATATTCCTACTTTTTGGAGTGGTGCACAGCATTGAAGAATTGCGAGCAGATTGCCGGTGGAAAGTCCGACCAGGGAGGCTGCGATCAACAGCTCGATAGCCATCCGGGTATCCGAAGCACGCATGGCTACTATGAGCAACAGGCCCATAAAGAAAGCTCCTGTAACGATTCCTTTCCGCGTCCGCGTTTCATCCCAGCCCTGGCGGATCAGGTTGTCGGCGATCCATCCTCCAATCGGTTCGGCAACCCCGAACGTGAAGAATACGAGTGAAGCATAAAAACCGGCCTGTACGATGCTGAGGTGGCGGACCGTCACGAGGTAGTCGGGCAGCCACGTGACCAGCACATACCAGTAGTAATCAAAACAAAAGAATCCGAGGCAGATGCCCAGCAAATTGCGGTTGAGAAAGGTGGCCCCACGAATAGGGGACAACATCCCGGTCGGCGGAGAAGCCCCGGCCTTGTTCACTGGCTGCGTCCGACGAGGAAAAATCCAAAACCAGGGGACCATCCAGACGAGAGCCGCAAAGCCTAAAAGGAGGAAGGTGTGACGCCATCCATGACGCACTAAAAGCCAAGGGACCAGAAAGCCTTCGAGAACCAATCCCGTTCGAGTACCGAAGTCGAAAAGTCCTGAGGGTAGACCACGGTCTTTGCGTGTGAAGAGCAAGCTGACGATCTTTGTCCCACCCGGAAGGTAGATGGATTCTCCAACGCCGAGAAGAATGCGGAACCCGATCAAGGCAGCAAGACTCCCCGCCAAACCCGTAAGCCCTTGTGCCAACGACCAAAGGGCGAAGGCCCCGGCATAGAGCCAGCGCAAATTGAAGCGGTCGGCGCACCAGCCAATGGGAATTTGCATAAGAGCGTACGACCAGAAAAAAGAAGAAAGCAGCATGCCCTTGGTTTCCGGGGTCAGATGGAAATCCCTGGAAATCAACGGCAACGCGATCGAAATCGCGGCGCGGTCGAGATAGTTGATTAATGATGCTGTAAAGAGCAGGCCGACGATGGTCCAGCGGCGCTTGTTGGAAATTTTCAACAAATCCATCCTGGGATCCTTTCGCGTTACCCAGCGAGTCGAGAGTTACAGATTTTGGGGCAGCATAGGCTAATCTGCGCCGTCCGGCAGCAACAAGTCTCGTGCTACTCTTCGCGCGAAGCGTACAACAGAGGGCGAAGGCACGGGTTCGTGGTCAGCCGTGCCCTTCGCTACAGTGAGAACTTAGTCCTGAAAGGAGTACTAAGAGTAGGAATCCAAGAAAGAAGACTTTGTTGCTTGCACCATCTGCCATCACGGGTGAAAAAACAGCGAATGCGCAACCATATCGGTATACACAATGACTCAACCGATACGTACGAGATGTTCGATGACCGGGAGACTGAATGTTGTGGATTTTGTGGCGGCACCATTGTTCTTGATGACGTACCATTCGACTTGCGGCATATTCGAGTAATCATCTACGAGGTGAGAGTCCAAACTGTAATTTGAAGCTCAAGACCCTCATCACTATCTAAAAAAAGAGCCAAACAGGACCCAGAAAGTCTGTTCCGCAGCCATTCAGAGGTCTTTTGGAGAAAAACGAAGAAGGGGAACGTAAGACCGAAGTTAGAAGGGTCCGGAACGTAGCGCTCTCTATCGGCTCGGCTGAAACGCCTCGGGTCAAATTGATACTTTGGAATTATGACTGATGCTCCAGGCTGTGAGCTACCGTAGTTCCGGAATAGCGTACCTCAATCCTTGCACCACGCCGCGCAGTTCGGCGAGCCCCTTCAACCTGCCCACCAGTGAGTAACCTGGATTGACATTCTTGTGAATATCGTCTGCCAGCAAGTGTCCATGGTCGGGGCGCATCGGAATCTCGTGATCGGCCCGCGCTACGCGACGGCGGGCAGTTTCTTCTTCCAACAACGCGCGGACTGCACCGATCATGTCCGAGCTGCCATTGAGGTGCTCGGCTTCATAGAATGATCCATCTGCTTCACGTGAAACTTGCCGCAGGTGCGCAAAATGAACGCGCGGCGCGAATTCGCGGATCATTGCCAGTAGATCGTTATCCGCCCGCGCGCCGAAAGAACCAACGCAGAACGTCAAACCATTGGCGGGCGTGTCGAGGGCATTGAAAATCTGGCGTACATCTTCGGCGGTTGAAACCACGCAAGGCAAGCCAAATAGCGACCATGGCGGATCGTCAGCATGAATGCCGAGCCGAACACCGGAATCCTCGGCAATCGGAACGACTTCTCGAAGGAAGGCGAGGAGATTGGCGCGGAGATCGGCGGGAGTGACGCCCTCGTACTCGGACAATTGTCGGCGAAGCGTCTCGCGTTCATACGAAACTTCGGCACCAGGCAAGCCCGCGATTATCGTCTGCTCGAGATCGACCCGGCGATATTCCGGCATGGCATCGAAGCGAGCCCGCGCCGCAGCAATTTGGCTGGGGTGATACTGGACCTCCGCATTTTTTCGCTGCAGGATAAATACGTCATACGCGGCAAAGTCGGTCGCGTCGAAGCGCAAAGCGTAGCCGGTCGAAGGCAAACACCATTTCAAATTGGTGCGGGTCCAATCCACTACGGGCATGAAGTTGTAACAAACGATATGGACTCCGGCTTGGGCTACGGTGGCCAGCGAATCCTTCCAAGCGTCGATGAACTGGCGAAAATTCCCCGAACGCAGCTTGATGGAATTGTGGACAGGAATGCTTTCGACGACGGACCAGACCAGGCCCGCGGCTTCAATCTCCGCCTTCCGTTTGAGCACTTCCTCGAGAGGCCAAGCTTCGCCACGATAGATATCGTGAAGCGCAGTGACGATTCCGGTCGCGCCGGCCTGCTTGACTTGCGACAACGAAATTGGATCCCGTGGTCCAAACCAGCGCCAGGTTTCTTTCATGATCTCTGCGCGATTTCCATTGCGTCGCTATAGACGCAGACTATTTTCCGCCTCGAGAGACCCGAAATCCAGCATCGCGGGAAAATAAACCTCGATCGACTGGCTGGTCGGCGTCATGGGTGGAATCATCAGATTCAGAATGCTGTTCAGGCGCTGACCAAGGATGATATCATGATATCGTGGGGAAAGGAGGAGATGTGGCCCAGTTTGTCGTACGAAATATCGAGAAAGACGTCAAGGTGCGGCTGCAACGGCGTGCAGCGCGGCATGGACGGAGCATGGAGGAAGAAGTCCGGGACATTCTCCGAAATGCGGTAAACGAACAAGATGCTGCTGCAGGGGGTCTTGGCACGGAAATCGCCTCGCTGTTCGCTAAGGTTGGACTCGAAGAAGACATCCCTGAACTCCGTGGATACCAGACCAAACCTGCGCGCTTTGATCGATGATCGTTCTCGATACCAACGTTCTCTCTGCGCTCATGCGGCACCCGCCTGACAGGAGTGTTGTGGAATGGCTCGACAAGCAACCTCGCACATCCATTTGGACAACTTCCATAACGATCCTTGAAATTCGTTACGGATTGCAGATTCTGCCGATTGGGAAGCGACGCTCGGCCTTGCTTCAGGCATTCGAGAGAGTTCTTGTTGAGAAGATCGAGAGTCGAGTGGCTCCTTTTGATACAGCCGCGGCGCAACAAGCTGGGGATCTGATGGCTGTGCGTCATAAGAAGGGACGTCCAGGTGAACTGCGCGACACAATGATTGCCGGCATCGTGCTTGCTTCTCACGCGAAGCTCGCCACACGAAACACATCGCATTTTGAGGAACTTTCGATTCCGGTAGTCAACCCATGGTCTAGCTGAACTGATGATTCGCGGGCTGAGCGCCGCGGTGTTGCCTTGGGAGCGCGGAAATGGCAGGGACGACGGGACTCGAGCTCGCGACCTTTGCCGTGACAGTGCAGCAGCCAGAGGTAACTGATTGTAATTCAACGGGACCGATCGCCACTCTCGGCGCCCTGAAGCACTCTCGGGAACTCTTATTGCACCCTAATTGCACCCAGATTTTCGCGACGCATTCTACAAGCCTTCAGATAAGTCTTCTCTCTCGTCGAAGCATGAAGATGTATTTCTACGGACTGCGGCTGATCAGACTTTAGCCTTCCCCAGAAGCCGTGCGTCCCACGGATATTCCTCGTGCCAAAGCACGTGAATTTGATCGGCCTCGTTGTGCTCCGGATTGAGTAGCACATTAAATGTCTCCGGCACGACGACGGACGGGACTCGCAGCAGCGCAGTGGTCTTGGAAGCCAACCACTCGTCACCAAGGGTCCGCGTAGTAATCTGGTCCGAGATCCAGTTTCCACTAAATTCGGATCCCGCGATCGTCCTTACAGACGAACTCTCCGGAGCCTCAGCCTTAAGCAGCCGATATGACTTGGGAAAGTGTGCTGGATCGATTTCCAGATGCACAAGCACTTCCACCAGCGCACCTGCGGGATTTTCGGCCAAATAAACGATCCGTCTACCTTCCGTGTGCCATCTACCGGAGGCGTAGAGGCCTCCTCGTCCGTCGAGAGTGGCGTGGTTGCTGATCCGCCACAGAATCATCAACCGATCATGCCTTCATCAATTTGAATCAGCATCTGGTCGACAAGACGCCCGCCGGCTTCGGTGCGAAGCATCTCGAGTGGAGGGCGGTCTTCGAAGCGTCTCTTTGGCTTCCGCAGCCACTCAAGGGCAGACTCCTGGTCTCCCATAACTGCCTGCGCGCGCGCGAGAATTCGGGCTGTGCGAACTGCTCGTTCAGATTCTTCCTTCGAAAGCGGCTGATGGCGGCTCTTGCGGTGTTTCCAAGTGCGTAGCGGAATGATGATGTCGAACACTTCGTCGCGAGTAAGGCCTTTGCTAAGAAGATGGTTGATGACCTTGGTTGGGAGACCTCCTTCGACCAAGCGCACAATCCTATGTTCGGACTCGGCGTGCGTGCCGAGCCAGTCCTCTAGATACTCATTCAACATTTTGGCTGTTGCAGTTGGCATTTCGCACCATCCTTGGCATAGGTACATAATGCCACAAGAATAGCGGCAGGTTGTACTAACATTTGATGCTCGCTCGGCATGCCTTTCGGCTGGTGGTTTCAGAGGTAGAAGAAGTTTCACTAATACTAAACGCAAATTATTGAAAAGATTGGCGGGGACGACGGGACTCGAACTCGCGGCCTCTGCCGTGACAGCTCTGCCTGAATAGGTTTTACAACAACTTACAAGACACGCGGGGACTGCGAAACGCCGCGCAAGTCATACCAGACATACCAAACGGTGGGTTGGGTTGTGGGTTGCTGAGAGGAGACATGGCCGCTACCTGCGACGAAGCTAGTCGGCCCGCTTGCTGCTCGCTCGCCGGGGCTTCGGCTTGCTCTTGCCCTTGAGATTGAGCGCCACTGCAGCGCGGATGAGATCCTTCAAGGCTGCCTCATCGACCTTGTCGCCTTCGTGGATGTCGATGGCGCGCCTGACATTCCCGTCGAGGCTGGAGTTGAATAGACTAGAAGGGTCCTTCAACGCAGCTCCCTTGGCAAATGTCATCTTGACGACTTTCTTGTAGGTCTCTCCCGTGCAGACCATGCCGCCGTGGGACCAGACGGGAGTCCCCGGCGATGTCAGCTTGACCCACTTCCACTCTTCGACGATCTCAGGGTCTGCCTCGTGTATGATTTCGCGCACTTTCGCGAGCGTCTTCCCGCGCCAGTCCCTAAGTTCCTTGATTCTCTCGTCGATTAATGCAGAGGCAGATTCCACCGGGACGGGCCCTTTCATGTACAGCTCTAACTCTCGCACCTAATTTAGCTGCGCTCAGCGTAACCTCATGACTACCGCAAATTCAAGGTCAGCGTCAACGGGAGGATAGGTCGCACAGCCCGCCTGTCCGAACGTCTGCGAAGGTCGTTACGTCAAGTCCCGCCTCACGTCGCCCCAGGCCCAGGTCACGAAACCCGCAGAACCCCCGGAGCGCCGAGCTAAGTCCCGTGTGGACGGCGGACTGAAAACCGCCTCCCCCTAACCCGCCGCTCCATCTAAGGAACCTCTTTTTTTTGTCCAACCGATGGCCCGAAAACCGGCGGCTAGGGGTTATCTGCAACATCTTGTTGGGCCGATCTTTTCGAAATAAGTTGTCAAAGGACGTGGCCTTTCCACATCCACAATCCCGAAAGCACCATTACAGGAAGGAAGACAAACCGAGAAGACGCCCCACAACACTTGCACGCTCCAAAGTGCGGTAGTAGAGCGTGGTTGGTGCATTGTTTTGCGATCCTCCTCGATTCACGACTTTTGAGCCGACTGAGGCGGCCAGTTGGGCGTTTCAACTCCGAACTGCTTTGCGTACTCGGCGTTCAATCGCTGCCATCCGCCGAACTTCATGGCCTCGGCGCCGACGATGCGTCCAATCGGCTCACCCGCGAGGAGCCGCTCAAGGACGTCGAAGCTGAGGTGCCAGCCTGCGGCGCCCCACGAGATGAAGCGGCGATCGATGTTGTGCCAGAGCGTGAGGCGCGTGCCGCCACCAGAGGCTTCGAGTTCCCACCGGATATCGTTGTACTCAAGCAGCCTAGGAGCGTCAGCTCGCGTCACTCTTGTTTCCAAAACCTGCGGCGTTCCCACCCAGGTGAGCTTCACCGTTCCAACCGTACCCAGGCTCCCATCGGTGTCGAAGGGCGCCCACTCGCGCAGATGCGCCGGGTCGGTAAGCGCATGCCAGACTTTTTCCGGGGAGTGGCGCAGTTCTCTGACGAGAATGAGCGTCCACTTCTCTCCGTCCTTTCGTACCTGCGCCCCGCTGGCGGGACCCGGTGCGTATTGCTCGCGATCGGTCATCTACCTTCTCCTTGTCTTCCTTTTCGTTGGTGTTGATTGATCCATGCGGTCGAGGTGGCGTTCCAAAGCATCTACGTGAGCGGACCAGAACCGACGGAACGGAGTCAGCCAGGTATCCACTTCCAGAAGTGGTTCAGGTTTCAGTCGATAGATACGGCGCTGTGCGTCCACCGTGGATTCCACGAAACCGGCCTCGCGCAGCACTCGCAGGTGCTTTGACACGGTCGGCTGCGGCATACGAAGTTGACGTTCGATCTCTCCAACCGACTGTTGTGACGAGACCAGAAGACTCAATATCGCGCGGCGGTTCGGCTCCGCAATGATTTCGAAAACAGATTCCATTCTCTTCGTATACTCCACAGAGCATATACGTGTCAAGGTATATTAAGGCAGGGGCCCAGGCGACGGTTTCAGTCGGCGTGCGGGGATGCACCGTCCGATGCGTTTTTAGCGGGTGCGATTCAGAGCGCTGCGCGCTCCGGCCGCTTCAGCGTTGAGGCGGGGACAAAGGAGTGCGGGGAAAGGGGCGGCAGCCCTTGCGGAAACCAATCTGTTGCAGCGAAATTAGGGCAACTCTTTTGGAATGAATGGCGGGGACGACGGGACTCGAACCCGCGGCCTCTGCCGTGACAGTGCACCATCTCTTGGTAACTGCTTGAAACTACGCGGCACGGATGGCTACCAAAACCGCGCTTTGGAACCCCAAGTAACATTTATTGGACCATGAATGGACCAAGAAATGGACTCTGCCCTGCAACTCATTTCGCGCGATCAAGGACGGGGGCTGGTCCAGTTCTGGAGCTTAAGTCCGGGGACGCGCTTGAACTCGCGTTCATTGTTGGTGACGAGAGTGAGCTCCGCGGATTTGGCGTGAGCAGCAATCCAGAGATCGTTGCCACCGATCATCTCACCGCGGGCCTCCAACGCTGCGCGAATCTCGCCGTAGGCTGTCGCCGCTTCCCCCGGCAAGAAAACCACAGGCAAAAAAGACACAAGGCGCCCGAGAGATTCTAGAGCATGTGTGCGTTGCTGGCTTCGCTCTGCGCCATAATGTAGCTCGCCATATGTAATCACCGATATAACGGCGTCGCCATGCTGCATTTGGCGGAATCGCGTGGTCACTTCTGGGGGCCGGTTCTGCCGCAAATAGATGCAGATATTGGTGTCGAGCATATAGCGGGCGCTCATCAGAGACCTTTGCGGCGCTGTGGATGAGGGTCTTTGCGCTTCTTTGGGAACATGTCCGCTGGCAACTCGGCTAGCAAATCCAGCACGCGGACCATTCCGCCGGCTTTCTCTCGTAATACGATTTCGTCGCCGCGCCGGAAAATCTCAACTTCCGAGCTTTTGACGCGAAACTTTTTTGGCAGCCTCACAGCTTGGCTGTTCCCGGACTTAAATACGCGAGCGATGGCCATGAT
>Ga0209011_1000051_pt1 | contig 75686 bp, 56 predicted proteins | sample BlaSpr_A8_OM1_M3_FD_187986 | JGI IMG/M metagenome (GOLD analysis project Ga0209011, IMG submission 187986) | Forest soil microbial communities from Thunder Bay, Ontario, Canada - Black Spruce, Ontario site 2_A8_OM1_M3 (SPAdes) (version 2) | ecosystem: Environmental > Terrestrial > Soil > Boreal...
GCGACCGGGCACAAACTCTATAGTTTTACTCATTGCATCCTCCCTTGCTCATTACTCTGGTTCATCTATCTTGTTGACCGCTGCCGCTATCAATCTCGGTTACGAGATCTGGGCGATAGCAGTTTGCCGCTTTGCAACAATGCACCCACGCCTTGACGACTCCGCCGCTCCACTCCGCTTCCGTGAGCAGTCAATTACCGCCGGGGTGGCTCTTGTGATAATGTGCGGACGATCGCGCTCCTTCTTAGAGAGACCCCAGGTCATGCACGACAGGTTTGGTCGTCAACGCAGGTTCTCCCAAGGCTCGCCGAATGACCTTCAGAAGTTCGGCATTATCCACGGGTTTCTGGAGATAGGCTTTCGCCCCTGCCTTGAGCGCGCGCTCTTTGTTAGCCAGAACGTCTCGAGCAGAGACGACGATAACGGGGATCGCGGCTAGAGCGGGGATAGACTTGAGCCTCTCCATGACCACGAAACCGTCTCCGGCCGGCAGACCGAGGTCCAGGATGATTAAATCCGGCTCGTTCTTCCGGGCCTCGGTCATGCTGGAGAGCGCGTCTCCTGCAAAGAATGTATCGTAGTGGTTAGCCTTTAGGCGTACGTGCATGCCATTGCGCACATCGGCATCATCATCCACGATTAGAATTTTCTTATTACCCACTATTCACCATCCTCGACGAGATTTCCTCGTTCATTAGTTCCTGAAATTGATTAGCCACCTTCTCCACAAAGTCTTTCATCGACTCGTTCGCATATCGTTTGATCGCCTCAACCGACCGGTAAGACATGCGCAAGAGGTGCGTCAATTCGAAACTGTCCGGTTTCTCCTTACACATCGTGGTGCTTAACTCGTCAAAAGACTATCTCTGGGGGTGATTTAGTTCTGCCCGAAATAGCACACTGCGTACTACCGTAGTACTTAAGAAGGCACATTTTCCGAGTGCCCCAATCTGAGAAAGCGACGAGACGGAGCGTTCGTCATAGCGGTCATTAAGAAGAGCGTGGGGCCAAGATCCCCACAAGAAAGGGTTACGCCGCCGCTTGAGAAGAGTCGCTCTCGTGGGTCGCACAACCCCGAAACCTCTTGCCTGTTCTGCGTTGTGGACGCTACCTGCGCTTCCACTGGCCGGATGTGTGTGGATGGCTGCGAAACGGAGTCGAACAGCACACCACCACGACTAGCCGCAAACAGCAAAAATGAATCCCACCCGCTACAATTTCCGCTACAGTGCGAAACACAAATCACCGTGAAGACTCGTAAGTAGTTGAAAACTTGGTGGACGTGGCCGGGCTCGAACCGGCGACCCCCTGCTTGCAAAGCAGGTGCTCTCCCAGCTGAGCTACACGCCCACAGTAGGAGTGACCTTCATTCTAAAGCATTTCCGCCGATTCCAAAATCCGTCCCCTCGCTTTTGGGTCATCACTGTACCAAAACTGTACTTGGAGGTTTCGCTCAGGGAATTATGTAGCGCAGGTCCAGGCAGCAGTCCGACAGCAGTTCGTCAGTTATCAGGGCGGGAAATACGTTGCCCACGCATTTTATCAGGTAGCGTCATGCGTTTCACTCCAAGGTTTGGAGCAGTGCAGGGACTTCGATGGAAAAGACGGCTCCCCGCCATTGAGTCTTCACCCTTGAACGGAGTCTAAAGCTGGTCTTGCGGTCAGGTTCTCGAAGGGAGACGTGCCTGTACCATTTAGAGGTTGCCTCATTTTGCAGCACCGCCTAGAGTAATTCCGTGCTGATCCCCGCATAAGAAACATGGAATCCATATTAGGTCATCACGCCATCAAGCCTAATTCCTCTCCCCTCGGAGGACTGCCGGGTTTCCGCGCACAGCAAGTGGATTCGGATCTGCGACAGCTCGGACGCCGCGAGTGGTGGCTTTGGCTGACCGCGTTTCTTGTGACCACGCTTTCGGCGACGGCCTTCTTGCTCACCTCGTTCCCCTCTTTCTTTCTGCACAAGGAGCATTTTTACGAAATCCGTTCCGATCAGGCCCGTTGGGGGATCATGTGCCTGCTTCTGCTTTTCAACGGCCGGCTCGTCTACCGCCAGTGGTCCTTCCGCAGTATGCGAAGGCAACTCACCGAGCAAAGCGCCGGCCTGGAAGTGCACTCGGAACCGATTGCCAACGCGACCCGCTTAGATCAGGTCACGGGTTTGCACACTCGAGCCTTCATTGAGCAGCAGCTTGGGAAAGAGATCGCTCGCGCGAAGCGGCAGAACAGCGCGCTGAGTCTCGCCACAGTTCATCTGGACGAATTCGACCAGCTCAATAAGCGTTATGGTCTATCGGCAACGGACTTAGCTTTGAAAGAGTTCGCCCACCGCCTAAAGAGGGCGTGTCGTGGTTCCGATCTCGCGGTGCGCTTGACAAACGACGATTTCTTGCTGGTGCTGCCTGAATGTGGATTGGGCGAAGTCAAGCTGGTCTTGAACCGTCTGGGTCTCTTGGAAATGAACTGCGCCGGCCGTAATATAAACCTCGCTTATACGACCGGATGGGTGGATTATCAACCCGGCGACCTGCCCGAAGATTTGCTCAAGCGTGCAGCGCAGATCCTTCATCTCTACGATAACGCTGTCAAAGACAGCTTCTCTACAACTCTCGCAACCAATTAGCGTCGCTTCAGGTAATTTCACCGTCGTTTGCTGGAGCGTGTGCAAGTCACATTCTATTATTCGCATCTCAGCCTCCTGCGGTCCGAGTACTGTCAGGGCGAACAGCCGAAATACTCACTCAGACCGCTGCGCGCCGGCGTCGTTATAACATCAACCGGACATCTCTAAGAATGTCGTCCCTGTCAAAATCAATTAGACTAATGGCCGCTTTAGCCAATCGAGTCGCAACTTCGTCTATAGAACGGACCACGCATGCACATTCTCGACCTCCTGGTCGGCAAGCCTCTGGCCACCAGTGACGAACGCGCAGAGCAAATCGGTCCCGCACGGGGCATTCCCATTTTTGGCTTGGACGCTCTCAGTTCTGCGGCTTATGGTCCCGAGGCGGCCCTCACTCTTCTCATTCCACTCGGTCTCCTCGGCCTGCGGTACATCATTCCCATCAATGCCGCCATCATCGCGCTGCTGCTCATTGTTTATTTTTCTTACCGCCAGACCATCGCCGCGTATCCAGGTGGTGGCGGCTCCTACACCGTTGCCCGGTATAACCTTGGCGTCTTCCCGAGCCTGCTCGCGGCCGCGGCCTTGCTCACGGATTACATTCTCACAGCCGCAGTCGGCATTTCGGCCGGCGTGGGCGCGCTCGTGTCTGCCGTTCCGCGGTTGCAATCACACACCGTCGGCCTATGCGTTGGCATTCTCGCCGTCGTCGCTCTGCTCAATCTTCGCGGAGTTCGCGAAGCCGGTATTGCGTTCATGCTGCCGACTTATCTTTTCGTGGCCACCCTCTCTATCACCATTGGTGCTGGTTTAATTCGCGTCCTTCTAAGTGCTGGCCACCCTCTGCCGGTCGCTCCGCTGCCGCCACCTCCACCCATTGCCGAGACGATCAGCTCCTGGTTGCTCTTGAAAGCATTCGCCAGCGGCTGCACCGCCCTGACCGGCGTGGAAGCGGTCAGCAACGGAGTAAAAGCTTTCCGCGAGCCGGCCGTCAAAAACGCTCAGCGGACACTCACGGTAATTATTTTTCTTCTGGCCTTACTTCTCGCGGGTATTTCCTATCTCGTGAAAGCTTACGGTATCGTCGCGACGCCGCCCGGTCAGCCGGGCTATCAGAGCATTCTCTCCATGCTCACCGCCGCGGTTTTCGGCAAGGGCGTCTTCTATTACTTGACGATAGGTTCTATCCTCATTGTTCTCTCGCTTTCCGCCAACACCGCCTTCGCCGATTTCCCGCGGCTCTGCCGCGCCATCGCGCAGAACAACTACCTGCCCCACGCCTTCCGTTTTCGCGGACGCCGCCTCGTCTACACCTACGGCATCATGGCCCTCGCGTTGCTCACTTTTCTTTTGCTCGTGCTGTTCGATGGCGTCACCGACAAGCTGATTCCGCTTTATGCCGTCGGCGCCTTCTTGGCTTTCACGCTCTCTCAGTTCGGCATGGTGGTGCACTGGTGGAAAAAGCGCGGCCCGCATTGGCGTAAAAGCGCGCTCGTCAACGGCTTGGGAGGGTTCGTCACTGCCATCACTGTCCTGGTCGTATTGGTCGCCAAATTTAGCGAAGGTGCATGGATCACCATCATTTTCATTCCATTTCTGATTTGCTGTTTTGTATCGGTGCGACGCCATTATCACCTCGTCCGCGTGCGCACCTGGTGCATGACTCCGGTCGAGCCCGCGAACTATAAATCACCACCCATCGCCGTGGTTCCTGTGGATCGCTGGAGCTGTATCTGCAAACAGGCTATCGAGTTCGCCTCCAGAATTACTCCCGATATCATCGGCGTGCACGTCGAGCCCGGTGAGCATTCGGAATTGCTCCGTATCGATTGGGAACGTTATGTCGAAGCCCCGTTCCGCAGCGCCGGCGCGGAACCGCCGAAATTGCTGATGCTCCCTTCGCCCTATCGCTTCATCATTGTTCCAATCATTCAGTACATTCTGGAATTGTCGGACAAGCATCGCGATCGCCGTATCGTGGTGGTCATTCCCGAGCTGGTGGAAGGCCGCTGGTACGAATATTTCCTCCACAACCAGCGCAGCCGCTTGCTGGAATGGATGCTTCTGGTCCGCGGCAACGAGCGCATCTTCACCGTGAGCGCCCCGTACTATCTTGGCGATCATCCAGGAGGCGCCAAATCTAAATAACCGCCATCATCACCACGAGCCGTGGTCGTTATTCAGCTTGAAATCGGCGTTGCACCCGCGAGCGACATTGAGAAGTTCTGCCGGACCGAGGCAGGAACGTTTTGCGGCTGGATTGGTCAACTAGAGTGACTCCAGATACGGACGCATGACGTTCGGTGACGCGGGGACCTGTGCGGCGGCCCGGAGTTCGTCCATCGGAGTCTTTTCGTGCGACGGGATTCCCTGAGGGCTTGCGCCATCAGAAGAATATCCACGCGAAGAGCCGAATTCGGTACAAAGTAGCTCGCTAGCTCGAAGTTTACGCGGGTGCATAGATTTTGTTAAGTTGGGGGAGCAACCACATCCTAGCCTACCGCAAGTCGGAGAAATGCGATGAGTATAAGCCGCAGGAATTTCGTCAAGGAAAGTTCGATCACCGCAATCGGAACCAGCCTGGCGCTGTCCGCAGGCCCTCTTGCAAGTGGAGTGCTCGGCGCTAACGAAAAAATGGTCATCGGCGTCATCGGTTGTGGCGGCCAGGGCCGCTGGAACATGCGCGACTTTCTTCGACAGCCCGACGTACAGATTGCCGCCCTTTGCGATCCCTACGATGCCAATCTTAATCAGGCGTTGGAGATGACTGATGGCAAGGCCACCAGCTACAAAGATTTTCGTAAGCTCTTGGAGCGTAAAGATATCGACGTCGTGTTGATCTCGACGCCGGATCACTGGCATGCGCTGCCGACTATTTATGCGTGTGACGCCGGAAAGGACGTTTACGTTGAGAAACCGCTCTCGCATACAATCCACGAGGGCCGCAAAATGGTCGAGGCGGCGCGGCGAAATAAACGGATTGTGCAGGTGGGCACGCAGCAGCGCTCAGGGATGCACTTCCAGCAAGCTGTCGAGCTCGTGAGAGGCGGGAAGCTTGGCAAAATCAGTTTTGTACGAACGTGGAACTATAGCAACGAGTTGCCGCAAGGCATTGGCAATCCACCGGACACAAACCCGTTGCCCGGACTGGATTGGGATATGTGGCTGGGCCCCGCGCCTTACGTCCACTACAATCGCAACCGATGTCTCGGCAATTTCCGCTGGTTCTGGGATTATGCAGGCGGGAAGCTGACCGATTGGGGCACGCACTTGATAGACATCGTGCATTGGGCCATGGACGTGGACGCGCCCACCTCCGTTTTCGCCGCGGGCAGTAAGTACTACATTCAAGACAATCGCGAGACGCCGGATAATCTTGAGGTCATATACGAATATCCCGGCTTCATGATGAATTATTCAAACCGCATTCTGAACGATCACGGCATCGATGGACACTCCTACGGAATTCAATTTCAAGGCACGCAGGGTACCCTTTTTGTGGATCGCTCCGGGTTTGAATTTACTCCTGAGCCGCAGCGGGTTGGAGACGAATCAGCACCGCCCACGGAAAAAGCCTTCCGAGCGGAAGGTTCAGCCCAACATTTGCCGCACGTACGGAACTTCCTCGATTGCGTCAAGTCACGTCAGGCGCCCAGCTCTGATATTGAGATAGGCCACCGGTCTACCAGCGCTGCACTGCTGGGGAATATTGCGCTGAAAGTTAAACAGAAGATCGTTTGGGACGGAACGAAAGAGCAGATTCTTGGGAACCCGGAGGCCAGCAAGCTTCTGACCAAAGAGTATCGTAGTCCATGGAAGCTGGCTTGAAGACTAAGTGGCTCATCGTCGGCATACGTTGAAATAACTGGTGAGTGGAACCGCCAGCGATTATTGGATTGGCAACCCGAAGTTCCTCTGGGACCTCGGCTCGGCCGCAAACACACGAATCTGGCAGTCCAAAGTAGCTCCCATTGGCGGAATTTGAACTAAGAACAACCGCTGCCTGATTGCAAGTCTTTCTGCTTCCGCAGTTCAAATAGACTATTTTGAGTAAGTTTGCCTGCAAGTATTCCCTTGTCGGGTTTTTTACTAGAGCAATCGATGACGTTGTACTGGACAAACGAAGCCGTCCATTGTTGAATGCGGTTTGCACTTGTCAATTTTGGCCAGAAGAAACTAGGTGTGCGCGTTTGGCATAATCGACATTCCGCAACGCACACAGCGAATTGGTCCACATAGATGGTGGGTGCAAGGGGAGCATTGTCGATGGCTGATTCGGAAGTAAATCTAGCTAAAACCTACGACGCAATCGTGGTCGGATCGGGCGCTGCTGGCGGAATGGCGGCACACGTCCTGACCACTCAAGGGTTGCAGGTGTTGCTGCTCGAAGCCGGGAAAAAACTTCCCATTGAGAAAGAACTGCGGTCCATGGAATGGCCGTATGACCATCCTCACCGCGGAGCACTTCCTCCAGACTCGCATTCCATCACCTTCAACGAATACACCATACGCAGGCCTCCTTATGGCCCCGGCTTTGAAAAGTCCAAACATCTCTATAGTTATATCGGCAGCACCGACTACGTCAAAAATATCGTAGTCGATGAGCGCGAGAATCCTCTCACGGGTACCAACTACGCCTGGGTTCGCGCGCGGTGTCTCGGCGGGAAAACAAATATCTGGGGACGTCTCGCGTTGCGCCTCTCCGACTACGACTTCAAGGCAAAGAGTCGCGACGGGTACGGCGAAAATTGGCCGATCAGCTACAGCGACATCGCGCCGTACTACGACAAGGTCGACTTATACCTTGGCATCACCGGGGTGAAGGAAAATCTGCCGCATCTACCCGACAGCATCTTTCAGCGTCCCACCAAGCTGAATTGCGCCGAAGTCACGCTCAAGCAAAGCTTACAGAAAATGGACCGGGTGCTCACGCAGTACCGTGCCGGGGTCACCAGCGAGGGCCTTAAACACAACAAATATCGCAGCCGCTGTTATGGGCGCGGCGCCTGCGAACGCAAGGGCGGTTGCGACATTCACGCTGCGTTTGACTCCCCCACCGGCTTGATCTATCCCGCGATGGATACGGGCAATTTGACCCTGCGCACTAACGCAGTGGTGCGTGAAGTCACGGTCGATCCGCAGACCGGCAAAGCCAGCGGTGTGCACTTCATCGATTCCCAGACGATGAAAGACTACGCCGTCCGCGCAAAGGTCGTCATTGTAGCTGCATCCACGTTGGAATCCGCCCGGCTTCTCTTGCTTTCGAAGTCGCGGCTTTATCCAAACGGGTTAGCAAACTCCAGCGGCCACGTCGGCCACAATTTCTGCGAACATATTATGGGGCCGGGCGTCGCCGGCCGCGCCAAGGATCTCGTCGGCAAGCCGCCAACGCTCGATGACGGCCGGCCCGGCGGCTTTTACTTGACCAGGTTCCGCAATCTTGCGGAGAAGCACCCTAAATTCATCCGCGGCTATGGATTCGAGGGCGGCAGCGGCAGCACCATGTTTCCCCACGGCACGGACTCGCACGGCTTCGGCGCGTCCTTCAAAGAAGAAGTTCGCAAGAATCAGGGAGCGTACATTAGTATGGGCGCTTTCGGTGAGGTTCTGGCGCGCTATGAAAACTATGTCGACCTTGATCCCGTGGTGAAGGACAAGTGGGGAATCCCCTCCCTGCGTTTTCACTATAAATTTGGCGACAACGAGCACCGCATGGCTGAGGACATGAAGGAAACGGCCCAGGAGATGTTCGAGGCCGCGGGCTTCGAGATTGTGCATGTGAGCAGCAGGGTTCTAACTGAAGGCTGGTCCATTCATGAACTTGGCACCGCGCGCATGGGCAATGACCCGAAGACGTCCGTTGTGAATCAATTTCAGCAGTCGCACGACGTCAAAAACTTGTTCGTGGTGGATGGCAGTGCTTTCGTCAACGCCAGTTGTCAGAATCCCACTTGGACCATCATGGCATTGTGCTGGCGTTCCTGCGAATATCTGGCGGACGAATTACACAAAGGCAATCTGTAGGGAGGTGCCATGTCCACAAGAGATCCAATTGATTTGAGACAAGATCGCCGCCAATGGTTAAAATCTTCCGCCACCGTTCTCGGTGCGTCGTTGCTGCCGTTGCCGGCTTTGGCTTCGGCAAAGCAGCAAGTGGAAACTGCTCCACCCGCGCCCCAAGCGAAGCCTCCCGAAACCAAATCGGCTGGTCGCTTCTTTACTCCCGCGCAGCACGCCCTCCTCGAAGAGCTATCAGAAACAATCATTCCCGCCGACGGCCACTCCGGCGGCGCGAAAGCCGCTAGGGTAGCCGACTACATCGACCAAGTTTTCCACGAAAGCGTCGATGACAGCCAGAAGTCGCTCTGGCGCGAGGGATTCCGCCTGATTGATGTGATGAGTCAGCACTACCACGGAAAATCTTTTGTCGACGCCAGCTCCGACGAGCGAATCGCCGTCCTGACTGTTCTTTCCGACAACGATCACATGACGGATCTCCCCGAAGTTCGTTTCTTTCGCGAGTTAAAGGGATTGACAGTCAGAGGCTATTACACCTCGAAAATCGGAATTCACGACGAGCTCGAGTACAAAGGCAACCGAATTCTGCAGGACTACGTAGGCTGCGACGATCCTGCCCCGATGCCCTGACGGCTTGAAACTTTAACTTGACGAGGTCTCTATGAAACCGATGGTTTTGTTGGCCGCCGCTTGCCTGATCCTCTCGGGCTTTGCGTTGAATTTTTCCTCCTTCTCCGCAGACGACGGATGGATTGCACTGTTCAACGGAAAGAATTTTGACGGCTGGTACACCTATCTGGAGTCCAGCGGCAAAAACAACGACCCGCAAAAGGTCTTCAAAGTAGAAAACGGTATGATTCACATTTTGGACGTTCCCATGTCGGACGGAAAGTCGCCGAATGGCTACCTGTCGACGAATCAGGAATTCTCCAACGTACGCATCCACGTCGAGTACAAGTGGGGTGTCAAACGTTCTTCGGAAGGCAAGAGAAACAGCGGCCTGCTCTATCTTGCGGTGGGTCCCGATGCTATCTACCCGACATCCCTCGAGTGCCAGATCGAGGAGACCGATGTCGGCGATCTCTGGATTGTGAACGGCGCGTCGGTGACCGCCTTTCCAATTAGTCCTACCTTCCCCATGTATGATGACGACAGAACGGCCGGTCAGACGATCAGAAGCTTTCCGGGGAACTCGAGCCGTATGTTAAAGTCCGGGGATTTCGAAGACCGCACCGCTTGGAACACGGTGGATGTGATCCTTCAGGGAGACCGCTCTACCCACCTGGTGAATGGACGCATTGTGAACTTCGCTCAGGACATCAAACAGCCCGACCCGCAAAATCCCTCACGCATGATCCCGCTCAAAAGCGGGCACATTCTCCTGGAAGCGGAGGGCTCCGAAATTTGGTTTCGTAATGTGAGAATTAAGCCTCTCGGGCTGTCCGACAAACCATAGTCCGTGCTTTTTCTTTTTTTAGAACGTCTGTTTCGGCATTAAACGCTGGTTAGCACAAGCCCTCGACACGGAGTCTAGAGATCGCCATGGGGAACAACGGCAGGGTAAAGGTCGGCATCATCGGATCGCAGTTTCAGGCGGATATTCACGCCGCGTCCTTCCAAATTATGCCGCACGACGCGGAAGTGGTTGCCATTGCTTCTCCGACCGCGGGCAACGCCGCCAGATTCGCCAAGAGATTCGGCATTCCGCGCGCATACACTGACTATCGCAAGATGCTGAAGGAGCGCGACATCGAGATGGTGACCATCTGCGCGCCGAACAGCCTGCACGCGCAAATGGCCAAAGACATCGCCGCAGCTGGTAAACATATCGTTTGTGAAAAGCCTTTGGCCATGACCATCGCCGAGGGCGAGGAAATGATCGCTGTCGCTAAGCGCCACGGCGTTCTGCTCATGTACGGCGAAGAGCTTTTCTTTACGCCGAAATATTTGAAGGCTAAGGAAATGGCCGACGCTGGCGCGTTCGGAAAGGTGTATCTGGTAAAGCAAAGCGAAAAGCACTTCGGCCCGCACAGTCCGTGGTTCTGGGATGTGAATCGTTCCGGCGGCGGGGCCTTCATGGACCTCGGTTGTCACGGCATAGCCTTCTGCTACTGGTTCCTCGGACGTTCACCGATCAAATCTGTTTATTGCCAGATGGGCACCTACGTTCACACCGACAAGACCAAAGCCGAAGATGATTCGCTCTGTATTCTCGAATTCGCCAATGGCGCTGTCGGAATTGTCGAAAACAGTTGGGCGCGTCGCGGCGGCATGGACGATCGCATCGAAGTTTTTGGCGAGGCCGGCGTAACATACGCAAATCTGCATATGGGCAATGCGTTGCCCACGTTCAGCGAAAACGGTTACGGCTACGCCGTCGAAAAAGCCCCCACCACGAAAGGCTGGACCTATCCGGTCTTCGAAGAACTCTGGAATTACGGCACCCCGCAAGAGCTGGCACACTTCGCCCGCTGCGCGCGCGGCAAAGAAACTCCACAAGCCACCGGAGAAGACGGTCTGGTTGTGATGCATGCTCTTTACGCGGGCTACGCCTCCGCTGGCGAAGGCCGCAAGATTACCCTTCCTTTCCAGTCATCGCCCGGGGTGAAGAAGCCTATCGATCTCTGGCTGAACGGTGCCGCTCGCCAGCAGGCCGCTCAACGATGAGCAAGAGGAAACGAAAGAGAGTTTCGGTTGATAGTGGTGTAAATCGGTGTTCCGAGAGGTGATTGCGTGCTCTTGCAAATGAGGGGCCGGCTGTCGGTGATGATGTTCTTGGAGTATTTCATTTGGGGCGTCTGGTACGTGACGCTGGGGACATGGCTGGGTCAGCGACTGCACTTTTCCGGCCAAGAGATCGGCCTCGCCGCTGGCACCACTGCGTTGGGTGCCATGCTTTCGCCTTTCCTGGTAGGGCTGATGGCCGATGAACTATTCGCCAACCAGCGGCTCCTCGCCGCGCTCCACGGCCTCGGCGGCGTTCTCCTCTGGCTCGCCTCCACGCAAACGGCGTTTGGACCTCTGTACATCATCTTGTTGATCTACTCCCTTTGCTACATGCCCACCATGGCGCTGACGAATGCGCTCGCCTTTCGGCAGATGAAGGATCCCAAACAGGACTTCGGATCAATCCGTGTGCTGGGTACCGCCGGATGGATTGTCGCTGGGCTGCTCATCGGCTATATGGGCGTAGAGTCTACGGCCATTCCCATTCGCCTGGCGGCTGTTTCGTCCATATTGATGGCCGTCTACAGTCTTACATTGCCGCACACGCCGCCTTTGCGATCCGCCTCCGGTTTTAAGTTGAGCAATATCTTTCCCGCGGAAGCCTTTACGCTTTTTAAAGACAGGAACTTCGCCGTTTTCGCTCTAGCTTCCTTTTTAATCTGCATTCCGCTCCAGTTCTACTACACCTTTACGAATCCTTTTCTGAATGAACTCGGAGTGCAGAACGCTGCCGGCAAAATGACCATGGGGCAGATGTCCGAATTGCTTTTCATGGTGACGCTGCCCTGGTTTTTCCGCCGCCTCGGCGTGAAATATACCCTCATGTTCGGAATGTTCGCCTGGGTCCTGCGATATATCATGTTTGGCTTCGGCAATAGCAGCAGTCTCGTGTGGATGCTTTACGTAGGAATCATCCTTCACGGAATTTGCTATGACTTCTTTTTTGTCACCGGGCAAGTCTATGTTGACCAAAAAGCTTCCCCCGCACTTCGCGCTGCGGCGCAAGGCCTGATTACCTTCATCACCTACGGAATTGGCATGTTTATTGGATCGTGGATTTGTGGCCGAGTGGTGGACCTCTATGTGAGATCCTCTCCCACGGGTGCCGCCATCCATGATTGGCGTTCGATTTGGATGGTTCCGGCAGCCGGATCTGCGTTTGTCTTGCTTCTGTTTTGGGCCGGTTTCCGGAACGAGCAACGCGCACCTGGTTAGCTGGCTGGACGGTCCTCGCCGACGCCCTCACGCCTGCGCTTTGAGGCCCCGAGTGAACGCCGCTCCTGCATTTCCCTGCTCGTGCGATTAGCCTTTGTTGTGCTTAAAGAATTCCACCTGCCGGAGTCTTTTCTCGGCTTCTTTCTTCGATTTGTATGGGCCGCCCAGGTTTTTCTTTCCCTTTTCTGACAGGACTTGGTAGCCGCCTTTCACTTTCTTAATCACGTTTGCCTCCCGACCTGGAAAATTGAGTCCTTACACCACTGACACAATTCGGCGTCGAGGGCCATACAGCGTTTTGCTGACGTTTTACTTCTTCCAGAATTTCATGATGGCGGAATAGTCGACGTCTTCTTTGACGGCGTTTTTGACTTTGGTGTAGGTTTCGTGAGCGGCGACAGTCGTCGGTAACGCGACACCAACCTGCTTGGCGAGGTCCAGCGCGAGACTCAGATCCTTATGCATTAGTCGCAAGGGAAAACTTGGCGGATATTCGTTCTTTAGCAAGTTCGGCGCCTTGATGTCCAGAATGGGCGCGCGGGCCATGCTGGATTGCATAACTTCGACCAGCTTTTCTCCTTGGAGACCTGCGCCGCTAACCAGAGCGAGGGCTTCCGCCAAAGCATCGACTTCCAACGCGAGGATTAGGTTCATAGCCAGCTTGATGGTTTGTCCGGCGCCGTTTGGGCCGAGATGAAACCATTTTTTGCCCAGGACGCTGAGCACGGGTTCCGCATCTTTCAACACCGCCGCCTCGCCACCAACCATGAAAACCAGCTCACCTTTTTTGGCGCCCCAGTCACCGCCAGTAACCGGTGCATCGAGAAAACGTACGCCGCGTTCGGTACAAGCGGCTGCCACCTTGCGAGCGAGCGCGGGAGAAACCGTGCTGGAATCCATATAAATAGTGTCGCGGCGCAAAGATTGCAATGCGCCGTGGGCGCCCCACAGAATTTCCTCTAGCGCGGGGGGATCACTAACAATGGTGATCAAGAAATCACAGTTGGCTGCTACCTCTTGCGGCGACTTCGCGAGTCGGGCCCCGGCAGCGACTAAATCGGCTGCCTTAGATGCGGTACGATTCCAGACGGTCAGGGAATAACCGGCTTTCACAAGATTCATGCCCATGGGGTGGCCCATCAGGCCAAGACCGATCAACCCAATCTTTGTTTCTGGACGAACAGGGGACTTCACCACGAACCTCCTAGTTGACACGAATGTTCACGCTGGCCGCGCGACTGCAAAATCGACGCGATCATAACCCACGAGTGTAGCTGAATTATCCGAAAATGGAGTTGCCAGCAGGCGGCGCGGATGGAGGGTCAGGCCATCTTCTGACTGTTGGGCCCAAGAATGGCTGGAGCGCCGCCGTGTCCTAGACCGGCTGCCGCGCCCGAGGCGTTTCGCGGCTCTTTGTCAGAGGCGGGTTCATTGGCAATCTCCGTAGCCGTTGACGGCTGGTCGGGAGCGGCACCGGCACTGGCAGGCGAAGCAGCTTGTGGAAGAGATTGCTCCGCAAGACGCACGATACATTGATACGGTATTTCCCATCGAAAATGTCTACGCTGGCCACGTTGCTCGTAGCTCTGTTCTAGAAAAATGGAACGACCGGAGTCAGCGACAAACGTGCCGGAAGCGAGAAGAAGGATATCACCAGCGCGGTATTGCACCTCGACCCTGCGCCCCAAAAAAGCGGAATAGCGCGCCATGATGCACCAGTTTCGAAGCAGCGAACTATTTGGTCAATAGTACCTAGGTATTAAAAAGGACCTCTCCCTAGCAGCCCTACGCTAAGACTATGAAAGCTGATTGGTCAAAAATGCGCACTAGCGAGCCAGGTCCGCAAGGACGGCTTCTGCTGCTCGTCGTCCACTAAGCATGGCGCCATGGATGGAAGCGTTTTCGCGATGGTCACCGCAGACGTACACACCCGGACGTACCCATGCCGCACGTGCTGGTGGATTGAGTGCGCCAGGATATTGTTGAGGTTGAGCATGCGGGATTCGGTAACTTTTGAGGAATCGCCACGAGCGCGCAACCGGACCGAACCAGTTTTTCATTTGCGCAATAATGAAGCCGCCCAGCTGCGCGTCGGTGAGGGCCTGCATGCCTAGCACCGTCACGGAGATGAGCTGCTTGTCGGGAGGCGCATAAGACGGAGCCACCTGGCTCATGACAGCGAAATTGTTCACCGGGCCTGCACCATCGCCGTTCAGAATAATCATGGGATATGGCACCGGCGGTTCTTCAGCAGCATAGTAAAAGCAAGTAACGCTGCGCGAGGCAGGCTCGGCTTCACCCACGAGGTGTGCAGCTGACGGGCCGTCGGCTGCGACCACGATTGCGCGGGCACCAAGAGTCTCGCCACCCGCTAGAATGACCTCGCTTTCGTGGAGAGACTCCACGCGGGCATCCAAGCGGATGGAGCCCGATGGGAACGCGGCGGCGATCTGAGCTGGAATGGCACCCATACCTCGTGCCGGCACACTTATGTCTCCTTCGGAAAGCATCTTGAAGACAAATTCAAACATGCGGCTGGAAGATTTCAGCGCTCCATCCAGCAGGATGCCGCCGAAAAACGGGCGAAAAAAACGATGAATCATGTCACCGCTAAAGCCTTCCGCCTTGAGCGCCTCGCTGGTTGTGCGCTCGGGACGACGAAAGATCGTTTCTAGAGAAGTGCGCTTTAACCGCAGACGCAGGCGCGCAATGCGCAGCTTATCGCCGAGCGTACCAAAGTCCGAACGCAAAGCCTCGCCCCACACTCCGGGAATGCGCCAGGGATCCACCAGCTTATTCATGCGGCCGGCAAACCAGGAGAACGCGCCTGGCGAGAATGACTTGAGGTCGAGCTTCGAATAATCGAGCACACGCTGCGTTTCGGGGTAGGCAGTGAGCAGAGCCTGGAAGCCTTGGTCGAGAAGAAAACCATCAACTTCATCCGTGCGCACGCGGCCGCCGATGCCGTCTGAGGCTTCGACGATTTGGAAGGTTACGCCGGCCTCTGAAAGCCGGCGAGCGCAGCACAAACCGGCAAGCCCCGCACCGACAATCAATACATCCGGACTGGACGACATGCTACGGGTGCCCCTAGGAGTTGGTTAGAAGCCCGAGATGACAAACGGTGGAATCATAACCTGAAAGTGGCGCGGAACCTCACACCAGCGCGCTCCTGAAGTATCCGGGATGCCGCCGCGTTGCGAGGACTCTCTAATGCACGGTCTAGAGGACGTGGAAAAGGAACCAAGAAAATAATGACGAAGCGTTCGTTATAGGGGAGTGGCTAAAGCGAGATAGTCGGTGTGATCGGAGATCAGCTTGCTGCGGAAAGCTTTGCGAATTTCGCCATCTTGCAAAAGAAACGCGCCAGACATGCGTTGGATATCGCCGGCGGGAAGACCGACGAAGTGGCCACGAAGTGCGGCGCCGAGCATGCGGACTATGTTTTGGCCATTGAGGTATTGACGGATTTCTGCGCGCGCCAGGCCGAAAGCCTGGTACAACGTGCCTTGCGGATCGCTGAACCGTGGTAAATCCGTTAGAGCGTAGGGCCGAAAGAAGACTTGGGCCTTTTCTTCTGTACCAAGGTGTACCAGAGCGATTTGGGTGCCTAGAGTCTCGATCGATTTGCGCTTTTCAGCCAGCTCGGCGACCGCCTCGCGACAAAAAGCTCAGCCAAAGTGGCGCAGGAAAACGAGGAGTAACGGCCGTGCTTTCGAAAGCGAAGCGATGGTATGGCCGGACGCTGAGGTGTAAGCGTTCAGCAACGAATTTTCGATTTTAGCGGATCGGAACACTCTGCAATCCTTCTCGTAACGCGTCGCTCTCGATGTGCGCTTATTAGCGCGAGCATAAATTGTAACACCCAGAAGTGCGCGGCCAGCGTCGGGTGACGCTTACTGAAAATTCACGCCTCGTTTATTTGGAGGAGAAGTCGTCATTGCACAATGAGCAAGCTTGACCTTCAATTCACGTCCCTCCAGTGGGGATCGGAGCACCCTGACTCTGGTCCCCATTTCCCTTTCATGATGTGAGCGTTGATAGCCATAGGAATCAATAGGTTGGACAGAATAATCGTTGTTACTGGATATTTACATACGGTTCACATGATCGTAACAAAGTGACCTTTACCTTTACGTCTTACGTTCGGGAGTGGAACCAGCTTGAACCTGGTTCAAAGAGAGACGCAATGAAAAAATTAGCAGCATTAGCAATATGTTTCCTTATCATTTCGGGAGCGACCTTGGCGGGAACGCCGCAAAACGTGGATTCACAGACCACAAAACCCGCTCCCCGCGCGCGTGCCAAGGCATCCGCAAAGGCTCACAAGACGGATCCAGTCGTTGCGGCCCAGGTCGAAGAACTTCGTCAGGCGATGCAGGCCCAACAGCAGCAACTTCGCGTTTTAAACGAAGAACTTGCCAAGCGCGATCGCCAGATTGATGAGGCACTAAAAGCGGCTGCGGCGGCCAATGCTCGTGCCGTGGAAGCTACAGAGAAAGCAACGGAAGCGGTGAACTCCACCGCTGAAGTGAAGAGCAGCGAGGCCAAGCTCAGCTCGGCGCTTGGCGAACTAAAGAGCAGCAGTGAAACGCTGACAACGAAAGTGACCGCCGTACAAGCCGAAGCGAAAAAGGCCGAAGAGCCGGCGAGCATCCGATACAAGGGCATCAGCATTACGCCGGGAGGCTTCCTGGCGGCCGAATCGGTATATCGCAACCGCGCGGTTACGGCGGACGTAAATACACCATTCAACGCGATTCCGTATCCCGGGAATTCGCAGAGCAAGGTGTCTGAATTCAACGCGTCCGGGCGTTCTTCGCGCGTAACGCTGCTGGCGGAAGGCAAGGCGAAAGATGTGAAGTTTGCGGGGTACTATGAGGCCGATTTCCTCTCTGCGGGGACTACTTCCAACAACAACGGAAGCAACAGCTACACGTTTCGGCAGAGGCAAGCCTGGGCCCAGGCGGCTTTAAGCAACGGCTGGACCTTCACGGGCGGGCAGATGTGGAGTCTTGTGACGGAAACGAAGACGGGCATGCAGAATCGCACGGAAGCCGTCCCGCTTACCATCGACCACCAGTACAACGTAGGTTTTAGCTGGGCTCGGCAATATGGATTCCGCATCGTGAAGAGTTTCAGCAACAAATTCGCGGTGGGTTTTTCGATCGAAGGCCCACAGACCACGTTCGGAGGCCGCGGATTTTCGTCCTTCACCGACGCCAAGAGCAACACGAGCCAGAATTTCTTTATCGCAGGTCCCGGAGTGGGCGGCGGGCTTTACAATCCTCTCGCTAACTATTCGTTTAATAAGACACCGGACTTCGTGCTGAAAGCGGTAGCGGAACCTGGCTGGGGCCATTACGAATTGTTTGGCGTAATCAGCACCTATCGGGCGCGAATTTTCCCGTGCGCGGTGGTAAGTGCGGCAGCCGCATGCGTGGTCGACGGCAGCACAGCGCCATCGACCGTAGGGGCGTTCAACGATTCGCGAACCGGCGGCGGGCTGGGTGCGAATGTTCGCGTACCGTTGGTTGCCAAAAAGCTGGACGCAGGCATCCACTTCTTCGGAGGATCCGGAATCGGGCGTTATGGAACCGCGGGTCTACCGGATGCCACGGCCCGTCCGGACGGCACGTTGGCCCTGATTCGCGGAGCACACGCACTAGGCACGCTGGAGTGGCACCCCATTCCCAAAATCGACCTCTACGCGAATTTCGGCGACGAGTACGCTTTCCGGGCGGCATATAAGGGATACATCAAAGTGACGCAAACCACGGTGGGCGGCGTTACCACGACAACTACTTCCACGACTGGAATCGGAGGCTACGGTTCTCCGTTCGCGAACAACTCCGGATGCAACACGGAGGTCAGCCCCACGAACCAAAACAGCCCGGCGACCGGCGGGACGTGCGCGGGCGATACAAAAAATATTATGGAAGGAACATTGGGCTTTTGGCACCGGTTTTATCAGGGGCCGAAAGGCAGACTGCAGTGGGGTTTGCAATACTCGTACATAACCAAGGTTGGCTGGTCGGGCAACAACAACACTCCTGCGGCCGTCGGTATCTCTCCGAAGGCGGTGGACAACATGCTGTTAAGTTCGTTCCGATACTACATTCCGTAGCGAGAGAAGAACGCCACGCTAAGTACTTTTGGAACGGGCAAGACCAAGTGAGTAAGAATCAAAAAAGGCAGCTCGAACCGGAGCTGCCTTTTTTTGAGGGGACACAAGGCAGCGGGCTTCCCGGTCAAACAACTGAAATCTAAGGACTTGCTTTATATCTAGCAGCGCCCACGGATTAGAGGTGCAAGGGGACTGTAACAATGCTGTAACACGGAAGAGAGACACTACCTTTGATCGAATGGAGAGAGCACAAAATGAAAAGAATCGCTGGAAAGCTTTTGATCTTCGTTGCATTCTGCAGTTTAGCCGTATATCTCGTTAGCTCGATTGATCTCGCAGAACAAACAGTTTTGGCGCAAAGTACGTTGTTGATCAACGGAGCGGGAGCGACATTCCCATATCCAATTTATTCCAAGTGGTTTGACGAGTATCACAAAAAATATCCCAACATCCAGATTAACTATCAATCGGTAGGTTCTGGAGCAGGCATCAAGCAAGTTACTGAGGGTACTGTTGATTTTGGCGCCTCGGACGGGCCCATGAACGACGACCAGCTCAAGGCTTACAGAGATAAGTACGGCTATGGCATTCTGCATTTCCCCACGGTCCTCGGAGCTGTAGTTCCTACCTACAACATTCCAGGAGTGAAAGCAGCGCTCAATTTCACACCCGAAGCACTCGCTGGTATTTACCTGGGCCAAGTAACCAAGTGGAATGACCCGGCCATCAGCGCTGCGAATAAAGGCGTGAATCTTCCAGGGGAAAATATTGTTGTGGTTCATCGTTCTGATGGCAGCGGCACGTCGTACATCTGGACGGATTATCTTTCCAAAGTCAGCGATGAATGGAAAACAAAAGTGGGCAAAGGCACCTCCGTTAATTGGCCCGTCGGTTTGGGCGGCAAAGGCAATGAGGGCGTGACCGGTTTGGTCAAATCGACGCCCAACTCTATCGGCTACGTGGAATTGATTTACGCCGCACAGAACAATATCGATTATGGCGCCGTGAAGAACGCCTCCGGCGCTTTTGTGAAGGCCAACCTCGCGAGCGTCAGCGCTGCGGCATCAAGCGCGGCCAAAGAAATTCCGGATGACTTCCGCGTTTCGATTACCAACGCACCCGGAAAAACTGCTTATCCCATCTCGAGCTTTACCTGGCTCTTAATTCCAGAGAAATTCTCGGATGCCGCCAAGCGAGATGCTATAAAGGGGTTTCTTAAATGGGCGCTAACCGATGGGCAAAGCTACGTGGAAAACCTGTCCTACGCGAAACTCCCTAAGGAAATCGTGGCTAAGGAGTCGAAGGTCATTAACAGTATCCAGTAACGCGAACTGAGTATAGGTGTCGACGACAACCACAACCGTTCCGAGTGCGGGCCCTGCCGCGGGCTCGCACTCGATTTTTGCCCGGCTGCGCACCGGCGACGAAATCGCCAGACTGATTACCTTTATATTCGCCGCGTCGGTGGTCTTAATCTCACTCCTGCTGATTTTTGAACTTTGGCGAGGCTCCGTTCTACCTCGCCATAAGTTCGGGCTGCACTTTTTCTTCACCGATGTGTGGGATCCGATTTTTGATCACTTTGGCGCTCGTCCCTTCATCTACGGCACATTGATAACTGCCACCGTGGCGCTTGTTCTTGCGGTACCGCTAGGCATCGGCGCCGCGATTTTTCTTGCCGAACTCGCACCTCAAAGAATTTCCGATACGCTGCAATTTTTCATTGACCTGCTGGCCGCCGTACCCAGCGTGATTTACGGACTGCTTGGTGTTTTCGTGGTTGTTCCGATAATGCGTCAGTACGTGCAGCCGGGACTCCAGCATACCTTGGGATTTCTTCCACTTTTTCAAGGGCCCGCATACGGCGTTGGCTTCTTGACTGCCGGATTCGTACTCGCAATTATGGTGATTCCCTACATTATTTCCGTTTCGCGCGAAGTGCTGCTTTCCGTACCGCGCAATCAGCGCGAAGCCGCACTCGCCTTGGGCGCCACCCGCTGGGAGTCCACTTGGAAAGTGGTGCTCCCGTTCGCTCGTACGGGCATCATGGGCTCCGTCTTCCTCGCGCTGGCGCGGGCGCTGGGCGAGACCATGGCCGTCACCATGGTCATCGGCAATACCCCGACGATCAGCGCTTCGCTCTTCTCCCCTGGCTATACCATCGCTGCCGTTATCGCCAATGAGTTCAGCGAAGCTACCAGCGATCTGCATGTCCAATCTCTGGTCGAACTCGGTCTGGTGCTCTTTCTTCTAACCTTTATTCTTAACGGGTTGGCTCGCCTGCTTATCGTGGTCACCGCGCAGCGGGGCAGCGGAACGGCGCAAGCATGAGTACCCGATTGCGTTGGCGCAAGTTCGTAAGTCATTTCATGCTGACCATGACTGGCGTATGCGCTGCGATCGCTGTTTCCGTTCTATTCTTCATCCTAGGCTATTTGGTCTACCACGGAGGAACTTCCATAAATTGGGACTTCTTGACCAAGTTGCCGACCCCCGTCGGGGAAGCCGGGGGGGGCATGGCCAATGCCATTGTGGGCAGCGCGAAACTCCTGTTTCTCGCTTCACTCCTGGGCGTGCCTTTTGGCTTCTTTGGTGGTATTTATCTTTCGGAATTTAGCGGCGGGAAGATAGCCTTCGTGGTGCGCTACGCAGCCGACCTCCTCAACGGCGTGCCCTCGATTGTTATCGGCATTTTTGCGTACAGCTTAGTGGTGCTTCCTTTCAAGCACTATTCCACGGTGGCCGGCTCGTTTGCACTCGGCGTCATGATGATTCCCATCACCCTGCGAAGCACTGAAGATTTTCTTCGCGCTGTGCCCCGCGATCTGCGCGAAGGCGCTATGGCGCTGGGCGCAAGCCAATGGCGAACCATCGTCTCGGTTGTAGTTCCGGCCGCTTATCGTGGCGTCATCACCGCGATCCTTTTGGCGCTCGCGCGTGTGGCCGGAGAGACTGCGCCTTTGCTCTTTACCGCGTTCGGTAATCGCTTCGGGAGCCCGGGCTGGAATCAGCCAACCGCCTCGCTTCCGGTTATGATCTACACTTATGCCATCGCCCCTTATGATGATTGGCACCGGCAGGCTTGGGCTGCAGGACTCGTGCTGCTCGGATTAATTCTGGTCATAAACATCGCCGCGCGAGCTATCCTGGCTAGGGGCATCGGGGTACCGAGGTCTTAACCATGCACGCGTCAGTGAGGCCGGTCGTGTCCGTAAACATCACACCTTCCGTATCAACTGCTCCGAGCCGGGAAGCCCAAGCGCCGTTGTGTATGCGCATGAATATCGCGGAGATGAACTTCTATTACGGCAGCAAGCAAGTGCTCTTCGATATCACCATGGGGATAGGCGCCAGCAAAGTCACCGCCATCATCGGTCCTTCCGGTTGCGGCAAGTCCACCCTGCTCCGTACGCTTAACCGCATGCACGAAACGGTGCGCACCGCTCGGCTCGACGGTGAAATCCTCCTGGACGGCCAGAGTATCTTCGCCCAGGACGTAACCGCGCTGCGCCGGCGTGTGGGCATGGTTTTTCAGCGCCCCAACCCTTTTCCCAAATCGATTTTTGAAAATGTGGCTTACGGCCTACGCATTAACGGCACCAAGATACCGCTCGCTGAAGCTGTGGAGCGGAGCCTGCGTAACGCTGCATTGTGGGACGAAGTAAAAGACCAACTACACAAATCTGCTTTCGAGCTTTCGGGCGGCCAGCAACAGCGTCTGTGCATTGCTCGCGCGCTGGCCGTGGAGCCGGAAGTATTGTTGCTGGATGAGCCTTGCTCGGCCCTGGATCCCATTAGCACGGCAAAGATCGAAGAACTTCTTGTGGAGTTGAAGGCGCTCTGCACCATTTCCATCGTTACCCACAACATGCAGCAGGCTGCGCGCGTTAGCGACTTCACCGCATTCTTGCTTTCGGGCCAACTCATCGAATTCAGCCCAACGCCCCAACTCTTTACCAAGCCCGCCGATCCACGCACGGAGGCGTACATCACCGGGCGTTTCGGATGAGCGGTGTACAATAGCCAGCGATTCATCCATATTTTAGTTTAGGCCCGAGAGGCTAAGGGAAAAAGCAGGAATGGAACGTCATTTCGAAAAAGATCTGAATGAACTTAAAGAGCGCCTCTTATGGATGGGCAGCCTCGCCGAACGCGCCGTACACCAGGCTGTACACTCCGTGCTGGATTCCGACGAGCAGCTCGCAAAACGCGTGCTTGATGAAGAAGACGCCATCAACGAGTTGCAGTTGGAAATCGACGATCGCGTTGTTCAGCTTCTCGCGCTTCATCAACTAATGGCAGTGGACCTGCGTTTCGTGCTGGCAGTATCGCGCATCAATAATGATCTGGAGCGCATTGGCGACCAGGCCGTAAACATCGCCCAAGGTTCCTTGAGAATTTTGCGTCATCCGCGGGTCAAACCCTACGTGGACTTGCCGCGCATGAGCGAGATGGCTGAAGAAATGGTGCGCAATGCGCTCAATGCCGTGGTTCATCGCGACGTCGAACTGGCGCAAAAAGTACTGGCCGCCGACGACCAGGTTGACCAATACCGCGACCAGATCTTCCGCGAACTTCTCACCTATATGATGGGCGATTCCAGTGTGGTCTTTCCCGCCTTTGAACTGATCCTTGCCGCCAAGAACCTCGAACGCATCGGTGACCATGCCACCAACATCGCCGAGGACGTCATTTACATTGTGCAAGGCCAGGACGTTCGCCACCCCACCGTCGACCGCCGCTGAACTTATTCTCTTGTTGGAGTCTCTCGTGCTTGCGCCTTAGCCACGCTTAGAGATGCCGCTAAACCACAACGCCCCCAATATGAAAACACTTAGAATCGACATGGCCCCGCCAAGAGTGCGGTCTAGGGTGCGAATGAATTTGACGTGGACATACGACTCGCCCGCCGGCACCGGAACAATCATCTGGTTGGTGTCTTCGGGTCGTTCGGGCGCCAATGCCACGCCGTTAACCTCCACTCTCCATGATGGATAGTTGAGAAGCCTCAGCGCTAACTGCACAGGCTCGGGTGTCGTGACGCGCACTTTTTTTTCCTCTGCCGCCCAGCGGTCAATGCGGATTGTTGCTCGGGCTGCCATGCTCTTCGGCTGGACGGCACGCAAAACTCGCACACGTGGCGCCCTTTCTGGCAAGTTGTAGTGGTCATCTCCTACCGGGTCGTATTCATCCGTCCCTTCATAGCCCTCATCCCGCGCAACGCCTTCTTGCAGCACCGGTATGTCGTCCCAATCCCACCACGCGTGCTGTATCAGCCATGTCGCAGCGCCCGCGCTGACAGCAAGTATTATTACGGCCCAAATCCAGCCAAGCCGGCGCCGAGCCACGACAATCGACAGAAAGCAGGTAAAGGGCACGGCAAGGATGGACATCCAGCGCCAGGGAAACTGCACAAAACGCAGCTTCGGCAATACTAACCACAAAATCGACGTCCTACGCAGCATGAGTAGTGTTGCCGCCGCGGCTAGCAGGAACAATGCGCTCCATGCCCTCGAATGGCTCAGGCTTCCGCGATTGTCCGCCCGGGCTAAAAGCGTAATTCGATGTGCCGCGATCGCGGAAATTCCCGTCAATAGGATCATCAAAATGGCCGTGCTTGACGCGATCCAGTTGAACAAATTGTGTTCTGGATCTTCGATCGTGGCGTAAAGAAAATTTTGTGAAGGCAGCAACCCTGAAGAAAGCGCCTGAGAAATTTTCACCCAGGACTGCTCATAAGCGGCTGGTACCAGATAAAACCCGGCCAACCCGAATCCTAAAGCCAGTGCGCCGGCTCCATATCCAAGTATCCGCCAGGATTTTTGTGTCACCGCTGCCCAAACAAACAGCAACGCTGCGCTGTAACTCGCCAGGACTCCTGCCGGCGCATTCGAAAGCCAGATCACGGCAAACATCACAGCAAAGAAAGTAATAGCACGCTGTCGTGAGCCTGACCGATTTTCAATCGTACCGGTGATTTGAAAGATTGCCACTACGAGCAAGGGAAAGAACGCCATGGCGAGTTGTTCGGCAAAATCGCTGCGCATATAGATAAGCAACAGCGCGTACGGATTTGCTGCATAAAGTACCGCAGCAAAAAACGCGCCACGCTTCTTCGCAACAAGCTTGCGTGCTAAGGCGAACGCCGACAAACCGGCGAAGGTTTGCACTACTACGATTAAGATCGCCGGTACATGATTCCACGGCGCGACAAAAAGCAACCCAGCACCCAGCAACCACGATAATGGCGGATAGAAAATGAAGCGAGGCTCGCCAAATCCGTGATTCGCGCTTTCCGCCCACCTTGGAAAGACAATACCTTCCTTCCATTGGCCCGCCACATCGATCCAGGATGCCGCGTGGAATGCGAAATCATGTCCCGAAGCATTTCCAAGCCAGAAAAACGGCAGAACAATCAGTATGGCTGTTGCAAGGGACAACCCCAAAGCCACTGGCCAGTCACGATAAACGGAGGTACTAACAGAGTTGTCTTGGCGATCGATGAGCGCGGTCATTCAGAGTTCACGTATGGTAGCCTTGGTTGAAATTGAATTTCGCGGCGTGCCTTATCGTGCGGGTGGCGCGCAGTTGACCGATAATACACGCGCTGATGAGTACCGCAAACAATTCTCCGGTCCCCATCGTTGAGGAGCGCAAGCTGGAAAAATTCTACCGCTTTTACTTTTGATCTGGTCTGCGTACACGCACAGCATGCCGGGCCCGTTTTCCCGAAATGGTAGGCTATCTGCTAGTGCGACGCCGCGCGGTCGTTTTTATAGACGACGTCTTCCTTCATCATCTGTGGATGGGAGAAGTCTGCCAGCGAAAAACTCTCACTTCACCAGCGGCGAACGCACCGCCCGGCGTTCTGCGTCAAACACCGGAACCGAAAAATGAAACCGTGAGCCTTGTCCCACGTCGCTTTCCACCCAAATCCGCCCGCCGTGCACTTCAACGACGTGCTTGGCTATTGCCAAACCAAGCCCCGTCCCGCCCCCATCTCGCGAACGCGCCGCGTCCACGCGGTAAAATCGTTCAAAGATTCGCAGTTGGTCTGCTTTAGGAATCCCTATGCCGGTGTCCGCAACGGTCAAGACAACCTCATCTCCATCCGATTGCGCGGTTAGTACAATTTCCCCGCCGGGCAAGGTGTACTGAATCGAATTGTCTAGCAGATTCTGCAGGACTTCCGCCAATCGCTGCTGGTCGCCCGCTATCTCCGGCAAATTTTCCGGTATTGCCACCGAGATGCGTAGGTCTTTGTCAGCGGCGCGATACCTCGCGGTCTCCAGGCAACTTTCTACGAATTCGGTAACGCTTAGCCGTCGGATTTCCATTTCAAGGCGATCGGCATCCATTTTCGAAAGCTTAAGCAACTCCTCGGTCAGCTTAGCCAGACGCCGCGCGTGTTGCAGAATAATTTCCAGAAAACGCCCGCGATTCTGCGGATCATCCACGGCGCCTGCTAGCAGCGTCTCGGCAAAACCCTGAATAGCCGTCAGCGGTGTCCTGAACTCATGGGAAACATTAGCCACGAAATCGCGCCGCACTCGTTCCAGCTTACGTAGATCGGTGATGTCATGGAGTACCATCACCGCGCCCGAAGTCTCGCTGGCCCTTACCGCCGCTACCGTTGCGGCGAAAAATCTTTCGCGCACCGTGCCTGCGTTAATCTCTACCTCCACGCGAGCCTCTCCGGAAAGAACCGCGCGCACCGCCTCGATGAGCTTCGTCTGTCGCACCACCTCCACGAGCGCGCTCCCTGATCGTGGCGGTACACTAATGTCCAGAATTTCCGCAAAACCCGGGTTGGCAAACACTAGACGTTCCGAGCCATTTACTACCGCCACGCCTTCCACCATGCTTCCCAGAATGGCGGATGACAAATTCCGTTCTTCGGTAAGTGTACGTATCGTTTTATCCAATCGAGCGGCGGTCTGATTCAACGAGATACCCAATGCGTCCAATGCGTCGCCGGAGCTGTTCGAAGGTAGCGCCCGGAAATCGCCCTCCGCCACGCGGTGTGAAAATTCTTTCAGCCGCTCGACACGGTCGGTCAACGAACGCCAAATCACAAGAGATGTCGCGCCGGCAATCAACATAATCAAGAAGTAGGCAAGCCATAGACGCTGTCGGAAGGCCCTCAGCATCTCATTCACGCCTTCCACAGGAAGCGCAAACCGCAACACGATGGGCGCGCCGCCGGCCGTGTTTTGTCTCACGGCATAATAAAGCACGTCACCTTGCACCATTCCATGCGCCGTTCCTGGCGTAGCCCCAGGCGTAGTTCCCGGCACGGTTCCTGATATCGCTCCGCTATGACCGATCGCGCGCCCAGTTCCTTTTTCAAACGCTTCGCGAATTTCCGGGCGGCTCCCTTGATTTTCCAGCTCCCCCAGCGAATCCGCGAAGACTTGGCCGTCCGAAGCAATAATGCTTACCCGCGCGCCACTGGCAGTCAGGGCAGCCACCCAATTTCTCAAGCGGGTTTTATCTTCTGGATTTGCTGGAGGCAATGCAGGTAATTGCGAAGCTTCAGCTTGGGCAACGCCGGCCAGGGAAGCGAGCTGCGCAAAACCCATGCGCTCGTAGTTGCTCCTTAAGGCGCGTTCCGTGAAATAGTCCACAGCCACTAGGACGCCCAGCAGGAGTGCCAGAAAAGTTAGCGCGAGTTTTGCGAATAGGTTACGCCGCACGAGTTTCGAACAAATACCCGGCGCCACGCACCGTCTTTAGGTAGACGGGATTTTCGGGATCAGATTCGATCTTTTCACGCAGCCGCCGCACATATACGTCTACGCTACGTGGCGTGACAAAACGATCCGTGCCCCAGACCGCGTCTAGCAATTGATCTCGCGTGAAAACGCGGTTAGGACGAGACGCCAGGTAGTATAGCAGCCGGAATTCGAGCGTGCTGAGTGGTACGGGTTTTCCGGTGTTGCTCACGCGATACGACGCGGGATCGATCTCCAGCTTGCCGACTTCGATGGTGCGCCCTGCGTCGTTGGGCGGCTCAGCACGGCGCAGCAATGCCTTAACGCGTGCCAGCAATTCGCGCGGACTGAAAGGCTTGGTCACGTAGTCGTCAGCGCCCATCTCCAGCCCCACCACGCGATCTGCTTCATCACCTCGCGCCGTGAGCATCAGAATGGGCAAACGATTCAGGGAATCGTCCCGGCGAATCTCACGACAAATTTCCAAGCCCGAGAGTTTCGGAAGCATCAAATCGAGAAGCAGCAGGTCGGGAGGACTCTTTTTTAGGACGCTCAAGCCAGTGCTGCCATCGGAGGCGGCGCTTACCTGAAAGCCTTCATTAGTGAGGTTGTAACGCACCAGTTCGACAATATCCCTGTCGTCTTCGATGATAAGGATGCGTTTCATGCAGCTTGTGCGCGCCGCACGTCGGCTTGGCTGCAGTGTACCGTACGAGGCTGGATTGCGATAGCTATTGGGAAGCTCTTGGTCACTGGGGATTTCGCGTAACACCTTTGAGTGTAGCAGCACGTGTCTCCGTCTTTGTGAAGTAGCCGTGACGACAATATGAATGCCCGGTAAACTAATCTCCCGCAGTTGTTGTAAAAGCCAGGGTGAGTAGCGTCTTTTGCTCCAGTTCATGGGCTTTAGCCGAACCGGTCGCCGGGCTGGCGCTGGCCGAGCGCTTCACCGAACGTATCCGCAGCCCGCTGCTCTTCGCCAGCCGCTCGAGGCGCGGAAATACGTAGACCATCGCCCCCATGTTTGCCGGCTCTTCTTGCACCCAAACGATTTCGCGTGCATTGGGATGCTCGGCAAGGGCCGCAGTAATTTCCGCACGTGGAAGCGGGTAAAGTTGATCTAGATAAAAGATCGCCGTGCTGCTGTCTTTGCGGCGTCGCCGTTCCGCTTTCAATTCGTGGCCAACCTTGCCGCTGGCGATCAAGATGCGCTTGGCGTCCTGCACGTCCTGATCAGGCACCACGGGTAGAAACCGTGGCCGCGCGAATTCTTCAATCTTCGAACTGGCATCCGGATGCCGCAGCATGCTTTTCGGCGTGAACACAATCAGTGGCTTGAGCCACGGACGCAGCGCCTGGCGTCGCAGCATGTGGAAATACTGTGCCGCCGTCGATGGCTGACAGATCTGCATGTTGTCTTCTGCCGCCAACTGCAAAAAGCGTTCCATGCGTGCGCTGGAGTGCTCCGGGCCCTGCCCTTCATACCCATGAGGCAGGAGCAGCACGATGCCGGAAGGCAGGTTCCACTTGTCTTCGCCCGCGCTGATAAATTGATCGATGATCACCTGCGCGCCATTGGCAAAGTCTCCGAATTGCGCTTCCCATAATACCAGTGCTTCCGGATAGTCGCGGCTGAAGCCGTATTCGAAACCGACACACCCCGCTTCAGAGAGCGGTGAATTGAAAATCTCGCAGAACCCTTTTTGCGGTGCGAGTTCCGCCAGCGGAACGTATTCTTCTTCCGTTTCCGTATCCACCAGCACTGCGTGCCGCTGATTAAAGGTGCCGCGCTGCGTATCCTGTCCCGTCAGCCGCACCGGATGGCCCTCTGAAAGCACCGAACCAAATGCCAGCGCTTCCGCGAACCCGTAATCCACAGCTCGTTTGCCATGGCCCATCTCGGCGCGTTGTTCCAATAGCTTCACAATTTTCGGATGGACGTGGAAGTTCTGCGGAACACGAACCAGCGCGTCGGTGATCTCACCCAGTTTTTCCACCGCCACACCCGTATCCACTTCGTAAGCCACGTTATAACGTCCGCGCCGATAGGGTGACCAATAATCCGGCAGTTTGCGTAATATCGGAGTTTTCTTCAGCGCATGCGCCCGGCTTTGTTCTTCTTCGTACTCCTTGCGGATCGCTTCCACCAATTGCGAACTGTCGATGCCCGTGCGCTCGGAATAAATCTTCCAGAGCGGCGCATGGTTCTTGATGCTTTCATAAAGCCGTGGCTGCGTAATCGTGGGGTCATCCACTTCGCTGTGGCCGTGGCGCCGGTAACCGATGATGTCCACGACTACATCGCTGCCGAATTTAGCGCGGTACTCCGCCGCGAGCTCGCCTACGCGCACCACCGCGTCCGGGTCTTCGGCATTGACGTGGAAAATCGGCACGGATTGTCGCTTCGCAAGATCCGCCGCGAAGCGCGAGGAATGTTCCTGCACTGGCCGCGTGGTGAACCCGATCAGGTTATTCACGATAATGTGAATTGTCCCGCCCACGGTATAGGCCTTCAGGTCGGCCAGATTTAAAGTTTCGGCCCAAATACCTTGCCCTGCGAATGCGGCATCACCGTGCATCACGATGGGCACAAATTTGTGGAAACTGTTCGGGCCTTCGCGCATCTGCTTGGCGCGCGCCCGTCCCATGGCTACTGGATCGACAGCCTCCAGATGGCTCGGATTGGATACTAGGTGAATTCCGATTTGTTTGCCGGTGCTCGTTACGTACGTGCCTGTCGCGCCAATGTGATACTTCACGTCGCCAGCGCCCAGCACGCTTCGCGGATCGACATCTTCAAATCCCGCCACAACTTCATGCGGTGTCTTGCACGCCGCGTGCACCATTACATTTAGGCGCCCGCGGTGGCTCATGGCCATGATCGATTCCACCGCGCCGTATTCTCCGGACACTTCCAGCATCGCGTCGAGCAGCGGAATTAGTGAGGTTACTCCTTCCAGCGAAAAGCGTTTGGAGCCAAGGTAGCGCGCTTGCAATACCTGTTCAAACAGATCAGCGCGAATTAAGCGTTCCAGGATTTTGCGCTGGTCAACCTCGCGCGCGGGAGATTCCATGCGCTCGGCAATCCATTGCCGGCGCTCAGCCTCCGGCAGATACATAAACTCGGCGCCAATGGTTCCCGCATAAATACCCCGCGCTTCCTCAGCTACTTCGCCGGTGAGCAGCAGCTCGGGACGTTCTGATGGTTTAAGAAAGTCCAGCGGATCGAGAGTTGCCTCGTAATAGCCCCAGCGGCGAAAAGCGTCGAATACGCGCTCGCGCTCTTCGCTTGCGGCGGTTTGCAGGGAACTCGCGCCGGCAGGCTTCTTGGCGGCTTTCGCTGTTTTGGTCGGACGCTCGGCTTCTAGTGTTTTTGGTGCCATAACCTTCTAATTTTGACACAGAAAGCCATACGATGCTGCGATGGGGGCTTCAGGTTGGAAACACATGGGTTCGGCTTCTGCCGGGATTCCGAATCACAGTTTGCGAACCAGGTATTCGAGTTCAGTGGTGATTTTTTCTGGCGGGGTACCGGGGGAAAAAGTGACAGGAGCTCCAATGCGAACGGTCAGCTCGCCAGGACGTGCGAGACGGCGATGCTCGCGCTTCATCTGGCTGACTCCGTCAAGACGCATGGGAATAATGGGGATAGCAAGGTTTTCGGCCAGCAAACCGATCCCGCTTTGAAACGCCGCCATCGTGCCGTCATTGCTCACTTCGCCTTCTGGAAAGACCAGAATGCTGTAGCCACGGTCCACCGATTCGCCGGCGAAGCGGAAGCTTGCGCGGAAGTTTGAACGTTGCGGGAGCGGGAATACATTAAATAGCGCTGTCACTAGCCAATAACCGATCTGATAGGTACAGCGTTTAGCGAAAAACCAATCGGCTGGGGGACGTCGCATATTTTGCAACGTTTCACCGCCCATAGCCGTTGCTAAGCGATGCCGGTAACCCCCCGGCAGCGCGGCCAGGATCAAGCCAATATCCACACGGCGGGTGATGTGGTTGGAAACGATCAGCACGGGGCCGTGTACTCCGCGAAGATTTTCGCGGCCCGCGATTTTTGGATGCCCGAGAATTTGCGTCGCGGGCCACACTAGCGCGTAATAAACCGCCAAACGTATCCACAGCACCGGAGCACGTTGCGTCCATCGCGGATACGTGTAGCTAGCGCGTTGCGCCGCAGGTTGTCGTAAGAGGCGCTCCACGTCGCCAACCGTGCGCGCTCCCGCAAAAGCCACCTCATTCAGTTCCACGTGGAACTTATCTTCGAGTGCACTTAGTAACTCCACGCGATCGAGCGAAGTAAGATTCAGTTCGTGTTCGAGCTGATCGGAGTTGCCGCTGGCAGAACCAAATTTCTCCAGGACGACTTCACCGATACCCTGCGAGCCTTCCCCCGCCGCTCCCAACCGCGACTGAGCGATTTGTGCCTTCCCCCGGCCACGTGATTCATTTTGTAATTCTGTAACGCGTGCGGAAATCAGCGCGATACGCGGTTTGCCGGTGGGCGATCGCGGAAAGTCGAATTCGGGCCAAACCAGCCAATCGCGCATTTGCTGATATTCTGCTAACGTTGCGTTCGCACTTCCAACCGCTTGGCGGGCGCTGCTTTCATCTCCGCTATTAAGCAGCAGAACAGCGCACGGTTCCGCATTGCCCTTACGTTCGATCGCGACCACCACGCAATCGCGCACCGCGGCTTGCCTTCGCAGCGCCGTCTCCAAATCCTCCGGATAAATGTTCAGCCCCGCTGATGTCACGATGACGTTTTTCTTGCGGCCTCGAAACTTCAGATTGCCTTCCGCGTCGAGTTCGCCGATGTCGCCAGTGCGAAGCCAGCCGCCATTTTCCAAAGTTGCCTGCCGCAACTCGCCTTGTTCCCAATAATTCGCGGAAACATTTTCGCCCCGGACAAGAATTTCACTATCATCCCCTAGTCGGAATTCTCTTCCCGGCAGGACTTTCCCGATCGAGCCTGGCGTAGCGCGAAACGGGTGATTTACGCTGATGAGCGAAGCCGTTTCGGTCATGCCGTAGCCCTGCACAACGGCGTACCCCAGGCGTTTGAAGAATTCTTCCGTTTCTCCAGAAAGCGCCGCACCGCCGGAGATAAACGCCCAGAATTTCCAGCCGAAGCGGCGGTGAATGCGGCGAAAGATCCAGGCGCGGTGAAGAAACTTGCGTTCCGTAGCGGCCGCGAGCTTTTGCGCGAACCACTTGCTTTGCCCTCCTGTTTCCAAATCGCGAAGCAGGCCAGCGCGCAACACATCCAGCATGCGCGGCACCGCAATTAATGCCGTGGCGCGCTCGCGTTTCACGCCGCTGATAATTTCCGATGGTTTCGCTGATGTTTCAAATACCACGGCCGCCCCTAAAAGTGGAGGCACGAATAGACCCATGAATTGACCGAAGACATGGCTCAGGGGCACCAGCGTCACAAAACGCAAGGGATGAAACCAACGCTCATACTTGCGATACGCACCGATACCTTGTTCGAGTGGCTCCAGGTTCGCCAAGAAATTGCCATGCGTCAGCACTACACCGCGAGGCTCGGCTGTGGTGCCGGAGGTAAATAAGATTTCTGCGACGTGCTTTCGCGTAAGCGGTTCGTCGCTGAGCTCCTCGTAGTATTTTGCGTGCGGCGCGCCGGCAGCGCGTGAACTCCTCTGAAACTGAGTGTGCTGGGCGACGCGAGCCAAATCGTCAAGGGTGAGGAAGGATGTAGCGTCCACGGCTGGGTCCATGCCGATGCAGCGGAGTTTCTCCGAACCGGAAATTGTGGCACGTGCGGCGATCACCAGTTTGACGGCGGCGTCTCTCGCGACGCGTGCTGCAAAGTCCGGAGTGGCGCCCTGATCTATGGGAACCACAACAGCCCCTCGGATGATGCAAGCCCAAAAGGCCACCATCCATTGCGCGCTGTTGGGGCCCCACAACAGGACGCGGTCGCCGGTCCGGATGCCACGGCGTTTCAATTCCAGGGCACACTCCACGGCGGTCCCGGCTAGCTCATGGTAGCTCCAAACCTCCCGGCGGTACCCGCGGTGTTGAATAACGGCGATATCGTTCGCATAGTTGTGGAATTCCTGGAACAGGGACAACAAGTTTTGTCGCGGCATACGACTGCACTTTTCGCGGCGTTGCGCTGGTTTGATTCTACGCCTACGCTGAAAATCGCGTTTGCCTCCCACCAGGGTGTTTTTGGGAGTATGTCATTCGAAAGGGTAACCGCGTTTTGAGTGCGCAAGTGTATGAAAACAAGGGGCAATTTATCTGCAGTTTTTTTGGGAAGATTTGGAAGTGCGGATTCTGCTGGAGTTACCAAGTACGGCAACGGAACGAGCGAGAGATGCATAAGGCAGACGCCAAGAGCGAAGCCAGCGCGGACACCAAGAATGTTAACAAGTAAGTTAATATTATATAATATGTGGTGTGCGGAATTGCCAGTGCATAGGAATAAGACGTTGTAGTGGCCTGGCAATGGCTAAAGTCCCGTTTCGGTTTAGTTGCAGCAGGCCGGTCCGCAGCAAGCCTTGTCAGCTGAGGTGGATGGTTTGACGGCGCGGATGAACGCACTCATGAACTTGCCTTCCACCTGGGGGGCCAGGGCGTCCACATCCACACCTTCACGCGCGAGAAATTCTTTGGCGTCCTCGACGCGATAAATGCGAGTTGGTTCGAGTTCCACCTGCTCAAAACCGGCGCTTACCAACTTGCTTCGGTATTCGTGCTCCTCGAGTGCTCCGGCGATGCACCCTACCCACAGCAGCACGCTCTTGCGAATCTCGGGCAGTATTTCGCCGCGGGTCACCACGTCGGAGACGGCCAAGCGGCCTCCGGGCTTCAGAACGCGAAAAGTTTCGCGGAGCACGCGATCTTTGTCCGCCGAGAGATTAATTACGCAGTTAGAGATGATGACGTCCACGGAATTGTCGGGCAGCGGAATGTGCTCGATCTCTCCCTTCAGAAACTCGACGTTATCGACGCCGGCCTTGAGCTTGTTTTGGTTGGCCAGCGCCAGCATTTCATCCGTCATGTCGAGGCCGTAAGCTTTGCCAGTAGGACCGACGCGCTTAGCCGACAGCAGGACGTCGATGCCGCCGCCAGAGCCGAGATCGAGGACGACTTCTCCCGCGTTGAGTCTTGCCAGCGCGGTGGGATTCCCACACCCCAGCGAAGCAAGCATGGCCTCGGCAGGAATTTGGTCTGCTTGGGAAGCATCATAGAGATTCGAGGTAATGGGGTCGCAACCTGAACCGGCAGCCGGAACGGCTCCACAGCAAGCGCTTCCGCCGCTATTCACCCGCAGCGCGGTCTGTCCATACTTTTCCTTGACCACTTCTTTAATGTTTTCGTTATTCATTCGCGGCTCCTATTTGCATGGGTGAAAGATGTTTTGCGGCTTGAGGGCTTTATTTCGCGTGCAACATTCAGCGTAGAGAAATTGCAGGACCTGCTGTAATGCGTGGACGTTTGCCGTGTAGCGAAGAAACGTGCTTTCGCGGCGTACCAGCACCAGGTCTTCATTTTTGAGTTTGTCCAGGTGATGGGAGAGCGTCGAGTTCGGAATGTCCAACTCCGCTTGAATGTCGCCGACCACAAGTCCCTCGGGATGAGCGGAGAGCAGCAATTGCATGATTCGGAGTCGCGGCTCAGTGCCCATGGCCGAGAACATGTCGGCGTATTTGGCGAGGTGATCGGCAGATTTCTTGTTCGCGGCAAGCTGCATATTTCGATGTTTGCAGAAATATGGATTGTTGTCAAGCGATGGCTGACCGAAGTCCCAAGGCTCAAACTCGTTGCGAGCGTTGGCTCCGGAGGTCGGAGGCGGGTTCAGTATTTCTGCCAGCTTAGTGTGGCCGCGGGGACGGCCCGGTCGACGGGCGCGGAGCCGGAGGGGGAGCCGGAGCAGGAGGTGGCGATGCGCGGCCAGTGCCGTTGAAACCACCATCCGAATTGCCGCGCGCGGCTCCCGTGGGAGCATACCCCCCTGCAGGGTTGACAGCCGCTCTAGGCGCTGGAGGCGGTGTCATTGCGCGTGGAGCTGATGGCGGCGTCATTGTGCGTGGAGTTGATGGCGGCGTCATTGTGCGTGGAGTTGAAGGCGGTGTGATAACACGCGCTGCCGGGGGCGGAGCCGCAGCCCGAGGCGGAGTAACCATTACGTTTCGCGGCGTTACAAGTTGACCAGCTTGCGTCGGGCCGCTGGTCTGTGTGTTTTGTTCTGTAACCACACCAACTGCCGTTGGGCGGTTCTGCGGAATAACCACAGCGCTTCCCGATGGGCGGCTCTCGACTCGTACAGCTGCATCCTTTGCGGGGGTCGATGCAGCCGCGCCGGAAGATGCGGGCGCATTGTTATTCACGAAGCGATGTTCTCGCGAGTCATAAACAATCGAAGACTTGGGATTGGAAGTCACCGCCGGATTGACCGCGGGAGCAACAGCGTGACCGACCGATCCGCTCTCAACGACGCTGCGTGAGACGCGCACGGGGGCCGGAGCCGGCGCGACACTGGCAGTCAACGCTCCGCGCGGTGGCTCCTTCATAGCTTTCCATTTGGCACCCGCCGCGGCGATTTCTTGGCCAGAAGCTCCATGGCCATCCACGGGCAATACTCCCTGCGCAAGATTGATGGGTGCCTTGCCGCGGACGTCCAGCGGATGGCTAGGTACAAGTCCAACTGTCTTGCCGGCATGAATCCACGTTGCAGTGACGGGCCGCCATCCCAGCTGTTGTCCGGGGAAGCCGAAGCCGGTGGGCGCCCAAACCCACCCGATACCCGGTTGGAAAAGCCAGCCACCAAAATGATAAGGCAACCAGCCCCAAGGTTGACTTCCCACAAATGACCATCCAAAGCCTGGCTCGAAAATCCAACTTCCGTAATCAAACGGCGACCAGCTGAAGCCCACGCCGAAAGGACGCCAACAATATCCAAATCCAGAAACGGGATACCACCCACCATAGTTGTAAAGATCGCCGAAGCCCGAGGTATAACCGGATGTATAAGAGGTGTAGTGCAGCGCGGCGTTGGTTGCGGTCACAACGCTATCCTCGCGGCCGGAGACCCAGCCGTCAAAATCATCGCTGTTCGGGAGTCGGCCGATCTGCACGGAGGAATCGTCACCAGCGTTCATGGAGAGCGACTGATTCTTTGCCAGCGGCGTGGTTTTGTCTTTGTGCAGGACGGAGACATGACCCTGGAGAACCTTGACGGTGCTGCCATCGTCGTAATTGTCCATGCGGAAGTTAGCGCGGCCAGAGGCCTGGGCAGTGAAATCGCCGCCGGTAACACTGAAATAGTCATCGCGAGCGGGATTCACGTAAAACGAAGCAGTGCCTTGGCGAAGAATTAGGCGCGTAGTGCGCGCGCCGTTATCCAAAGAAAGATCGTAGAACTCCAGAACGCTGTTCTCGTTCAAAAAGGCCATTGCGCCGTTTTCGAATTCTACTTCAGCACGCCCGTTATCCGTGGCCAGCACGTAACCATGGCGAATAGGAAGGTTCAATTCGGCTTTTTCCCACTGGGCCTTGGAATTGGTCAACGGATCGCCGTGGGACGCTCGCGTAAAGCGCACGTCACCTTGCAAAAGGCTGAGGCGAATGATGCGCGCGTGGCTCGAATTGGCCGCAGCAGGATGCACCGCGAAAAAAAATGTGCACAGAAGAATTAAAAGCGAGCGACGCAAAGTGCGGGAAGGCATATGTACTCCCACGAGGACAACAGCAGCTATCTAATTGGACGTACCAAACCATCCCAGGGTTGTATTCCAACACGAGGGCGGTATTCCGCACTATGGTCTCGCCCGGGCGTGTGCCCGTCAAGCCACGCGGTATCCCTTGCAGAATGTACCTAAAGAGTGACTTGACGCCTGCAGATGCCAAAACCTTGCGTTTTCATCGTTTCTTGACAGGCCGAGAGTGAATGGCTAGCTTCAAGAGGGGAAGTGTCAAGTATCGCGCGGAATGCAGGGGGATGTGTTCAAAATCTTTCGTGCGACGAGAGCAAAGCGGTTAGCGCATACCCCGGGGGGACTTATGCGAGGCATTCCTAGATTTCTGGCCGTAGTGTTGTTGATGACAGGTTCGTTCGCCGGCACGCGCGCCTGCGCGCAAGGGGGCGCCACTGGCGCGATTAGCGGTGTAGTGGTGGATACCAGCGGTGCGTCGATCGCCGATGCGGATGTGCAGATTTTTGATGCGCGCACGGATTCACTCGCGCGCCGCCTGCCCACGGCTCCGGACGGCACCTTTGTGGCGACTCTCGTGCCGCCCGGCAGATACTACGCGGTAGTAAATAAGGCCGGATTTTCACAAGCCAAAGCAGACGGCATTGAAGTGCGCGTGACGGAAACCACCCGCGTGACCATTCCGCTCAAGCCAGGCTCGGTAAGCGAAAAAGTCGAGATCTCCGCGGACGTCACGAGCGTAGAGACCACCAACGCCACGACCGGGCAATCCATCGGATCGGACACCATCCGCACTCTTCCGCTGGCCACCCAGAACTTCCAGCAATTACTGACGCTTTCCGCGGGCGCGCAGAGCGACCTGAACAACTCCACTCAGCTGGGCCGTGGTGATGTGCGCATCATCGTGAACGGCCAGCGCGAAGACAACAATAATTATCTGATCGAAGGCATCAGCGCGACCGACTACAACGTGGCCGAACTGACTAACACGCCGCTGCCCAACGCGGATGTGATCCAGGAATTCAAGGTGCAGACGTCGCTCTACGACGCCAGCCAGGGGCGCAATGGCGGCGGCAACATCAACGCGATTCTCAAGAGCGGCACGAAGAAATTGCACGGCGACGTATACGAATTTTTTCGCAACGACAAATTGAACGCCAATGATTATTTTCTGAACCAGCAAGGCCAGCCTCGGCCAGTGCTCAAGCAGAATATCTTCGGTGCTAGCCTTGGCGGTCCGGTGGGAAGCGAAAGACTCGGCTTTTTTTTCGTGAACTACCAGGGCACAAGGCAACGCAGCGGTTTATCACCGGGAACTTTTCTCAGCACGGTTATACCGGTGATTCCTATGGACCGCTCGGCCGCATCACTCGCCGCGGCTTTCAGCAGTCCGGCCACCGCGACGTGCCCAGCGTTGACGCTGACTGCGTCGCAGATCGATCCGGTAGTGCTGGCGCTGTTGAATGCCAAGAGCAACCAGTTTGGCGGCGCAACCAACGGGCTACTAATTCCATCGGTTGCCGGCACACCCGGAGTCGTCGTGGACCCGAAGACTTGCGCGCCCGCCATAAACTCCGGTCAATTTACCTTCAGCAAGCCGGGGAAATATACGGATGACCAATTCACGACAAATTGGGATCGCGAGTTTCACAACGGTAGCGACAAGCTTTCAGCGCGTTTCTTCTATTCCAACTCAGAAACTTCTGAGCCCTTTGGCGCCGGTGGATTGCAGGCTTCCTTGGGCGGCAGCATTGCGGCTTCTGACCTGAACTTTCCATACACGCTGCCCGTCCGCAACCGCTTTCTGGGCATTTCGGAAACCCACCTATTTTCACCGACGCTCGTGAACGAATTCCGATTCGGCTTTGTGCGCATCGACAACTCGGCAATTAACAATCCCCCCATTACCGCTGCGTCCTTAGGCATCAACCGACCGATGAGTAATCTCACCAGCAGCATTTACAAGTTCACGTTTGCGAGCTCCAGCTTCCAAATCGGCCCTACACCCCAAGCGGACACTGCGAACCTTCAGAACAATTACAACTTTCTAGATACGCTGTCTTGGGTGCATGGTTCGCACGTGATTCGCGGCGGCGGAGAGTTTGCACTGGTAAACCTGGATAAACTCTTTCCGCAGACCTTCAACGGACAGGTCTTTTTCGCGAACACCGCGTCTCAAAGTCCTATCAATGACGGCAAGCTGCCGAGTACAGATTTTCAAAACTTTCTGGTCGGCGCGCCGCAGTTTAGTTTTGGCGGCGGCGGCGTTTATAACCACAAGTACCGGCAAAATGATTATGCCGTCTTCGTGCAGGACGACTGGAAAGCAACGAAAGACCTCACGCTGAATCTGGGCCTGCGTGCCGAGTTTCTGGGTGCATGGGTCGATGGCGCTTGCCACATCGGCAATGTGCAGTCGAGTCTCACCCTAAAAGGCCAGAATCCGTTCGTGTATCCGAACTGCGTCAATACTTTGGGCGTTCCGGGTCTCGCTGGCAACGCGGATAACACGACCTTCTTCAACCGTTTCTCCACCGGGCTCGGCCCGCGCGTTGGCTTGGCATATGACTTGTTCGGCAAACACACCACCACGATTCGTGCGGGCTATGGCATCTACTACGCTCGTGAAGATGTAGGCGCCGTCGACCAGTTGAGCTTTCAGGCTCCGTTCCTACCCATAGTCTCTGCTGCCGGTGCACCCGGCAGTCTCACAAACTTTTTCGCACCATGCGCACCTTCCAATCCCGCTCCCCAAAACCCAGCTTGCGCAGGCGGTGGCGCCAATCCCAACGCTTTGCCCCCGGCAGGCGTGCTGAGTCCGGCTTACCTGCCTTGCTTATCCGTGCTGCAGGGGTTTGTCACGAATAGTCCTACCCCAACTCCGACGATGGATCCCACGCAGACGCCGGTGTATGCCAACCAAGCGGGATGCAATGGTATTCCATCCATCAACGATTTTGCGCTGGAGGTGCCGCGCACCTTCAAGGTCCCCAACACACAGCAGTGGAACCTCACCGTCCAGCGTGCCCTGGGGAAGCAATGGATCCTGGAAGTGGGCTACGTGGGTACTCACGCGGTACACCTGCGTGAGACGCGGGATGGCATCCAGTCGCTGAATGCAACTCTGGCGAACCCCGTGATGGTAAAAGACGTCAATGGCGTCACCTACCAGATCACTGCCAACACATTTTCCAATGCCTTTGCCCGAACGCCCACGCCAGGCTTGAATGGTTATGCGGGTTACCAATTGTTCGCGAACGACGCCTATTCGCACTACCATTCGTTACAGACTACGGTGTCGCGACGCTGGGCCGCAGGATATTTTCAAGGGGCTTATACGTGGTCGAAATCAATCGATGCGACGTCCACGGGCAACACCGCCTTTAATACCGCTTACAACGATCAGAGCAATATCGACGCTTCGCGGGGCCTCTCCGATTTCGATCGCACGCACCGCCTGACAGTCAGCTATGTCTACGATCTTCCGTTTTTTTCGCATAGCACTGGATGGGCACATGCTGCGCTCGGTGGTTGGAGCGTGAGCGGCGTGACCATCGTTCAGTTGGGCACTCCCTTTTCGATCCTCGATTCAGGCGCAGGCACGGCGTTTCTCGGGGCAGGCAGTACACCGCTGCTTGGGGCAAACCTCTCGTCCGGCGCCACAATTAAAGGGGGATACACCACGGGCGACATTCACCAGCGTCTAGCCGGTTATGTGAACCTTGCCAACTTTGCGTTTGCACCGCAGCTGTATCCAACGACTTGTGGCACCGATTCTAATTTTTGCGTGACGAGTTTCGGCAACCTCGGCCGCAACATCTACCGCGGGCCGCGCCAGCAGAACTGGGATTTTTCGTTAATCAAACATTTCAAGATTACTGAAAGTCAGGATCTGCGCTTCACGGCTGACTTTTTCAATATCTGGAATCATGCGAATTTCTCCAATCCCGTGGCCACCGACGTGGAAATCCCGGGCAACTTCGGCCAGATCGTCAGCACGAAAGGCGTGCCACGACTCATTCAATTCTCGCTGCGGTACGCGTTCTAAGCCGCTAAGCCGCGGTTGTATTTATAAATCGTAACGCTCAGGCGCTTGCATAATTTCGTGAAGCGCCGGGGAAATTTTTGTGTCGCGCGGGTGCCCCTGAATGACCCTGGATGAAATGATAGGATTCTCGAAATGAGCCGCCGGAGAATTGCATCACGTGTTTCTACCCTGCATGGTGAAGGTGCGCTGGCCGTCTTCGCACGCGCGAAGGAACTCGAACGTCAGGGACGTTCGATTATTCATCTGGAACTTGGCGAGCCGGATTTCCACCCTGCGGCGCCCGTGGTGGACAAGCTGCGTGATGCCGTCGCCGCCGGGCGGGACCGCTACGTTTGTACGCGCGGCGTGCTCGCGTTGCGCGAAGCCATCGCCGAGTACCTGCAAAGAACTCGTCATGTCCAGGCCACGCCTGAACAGGTGATTGTAGCGCCGGGCTGCAAGATGGCGTTGTCGCTGGCCATGATGGCCTTGATTGAGCCGGGCGACGAAGTGCTTTATCCCGATCCCGGTTTCCCAATCTATCCGTCCTTCTCTCGCGGACTTGGCGCAACGCCGGTTCCTTTTGGGCTGCAAGAAAAAAACAAATTTCAACCGGATCTCCAGGAGATTGCCGGCAAAATCACCCCGCACACACGCGTTCTGATTTTCAACTCCCCCAATAATCCGACCGGCACGGTGTTCAACGAAACAGCGCTGCGTCAACTGGCCGAACTGGCCGAGAAGCACGACCTGTGGATTCTATCGGATGAGATCTATGCGCGTATTTTGTTCCATGGCGATTACCAATCCATTTGGTCGCTGCCTCGAATGGCGGAACGCACGGTAATTATCGACGGTTTCTCCAAGAGTTTCGCCATGACCGGCTGGCGGCTGGGATATGCTATTGCGCCGCGAGAAGTGGTTGATGCGATGGACTTGTTGGTGCTGAATACTTTCACCTGCGCGGCGGAATTTACTCAGATTGCTGCAATGGAAGCGTTGCGCGATTCCACAAATGCCGTTGAGGCGATGGTCGCCGAATATCGCAAGCGGCGCGATTTGTTTGTGGGAGAACTTAATCGTGTTCCCGGCTTTCGTTGCCAGGCGCCAGACGGAGCTTTCTACGCCTGGGTGAACGTGGAAGATACCGGCATGGAGGCGGAAGTTTTGGCAAAGCTGCTCCTGGAGGAAGCGGGCGTGGCGGGAATTGTTGGCACGGCGTTCGGTGCGGGTGGAAAGAATTATTTGCGCTTTTCATTAGTGAGTGCGAGAGATTTACTGGAAGAGGCGCTGGAGCGCATCCAGCGAGTGTCCAACCGCTGGCGCATGGCTGTATCGCGCTGAAGCAGTGAACAGGAGAATACGAACGTTCCGGAACATTACGGTGAGACCAATAATGAAACATTTGATTCGCTTGGGACTGCTGCTGTTTGTGGGACTGCTGGGTGGCAGGATTGTCGAGGGACAGGCAAAACCGCTCGCCGGCGGCGATGTCCCCAAGATTTATGAGAGGCTCTTAAAACAGATCGATCAGATTGCCATCTACGACAATCATTCTCACGCAACTTTTCCGGACGACTCGGATATGGATGCTCAAGCCTCGCCGCCTGGGGAGAGCACCGTAGTGCGGCTGAGAGACACCAATCCGGAGTTCGTAGCGGGTGCGAAAGCACTTTTCGGTTATCCCTACGATGATTTCAAGCCCGAACATGCCAAGTGGCTCATCGACAAGAAAAAGGCCGTGGAGGCCACGGGCGGTACCGCTTATTGGAACGGCATTCTGGACAAATTAAATATCGAGACGTGCCTTGCGAACCGCGTGGCTCTAGCGCCTTATCTGGACCCTAAGCGTTTCCACTGGGTGTTCTTCGTCGATTCGTTCTTATTTCCTTTCGATAACCGCGACCAAACTGGAAAAAACTCGGACATGGGCGTGTTTATCCCGCTGCAAGAAAAAGTGCTGCAGCGCTACATGAAGCAACAAGGAATCAGCGCATTGTCGGCGGACCTGGCAGGTTACGAATCGTTTGTACGGCAAACGGTAGTTGATAACCAAAAGCGCGGCGGCGTGGCCATGAAATTCGAGGCTGCGTACTTCCGCTCACTCTACTTCAGCGATCCCCTGAAGTCGCGCGCGGAAACGATTTATGCGAAATATCATGCTGGCCAAGTCGCCAGCGAAGAGGAATACCGTATTTTCCAGGATTACATCTTTCGGGTATTGATCGATCAGGCTGGAAAACTCAAGCTGCCGGTGCATTTTCACAGCGCGGTGGGCATTGGCGATTATTTTAGCTTGCGCCAAGGCCATCCACTGAACCTGGAGAATGTTTTGCGCGATCCTCGCTATAAGAACGTGAATTTCGTCCTTATTCACGGCGGTTATCCTTACCACCTGGAGATGATCTGGCTGACCGCGGCGAAAAATATTTATACGGATTCTTCCCTAATGGGCTATTACGTTTATCCGTCGGAGCTGAAGAATATTCTGAAGCAATGGATTTCGTTGTATCCCGAAAAAATCATGTTTGGATCGGATGCTTTTCCATTTAACGAAGCTGTAGGTGCCGAAGAAACCTTCTGGCTGGCGGTACGCTCTGCGCGCACCGCTGTGGCTGCCGCGCTAGCGGAGTTGGTGGCGGAAGGCGCCTTCACCGAAGATAAAGCAATCGAGCTTGCGCGACTGTATCTGCACGACAACGCAGCAATGCTTTACGGAGACAAAAAATGACCAATCCTGCGGAACTCAAGCACATTCCTTGGAGCAAAGTCGAGCGGGAACACCTTAACCCGCAAATCGACAGAGAGATGCTGGTCGGCGATAAGATCATGCTGGCGCGCGTGCTGATGAAAAAAGGCGCGCACGTGCCGCGACACCATCATCACAATGAACAGGTCTCCTATATTTTGGAAGGTGCGCTGAAGTTCTCCGTAGATGGCAAGGAAATCGTGGTGCGCGCGGGCGAGGTGCTGTGCATCCCGCCAAACTTGCCGCACGAGGCCTGGGCGCTGGAAGATACCGTCGACCTCGATGTATTTGATCCGCCGCGGGAAGACTGGCTGAACAAGACGGACGATTACTTAAGACACGGGCGGTAGCGTGAAATCCAATTTTTCGGTACCCTCCCACTCACGGGGTACACTTTCATCCATGTCTATCCTAAATTTCTGTGAATGGGCATAGACAAGAGGCCATGGTGTTGTTTACCGTAGTGAGTGGTAGATTCCAGGCTGTGGGATCCCAGTTCTGAGGGGAACATCATGAAGAGGATACTGGTATCGGCGTTAATAGCACTTGGTACCACATGCGCAGTGCGCGCGCAAGACAGCGGCGCGCCTGTTTTGGCAGCCAGCACAAATACTGCCGCGGACTTTAGGGCCACTTCGGCCTCAAGAGTGGATCTCGTGAAACCGTTGAATCCGTCGACGGCATTTTTGCTATCGGAGGCGCTGGCTCCCAATTCTTCCATCGTCACCGCCCTGGCTGTGCCGGTATCCGCGTCCGACCCCGGCGGGGCCACGTCCGCTGCGGCTGAGCCTCCACCGGCGCCTCAGCCGAAGTTTATGTATGGTTCGCGCGATGACTACCGCTGGCAGCTTGCGCTTGGGTTTGCTTTCTATAGGTTTCGCTCGACCATTTTCGATGCGAGTGCGGTGGGCGTGAACACGGATATCGCGTATTACCTGAGCGAATCTTGGGCTCTGGAAGGCAATGTATCGTCGGTTTTTGCTCCCGTTATTGCGTCAAACGCGCACGTGAAGATCGTGACTTACGGGGGAGGCATAAAGTATGGCATTCGCAAGACGCATATCGAGCCGTGGGGCCACGCTCTTTTTGGCGGTACCCATGTGTTTCCGCAAACTGCTGCTGGCAGCAAGAACGGTCTGGCTATACAAGCTGGCGGAGGTGTGGATTACCGCTGGCATCCCCGCCTAGCGTTTCGCGGGGAAGCCGATTACGTGCCAACCAAGGTCTGGGGCATGTGGCAGCATAATTTTCAGATTATTGCCGCCGTCGTTTTCCACTTCTAAAACCACGGACCTAAATAGCGCTCTAACCGAAGCGATCAACCGCACTCTGTTAACGGGTGCGTCCTGCGCATTTCCTTGGTTCGAATTTTGAACAAGCTTGCCGGCAGCTGATTTATTTAGCCACCAGGGGAGACGTGTATTTCGACACGTCGACGGACTGCCACTCGCCGTGAATAATGCCCGTACGGATTTGCGCCGGAGTTTTGCCTTTGCGCGTTTGCTCGTACGCGTATAAATCCTCGCGTATGCAGATTTGGCATCCCGCGCCATGTTTGCTGACGAAGCAATCCAGCAAACTACCGTGCCCTTGGCTCCGGTCGCAGTGACAGTAGCAAGGCTGCTGATATAGCGTTTTCTTTATTCGCGCCGCAACCGTATATGCGTTACGTACCACGGGATCGTTGAAAGCGTCCGGACTCATGGTGGCGGGAAGAACCCCTCGCGGAGCTAGTTCATGATAGGCAGGGACACCTTCATCGGCCGCTGGCCCCATGTTCATTCCCTGCATGTCTTGCGGAGAGCGCGATTCAGCCGGCTGTGGCGTCAACGCCAGAGCCATAGCGACGCCGCACAGGACTAACCCAACAAAAAATGCCCGTAGTGCCCGCATCGCTTTGTCTCCGTTCTCCTAAATGATGGCTTGAATCGCCGCAACGTGGCTACCCAAACTGTGCGACACCGTAAGACGATTCATACAGCAAATCGTCCGCCGCTTTCACACTCTAGATCGAGTTGTGTAATCCTCGCGCACTCGACTACAGCACCACAGTCTTGGGACTTGAAGCACTCCCCAAAGTACGTTCTGCCAGATTCCTCGCCCGCAAATTGCGCTGCACGCGGCGGCCCCAGCCGCGCACAAACGAAAAGTTCAGAGCTCCGCCAATGGCCGAGCTGGCCAGCGGAATCAGGCGCCCAGCCCACTTTTCGGCGGTTTCTGCTCCAATCTTAGTCGCCAGTCGGCGCGCAATGTGCGGACCCAATTTTTCGAGCATTTGTTTCTCAGCCAGGTCCTTGCCGTAATCGACGCCTGCCGCCGCAGCTGCCGCTTTCCACATTTCAATTCGTTCGTCATGGCCCTGCGCTTCGAATCCATACAATAGACACAGCCGCTGTATCAACCGCAAGGTCGTGATGGTCAGCAAGCTGGCATCAGGAATGAGCGTGACCATCCCGCCAAACCCCAAACCCGCGCCCTGGGCCAGGGCCAGACGCTCCGCATCTCGAATGAGGGCCTTCGCAATGGCATCTAGGCGTTCCAGCGGAACGTCCTTCATACGGCTGAAGTTCGGAACCCAGAGATGGTGTTTGTCCGCCAGGTGGCGCCGGAAATCCTCGGGATCCACCTCTACCGACCGCAAACCGCGCAGTACCCCCGCACGCAGCATGCGTCCCGCCACCGACCTCTGAACGCGCTTGCTAAGCGAATTGTGTAACCCAGCCATCCTGTTTAGCATCCTAAGGCGGTTAGAGCCAGCTAGCAAGCCTCCGCGTTGTACGGCCTTTGGCCAAGGCTGCTGAAGGGGTTGTTAAGAACGCGTCAAGAATCCTGTAGTCCTACTTGACGTGGAACAACTTTTCGGTAAACTGCATTTTCTTTATGGCTACCATGCCACAATTCGTTCCCGTCGAGGTCGTGCACGATTTCGACTTCCCGCAGCGCGAAGCCGCGTTTTTTTATGGGCTTTTTTTGCGCGGCCACTCTGCTGAGCAGCTCCGCCGCGATATTGAGGTTCCCGCCGCCGTACTATTGAAATGGCACCGGGAAGCGGAGCGCGAGCCAGAATTGCGAGACATTTTCACGCGCATGGTGGATTACCGTCGACACGTTTTAGCTATCTTCGATACTCTCATCGGCTGGGACGAAAAACAGCGACTCTTGCAATAGACTTTCTATTTACGCCAAATCCTGACCTAATCCGACAAATACTGTTTTTCGTATTTCCCTGGCCGTTCGTACAGGTCAAAACTTGTCAAGCAACCTTCAGCTAACCACCAAACCTCTAACAGATTCCGGGGACAAGTCTCAGAAAACGCTGGGGATTCCTTAATTGACGCAGGCCTCCCCGGGGGTTAGAATCACCCAGTCCAAGAGTTGAGGTGGTGTCTTCATGTCCAGGGTTGTACGTACCCTTCTCGGGTCCCTGTTTTCGCTCGCTATTTCCTTTCCTGCGCTAGCCGCATTACCGGCGCAGCAGGAAACGGATGCGGCTACTGGGCCCCAAAAAATCAATAGAGACCAAAAGAAACGGATCAAGAAAACCCTCAAGGAACTGGATACGCCCTATAAACAGTGGCTCAACGAGGACGTCGTTTATATCATTTCTCCCGTGGAGCGTAACGCCTTCTTGCAGCTCTCCAACAACGAAGAACGGGAACAGTTCATCGAACAGTTCTGGCTACGCCGCAGCACCAATCCCGATTTGCTCGACAACAGCTACAAGGAAGAGCACTACCGCCGCATCGCTTACACCAATGAACACTATGCCTCCGGCATCCCTGGATGGAAGACGGATCGTGGACGCTTGTACATCATTTGGGGTCCTGCCGACGAAGTGGATTCGCACCCCACTGGCGGCACTTACGATAGGCCGATGGAAGAAGGCGGAGGTTCGACCTCTACCTATGCGTGGGAAAAGTGGCGGTGGCGATATTTAGAAGGCATCGGCGAAAATGTGGAAGTCGAATTTGTGGATCCTAGCGGCTCGGGGGAGTATCGCTTGACGATGGATCCCTCGGAAAAAGATGCACTGCTGCACGTGCCGGGCGCGGGATTAAGCCAATTGGAAATGATGGGCATGGCGTCGAAGGCCGATCGCTTTACGCGCTCCGACGGTACAAATATGCCTAAAGTTTTGGGTGGCGAGTCTGCAAAGATGAACGAATTCAATCGTCTGGAGTTATACGCTAAGATCCAACGCCCGCCCGACGTCAAATTCAAAGACCTCGAAGCCATTGTCACTTCCCGTATCGTTCGCGATCAGGTGCATTTCACCTGGCGCACCGATTATTTGAAAGTCACCAACGATACTGTGCTGGTTCCCGTAACCGTGCAAATTCCCAACAATCAATTGTCATTTCAGGCGAAAGAAGGCATCCATTCTGCCACCCTGAACGTTTTCGGACGCGTCAGCACGCTGACCGGTCGCATGGTGCAGACCTTTGAAGATTCTGTCAGCAAGGATTTTCCGGATTCCTTGTTCCAGCAATCCGTGAAACTGCAATCGATCTATCAAAAAGCGATTCCGCTGCGCCCGGGCCTGTACCGGCTGGACCTGGTGATCAAAGACGTGCAAAGCGGAAATGTGGGCGTGGTGAATACCCGCTTGCAAGTTCCGCGCTACGAAGACGACAAGCTTGAATCCAGCTCGCTCATCCTCGCTGATCAAATTGAGCGTGTGCCCGCCAAGCAAATCGGCATAGGACAATTTGTGCTGGGTTCATCGAAGGTACGGCCTCGACTCGAAGGTGATTTTACTACTTCCGACAAGATGGGCATCTATATGCAGGTTTACAACCTGAAGCCTGACGAGAAAACCCACAAGTCCAACGCCACTTTTCAATACACCGTCAAAAAAGGCGACCAGCAGATTTTGCAGTTCAAAGAAACCTCGGATGAGATGAAGCAGACGGGCGATCAAATTACCATCGAACGCCTATTGCCACTTGCGACATTAGCCCCGGGCAAATACACATTGGAAATCAATGCCACCGATACCCTTTCCAATCAGACCATTTCTCGCAAGGCCGATTTCACGGTGAAGACAGCGCCGGTAACGAAGACGGTTGCTGCCGCACCGGGGAGGTAGCGCACGTGAAAAAAGGGCGGCTCCCAGTTCTGGGGACCCTGTTACTCAGCGCCATGATTTCGTCCCTCGGGGCGAATCCTGCGTTCGCGCAAGCCAAGTCTAGCCTCGGGAAGCTTGCCGGTGTAGTCCGCGATGCTGCGGGCACGCCGCAGATGGGCGCGAGTGTGGAAGTTGTCCCGGAAGCTACGGGATTAGCGCGCGCCTTTCTAACGAACACTCAAGGCATTTTCCGCGGCGAGAAACTCTCGCCTGGCTTCTACACCGTTCGCGTTACACTCGCGGGTTTTCTTCCTACCTTGGAAAAACACATTCGCATCAGTTCCAACCTCACCACCGTGGTGCGCGTCGAGTTGGAATCCATGTTTGCCTCGCTTGATCAATTGCGACGTCAGCCTAGCAACACTCCTGATACGGACGACTGGAAATGGGTCTTGCGGTCCGCGCCCGCCATGCGGCCCGTACTGCAGTGGCTGGATGACTCCATCCTCAGCGCCTCGCGTGTGAACATGGAGTCCGGCAAACTTCGCACGCCACGCGCGCTTTTGGAATTGACCGATGGCGCGCGTCATCCAGGTTCGGCTTCGAGTCTCCGCTCGGCCCCGGCGACGGCATTTGCTTATAACCAGGCGCTTGGCGGAACAAGCCGCCTGATCCTTGCTGGGCAGATGAGCTATAACGAGGACGGTGCGGCCGGCGGCATCGCCACCATATGGTTGCCCACCGGCTCGCTCGGAGCCGGTCCGCACACGGCGTTAGTCCTGCGCCAAGCCAAGCTCGGACCTACAGGGCCTTTGTTTCGCGGCGTGCGCATTGACCAAGGTGGCACGCTGGCGCTGGGTAACCGCGCCAATATTAAATATGGCAGCGAATTCGTTCTTGTAGGGCTCGGCTCCTCAGCTTCTTCCATTCGGCCCCGTGCGGAGCTGGACGTCAGGATTACGGACGATTGGCATGCCGCCTTGATTTTTGCGTCGATGCCTACAGGAGACGCTCCGCTCGAGACTTCCGACCGCGGTACACTTGCCGCGGCGCTGTCCGAACTGGACGCCTTTCCAGCGCTGTTGCGTCGCGGCGGTCGGCCTGTATTGCAGGGTGGATGGCATGAAGAAGTGGCTGCCGAGCGCAAGCTGGGCGCCCGCGGATCCATCCAAGTCGCCGGATTCCATGACGACAATCGACATCTGGCCTTGTTCGGTCACGGACGTGGCCTGCCAGCCGCCGATTATTTTCAGGGTTATTTCGCCAATGGCTTCGCTTATGACGGTGGCTCGTCTAGCAGCTGGGGCACCCGCGTGGCGGTACACCAAAAATTTGACAACGACATTGAATTGACTGCGCTATACGCGTTTGGCGGCGCACTAGCGCCCTCCGGTGATGCGGATGGTTCACTCCGCGAAATGTTACTGACCGCCCCGCGCCATTCCCTGGCCGCCGCTGTCTCGGCGAAGGTGCCGGGCACCAGCACGAAGATCAATGCCGGATATAAATGGGTGAGCGGGGTCACCCTTTCCCGCGTGGACGTATTCGGCGAATCGCGATTTCGGACAGATCCCTACCTGCATTTGGGTGTGCGCCAGCCCCTCCCTAAGTTCCCACTAGGCCGATGGGAAGCCATCGCGGACTGTGACAACGTGCTAGCCCAGGGATATGTACAACTGAACAGCCAGGACGGCCACGTTGTTGTGGTTCCGGCTTTCCGGAGTTTCCGGGGCGGACTGAGCGTCCAGTTCTAAACCTTTTGGGTATCTAAAACCCATATCCGTCCTTCCAGAAACTGGATTAGCTTGCCATGTGCCTGCGGACTCACCTGCAAACCATTGAAGAAAAGCATGATAGTTTAAACGGTGCCTACCAAACATTGGACATTGATTTGCATCGGGTATTTGTGGGCCGGGTGTATCTTGCCCAGGTCACGTCATGAAGCAAAACCTTCGAGTCAGTCTCGGGGCGGTCGTACTGGCGCTCACCACGCTAGCGGCCATGATTTTTGCAATTTTGAACTTCGACCAGCGCGCCCGCTTTGAGCTGGTTGACGACGGTGTAGCCTGGCTGGACACCCCTCATGGCGTCGAAGCGTGGCAAGTCTCGCCGAACTCGCCGGCAGCACGGGCCGGAATTCGGCCCGGCGACCAACTTATTGCCATAGATAACGCCGCCGTTACCCGAGCGGTGCAAGTCGCCCGTCGGCTGAACCGCGCTGGCCTCTGGAACCAGGTTCGCTATAAGCTCTCGCGGGAGGCCGGAGAGTTTGAGACACCGCTCGTTACCGCACCCGCGGAAAAGCCTGCGTCCATCGAAAATTATCTACGCGTGGTAGGTCTTCTCTACCTGTTTATTGGGTTGTTCATTTTCATACGTCGCTGGAACGCACCTCGCGCGGTGCACTTCTACGTCTTTTGCTTAGTTTCCTTCGTCCTGTATTCCTTCCATTACAGTGGAAAACTAGACGTCTTCGACCAGGAAATTTATTGGGCAAATATTGTGGCGCGTTTACTTGCGCCGGCTTTGCTGCTGCATTTCGCATTGGTTTTCCCTAGCCGCACCGAAGGGGCCATTCGGTCGTCTTCGAAACTATTCGCCGTTTATGCGCCGCCATTGGCCTTGTTGCTGATCCACATCAGTACAGCTCGCAGCGCTCTTGGATTTGTACCTTGGCTTGGCTCGCGTGTGCTCCTCGATAAGATCGAGCTGACTTACCTCGGTGCGTGCTTTTTGCTCGCTGGGATGGTTTTTTACCAGAGTTTCCGCAAGGCGCCTTCGGGTGTTTTGCGTCAGCAGTTGAAATGGCTCACTGGCGGGACGCTCGCTGGAAGCCTCCCTTTCCTATTCTTTTACATCATCCCGTTTGTTTTCGATGTCGTGTCGCGCTCCTGGATGAAATTTTCGGCTATCAGCCTGGTATTGATTCCATTGTGTTTCGGTTACGCGATCATCCGTTACCGCTTGATGGACGTGGATATTATCTTCAAGCGCGGCTTGGCCTACACCGCGGCGACGGCTGGCGTGGCCGCTGTGTACTTCGCGCTGGTGGCCTTGATCGCAAGCATTTTCCACGCGCAAACGACAGGCCCCATCGGCGGGATGATCGCCATTGTCATCGCAGCATTCCTATTTCAGCCCTTTCGTGAGTGGATCCAGGCGCGCTTGGACCGTTTCTTCTACCGTGATCGCTTGGACTATCGCCGCACGCTGATCGAATTCGGCCGCACCCTTACCAACGAAATGCGGTTGGAGCCCATGCTCGGCTCCGTGATGGATCGTGTCTCGCAGACGCTGCTTGTCGATCGCTTGGCGATTTTTCACGAGAATCCGCTGCACCCTGGCCAAATGCAATTGGCGCGCTCCATGGGTCTCCGTTCTTCCGATTCACTTGATCTTAGCTTCCTCGAGCCGGCCCGGCCCGAGTTCGCCCGGGGGGCGCTCTTTTTTGAGTCGCCCCGCGCGGCGAGAGATGTCAGCGATTCCGTTCGCCGCACGCTCGAGCAACTCGATCTGAATTATTTCGTGCCTTGCCGCATTCGCGAACATACCGTCGCAGTCCTGGGCCTGGGCAAGACCGTGGACGGCGATTTCCTGTCCAGTGATGACGTGGAACTCGTGGAAACGATCGCTAGCTACCTGGCTATTGCGCTGGATAATTCCCAGCTATATACCTCGCTCGAACAGAAGGCCCTGGAAATCGCGCGTTTGAAAGACTTCAGCGAAAACATTGTGGAGTCCTTAAATGTTGGCGTGCTCGCGGTAGACCTGGAAGGACTCGTGGAATCCTGGAATTCGCGGATGGAGCAACTCTTCGGCGTGGGCCGGCATGATGCGGTGGGACGTCCGCTGAATTCGCTTCTTCCCCCTGCACTTGCCACGGAGATTGACGCGCGCGACGATCAAGAGCAGATCACCGGTATTTATAAACAGCGCCTCCAACATCAGGGAAAAACTTTGACGTTAAACGTTTCGATTACCCCGCTGGTTAGCAAATCCGGAGAACGCATCGGCCGGCTGTTGCTTTTTGACGACGTGACGCAGCGCGAACGCATGGAAGAGCAGATGACCCAGACGGAGAAGCTCACTTCGCTGGGGCTGCTGGCGGCGGGGGTAGCTCACGAAGTGAATACTCCTCTCGCCGTAATTTCCAATTACATCCAAATGTTGGCGAAGCAGATGCCCGAAGGGGACCCCCGGCAAGGCATTATCGAGAAGATCGTCAAGCAAACCTTCCGCGCCAGCGAGATCGTAAATAATCTTTTGAATTTCTCACGCACCGGCGCCGCCGAGCTTGTGGACATCGACGTGAACCGCGTGGTGGAAGAGACACTTTCGCTTGTGGCCCATCCCTTTAAGACTTCACAGATTCAGGTCGTAAGGCAGCTGGGTGAAAGCCTGCCGCCCGTTCGTGGCTCCGCCAACAAGTTGCAACAGGTCTTTCTGAATTTATTTCTGAATGCACGCGACGCCATGCCTGCGGGCGGCATGTTGGAAGTGCGCACGGCGGCGCATAATGGCAGCGTGGAAATTGAAGTTGTGGATACCGGTGCGGGCATTCCGCGCGAACATATTCATCGGATCTTTGATCCGTTTTTCACCACCAAAGCCAGCGGTCGAGGCACTGGCCTTGGTCTCTCGGTCACTTACGGGATCATCAAGGAGCACGCCGGAAAAATAGATGTGCGCTCTACCCCTGGCAAGGGCACGGCTTTCCATGTCGAGTTTCCCGCGGTGAGGAAAGCGGTCCATGTCTAAGGGCTCGATCCTGGTTGTTGACGATGAATCTGAAATTCGCGAGGGCCTTGAACTTCTGCTGACCAGCGAAGGGTACGGCGTCTCCAGCGCGGACACTGGCGAATCCGGACTCGCGAAACTCGAAGAGCATCCTTTTGATCTGCTTTTGCTGGACGTAAGCTTGCCGGACCGCAACGGCCTCGACTTGCTGAAGGAAATCCGGCGACGTGATCCCCGCATTTCCGTCGTTCTTATCACCGCCTACGGTTCGATCGATATGGCCCGCGCGGCCTTCAAGAACGGCGCGATAGACTACATCACCAAGCCTTGGTCCAACGATGAGCTGCTTGCGCAAGTGGCCCAGGCCGTGGAATCCAGCCGGCTCCGCGAAGAAAACGTGCAGCTCAAGCGCGCGCTGAAGCAACGTTTCAATTTTCCCAACATTATAGGCAAAAGCGACAACATGCACGTTCTGCTCGATCTTGTAACCCAGGTGGCCGCCTCGCGGTCCACCGTCCTGATTAGCGGAGAAAGCGGCACCGGTAAGGAGCTCATCGCCAAAGCTATCCATTCGGCATCCCCGCGCGTGGACAAAGCTTTTGTGCCCGTGAATACTGGCTCGATTCCCGTGGACTTGTTGGAATCGCAACTTTTCGGGCACGTCAAAGGTGCCTTCACCAGCGCGGTTGCCTCCAAGAAAGGTCTTTTTGAAGTCGCCGATCAGGGCACCATTTTCTTTGACGAAATTGCCACCATCAGCCCAGAAACACAGGCCAAACTCCTGCGCGTCATTCAAGAACGCGAATTCATGCGTCTCGGCGGCACCGAACAGATCAAAGTTGACGTGCGTATTGTCGCCGCCTCAAACGTCGATTTGCTCACCCTCGTTCGCGAAGGCCGTTTTCGCGAGGACCTTTATCACCGCCTGAACGTCATCCACCTGCATCTTCCCCCACTGCGTGATCGCCGCGAAGATGTGCCGCTCTTGCTGGCGCATTTCTTGGAGCGCTACTGCACCGAAAACGGCAAGCCTATGCGGCAATTTACGCAAGGCGCGCTGAAATTGATGATGGACTATGACTGGCCTGGCAACGTCCGCGAACTCGAAAACGTCGTGGAACGCGCGGTCGTGCTTTCCACTCAGGAGCGTGTGGACTCTGACCTCTTGCCCGAAACCATCCGCAGCAAGGAAATCGTGCGCGGCGTGCGCCTCCAGCTCTCCGAATTTCTTCCGCCGCTGCCAGGCGAGCCTGGTGCTCGCGTCGGCGCAGATCGCTCGCAGCCTTCTTTGTTTCAGATCATGGATGAGATTGAACGCCGCGTCATCATGGATATGCTCGAACGTACCGGCTGGAACCAGACCGAAGCCTCGGAGCGGTTCATGATCCCTCTCTCCACGCTCAACCAAAAGATTAAGCGCCTTGGCATTGACGTGCGCCGTCGCAGTCGCAGCGACGAAAGCATTTCTGCCACCATCGGCAAGTAACTCTCTCCTCTAACCTTTTCCTCCCTGCGACTTTGAACTTGCATCTTTCCGCCTCCCTAGGCACAGTAACCGGGAATGATTTTGCGCCTTGCGACCTCCGCCGAACGTGTTGCGCTCCTCATCCTAGCTTCAGTGCTCGTCATATTTTTATCGTTTTCTAGCATTCGCGACGCACTCGCGGCGAGTGTTGCCGACTTGCAAACGGAACACGGCTACGAGCGCGCAACGCAACTCGAGCCCGGCAATCCGCATTACTGGTATCTCCTCGGCCGCTTTTTGCAATATAACCTTGAAAACCCAGACGCCCAGCGCGCCGTTCGCGCCTATCGCACCGCTCTCAGCCTCGATCCCCGCTCGGCCGACGCCTGGTTGGATCTTGCGGCCGCTTACGATTCGGAAGGAGACAGTGCCGCCGCCACGGATGCCTTCCTTAACGCTAAAAAGGCATATCCTGCTTCCGCGGAAGTCGCTTGGCGCTACGGTAATTTTCTCTTGCGCCAGGGGCATTTGGACGCCGCATTCCTCGAAATCCGTCACTCCGTCGAAACCGAGCCCAGGCGTGGCGCGGAAGCATTTTCTCGGTGCGTTAGCGTGGAACCGAATGTTGCCAAGGTGCTCGATCGCGTGATCCCTTCTTACCGCGATGTTTATCTGGATATCATTCGCGAACTTTCAGGAGAAAGTCAGTTCGAACCCGCCTTGAAGGTCTGGGACCGCCTTGTTCAAATCCATCCGCAACTTTCCTCCTTCAACGATATTTTTTATTTTGTGGACGGCCTCCGCCAAATCAATCAGGTCGCGGAAGCCCGCAGAGTGTGGAATCAAGCCGTCGCTTTTGCCGGTTTAGCTGAGCTGCCTGGACCTCCCGGCTCGGTTGTGTGGGACGGTGGATTCGAATCAGGCGTAACCAATGGTGGTTTCGCGTGGTTCATTTCTCACAACTCCCGAAACGTGCGCATCGTCTTTGATTCGCGCGAAAAGCATGCAGGCAATCAATCTCTTCATTTGACCTTCGACGGAAAATCAAACGTCAATTTTGAAGATGTTTGTCAATTCGTTCCCGTACAACCTTCCGCCTCGTATCGCTTCTCCGCCTGGACGCAAACTCGCATGCTCACCACCGACCAAGGCCTGCGATTTCAACTTCGCTCCATCGGAACGAAGGACTTCTCCACTTCCGTGACTCCCGATGTCCGTGGTAGCGAATCCTGGAAATCCATTGAGATGCCGTGGAAGGCCGGCAAAGACGTGCAGCAGATTCAAATTTGCCTTATTCGCACGCCCAGCATTCAGGACGAAAATAAAATTCAGGGTACCGTTTGGGTGGATGACCTTGCGTTGACTCCTGAATCGCCGCGGAGTTCAGCGCCATGAAGTTCATCCGCATGGGAATCTGTGCGTTGATCGCGTTCGGCGTGCTGGCCCATGGCGGCGTCGAAGAGTGGGCCATTGCCGTTTTTGAAATCGGCGCCGGCTTGTTGTTTGTTTTCTGGGCCGTACTGGCGTTTTTAAACAAGGAAGAGCGCCTCATCATTTCTCCCTTGTTGCCGCCGCTCGTGGCATTCTCGCTGCTCGTTTTCGCTCAGTACATCTTTCACGGGACGGCTTCGGCGTACAATACGCGCATCGAGCTTGCTCTTCTTATCGCCGATGTCATTATTCTCTTTCTTGCAGCGCAAGCGTTCCGGACCGCGGACGATTGGCGTGGTTTCGTATGGTTCATAATGATTTTCGGATTTCTCGTCTCCGTTTTCGGTATTTTGCAGCACCTCACCTTTAACGGAAAACTGTACTGGTTTCGCGAGCTGCGTCTAGGCGGCATTCCCTTCGGACCTTACGTAAATCGCAATCACTTTGCTGGATTCGCGGAGCTGGTGATTCCCGTGGCGTTGGTGCCGTTGGTGTTGGGAAAAGTGCGCCAGGACCGCTGGTTTATTGTGGGCCTCTTTGCCGTGTTGCCGATTGTCGCGCTTTTTCTTTCGGCTTCTCGGGGAGGCATCGTTAGCCTGGGAATGGAGTTGGCCGTCATAGCGCTTTGGTTAGTGTTCCGACGCACCAGCGGTACGCAGATGATCGCTGGCGGAGCAGTCCTCATGGTCGCCCTGCTTTTAGTCTCCTGGCTTGGGGTATCCAAAATCCTGCAGCGCTTTTCCGGCATGCAGTCTCTGGAAGCCACCTCCGGGAAGCGCGCCTCCATGCGCCTCGATACTTGGCGGATTTTCCTCGATCATCCGTTGGTGGGGACCGGCTTGGGTACGTTGCAGGTTGTCTTTCCGCGCTACGAAACCCTTTACGACGGGAAAATCGTAAATCACACCCACAACGATTATCTCGAGGCCTTGGCCGAGACCGGCATCATCGGGGGTTTGTGCTGTGCCTGGTTCCTCTGGGTGCTGCTCGGGGATTCATTGCGCAGACTAAGGTCCATGAAACAGTCCTTCGTCGCTACGTTGCATTTTTCCGGCCTCGTAGCTTGCATTGGCTTCCTCGTGCACAGTCTGGTAGATTTCAACCTTCACATCCCGGCTAACGCCTTGCTGTTCTTCCTGATGGCCCACCTTGCCGCCGGGACAATTGAACAAACTCCACGGCTGCGGGACCCCGCCAACTACGATTCCAGTTAGCTGCCGAAATGCTGACGGGATAGGAGATAAGAGGTTTATTCAAAAACCTGGACAACCACCTCGGCGTACCTCCGGGCTCAGAAGGACCCCGTTAAACCCCACGCTGTGTTGTGAAGTCTGCGGAGTGACGGACATCTATTTCAGGTCGTAGTCGCCGATGAACATGCCACGGCTTATGCCCAGCATGCTCAGGAAGAAAGAAGCAAATATCACCTGCACGCCGAGGAACAGCCACATCGACCAGAAAAGAACCTGGCGAATTTCGTGCAGCGGGCCGAAGCCGGTGGACGCCCATTGCCAGGTAATCCACGCGCAGCCCGCAAAACCCATAAGAAACAATGCTCCTCCTAGGAGCAATCCGGATTCCAGCGTGATGCGGCGCAAGACGCGCTTTAAAGACACCGTACCGCGATCAAAGCGTTCCGCATAACTGAAAACCTTTGCGAAAGCGCCGATCGACAGGATCTGCGCGCCCAAGAGCGTGAAGATCACACCGAAGATCATCGTGTGCAGATCCAGCGTGATGCGCGACGTGATGGAGCGCGGTCCGGGCAGGAGCCAAATCACCAACGCCAGACCCACCGTGGCAAGCGAAGCTCCCGGCAGAAAAAAAAGCCAGTTTGGCGCGTAAAGTAGCATAAAGCGGAGACTGCGCCACCCGTCTCGAAGACTCCGCAGGTGCGGCGCACGGCCGCGCTTGTCCGGCCACAGAATGATGGGAATCTCCGTGATGCGCGCCCCCATTTGCGCGGACTTGATGATCATCTCCAGCGCAAATTCCATCCCGGAGCAGCGCACATCCAGCCGGTCGTAGAGGGCGCGCGTGAATCCGCGCATGCCGCAGTAGCTGTCGCCAATGCCCACATGAAAAAGAAGATTAAGCAGCGCGGTGAGACCCGGGTTGCCGAAGTACTTGTGAAGACGGGGCATCGCGCCGGACTTGATGCCGCCGTGAAACCGATTGCCCATGACCACGTCAAAGCCTTCGCGCAGTTTTTCGACGAACCGCGGAACGTCCGTGAAGTCGTAGCTGTCGTCCGCGTCGCCCATGATAATTAACGGACCGCGAGTGGCCGTGATTCCCGCCCTCAGCGCCGCGCCATAGCCGCGTTCCGAAACGTGAATCACGCGCGCCCCATGGCGCTCGGCAATGTCCACGGAGCCGTCTCTCGAACCGTTGTCGGCAACGATGACTTCGCCGGCAAGCCCCGCCTTGCGGATCGCGATCATTGCTTTGTTGATACAGAAAGCCAGAGAGTTCGCTTCGTTAAGGCAAGGAATCACGACGGACACATCGACCGAATTCGATGTGCCCGCAGTGGCAGGCGATGAGCTCTCAGAAACCATAGCCGTATTCATAATAACCTCTCGGCTCCAACTTTTCATCACGCGGACGGCGACGCACCGGCGAACAATAATTTACATATTAGATTGGAAACGCAGTCGAAGCTGATTGTTAGCAGGATGGATTCTCAGCCGCTTCTACGGCGTGGGATAGGTCGTCAGTCGGGGGGATGAGACATTGGGCTCCAGCAGCCAGACCCGGCGTCCTTTAAAATAATGCATTAATGGCTCAAGGTCCAACCCTGGAATTTCCCTCGCCCAGACCACTTTGGCATGATCAATGTCCGCTCTGTTATAGACCCATTCTCCACCTGGGTCTTGGCCAATCGAGTAGCGCACGATTACAAGGTGTTCACCGGACATGGCCCCCAGTTGTTCCTCAATCTGGGCGCGTGCTCGGAGTCCGTGCGATGACCAGACCCCAGCCGGCGCCACGAAAGACGCCGAGTACGGATTCCGGAATGCCTCGGCCATATAAACCAGAACCATACCCGCCGCAAACAAGACGGCAACACGAGAGAGGCCCCTCCCTACCGGTCGGCCACCAAACTCCCAGCGCCTCAGGTGCCGGAACGCCTGCACCACGAGAGCGAAAAGAATTGCCGTCATAGGGGCCGCGTAGTGCGGCTGGGACCACACGACTGCTAACAATCCAAGGAAGCAAAACAACCACGCTACGATCAGGAACCGTATCTTGCGATCACGCAGGAGCCAAGGCAACGCAAGGAGCGGCACGCAAAGTTCCGGCCACATGAAGAAGTAGACAAACTTTATCACCACAAATTTGATGTGGTTCACAAAGTGCCAAGTTCCATCGAAGGTATGTTGCTTCCAATATGTGCGTGCCCAGCCGTTGTACACGCTATCAAGCTGAGGGTTCAAGTAGTGCAGAGGTGGAGGAGCCTTCTGCCACACAAACGAGGGGGTGTTCAGGTAAGTTTGATCGTTAACCACATACGGGAACAGAAAGACATTTCCAGTGCCCCGCCAGTTGTAATAACCGAGGAAGACCGCCGTTAGCAGGAGTACGCCACTGAGAGGAAGGACGACTCGCAGTAGGGTAACTCGCCGGGAAGGGCTTCTCTTGCTGAACAGCCACGTGGTGAGGACAGCTGCCGCGGCAAGGCACAGAATGAAGCCTTCGAACGGCCGACTGTTCGCCAATATCGCCACACCCAGCCCGAGGAATAGCGCGTCGCGCGGGTGTTGGTGACGAAGAATGCGCGGTAGCGCTCCCATTACGAGTGCCCCCCCAGTAGCCGCGACTGCGCCGCCCCAATAACTATTTATCCAGTAGCTAAACATCCCGAGCCTCAGCACTACGAGCGTTGCGCCAAGCAACGCCCATTTCGGGGGGAACCACCCTTGCAGCATCCATAGAGTCGCCGCACACATGGCGGACACGCTAAGGAGTACTCCTATCCATGGGTGGGCAATCACTTGACCGAGCGCCAGCACTGCACCCTGCGCAGGCGGGTACTTCGACATATAGGTGGGGTGCTGATTGACATGCACGGTTTCGAAGAAGACCCACATCGCATGCGGGGGATTGGTAAGGCGCCCGTGAGCAAATGTATCAGCGGCAAGCAAATAGCTGAACTCATCCATGATCGCGGGGACTGGGACCGGGATTAGGCCTAACAAACTGACCCGCATCAAAATCGGCACAATCGCGATCGTCAAAATCGAGAGACTTTTTTTCTGCGCGAAACGGGTGCCGAACCTCTCAGCCATGCCCAGTGTGCGCTCTCCGAGCTGCGGTGCATACCAGGCAACGACCAGGCACACTACCAAAGAGAGGTCTACAAGAACCTCTCTGAATGAAAAATAGGGAAAAAAGGAAGGAGACATATGTCTTCTAGTTGTACTTCAATGGTCCATCAATATTTTTGCTGCATTTCATATCGAAACGTCAAATTTTATGTGTAGGAATGTTGGGCGTAAAGCCCTTTGTAGCGCTCGCCAAGCACACAGCCGTCCATGTTGTGCCCAAGACTGCCACTATTTTGGCGCTGCCAGTCGAAAGATGAAACAGGGCTGCTCACCGGCGCTATTTTTGTTATCGTTGGCCTATTGATTTCTATCTTCGCGGTAGGGTACTGGCGGGCGGCGGCCTTTGGCCCCCTTGATCCAGGCAAGACACTTCGATTGGTTATGCCTGGCGTCGTCTTTCTCACTCTTGGTTTTCAGGCGATTTTTTCCAGTTTCTTTCTCAGCCTCTTGGGGGATGGGCAAACATGGATAGGAGGTTTTGAAGCTGCCTCCCTTTGCCCTATTTTTTGGTGTGCAATTATGTATTCGAATATGTATAACGTGTGCGTTGAAAGGGGAACATACGGTACCGGGTAGGGTCAGGTTTCGGCTTGCGCAAGCCCGCGTCACAGTTCGTCTGTTTTGCAAGTGGCTGTTGTTCCCCGGTCTGGACCTCCACACCCGTTGTCGCTATCGATTCCTTCCGCGCTTTTTTCGGCGCGGTCCACTAGATACCTTGGACGCGGGATGTGGAAACGGCGCTCTCGGATATGCGGCATATCGCCGGGGGAGCCGCGTTGTGGGCGTTACTTTCGATGCGGACCAAGTGCGCAAGGCTCAGGAGTTTTTTGCTTTTCGTGGCATCAGCCAGGACCAGCTCCACTTCGAACTTTGTAATATCTACGACCTACCGCTGCTTGGTGTGAAGTTTGATCAAATTATTTGTTCCGAAACGCTGGAACATATCGCAAGGGATTGGCTGGTAGTCCGACATTTCCACGCTCTGCTGCGGGACGGCGGCGTGTTGCATCTCTGTTGTCCTTTTTCGAAGCATCCCGATAATCACGGACGGTTTGAGACGACGGAGGACGCCGGCTGGCATGTGCGGGATGGCTATACGCTCGAAAGCTATCGCGCATTACTCGAACCAGCGGGCTTTGAAATTGTTCAAAGTATCGGGCTGGGTTCACCGTTGCTGGTTCGACTGGCAAGACTTATCCAATCACTGTGGTTTCGGAGGGGTCTCACCGTGGCCCTTCCGTTGTTCCTGCTGACCTGGCCTTTGCAATTCTTAGATTATTTGAATCCCAAGGTGCCGCTCTCTCTTTACGTCCAGGCGGTGAAGAAGTTCTAATGGCTAAAGCGACGCCATTAAAGATAAGTCTTTCTCGGTGACACTAATGGCCAATCAGCTTTCTTTGACGGTGATGCTGAACATCGTCCAAAAGATAAATGACCAACGTTTCTGCGCTTCGCTAACCCGGAGGTCATGTTCGATTTCAACGATCGCAAACTTACTGGGCAGTGCTCACGTGATTTTTCGTTCAGTTGCCTCTATCATGGAGCAATCAATAACGGGGGAGAACAATAGGTTGGATATGCGGTGTCCGATATGCGCGGTTCCTGACTCACAACCTGTTTGGAAAAAAGCCGCAATTCGAATTGAAAAGTGTGGCAGTTGCGGAGTCTTCTTCACCGCCGAGCGACCCCAGGAATCCGCACTTATGCAGCTCTACAACGGCGACGCACTGCTGGTAGAACGTCCTGATCCCCTGCCCAAGGGCGAAGACTTATTCCCTCCGTGGAAGATGCAGGAGCACCAGAAACTTCTCGATGAAATCGCGACGTTCGGGGTTACCGCTGGCTCACTACTGGACGTGGGTTGCTTCAGTGGCATGTTTCTTACAAACGCCCGGAAGCGTGGGTTCGAGGTTGCGGGCATCGAGCCGAACCAGGACGCATTCGCGCACGTCCGTAATTTATTAGGCTGCGAAGTAGTGCATGGGAGCCTGGCGTCCGCACATTTTCCACCAGGCCATTTTTCTGCGGTAAGCTTTCTAGATGTCATCGAACATGTGAAGGATCCCGTCGCCGATCTAAAGGTAGCCTTTCGAATCATGCGGCCCGGCGGAGTATTGGTACTGGCAACGCCAAACGTGAAAGGTCTACTGCAGCAAGTGGTAAAATCCAAACGCAACATCTTGCGCCAGCCGTGGTGTCCTATCGACGATGTCCCCTGGCATTTATGGGGCTTCACCCGTAAGAGTCTCACGCTATGCGTCGAGAAGGCTGGATTTCTTGTAAAGAAAATATCATGGCTGGAACCGAGCCCACTCTCGACTAACCTGGGTGCTGGTTCTTCGGCTCTCAAGCGCGCCAGTTTGTGGGCAGTGGCTCAGGCCAGCAAACGGCTGGGCCTGAGTGACCGTATGGTGCTGTTTGCACAAAAGCCCGAATCTGCATGACCAGAATTAAATTACACCAAGGTGTTAAGTGGTACTGTGTCCCTGCGTCGGGCATCTGGCTAAGCGTTGCGACGACAGCTAAAACTGTTGCATATCGAAAGCGTTAACGTTTCAGAGAGGCTCGTCCACCCGTTTTCCCAACATCGCATATCGTCGGCTGTGCCCCCACCATCTGCTGCCGATGGACACCGCATCCTCTCGAACGATCTGCATTCCCGCGTCTGTCATCATGTCCCACAGCGTCTCCCGCAGGAAACGGTGCGGGTGTGCGCGGACCAAAATTTCATTCTTGTGCCGTCGGCGCGTCCACGCGTACCACTTCAGGATCCCCAGCAGGGAGAAGACATCCACGAATAGGAAGAAATGCCCCTTTGGACGCAGGACGCGATGGACTTCCTTCAGTACCGTGCTGGGATCTTCTACGTGATCCAGAGCATTGCAGCACAGCACTAGGTCGAATGACTCGTCGGGGAATGGGATGTTTTCCGCTCGGGAGAGAGTAAACGGGACGCGGAGACGTCGGATGTCGTCGTCGCACGGAAGGAGCGGCAAGGGATCAATCGCCACGCGCCCACCAACCGGTAGGAAACTAATTGGGCCCACTCCTAAGCCGCCGATGCCAACCTCCAGCGCCGCTCGCATCCCGTCGAGAGGAATCCATTCCCTGACCTTGCAAGCGGACTGCATGGCGTTCGTTACGAGCCCCGGCACATCCGGCCCACGCCAGTATTCCCGCTCAGCCTTCTGCGCTTCCTCCCAACGTGTCGTCATGACGGGTATTTTACACGGGTCTGGCAAACCGACAGCGGCGGCGAGTTCAAAGGCGATTTCCCTGTAGCTGTTGGCGACAGTCAGGGATGGTACCGGCAACCTCAAATCCAGGAGAAGGTGTGAGCGTGGGAAGACGGAACAATATTCCCAACAGCAGCCACAAATAGGCGTTCATAACAAAATCTTCGTAGGCCTGCATCCCGGCGAACGTCATGGGAAACAGTAAAAGCAAAGCGTACCAAAAAATGACGAAGCTGAGCGGAAACCAAGGCGTGCCTTTCAGTTTTTTGACTACTTTCCAGGCCGCGAAAATGATCGAAAGACTCATGATCAGCCAAAGAGCTAGTCCGCCGATTCCCATCTCGACGACAATGGTGCCGAAACCACTTTCTACGCCCCACCCTAACGGCGCGGCATGGAAGATCCTGGCTACATACTGAGTGCCCAGGGCAGTCGTACCTAAGCCGTATCCATAAGGCCATCGCGGGCCGTCAAACGCACCCAGGAAATTCCGAACAGGGTAATCCCAAGTTCGAATGCCGATCTCGCTCGTTCGCTGCCCCGGTAGCAACGTTTCGGAATATATGGCGACGCGGGACGCCAGAGCATCTGGAAAGATAACGGAGAGCAAAACCAAAGCCAAGACAACGCCCAGACCGGCTCGTAACACCCCAAGCGAGACACGCATAACCTGGCGTTGGCGCCAAGGTGCTCCCCAGACGAACGCAACGCCAGCCGCGATCAAGCTCCCTGCACTCCATGAGAAAACTCCTCGAGATGTGCTCAGAACGATTGCCGCTGCGAGCACCGCAACCGAGATAAAGACAAAATTTCTCCCCCGGCCTTTTCGCAGGATAACGTATCCGGCGAATCCAAGACTTAAGAGCCAGCACACAAGGAGGTAATCGGCATAGCGACCCGTGCTGACAAACACCGAAGACGGCCGATGCGCCAGGAGCCCAGAACTCGATAAGCGGTAAAGCGTACTCCCCAAACGAATGTCCTCGCCAACTACTTCCGGATTGAGGAAAGTGGGGCCAAGAATAGCCTGCGCAATGCCTAGACCCCCGATAATAACGGCCAGGCAAACATTCACGAAGAAAAACCGGCGCAGCTCCGTCTCCGAATTAAGAAGTGCATAACCGACAAACAACAATGGTACGTAGGCGAAAAAAAGTTTCATGCCCAAAACACCGTAGATGACCGTGCTGGATGCTGGATTGAATACTTGCATCACTCCGAACCAGATAAAAATCAGCAGCGGTACGAGAAAGGGTGGGCGAAAGGTCTGTACTTGCTTGCGGCGGTAAGCGACGAAGAAAGAGAGATAAACGATGGCAACCAGAAAATCCTTTGCAAAATAAATGGCCATGTTATTGCCCAGAAACTTTCGGGCGAAGTCTTCGAACAAGAGCCAGACAACGAAGAAATAAAGGCCATTGCGCCAGTTCTTGAGCATCCCGATGACAAATGCGCCCATAACTAAAGCCATAGCTACATAGGCTAGACCGATGAGATCATCATTGATAACGAACTGTGCGAACTCATACGCAGCAACAACAAAAACAACTAAAAAGCCGAGCGCGACAAGAGGGCTGCGGCGGAACTCACTCGGAGTTATAGATGTATGGATATTCATGAGCGGCTTCGATACATCAATGAATTATCGCCGAGGAGGCTGAATTGTAAAAGCGCCAAAAATCCTAGCCGTAGGAGTTCGTGACCGCTGCTCTCAACCTGCCACCCTCTACGACACCAGGAATAACGACAGTATGATGCTCTCGGGCGGTTGCGATGAAGGCGCGGTTGGCGGCCCCAATTTATTATTTTCAACGAGAGACAAAATCATCCCACCGAACTCAAGGTCGGGAGCGTCGACGGCTTCCACGGTTGTTAATTTTGTTCGCTGATGGACACGACAGAACTCCAGTCATTCTCAACTTTCCCTTCGCGAACCACCCTCTCAGTGCCTTGCGAAAAGGTTCCTCCCAACAGCGAAACACAAAAATCGAAAATACGACCAAGATCAGTGGTGTAAATGGCGCTCCGAACTGCGCTAACCCTTGCGGCATATAGGAAAAGAAAACGCGCGTGCAGCTTCTGACCGGGTACTGTAAAAGGTAGATGGCATAACTGGCACCTCCGAGCAAAATCATAGTACGGGTAGAAAGAACCCTCGCCAGCCAGCTTCCGCCTAGAGCCAATTCATAGACCAACACCCCAAAGGGAAGAATAACAAGCGAGACCCAGTCGCCTAACGGCAAACTAAGTGCTGCCAATGTTCCGAGGGCGGCCGGATAGACTCTCAGCGGGCGATTAACTTCTCCGCCTTTGGCTTCGTTCCTCAGAAATCTAAGGCCAATCACAATTCCGAGCAAGAACTCCGGGATGCGCAAGATGGGCAGTGGCAAGAATCTTCCACTGAAGGAGGAATGATCCCAATTTCCCAGACCCTTTACTGGTGTGTGTCCTAAAATGCAGACGGCAATTAGAAATGCGCTCATCCAAGACAATGCGCGATTGTTTCTGCGGGACATCCAAGGAACCACAAAAGGAAAGCAGAGGTAGAAGAAGGCTTCAACGGAGAGGGTCCATGCCGGATAGTTCCAAGCTCCGACCAGTTGCGGAGCACGTGGGTTCCACGCTTGCACCATGCCGAGCACCGCGAACCGCGTCCCAAGAGGAAGACCCTTTTCAAACCAATAAGAAAGCACGAGGGAAAGAAAATAAACTGGATAGATCCTCGCAAATCGGGCTTCCCAGAAGTGGAAGCGATTAGAAGCACCCTCGATTTGTCCTTCGTAGGTATAGGAAAGGATGAAGCCAGAAAGCAAAAAAAATAAGGCGACCGCAAGGTAGCCATTGCCCAAAAATATTTGAAGTGCTTTAGGGATCTGATAGCGCTGAAGCCAGGGCAATCCATGAACCAAGACGACGTAGAATGCTGCCAGAAAACGGATACCTGTAAGCGCGGGCAAAGCTTGACGGTGCCGTGTCAGAATGTTCGCCTTTGAAACCAACAAAATTAGATCATCCTTTTTCGCGCGAGGATCGCATGACGTCTGCTGGCCGCGAACAATTTTTTCGGAATGGACCGGGGATCCTCCCTCACAACACGCAATCCCGCGCGTTGAATCAGACTATTCAAATTGCCCTGGCGGAACCGATGAGAGCGCGTGCACACTAATATTCCCCATTTGAGCTTATACTGTGTCTGAAACTTCCACTTGGCAAGTCCCGCCAGAGAGAACACAACAACAAATAAGTAAACGTAACCTCCGGGCCTGCAGGACGGCTCATTTCGTTTAGAAAAGTCGCCGGTTCGCAAACGTGGTCCAAAACATTCCAGCATAGACCATGTCATGCAGCGAGCCTTGCACAGAGTCATCGCAGAATTGCGTGAGCCGCTGCAGTTTCACCTATCCCAGGACGAACACACAACTTCCCTGACGGGGCCTTTGACCTTATTTTGAGATTGGTCTCGATGGCATCGGGGTAGGCACGCTTGGATTTTTACACAAAATTCCGATACGCATCGGAACATACCAACTCCCACTCGTTTTCTCTGGTTGTGACTAGTAAGCCAAGCCTCAACCCTTTGCCGCAATTTGACGGTTATTTTCTAGCAACTGACGAATAGTTGCATCGTGGCTGCTCCAAAAGAGATGATTGCATAGTTTCCCTGCAAGTCACAGAAATGCAAAGACGCCCCGGCGCGTTGAGTCGAAACAGGGGGTACTCTTACCCGGCCAAAATGCTGACTGGCCGGCCCCGCTCCCTGTATACTAGTGCCTGGGGGTAATCTACTAGATGCAGCCAGCTACACGGGGTGCTAGGTCGTGGTGTCTTGGCATCGCCTTGCTTGGCGTTACGCCTCTCTCGTGCGCACAAACCACTCTCCAAACGCCTCAGCAGACCAACGACCGCATCAAAGCACTCTCTTCTGCTGCCCGGCTAGCCTCTCGTGACTATATTATTGGCAATGGTGATGTGCTCACCATCGAAGTCTTCGATATAAAAGAATTCAGCAGAGAGGTTCGCGTCAGCCAAACCGGCTCTATCGGTCTGCCGCTCGTACCTACACGCTTGCACATGGCCGGATTGACGGAGGCTCAAGCGGAGCGAAAAATCGCCGAGGTCCTGGAATCCAACGGACTAGTGACCCATCCTGAAGTACGGGTCTTTGTCAAAGAAAGAAAAAGTAAACCTATCACGGTGGTCGGCGCCGTGCCTCGCCCCATGGTTTATCAAGCGGATCGCCCGATTACCCTTTTGGAAATACTTGCCGAAGCAGGTGGCGTTTCCAATGACGCCAGCGATACCGTGATCGTAAGGCGGCCAGGCCCGCAACCCGGCAATGATCCTGCGGATTCTCCGGTCTCCAGCTCCGATATTCCCCTTTCCTCGTCAGCCGAAACGGCCCCGCCGTCCGTGGGCTCATCCTCATCTGCCGGTTCTGCCGCTCCCTCTGACGATTCGAATCACAAGGCTATCTTCCCGTCGCCCGCAGCCGGGGAGGCCATTTCCGCTCCCCCGGATGCCGCTATGCCTCCCGCGTTGTCCAACACCATCACCGTCAATTTGTACGAACTGATGGAATCCGGAGACGCCAGCAACAATATCGTTCTCCAGGCGGGCGACATCGTCACCGTGCCACACGCAGGCATCGTTTATGTTTTAGGCGCGGTGGGCCGGCCCGGAGGTTTTGTTCTCTCGAATGACCGCTCGCCGATGAGCACGCTAAAAATTCTTTCCCTCGCCGGAGGATTGAAATCCACCGCGAAATCAAGCCGCGCGGTAATAGTTCGGAGAAATAACCAGGGTCAACAACATGAGGTCGTGGTCGATCTCAAAAAAGTGATGGACCGTAAGACGGAGGATGTAGCCCTCCAAGCTAGCGACATTTTGTACATACCGGACAGCAACGCTAAGAAGGCGCTCTTCCGAGCTGCGGAAATTGGCCTTGGGATTGGTACCGGCGTCGCATTGTACCGCATCGCATACCGCTGACGACATGACTGAAGAAGACAACAAACTCGTGCCCCGCCTAAACGGCTCGAATGGCGCCCTCGATGTAGTTCCCATGTCCGCTCGGCTCCCGGCTTGGGACACTTCGCCGCGCCAGCCCCATCTCTACGATTACTTGCTCATTCTGCGCAAGCATCAGTGGCTAATTCTTTCTTTTACCTTGGCCGTAGTTACCATCGTTGCCATCGCCACTTTCCGCATGCAACCCGTTTATGTGGCCACCTCGCGTATTGAGATTGATCGCGAAAATTCCAACATACTCCCTTTCCAGGGTATGGATTCCTATGACTACATGTCCGATCTCGAGAACTACATCGAGACACAGTCTAAGGTCTTAACCAGCGAGACCCTTGCTCTTCAGACCATCCGAAAAAGTGGGCTGCTGGATCGCCCGGAATTTGCCTCTACCAATGGGCCTTCGGAAGCTGTGGCACTCGGGAGTCTCGCCAATCAAAAACGACCGCCGGAGCTCGGCGGGTTTCTTGGAAGCTTGAGTGTGAAGCGTGTGCCCCTAAGCCGCCTGATGGATGTTAGCTTTGAGTCGACGGATCCCGAACTCGCGGCCAGAATCGTCAACGCCCATATCCAAGCCTATATTGATCAGAATTCTCATAGCCGCTTCGAAAGCACCACCAAGGCTTCCTCTTGGCTTGGCGACCAGCTCGATGAGTTGAGGATCAAGGTCCAAAAGGCTGAAGACGCGCTCATCGCCTACGAGCGGCAGAATCAGATCTGGACCTTAGACGATAAACAAAACATCACCACTCAGCGGCTCGCCGACGTGAATCACCAATTAGGCGAGGCGCAAAGCGATCGCATGAGGAAAGAGTCGCTTTTTCAATTTGCTACCAACGGGAAGCTGGACGCTGTCCCGCAGATTCGTTCCAACGGTTCCTATACGGAATTGGACAGGAAACGCGCGGAAGCTGCCGCGCAGTATGCCGAACTGCTTGCTCAGTACGGACCAAATTTTCCCAGGGTGCAACGTCTCCAGACCCAGATGAAAGGTCTTGACGAGGCCATCGAAAAGGAAAAACGCAACATCATCGCTGCCTTGGAATCTGATTATCGCGAAGCAAGCAACCGCGAAACGCTTCTCACCAAAGCCCTTGATCAGCAAAAGGTCGAAGCCGGCCAAATGGCCGGAAAGATGGTGGAGTACAACATTCTGAAGCGGGAAGCGGAAGCCGAAAAGACGCTTTACGAAGGCTTGCTCACTAAACTTAAGGAAGCGGGTATTTCCGCCGCTCTTCGTTCCAATAATATCCGCGTCATCGATCCCGCAATGATTCCTTCCTATCCCGTAAGGCCCGCCAAGGCGCGCAACGTTGCCCTGGCATTCCTCGTCGGTCTCGTCGGAGGCATCGGCCTGGCGCTGATTCGCGAATATATGGATAACACCGTCAAGTCCCCCGACGACGTCGAGACACTTACGCGGTTACCTTCGCTGGCCGTCGTCCCCCAGTTTGGTCTTTCTAACGGCAACGGCACCCGTAAGAAGCTTTTGCGGTCTTTTGCCAGCAATGGCCACGACAAGCGCATCGAATTGGTGGCTGAACATCTCCCCAAATCGCAGATGTCTGAGGCTTTCCGCGCCTTAAGAACATCACTTCTGCTTTCACGTGCGGATCATCCGCCACAAGTAATCTTGGTTACCAGCGCATTGCCTCGCGAGGGTAAAACCACCGCCGCCGCCAACCTTGCCGTAACCTTGGCCCAGCTTGGCGACAGAACCGTTGTGGTAGACGCCGATCTTCGCAAACCCGGCGTGGGGCGTCTATTGAACCTGGGTAGCGGAAAGTATGCTGGCCTCACCTCGTATCTGGCAGGCGTTTCCAGCTTGGATCTGGTGATCGTTCCGCATCCCACCATTCCGAATCTTGACGCGATTCCTACTGGTCCTTTGCCGCCCAATCCGGCTGATTTACTCTCCTCGCACAAATTTGTTGAAGCCATTGCCGAGCTGCGCACTAAATATAAATTTATCGTCATCGATTCGCCGCCGGTGATGGCTGCAACGGATGCCGTCATTTTATCTGTTCAAACCGATGGGGTTCTGTTGGTGGTCCGCAGCGGCGAAACACCAAAGGAAGCTTTCACCCGTACGCGCGATCTGCTCGTTAGTGTGAAGTGCAATATCCTGGGAGTGATTCTGAACGCCGTGGACGCCCACGCGCCCGATTACTATTACTCCTACAGGTATTATCCATACTCTTATGGCTATGGACCGCAGGAACCTGTAGAAAATCTCCATGATCAAGAAGCTGAACCTGTCACCGAAAGCTCGGCCCGCGATCGAGATGACGATTCACAGGTGCTCTAAGGAGGCCCTTTGCGTTATCTAATCACTGGCGGCGCCGGCTTTATCGGTTCTCATTTGGCGGAGCGCTTGCTCCTTCGTGGCGATCATGTGGTCCTGCTCGATAACCTATCCACCGGTAGTGTGGAAAACATCCGCCATCTAAAGTCTTCGACGCGCATGCAATATCACCTCGACAATATTGAAAACCGCCAGTTAGTGGCAGAGCTGGTCGACGATGCGGACATCGTCGTGCATTTAGCGGCAGCGGTCGGCGTGAAGCTCATCGTGGAAAGTCCCGTGCGCACGATTGAGACCAATGTGAATGGAACTCAGTTGATTCTCGAAACTGCGTGTAAAAAACGCAAACTTGTATTAACAGCTTCGACCTCCGAAGTTTACGGAAAGAATACCAATATTCCTTTTCATGAAGATGCTGACCTTGTACTGGGGCCTACCACCAAGGGCCGCTGGAGTTACGCGGCGTCCAAGGCTCTCGATGAATTCTTGGCGCTCTCGTACTGGAAAGAAAAGAAGCTGCCTGTGATTGTGGTTAGACTATTTAATACCGTCGGTCCGCGTCAGACCGGCCGGTACGGTATGGTGCTCCCCAATTTCGTGCAGTCGGCATTGGACAATACTCCCATTAACATTTTTGGCAACGGCCAACAATCCCGCTGCTTCTGCGATGTGCGGGATACCGTCGAGGGGCTGATCCGTTTGATGGATACGCCGCGTGCCGTCGGTGAGGTCATCAATGTTGGCAATACTGAAGAGATTTCCATCGAAGAGCTCGCACACAGGGTGAAAGAACGCACCGGCAGCACCTCCGCGATCGAATACGTGCCGTATGACAAGGCTTATGAACCGGGTTTCGAGGATATGATGCGTCGCGTGCCTTCGGTGGAAAAATTGCATGCCCTCACCGGTTTTCGTCCTCAGACGCCGTTAAACGAAATCATCGACCGCGTTTCATCCTTCTTCCGCCAGAAAAACGAATCAACGGAAGCCCCTAAAGTATTGACCACCAGCGCTGATTGATCCTGCGTCCCCAAACCGAGCGTTCGAAGCGGTCCATCAAGACAATTGTTCTGTGATATATATTGATCGCGATCCCGTCGAAGTTTCTAAGCCGAATTCTTGTTTTTCGTTGATTTTGCGGCACGCCTTCGTGTCGATCAGAGCTTATACTCCAACTGCACGCATCGTTGGACGGATACTCCTTTCGTGAAACATCAGGATTTGAAGTCGCAATCAGTGACACACTTCGGTCTTGCCAAGGCCGAACGACTCCTGCTAGCCATCTTTTTATTTTCCCTGCCTCTCCTCAATCCGTGGGTTCGTGGGGACGGCGTCGGCTATTACGCTTTTGCTCGCGCGCTCCTAATCGAACACCGTTTGAATTTCGAAAAAGATTATCAATCAGCTAACGCCAGTTTTCGCGATCCTCGGCTTGATCAAAATGGCCAACCAAAAGATACCTTTCGCACTCCTACCGGCCATCTCGACAACCACTTCACGGTTGGCCCCGCCATTCTTTGGAGCCCATTCCTCTTGTTAGCACACTTGGGCGTGTTCCTTGCGCGGGCCATGGGTTCCTCTGTTGCGGCTGATGGATTTTCCGCGCCCTATCGCATCGCCATGGCACTCGCGACCGCTGTGTACGGATTCTTCGGCTTGCTATTGTCGTTCCGCATCGCCCGTCACTACGTCGCGGAACGCTGGGCGTTGCTGGCCACTATTGCCATTTGGTGCGGCACTTCGCTCCCTGTCTATATATACTTCAATCCGTCCTGGTCGCATGCGCACTCAGCGTTCGCGGTGGCGCTGCTCTTGTGGTACTGGCATGCCACGCGCGCAGCACGCACCTTGCGACAATGGCTCCTGCTCGGCGTGTTGGCCGGGCTGATGCTGAACGTCTATTATCCCAACGCCATGGTGCTCGTAGTCCTCGTGGTGGAAGGCGCGCGCCAATATGGCGCTGCATTCTCAACTCGCAGCGATGCGCCGGATAGATTGCCACTGCCAGACGTTCTCGGCAGGCATCTGCTCTTGGCTATTGTATTGGTGGTGTGCCTGCTGCCGACCTTCATCACGCGTCACATTATCTATGGCAGCGGGTTAGAGTCCGGGTACATCCCGCTAAAGAATTGGTTATGGCGTTCTCCCGTCTTTCTGGCGGTTCTTTTTTCTTCCAATCATGGATTGTTGTTTTGGACGCCTATTCTACTTTTGGCGATCGTGGGTTTGTGCATTTTTTGGCGCCGCACGCCGCGCGTTGGCGGGCCGTTTCTCGCAGCATTTCTGGCGTTCTACGTTTTCATAGCCTGCTATCCGGATTGGGCGGGAATATCTTCGTATGGCAACCGTTTTTTTGTGTCGCTGACACCACTATTCATTGTCGGCTTGAGCGTTTTCCTCGATTGGTTGGAACAATTCTTTCACAGTCGGAGAGCCGCGCTGGCGACAGCTTGCGCTGTAATTGCTGGTTTCATATTGTGGAATGCCGGTTTGATTTTTCAGTGGGGCACGCATCTGTTGCCGGCCCGCGGGCCTGTCTCCTTTAGCCAGATGATTCACAATCAACTCTTCACCGTTCCTCGAGAATTCTCGTCACGACTGCACGCCTACCTGTTCCAGCGAAAAACCTTAATGGAAGAAATCGAACGCCGCGACATCAAGCAAATGAATGACGCCCCGCATCCATAATAATTTCCATCTTTCAGTCCAACAGCGATACCGAAGTCATCGCGCATTTAATCGCCAGGTCCCTGCTCACAATAATAATTTCTATCCCTGACGATTTCGATCGCTAATGGATTTGCATCACCTGATAATTTCTTTCTCTCTGATGTGCACGTATAAATAATTCTTGTCGCGCTAAAGATTTGCACGGGTTGATAAATATCTTTCGTCATGATGATTTCACTTGGTAATTTTTATCTCGCTCCCACCCAGGGACAGCTCCCATCCCTGGAAATGTAACCATGTTTCCAACCGCTTGCTGCGAGGCGTTTCTCTGGTACTCTAATTAGCGCAGAGAAAATAGATGGCTTCGGTAACTGCGCAACCACCCCCACAATCACCAGGGCACCCACCCGTGGTATCGCCGCTCCCTGCGCACGCGCCGGCTACCGTGCGCATCGAACCTCCGCGCGGCTGGCTGGAATTGCATCTCGCCGAAGTTTGGGAGTATCGCGAGCTGTTGTATTTTTTCGTGTGGCGGGACGTAAAGGTTCGTTACAAGCAGACAGCCATCGGGGTGGTGTGGGTTATTTTGCAGCCGCTGATGACGATGGGCGTCTTTACATTATTTTTCGGACGGTTAGCGAAGCTGCCATCGCAGGGGTTGCCGTACCCTGTTTTTTACATCGCCGCGCTGGTGCCGTGGACCTACTTTGCCGGAGCGCTGAGTAACTGTACCAACATCATAGTCGCCAATCAGCACGTGATCACCAAAGTGTATTTCCCGCGGCTGATATTGCCACTTGCGGCGGTGTGTTCCGGACTGGTGGATCTGGCGATCGGCATTGTCATGATGGTGGCACTAACACTATCTTTTGGCATACACCCATCGGCCGCGGTGCTATTGCTTCCATTCTTAGTGCTTCTGGCGCTGCTTACGGCGCTGAGCGTGGGTTTGTGGACGTCCGCGCTCAATGCGCTGTATCGCGATATGGCGTCGATCATCCCATTTATCATCCAGTTCTGGATGTTGGCGTCTCCGGTGGCGTACCCGAGTTTGCTAGTGCCGGAAAAGTGGCGCTGGCTGTACGGGTTAAATCCCATGACGGGAGTGATCGATGGATTCCGCTGGGCGGTCACCGGGCGTGGCCAGCATCCGGGGCCGATGCTGGCGGTGTCGGCAGCTATGGTGGCGATCCTTCTCACGGGAGGGCTCTTTTTCTTCCAGCGCATCGAGAGCACAATCGCAGATCGGGTGTGAGCGGCGGAGCTTTGGATGCCGGGGCTGGTTAACCGTAACACTCCCCACTCTTTGTTTTTGCAAACGCGGATTCTAAAGTGGTTGCGGACGGATTTCTTGGGCTGAGATGGGAAAAACACGTTGGAATGCTTCTGTTTTCAACGGCCCACTCCATGCGATCTCTCGTGACAACTAACACAAAGCGTAATCAAGTTGTTCAAGACATCGCCCCCGAGTTTACTCCTGGCTCTCAAATGATGGACGTGCAAGTCTTTTGAAGAACCGCAATTTTGGC